>Ga0068862_100003264_pt1 | contig 14033 bp, 11 predicted proteins | sample KBSSwiS52_FD_66598 | JGI IMG/M metagenome (GOLD analysis project Ga0068862, IMG submission 66598) | Switchgrass rhizosphere microbial communities from Kellogg Biological Station, Michigan, USA - KBS Switchgrass S5-2 | ecosystem: Host-associated > Plants > Roots > Rhizosphere > Soil ... | reverse complement strand
ACCGCTTGCCGGTGCGCATCGAGTCCACCGATCTGTGCGGCCGCTTCTCAGGCCGTGTGGTTCGTGGCATCAATCCGCAGGCCAAGACGCCGGCCTGGATCGTCAACCGCCTGCTGCGCTGCGGCCAGCGTCCGGTAAATGCGCTGGTCGACATCTCGAACTACGTGATGTTCGAGTTCGGCCGGCCCTCGCACATCTTCGATCTCGACAAGATCGATCGTCATCTCGTCGTGCGGTGGGGCAAGCCAGGCGAATCGCTCAAGCTGCTCAACGGCCAGGCGGTGGACATTGACGGGCAGGTGGGCGTGATCGCCGATGCGCACGACGTGGAGTCGCTGGCCGGCATCATGGGTGGCGACGCCACGGCGGTGTCAGACGCCACGCGCAATGTCTATGTCGAGGCGGCGTTCTGGTGGCCCGACGCCGTGGCCGGGCGCTCGCGACGCTTTGGGTTTTCCACCGATGCGGGGCATCGCTTCGAGCGCGGCGTCGATCCATCGACCACGGTGCAGCACATCGAGCACATCACGGCGCTCCTGCTGCAGGTGTGCGGTGGCCATGCTGGCGCGATCGACGACCAGCAGCCCAACGTGCCGCAGCGCAAGCCGCTGCGCCTGCGCGTGGCGCGTGCCGGCAAGGTGATCGGCATGCCCGTTTCACAGCAGCAATGCATTGACGTGTTCCAGCGCCTGGGCTTGGTGCCGAAGGCGTCCTCGGCCGACGCCGTCGACGTAACGCCGCCGCCGTGGCGCTTTGACCTCACGATCGAAGAAGACCTGATCGAGGAGGTGATCCGCGTCATCGGCTACGACAAGCTGCCACTGGCGCCGCCGCTGGCGCCGGTGTACGGCCGGCCGCAGCCCGAGGCCACGCGCAGCGCCCACTCCGTGCGGCGCGCCCTGGCGCAGCTGGGTTATCAGGAGACCATCTCGTTCAGCTTCGTCGAGGAGCGGTGGGAGCGCGAGCTGGCCGCCAATCACGACCCGATACGCGTGCTCAACCCGATCGCCGCACCCCTGGTGGCGATGCGTTCGAGCCTGATTGGCAGCCTCGTGCAGACGTTGCGGCACAACTTGGCGCAGCGCATCGACCGCGTGCGCGTGTTCGAGCTCGGCCGCGTCTACCGGCGCGACCCGAACGTGGCCGCCAGCGACAGCACGGTGGCCGGCATCGATCAACCGGTGCGTGTTGCTGGCCTGGCGTACGGCGATGCCGCGGTCAAGCAATGGGGCCAGCCGGCGCGGCGTGCCGATTTCTACGACGTGAAGGGCGACCTCGAGGCACTGATGGCGCCGCTGGCGCTGCGCTGCACGCCGGTGCAACATCCGGCCCTTCACCCGGGACGCAGTGCCGAGCTGTGGCACGGTCAGCGGCGTGTCGGTGTGCTGGGCGAAATGCATCCGCGCTGGCGCCAGGCCTACGAGTTGCCGCAAGCGCCCGTGCTGTTCGAGTTGGAACTGGATGCGGTGCTGCAACGGGAGGTGCCGGTGTTCGCGCCGATCCCGCGCCAGCAGGCGGTGCAGCGTGACCAGGCGTTCGTGGTGTCGGAGCGCGTGCCGCACGACCAGCTGATCGCAGCGTTGCTCGATGATCCGAGTGGCGTGGTGCGCCGCGCGACCCTGTTCGACTTGTACCGACCCAAGGGCGCCAGCGAGCTGGCCCCGGGTGAACACAGTATGGCGGTTCGGGTGGAATTGATGGACGATGCGCTCACGCTGACCGAAGAGCGCATCGAGGCGGCCCTGGCCGCCGCCCGACGACGCGCGTTGGAACGAGTTGGCGCGAGACTGCGAACGTGAGCGCAGCGTTGGTGTCGAGGGAACCATGAGCATCGAACACGGCACGCCGCCGCGGCCGGTTGCAGTCCCGTCGCTGCAGACCCCTACGCTGACCAAGGCCGAGCTGGCCGAGCTGTTGTTCGAGCGCCTGGGCCTGAACAAGCGGGAATCCAAGGACATGGTCGAGGCGTTCTTCGACTTGGTGCACCACACGTTGGTCGAAGGCCACGACGTCAAACTGTCAGGCTTCGGCAACTTCAATATCCGTCGCAAGGCGCCGCGCCCGGGGCGCAATCCGCGCACCGGCGAGGCGATCCCGATCAAGGCGCGCCACGTAGTGACTTTTCACGCAAGCCACAAATTGAAATCAATCGTGCAGGGCGACACGCCCGCCGATGGTGAGTTCGAGTAAAGTCTAACTTTGCTGGTCCACCTCATTGATTTTCAATGGAGAATGCGCTCCCGGCGATCCCGGCCAAACGCTACTTCACCATCGGTGAAGTGAGTGTCTTGTGCGGCGTGAAGCCGTACGTGCTGCGGTATTGGGAGCAGGAGTTCACGCAGCTCAAACCGGTGAAGCGTCGCGGCAACCGGCGCTACTACCAGCACCACGAGGTGCTGCTGATCCGGCGCATTCGCGAGTTGCTGTACGACCAGGGATTCACCATCAGTGGCGCGCGCAACCGCCTGGCCGAGCAGGTTCCGGCCGGCCGCACCAGCCGCACCAACGGCGATCCGCTGCCCGTCGCCGTTCACCCCGTTCAACGGGCGACCGACGACGCGCTGGCCGACGGTGCCGATGTGGCGGTCGCCCTCGCACCCGACGAGGAGTTGCTACTGCCAGAGGTCAACGAACTCGACGAGGTCGACCTGGCGCATCTGCGCACCGAGCTGCTCTCGATCCGCAAGTTGCTCGAGTGAGTCGCGGCGCGGGCCTGGAAGCCGCCACCTATAATGCGCAGCCTCGTCGGGGCGTAGCGCAGCCTGGTAGCGCATCGGTCTGGGGGACCGGAGGTCGCAGGTTCAAATCCTGTCGCCCCGACCATTCAAGTGTCTGAATACACAAGGCCGGTTTGAGCGATCAAACCGGCTTTTCTGTTGCGTCCGCGCTGGGCCGGCGCAAGAAAAGAGGCCGGTTGCGAACCGGCCCTTGTGTGTCAGTGCAGTGGACGCGTCACTTCGATGCTGCAGGCTCTGCTGGCGTTGCCGGCAGAGCCTGGCTGGCGGTGGCGCCCGGTGCCGGCGCAACCGCTGCCGGCTTGCCTCCGTGCGACGCGCCGCTCGATCCAGCCGGCAGCGGCAGCAACGGCACGATCAGCAGGGCCACGATGTTGATGATCTTGATCAGCGGGTTCACCGCCGGACCTGCGGTGTCCTTGTAGGGGTCGCCCACCGTGTCTCCGGTCACCGCGGCCTTGTGAGCCTCACTGCCCTTGCCGCCGTGGTGACCATCTTCGATGTACTTCTTGGCGTTGTCCCACGCACCGCCACCGGTGCACATGCTGATCGCGACGAACAGGCCGGTGACGATCGTGCCCATCAACAGGCCGCCGAGCGCGGCTGGTCCGAGTAGCAAGCCGACCAAGATCGGCACGACCACCGGCAGCAGCGAGGGGATCATCATCTCTTTGATCGCTGCCACGGTTAGCATGTCGACGGCTTTGCCGTACTCGGGCTTGGCCGTGCCTTCCATGATGCCCTTGATCTCCTTGAACTGGCGGCGCACTTCCACCACCACTGCGCCGGCGGCGCGGCCCACGGCCTCCATGGCCATCGCGCCGAACAGATAGGGGATCAGGCCACCGATGAACAGGCCCACGATCACCTTCGGGTCGCTGAGATCGAAGGTCACGCTCATGCCGCGGCCTTCCAGCGAGTGCGTGTAGTCGGCGAACAGCACCAATGCGGCCAAGCCGGCGGACCCGATCGCATAACCCTTGGTGACGGCCTTGGTGGTGTTGCCTACCGCGTCGAGCGGATCGGTCACGTCGCGCACACTCTTGGGCAGCTCGGACATCTCCGCGATTCCGCCAGCGTTGTCGGTGATCGGGCCGTAGGCGTCCAGTGCCACCACGATGCCAGCCATGCTGAGCATCGAGGTCGCGGCCACCGCGATGCCGTACAAACCGGCGAGCTGGAAGGCCAGCAGGATGGCGATGCACACGAAGATCACCGGCCAGGCAGTGGAACGCATCGACACGCCGAGGCCCGCGATGATGTTGGTGCCATGGCCGGTGGTCGAGGCTTGCGCGATATGCTGGACCGGCTTGTACTGCGTGCCGGTGTAGTACTCGGTGATCCAGACCATTGCGGCAGTGAGCACGAGGCCGACCGCGCAGGCGCCGAACAGTGCCATCGCCGATACGCTGCCGCCGCCGACCAGCGTGAGCGCCTGCGGGAACATATTCGTCGTGACGAAATAGAAGGCGATCAGCGACAGCACGCCGGCTACTGCCAGGCCCTTGTACAGAGCCGGCATGACGTTCTTCATGCCGGGCGATGCCTTGACGAAATAGCATCCGATGATCGATGCAATGATCGATACGCCGCCCAGCAGCAGCGGATAGACCACCGCATTGATGGTTGCGCCGGTCACCATCAATCCGCCGAGCGCCATGGTGGCAATCAGCGTGACGGCATAGGTTTCAAACAGGTCGGCCGCCATGCCAGCACAGTCGCCCACGTTATCGCCGACGTTGTCGGCAATGACCGCGGGATTGCGCGGGTCGTCCTCCGGGATGCCCGCCTCGACCTTGCCGACCAGGTCGGCGCCGACGTCGGCACCCTTGGTGAAAATGCCTCCGCCCAGCCGCGCGAAGATAGAGATCAGCGACGAGCCGAAGGCAAAGCCGAGCAATGGTTTGAGCGTGGCGCTGTCGACCTTGCTGCCGCCGCTGACGTACAGGAAGAACAGGCCCACTCCCAACAACCCGAGGCCCACCACCAACATGCCGGTGATGGCGCCGCCCTTGAAGGCCACATCGAGCGCCGGCCCAATACCCTTGGTCGCCGCTTGCGCAGTGCGCACGTTGGCACGCACCGACACGTTCATGCCGATGAAGCCACAGGCACCCGACAACACCGCGCCCAGCACAAAGCCGCCAGCCGTCTGGCCATCGAGGAAGATGAAGATCAGTACCGCCAGCACCACACCCACCATGGCGATCGTCTTGTACTGCCGCGCCAAGTAGGCGGCAGCACCTTGCTGCACGGCGCCGGCAATCTCTTGCATGCGGGGATTGCCCGCGTCCTGCTTCAAGATCCAACTGCGCTGGACGAAGCCATAAACCACTGCGGCCAAACCGCAGGCCAGCGCCACGTACAGCGCCATGGTGATCGACATGGAGGGTTCTCCTTCCCGTTTGCGAACTGCTGAATTCGTGCGCACCCGTCGGGCTGAAGGCCAAGCCCGGTGGGGCGAAGGTGCGCTTTGCTCGGCGCGCATCCTAAGGGATGTTGCGAAGGGGTCCGTGGCGGCGGCGCCAAACGCATCCGTAAAATCCGGGTTTCCCCTCCCATGAGCGAGCCATGAGCCTGCACAACGTGAGTCCGGGTGCGAACGCACCCGATGAGTTCAACGTGATCATCGAGATCCCGATGAATGCCGATCCGATCAAGTACGAGGTCGACGAAGAGAGCGGCGCGTTGTTCGTCGACCGGTTCATGGCCACGTCGATGCACTACCCGTGCAACTACGGCTACATCCCGAAGACGCTGGCCGATGACGGCGACCCGGTCGACGTGCTGGTGATCACGCCGGTGCCGCTGATCCCGGGCGTGGTGGTCACGTGCCGGCCGCTCGGCATGCTCAGGATGCAGGACGAGGCGGGCGGCGACAACAAGCTGCTCACGGTCCCGATCGACAAGATCCTGTCGGTGTACACGCAGTGGCAATCGTTCGAGCAACTGAATCCGCTGCGCCTGAAGACGATCCAGCACTTCTTCGAGCACTACAAGGACCTCGAGCCCGGGAAGTGGGTCAAGGTGATCGGCTGGACCGGTCCGGAGTTCGCGCGCGAAGAGGTGCGCACGGGCATGTCCGCCTGGAATGCCAAGCACGGCGCCTGACGCTGTTCACCGAGGAAATTTCATGCGCATTGCCAAGGCCATCGCGGCCGTTTTGTGGCTGGTCCATGCCGTGGCGGCGCAGGCCGCGATGTCCAAGTCGGTCACCGAGGTCGAGGGCATTGCCGAATACCGATTGGCCAATGGCCTGCAGGTGTTGCTGGTGCCCGATGACAGCAAGCCCACCACCACGGTCAACGTGACGTATCGCGTTGGCTCGCGCCACGAGAACTACGGCGAGACCGGCATGGCGCACCTGCTCGAGCACCTGATCTTCAAGGGCACACCGACGCACCCGGCCGTGTGGGCCGAGTTCGCCAAGCGCGGGCTGCGCGCCAATGGCTCGACCTGGGTCGATCGCACCAACTACTTCGCCAGCTTTGCCGCCAACGAGCAGAACCTGCGCTGGTACCTCGGGTGGCAGGCCGATGCGATGGTCAACTCGTTCATCGCCCGCAAGGACCTCGACACCGAGATGACCGTGGTGCGCAACGAGATGGAGATGGGCGAGAACGATCCCGGCCGGATCCTGTTCCAGCAAACCATGGCCGCGATGTTCCAATGGCACAACTATGGCAAGTCGACGATTGGTGCGCGCAGCGACGTGGAGAACGTCGACATCGGCCGGCTGCAGGCGTTCTACCGCACCTATTACCAGCCCGACAACGCCACGCTGATCGTCTCGGGCAAGTTCGACGTCGCCAAGGTCAAGGGCTGGGTCGACCAGTCGTTCGGCCGCATCCCCAGGCCCAAGCGCACATTGCCGCGGCTGTACACGCTCGACCCTGTGCAAGACGGCGAGCGCAGCGTGACGGTCCGCCGCGTCGGCGGGACCGCGCAGGTGATGCTCGGCTATCACGTGCCGTCGGGCGGCCACCCGGACTACCCTGCGATGGAACTGTTCGCGCAGATCATCGGCGACAGCCCGAGCGGCCGTGCACACAAGCGTCTGGTCGAAGGCAGCCTGGCCGCGGGTGTGTACGCCGAGGCGCTCGCCACCGCTGATCCTGGCGTGGCGCTGTTCGGCGCGCAGTTCACGGCCGGGCAGGATGCGGCGCGCGGCTCGCAGGAGTTGATCCAGGTGGTCGAAGGTGTGGCCAATGAGCCGGTCACCGACGAGGAGTTCAAGCGCGCGCAGACCAAGTGGCTGAAGAACTGGGAGCAGCAGTACAGCAACCCCGAGACCATCGGCTTGGTGTTGTCCGAGACGGTGGCGCAGGGCGACTGGCGCTTGCTGTTCCTGATGCGCGACCGCGTGCAGGCGCTGACGCGTGACGATGTGCAGCGTGCCGCGCAGACGCACTTCGTTCAATCGAACCGCACGGTGTCGAGCTACGTGCCCACCGAGAAGCCGGTGCGCGCGCCGGGTGTGGAGGCGGTGGATCTGGCCGTCCAGATGCAAGGCTTCAAGCCCAAGCCATCGGCCACCGCGGTGGCGCCGTTCGATTCTTCACCGGCCAACATCGACGCCAGGACGCAGCGCTCCACGCTGCCAAACGGCATGAAGCTCGCGTTGCTGCCCAAACCCACGCGCGGCCAGACCGTGCGCATCTCGATGGCGATGCGCCTGGGGAACGAGCGCAGCCTGGTGGGGCAGCGCGAGGTGTCGGAGTTCGTCGCCGGCATGATCGACAAGGGCGGAGCCGGTCTGACGCGCGCGCAGATCCAGGATCGGCTCGATGCGTTGAAGTCCGAGTTGCGCATCAGTTCTGGCGGCGACGAGGTGCGCATCGACATGCAGTCGCGCCGCGACACGGTGGCCGACGCGGTGACGTTGCTGGCGCAGCTCCTGCGCAACCCGGCGTTCCCGCCAGCGGTGCTCGATGAGCTGAAGCGCCAGACCGCATCGGAGATCGAGGCGCAGCGCGACGACCCCGAAGCGATCGTGTCCAACGCATTGGCTCGACGAGGGGATCCGTATCCGCGTGGTGACGTGCGCCATGCGCGCAGCTTCGACGAACGGCTGCAGGACTCGACCGCGGTGACGGCAGAGCGCATGAAGGAGTTCCATGCGCGCTTCTACGGCGCCAACCAGGCGCGCTTCGCCGCCGTGGGCGACTTTGACCCCGAGGCGTTGCGCCGCGCGCTCGGCGCCGGTTTCGGCGACTGGAGCGCGCACGAGGCGATCGCCCGCGTGCCGCGGCCGGCGTTCAGCGCCGCAGCGGGGCGCGACGAGGTGCGCACGCCCGACAAGCAAAACGCCACGCTCGGCGTGCAGATGCACCTGCAGCTCTCGGACAACGATGCCGTGCATCCTGCATTGATGCTCGCCAACTACATCCTGGGCGGCAACACCGATTCGCGGCTGTTCAAGCGCATCCGCGAGCGAGAAGGGCTGTCGTACGGCGTGTACAGCGCGCTCGACTGGGGTGACCTCGATGCGCACACGCTGTGGTACGGGTGGGCGATCTTCGCGCCATCGAACGCGGCCAAGGTCGAGCGGTCGATGCGCGACGAGATCGCTCGCGCGCTGAAGGACGGCTTCAGCGAACAGGAGGTCGCCAACGCCAAGGGCGCGCTGCTGAGCCTGCGCCGCCTATCGCGTGCGCAGGACGATCGGCTGGCGCAGGCATTGCAACGCAACCTCGAGCTCGATCGCACGTTCGCCTTCGCGCAGCGCGTCGACAGCGCGCTCGGTGCTCTGGCCGCCGGGCCGGTGAGCCAGGCGCTGCGGGCGTACCTCAAGCCCGATCAGCTCGCGTTCGTGCTGGTGGGCGACTTCAAGCAGCCTTGAACGGCACGCGTTCGTTCAACTCGTCCACATAGCCGCGCACGCCGGCCCGCTCTGCGTGCAGGTAATCGTCCACCGCGCGCGCGAACGCGGGGTGTGCAAGCCAGTGCGATGACGCGGTTGGCGCGGGCAGCAGACCGCGCGCCATCTTGTGCTCGCCCTGTGCCCCGCCTTCGAAGCGCTCGATGCCGTGTTCGATGCACCATTGCAGTGGCTGGTAGTAGCACGCTTCGAAGTGCAAGCAATCGATGAAGCGCGTGGCACCCCAGTAGCGACCGAACGCGACCTTGCGTGCGCGATCGAGCGCGATCAGCGACACCCCCACCAGCTCGCTGCCGACGTGCGCGACGAACATCAGCCAGTGCTCAGCCATCTGCTGTCCCATCTGGGTGAAGAAGCCTCGCGTGAGGTAAGGCGTCGAGCCGTGGTCCTGGTAGGTCGAGACATAGCAACGATGGAAGAAATCCCACAGCTCGTCGCTGATCGCGGCCCCCTCGTGCGCGGTGAACGTGACGCCGGCGTCAGCCACCTTGCGCCGTTCCTGCTGGATCTTCTTGCGCTTGTCGCGCTGCAGTTGCCTGAGGAATGCCTCGAAAGTCTCCGGCGCGCCAGCGGCGGCACGCGTCCAGTGGAACTGCACGTTGTGCCGCGCCAGCCAACTGGCGCCTTGCAACGCCAGGGCATCAGCGTCATCGTGGAACAGCACATGGGCCGATGACAGATCCTGTTGGAGCGCGAGTTCGCGCAGCGCTTTGACCAGTGCCGTGCGGGCACGGTCGTCGCGTGCCATCAGTCGCGTACCGGGCACCGGCGTGAACGGCACCGCCACCAGCAGCTTGGGGTAGTAGCGCAGGCCGTGGCGCTGGTAGGCATCGGCCCAGGCCCAATCGAATACGTACTCGCCCCAGGAATGCGTCTTCAGATAAGCCGGTGCCGCGGCGTGCAGCTCAGTGTCGCGCCACAGCGTGACGAAACGGGGCGTCCAGCCGCTGCGGGGCCACGCGCTGTGCGAACGGTGCAGCGCCGCCAGATACGACGCGCGCATGAACGGCGTGGGCGATGCCTGCCGCTCGAGCAGCGCGTCCCATGCGGCGATGTCGATGGCGGTCGGGTCATCGATCACCCGGGTGACATAATCATCCGGCCCGTTCCCGCTCACGGCGCCTTCGCGTTTTGCACGTGGGTGATTCATCCTTGGTCTGCTGCTGTCAACGTGTCCAGAGTCCGCGTCGCCCTGGCGCAAATCAACCCCACGGTCGGTGATCTCGCAGGCAACGCCGGCTTGATCGCCGATGCGGCGCGCGCGGCGCACGCCGGCGGCGCGGCACTGATGATCGCACCGGAACTGGTGCTGTCCGGCTACCCACCGGAAGACCTGCTGATGCGGCCGGCTTTCCTGCAGGGCTGTGTCGAAACCTTGCACACGTTGGCGCGCGAGCTCGCGCCGCTCACTGGACTCACGGTGCTGCTGGGGCATCCGGCACCGAATGGTGCCGCGTCGCAGCTGCGCACGCGCTCGGTCGCGGCGCCGGCATGCTTCAACGCCGCGTCGGTGCTGTCGAATGGACGTGTGCAAGCCACCTATGCCAAGCGCGAGTTGCCGAACTACCAAGTGTTCGACGAGCGCCGCTACTTCGTCGGCGGGCGCGATGCGGGCCAGGCGCCCGTGGTGTTCGAGGCAGGCGGCCGGCGCTTCGGCGTGCTGATCTGCGAAGACGCCTGGTTTGACGAACCGGCCGCAGCCGCGATGAACGCCGGTGCACAGGTGTTGTGCGTGCTCAACGCGTCGCCCTTCCACGTCGACAAGAGCGAGGAACGCGAGTCGCGCATGGCAGAGCGGGCGCGACAGTCGGGCGCACCGCTGCTCTACGCGCACCTGGTCGGTGGGCAAGACGAGGTGGTGTTCGACGGCGCATCGTTTGCCGCTGACGCCAACGGCCGCATCGCGGTGCGCGGCCGCAGCTTCGAGTCCGAGCTGGTGTGGGTCGACATCGGCGCCGATGGCGCGCTGTCAGGCACATGCCACGCGACACCGATGCTGGAAGAGCAGGCGTGGAAGGCGCTGGTCACCGGCGTGCGCGACTACCTTGGCAAGAACGGTTTCCCGGGCGCGATCATCGGCCTGTCGGGCGGGATCGATTCGGCGCTGGTGCTGGCGATCGCGGTGGACGCGCTGGGCGCCAATAGGGTGCGCACCGTGATGATGCCTTCGCCGTACACGGCCGACATCTCCTGGCTGGACGCGCGCGACATGGCGCAGCGGCTCGGCGTGCGCTACGACGAGATCGGCATTGCGCCGATGTTCGATGCGTTTCGCGCCTCGTTGGCCGAAGAGTTCCGCGGCCTGCCGGAAGATGCCACCGAAGAGAACATCCAGGCGCGCATCCGCGGCACGCTGCTGATGGCGCTGTCGAACAAACACGGCGCGATCGTGCTGACCACCGGCAACAAGAGCGAGATGGCCACCGGCTACTGCACGCTATACGGCGACATGGCCGGCGGTTTTGCGGTCATCAAGGACGTGGCCAAGACGCTGGTCTATCGCCTGGCGCATTGGAAGAACGCGCAGCCCACCCGGCGCGCCGACGGTTCGATCGGGCCGGTGATCCCCGAGCGCATCATCACGCGCGCGCCGTCGGCGGAGCTGCGGCCCGATCAAACCGACCAGGACAGCCTGCCGCCCTACGACGTGCTCGACGCCATCCTCGCGCGCTACATGGAAGAGGACCAGAGCATCGAACAGATCGTCGCTGCCGGCTTCGCACGCACCGACGTGGAGCGTGTGACGCGCCTCATCAAGGTGAACGAGTACAAGCGACGGCAAGCACCGGTGGGCATCCGCATCACCCACCGCGCATTCGGACGTGATTGGCGCTACCCCATCACGTCGAAGTTCCGTGCTTAAATCGGGTCGACGTGTCGAATCGACGCCGGGAGACTTCATGAAGCAGATCACCGCCATCATCAAGCCGTTCAAGCTCGAAGAGGTGCGCGAGGCGCTGGCCGAGGTCGGCGTGTCGGGGCTGACGGTCACCGAGGTCAAGGGATTCGGTCGGCAGAAGGGTCACACCGAGCTATATCGCGGCGCGGAGTACGTGGTCGACTTTCTGCCCAAGGTGAAGATCGAAGTGGTGGTGAAAGACGGCGAAGTCGAGCGCTGCATCGACGCCATCGTGAAGGCCGCCAAGACCGGCAAGATCGGCGACGGCAAGATCTTCGTCACGCACGTCGAGCAAGTGGTGCGCATCCGCACCGGTGAGACCGACGAGGCAGCTGTCTAACCCAAGGACAGAGCGTGCCGGCGCGTCCGTGCGCGCCGCGGCTGGGTGGAGCCGACGAGCAAACTCAGATGCGGCGCAAGTCGTCGCGCGCGATGGCGCGTTGCGCATCCTGCTCGATCACGTCGAGCAACGATTCCGGGTCGGCGCTGACTCGCACCATGTCGAGTTGGTCGCTCGTGACGAATCCCGACTCGATCGCGTGCGCCATCATCGCCACCAGCGGCTGGAAGTAGCCGGCGCTGTCGAGCAGGCCGATCGGCTGGTCGTGGTAACCGAGGTGGCGCCAGCTCCACACCTCGAACAGCTCTTCGAACGTGCCGATGCCCCCGGGCAGCGCGATGAAGGCATCGCATCCGCGGGCCATCTTGTGCTTGCGCTCGTGCATCGTGGTCACCACGTGCAGTTGCGTGAGGCCGGTGTGGCCCACTTCGCGCCGCACCAGCGACTCCGGAATCACGCCGGTCACCGCAGCGCCAGCTGCCAGCGCCGCATCCGCCACGCGGCCCATCAGGCCGACACGCCCGCCACCGTAAACCATGTGCCAGCCGCGCCGGCCGATCGAGGCGCCGATCCGTTCGGCGGCAGCGAGATACTCCGTGCGTGCGCCGTCGCGCGAACCGCAATAGACGCAGACACGCAAAGCCATCATGACTCCCACAAGCGCCACAGGGCGCTGGCCCACAGCAGCACGCAGGCCACGATGGCCAGCATCACTGCGGCGCTGCCGATGTCCTTGGCCCGCTTCGACAACGGGTGCAGATCGGGTGACACACGGTCGACCGCAGTTTCGACCGCCGAGTTGAGCAGTTCGACGATCAGTACCAGCATCACCGAGCCGGCGAGCAGTGCCGTTTCGAGCCAATTGCGGCCCAGCCATACCGCCACAGGCCATAGCACGAGCGCCAGCATGCACTCCTGACGAAACGCGCTTTCGTGTCGCCAGGCAGCGCCGAGCCCGGCGAGCGAGTAGCCGGTGGCATGGACGATGCGATTCCACCCGGCCCTGGCCTTCTGGGGGTGCGTCATGACACCGATTGTGCCGGTGCCGGCCGAATCTCCCTGGCGTCAACCAGTCGCGTGCCGCACAACACGTCGTGGAGGAACTGCCGGTCCGCGCGCGCTCGCGCCAGCAACGTGTAGCCGAGCATGCCCCCCGCGACGATGACCGCAAACCCCAACGTGTCTCGGATGCCTGAGAAGTGCGCAGATGCCAGTGCTGGCACGAACCACAGCCAGCTCACCGCGTAGCGCGCAAACGCGCGTGCTTGGCTCGGCACACCGCCATCCGCGGTCTGCAGGCGGATGCGCCAGGTCTTCATGGCCAGCGTCTGGCCACCGCGAGACCAGAAGCCGGCGAAATAGATCCCGAGGACGATGAACAGAAAGAGCTGTAGGCCGGTGCTGCCCTCCAGCGCATGGCGTTGCTGAGTCAGGCTGGAGTACAGGTACCCGGCGGTCATCACCACGCCGAACAGCAGCACCGATTCGTACAGCATGCACGCCAGCCGACGGCGGATGCTCGGCGCCACCGGCGCCGCCACCGTCGCCGGTGGCGGCCCGGCCGTCATTGACTTGCGGCGGGCGCCGACGCAGCAGAGCGCACGCCGGCCACCTGAGGCCCACGCTTGGGCAGCAAGGTGTTGCGGTCGACGAATCCCGGCGTGGCAGCGATCTTGGGCATACCCGCCTGCTGGTGGGTCGGTGGCGCGGGCTGGCGCGTCACCAGCGTGGTGGTCGCTCCCGGCGAGGACTGCACGACCGTGGGGGCCACTGGCCGTGAGGGACCACCCGAATGCGAAGGGTTGGGCACGATGTTGCGCTTGGTACCGAACTCCGGAGGCGGTTTGGTGCCTGTTTGCGGCGCTTTCGGCTGTGCGCCATCTTTGCCGCCGCGCGCGAGCGCCTGCCGTTGATCCTCCGGCAAGGCCTGGTAAGCACGCCACTTGTCCTGGCGTTCCTGGTCGGGGAGCTGCTTGGCCTCCTGGTAGTTCAGCCGTGCTCGCCCCCGCTCGCTGGGCGTCATCCGCGCCCACTCGGTCATGCGGGCCTGCAGGCGTTCCTGCTCACTCGGCGGAAGCTTGGGGTAGCGCGCGGCGATGTCGAGCCACTTGGCCTTGCGTGGACCGTCGATCGAGGCCCAGTCGTTTTGCAGCGGCGCCAGCGTGGCGCGCTGCTGAG
>Ga0068862_100003250_pt1 | contig 14059 bp, 12 predicted proteins | sample KBSSwiS52_FD_66598 | JGI IMG/M metagenome (GOLD analysis project Ga0068862, IMG submission 66598) | Switchgrass rhizosphere microbial communities from Kellogg Biological Station, Michigan, USA - KBS Switchgrass S5-2 | ecosystem: Host-associated > Plants > Roots > Rhizosphere > Soil ... | reverse complement strand
TAGTGCGTGATCACGAGCATGCCGCGCTCGCGCCCGCCGTTCTCCGGTTTGCGTAAAGCGTTCACGCTCTCGGCGACAATCTTCAGCGCGTCAATATCGAGGCCGGAGTCGGTCTCATCAAGAATCGCGAAACGCGGCGCCAACACCGCCATCTGCAAGGCCTCAAACCGCTTCTTCTCACCACCCGAGAAGCCGACGTTCAGCGGCCGCTTCAGCATCTCATCGCTGATCTTCAGCGCCTCTGCCTTGCCGCGGATGAGCTTCAGAATGTCCGGCGCGCTCATCGGCTCCTCGCCACGCGTCGCGCGCTGCGCATTGAGCGCCGCTTTCAGGAACGCTATTGCGGACAAGCCGGGGATCTCCACCGGATATTGGAACGAGAGGAACAGGCCCTTTGCGGCGCGCTCTTCCGGCGCCAATGCGAAGAGATCCGCGCCGTCGAGTGACGCTGCGCCCTTCGTCACCTCGTAGCCGTCGCGGCCCGACAACGCATGAGCTAGCGTCGACTTGCCCGAACCGTTCGGGCCCATGATCGCGTGCGTCTCGCCAGCGGGCACGGAGAGCGAAAGACCTTTGATGATCTCGGCGCCGCCGACAGCAACGTGCAGGTCATTGACGTCAAACAAAGCCATTACGGGCACAATCCATTGGTCCATTGGTCGGCCAATGCGCCGCGTGCGCACTGAACACGGCGATAGGCGTTGGTCGGAAACCAGCCTTCCGGCTCGTGCCGGAATTCGATGCGCAGATGGCCTGCTTTCACCGAGTCATCCGCAGCATCGGCGCGCACCACGTCCGCCGTGGCGATCTGGCCCTCCTCGCGAATGGTGAGATAAAGCGAGCCGCCTTCTTCGTGTGCGCCTGTGGCGATCAGCGGGTCGATTGCCGTCATGATGTCCGGCGCGCCGGTGACTCCGATTTCGCTCGGCTCGAACGCGGTGAAGGTGCTGGTCGGCGCCGCGAGCAGCGCGGGCTCAACCGGCGGCAGGCCCGGCGCCTCGTCCGCGACCTCTTCCTCTTGCAGCGGCGGTGCCGACATCTCGCCTGTTTGCGAAGACTGACCACATGCGGCGACGCTCAGCAGCGCCGCTCCCATCAATGCATAAGCCCAGCGTCTCATCCCACGCTCCCCTCGAGACTGACTTCCAGCAGCTTCTGCGCTTCCACTGCGAATTCCATCGGCAGCTTCTGCAGAACTTCGCGCACGAACCCGTTCACCAGCAATGCCACGGCTTCTTCCTCGGGAATGCCGCGAGAGCGCAGATAGAAGAGCTGATCGTCCGAAAGTCGCGTCGTTGTCGCTTCGTGCTCGAATTGCGCGTCGGGCGTACGCGTTTCGACGTACGGCACCGTGTGCGCCGAGCACTTGTCGCCGATCAGCAATGAATCGCACTGCGTGAAGTTGCGCGCGCCGCTGGCCTTCGCATGTGCCTGCACGAGGCCGCGATAGGTGTTGGAAGAGCGGCCGGCAGAAATGCCCTTCGAAATGATCCGCGAGCGGGTGTTCTTGCCGAGATGCAGCATCTTGGTGCCGGTGTCGGCTTGCTGGCGGCCGTTGGTGACGGCGATCGAGTAGAACTCGCCCGAGCTGTCGTCGCCGCGTAGGATGCAGCTTGGATACTTCCAGGTGATCGCGGAGCCAGTCTCGACCTGCGTCCAGCTGATCTTCGAGCGCGGACCGCGGCAATCGCCGCGCTTGGTGACGAAGTTGTAGATGCCGCCCTTGCCCTCGCTGTCGCCCGGCCACCAGTTTTGGACGGTCGAGTATTTGATCTCGGCGTCATCCAGCGCGACGAGTTCGACCACGGCGGCGTGCAGTTGGTTCTCATCGCGCATCGGCGCGGTGCAGCCTTCGAGGTACGAGACGTAGGCGCCCTTATCGGTGATGATCAAAGTGCGTTCGAACTGGCCAGTGCCTTCCGCATTCATGCGGAAGTACGTGCTGAGCTCCATCGGACAGCGCACGCCTGGCGGCACGTAGACAAACGAGCCATCAGAGAACACGGCGCTGTTCAGCGTCGCAAAGAAATTGTCTGACGTCGGCACCACGGAGCCCAGGTACTTCTTCACCAGCTCCGGATGCTCGCGGATCGCTTCGCTCATCGAGCAGAAGATCACGCCGGCCTTCGCCAACTCTTCCTTGAAGGTTGTGATGACCGAAACGCTGTCGAACACCGCGTCCACAGCCACCTTCGCGCTGCCTTCGACGCCCAGCAGCACTTCGGCTTCCTTCAGCGGAATGCCGAGCTTCTTGTAGGTTTCGAGGATCTCGGGATCGACGTCTTCGATGCTTTTGTACTTCGCGCCGGATTTCGGCGCCGCGTAGTAGCGCGCGGCCTGGTAGTCGATCGGCGGGTAGTGGACGAGCGCCCAAGTTGGCTCATCCATCGTCAGCCAGCGTTTGAACGCCTCAAGGCGCCACGCCAGCATCCATTCTGGCTCGGCCTTCTTGGCCGAGATGTAGCGGACGATGTCTTCGTTGAGACCCGGCGGCGCCAGATCCTGCTCAAGCTCAGTGACGAAGCCGTGCTTGTATTTCTCGCCCTCCAGCGCGCGCGCTGCGGCGACCGTGTTCTTGTCGATGCTTTCCTTCACCGCGCTCATGCCGCCGCTCCTTGCGTACGGCGCGCGGCGACTTTGCTCAGCGCAGCGAGCACTTCATCGACGTCACTATCCTTGGACTCGTGGCCGAAGCTCACGCGCAGTGCTGCCTTGGCGATCTCCGATGGCACGCCCATCGCCATCAGCACCCGGCTCGACCGCACTTTGCCGGACGAACACGCAGCGCCCGAGCTGATCGCGACGCCTTCCAGGTCCATGGCGATGACGGCGGTTTCGGCAGTGAGCCCCGGCAGCGCAAAGTTCGATGTATTCGGCAAACGCTTCGCGCCGGCGCCGAATACGATCGCATCGCGTGGCAACCCCACTTCGAACCGATCGCGCATCGCGGCGAGGCGCGCGGCTTCCTCAGCCTGCTCACGCAGCGCCCATTCGACGGCGACGCCGAAGCCTACGATGGCCGGACCATTCTCGGTGCCAGGCCGGCGGCCACGTTCCTGACCGCCGCCAAAGCGCGTTGTCGCATAGGGCGCGCCGGGCGCGAGCACCAAGGCGCCAACACCTTGGGGACCACCGAGTTTGTGGCTGGAGAGCACAAGATAGGTTGCGTCGAGATCGGCGATGTTCACCGGAATGCGCCCGAACGCCTGCGCCGCATCCACTAGCAGCATTGCGCCATGGTGGCGGCAGATCGCAGCAATACGCGCGATCGGCTGGACCACGCCCGTTTCGTTGTTGGCCAACTGCACTGCGACCAGCGCCGGCTTCGGCGCTTCGCGAACGATGGCTTCGAGCACGTCGAGATCGATCGTTCCGTCGTGCTGGACCGGCGCCCGCAACATCTCGCGACGCTTCGCGTGCTCAAACAGCGCGTCGTGTTCGGTTTCGGAAACAATCAGCGACGGCGGCGGTGGCGTCTCAAGCAGGAAGCCGTCGACGTCATCGAAAATAACCTCCTTGCGCTCAGCCGCATCGAACGCGTCGAGCACCAAGTGCAGAGCCTCCGTCGCACCTGAGGTGAACACGACATTCTCAGCGCTCGCGCCAACAGCCGACGCAATCTTCTCGCGCGCGTCTTCGATCGCCGCACGCGCACGCCGCCCAGCGCCGTGCACTGAGGACGGGTTGCCTGCCGCGCCCAACGCACGCGCCATCGCGACCGCCGCTTCAGCGCGCACGGGCGCGCCGGCGTTGTAGTCGCAATAGAGAGGCGTCTTCGTCATCAATCCTATTCCGCGGCCACGCGTGTGCCGCCGCCGTCGAAACGGCGTTCCAAAACGTCTTCGAGCGAAACCGAAGCGAGGAAGAGATGGATGCGATCACCCATCTCCTGCCAGAGGCCATGCGCTATGCAGCGGCCCGAGCGGCCGATGCAGCTCTTGCTCGACGCTTCGTCGCAGCGCGTCGCTTTGATCGGCTCATTCACCGCGGCGATGATCTCCGCCACCGTCACGCTGTTGGCCGGCCGCGCCAGGCGATAGCCGCCGCCTGGACCGCGCACGCCAGAGACCAGCCCGGCGCGCCGCATCCGAGCGAAGAGCTGCTCTAAGTACGACAGCGATATTTCCTGGCGGCGCGCGACCTCCTGGAGGGGGACCGCCCGCTCCCCGCCGCCGTGCAGCGCCAGATCCGCCATTGCCATGACCGCGTAGCGGCCTTTCGAGGTCAAACGCATCCTGTCCCTTCCCGCGCCCTCGCCCGTCCCCAAATTCATGTGCTAGAAGGCGCCCCCTTTGGGGGCCGGCCCGTCCGGCCGTTCTTAGTTGGTAGCTAAGATACCTGAGTGTTTTGGTCAAGAATTCGCCGCCGACCATTCGTCGCGCCGGCTGGGGTCGTGAATGCCAGAAGTGATTTTCCCGGGCGCCGCTGGGCGCGTGGAAGGCCGTTACCAGGAACCGCCGAAAGAAGGCGCGCCGATCGCCCTCATCCTCCACGGGCACCCGCGCGCGGGCGGCTCGATGCAGGACCGGGTTACCGTCCAACTCTATAAGCTGTTCGCCGACAAAGGCTTCGGCGTGCTGCGCTTCAATTTCCGGGGCATCGGGCGCTCGCAGGGTGTGTTCGACAACGGCATGGGCGAACTCTCGGACGCGGCAAGCGCGCTCGATTATCTGCAAGGCATGAACCCGAACGCCGAGCAGTGCTGGGTCGGCGGCTATTCGTTCGGCGCTTGGATTGGATTGCAGCTGCTGATGCGCCGCCCAGAGATCGACGGCTTCATCGCCGTAGCGCCTCCAGCGAACCACTACGATCTTTCGTTCCTCGCGCCGTGCCCGGCGTCGGGCGTCATCATCTACGGCACGCGCGACAGCGTCACGACGGCGCAAGACATGGAGCGCGTGATCGGCCGTATCCGCACGCAAAAGAACATCAAGGTGGATGGCCGTTCGATCGACGGCGCGGACCACTTCTTCCGCGGGCGCGATCCAGGCGAAGATCATCTGCCGGACGTTGAACGTCACGCGCGCGAGTATCTGGAAATGCGCCTGGCGCAGCCGCCACGGCCGCCGACGTCTAAGCGCTGAGCTTAGTCGCCGCGTAGAAATGCAGGCTTCGGACCGTCGGAGAAGCCCTCGCGGCCTGAACCTTCGCGATCGTCGCGCGGCGCGCGTTCGCGGCGTTCACCGCGATCTTCGCGATTCTCGCGGTTTTCGCCCTCAGCGCGTTCCCGGCGAGGCGGACGCTCGCCACGGTCTTCGCCGCCACCTTCACGGGCTTCTGCGACTGCGCCTTCACCTTCCGGACGGAAGCGATTACGGCGGCCACGGCGGCGTCCGCTGCCTTCAGCGCGATCAAAGTTGCCGCCCTGCTGTTGCGGGCCTTGCGGGAAATCGACGTCCGGCTGGTCTTCACCTTCGGCGGCGGCTTCCGCGCTCTCAGCGCCTTCAGTTTCACTCCGGCCCTCTTCGCCTTCGTCGCCTTCGTTGAAGCGATCTTGCGGCTGCGGGATCGGTTGCGCCGGCTGCATGGAGCGCCACAGACGGAAATAGTGATCGGCGTGCTGCATGTAGTTTTCGCTCAGCACGCGGTCGCCCGAACTCGCGGCATCGCGCGCCAATTGCAGGTAGCGCTCATAAATGTGCGACGCGGGTCCGCGGACCTTCGTATCCGGACCGTTGCTTTCCATCTGCCGATTCGGATTGCCGTTGTGCTGATGATGACCGCCGCCACCACCACCACCACCGCCACCACCACCGGGTCTCCGACCGCGGCCACGCTGACGCTTCATCGATTGTCCACCGTGCATAAGATCTTCCATTGAGGTTCGCCGCTGGCGCTGCGGCCCAAATTTCGCCCGCGCCATTCGCGCGCCTCGTGTTGAAAGCCAAATCGGCCTGTCGCTAGGACCTTGGGCCGTATCGAGCGGTCATAGCCGCGTTCGTTTCCTGACCTCGTGCTGAGGAAGCTTGCGGCGGCGTATGGGAGCACGCCCGCCTTCGTGGAACCCGTAGCCCGTTCAGCCCCTTGAACCCGTCTGGCTATCGATTCCGACAACTAAGGTAATGCCTCCCTCGTTCCGGTCCAAGAAAATTTTCAGCGACTGTCATGCGGCACGGCGGCCGTTCACCACACGGGGGATTCCTGCCAGGTCGCGCTTAGGCTCGCCCGTGGATAACCCTGCCGCGTCGGCCAAGGCCCGAACCGCGTCCGCCTGACCTAGACCCACTTCCAGAGCAAACGCGCCGCCTGGCGTCAACAGGCGAGGCAAGTCCGCGACGATGATGCGGTAGGCGTCGAGCCCGTCGGCGCCGCCGTCGAGAGCGAGGCGTGGTTCGAACTGAGCCACCTCCGGCTGCAACGTCGCTATGTCTTTTGACGCGATGTAGGGCGGGTTCGAGACGACGAGGTCGAAACCCCCGTCGACGCCCCCACCCCAATTGCCGACGCGCAGATCGACGCGATCACTCAGCTTCAATGCATCCGCATTGAGCTGCGCGATCGCCAGCGCATCGCCGCTTGCATCGATCCCCACGCCGATGGCGTGCCGCCGCTCGGTAAGCACGGCAAGGAGGATCGCGCCGGAACCGACACCGAGATCGAGCACGCGCGACGGTTCATCAACAGGCAGCGCATGCATCGCGGATTCGACCAGCAGCTCCGTTTCCGGTCGCGGAATCAGCACGTCGCGAGTAACCGCGAGATCGAGCGTCCAAAAATGCCGGCGGCCGACAATGTGCGCTACGGGCTCTCGCGCTTCGCGTCGACGCGTGAGAGCGTCGACCGCGGCGACCTGGTCGTCCGTGAGCATGCGGCGCGGATCGGTGACGATGTCCATCCGCGAAACATTCGCGCCCACCTCAACCAAGAGCCGCGCATCGAACACGGGCATCTCGACGCCAGCAGCCTCAAGCCGCTTCTTGACATCGGTCCAGAGCGTGACGAGTGCGACGCTCACGCGTCTTCCTCAAGTGCCGCCAGTTTGCGCGCCTGGTCTTCCGCGGCCAGCGCGTCAAGGATCTCGTCAAGCGACCCTTCGATCACCTCGGAAAGATTATAAACCGTCAGGTTGATGCGGTGATCGGTGACGCGGCCCTGCGGGAAATTGTAAGTACGGATTCGTTCGCTGCGATCCCCTGAACCGATCTGACCTTTCCGTTCCGCCGCACGCGCCGCATCACGCATTTCGCGCTCGCGGTCATAGAGCTTGGCCTTCAGCATCATCATCGCCTGGGCGCGGTTCTGGTGCTGCGACTTCAGCTGGCTGATGACGACGATATTCGTCGGCAAGTGTGTGATCCGCACCGCGGAATCCGTCTTGTTCACGTGCTGCCCGCCGGCCCCCGACGCTCGCATTGTGTCGATGCGGATATCCTTGTCTTCGACAACAATATCGATGTCGCCTTCAGGCTGCGGCAAAACGGCAACCGTCGCGGCAGAGGTATGAATGCGGCCGCCCGCTTCGGTTTCCGGCACGCGTTGGACGCGGTGAACACCGCTTTCGAAGCGCAGGCGACCGAACACGCCGTTCCCCGTGATGCTGGCGACGGCCTCTTTCAGTCCGCCAATTCCGGTGTCAGACAAGCTTTCGATCTCGAACTTCCACCGCCGTGAAGCCGCGTACTTTTGGTACATCCGGAAGAGATCGGCGGCAAACAGCGCCGCCTCTTCGCCCCCTGTGCCTGCGCGCACTTCCAGAATGGCGGAGGCGCTTTCGTCTTTGTCTTTCGGCGCGAGGAGCAGAAGAGCTGCCCGCTCTAGCTCCGGCAACTGATCGCGGGCCGTATCGAGTTCTTCCGCAACAACAGCCGCTAGGTCGCCGCCTTCCTTCGCCATCTCTTCGAGGTCGGCGATTTCCTTGCGCTTCGCGTTCACCGCCCCGATCGCCTCCACGAGCGGCTTCAACTCAGCATGCTCTTGACCAAGTTTCACGATCTCCGCGCCGTCAGTCGCTGCACCAAGGCGCGCTTCGATACGCTCAAAGCGATCGACCGCCTGGTTCAGGCGGCGTTCCAGGCGCGCAAGATCAGACATGACGCGAGATCACATCGCTTCGGTGAAAATTTCAGGCACGACTTGCGAGATCTGCGGATCGTCAAACGCGATGCCTTCATCGCGACGTATGTACGGCACAATCACTTCGACAGCGCTGCCGTTAGCGGCTTCGATGTGAAAGCAGAGTGCCGCCGCATTGTCGCTGCTGGCGCGGCCATCGAACACAAGGCCCGCAGCGATCAAACCGTTCTCTGCCTCGTCAAGACGGAAGCCGGCGATCAGACCCGAAATGTGATCGTTGGGCGCGGACTTATCTATTGGAAGGTCGACATTGGTGTGGATTTGCTCACCGGTCTTGCGGATGCCGGCCCCGAACGGCGCAAACGAGCCACCTTCGCTCAGCGCGCGGTGCGCGGCGTCGAACAAGTACTCGTATGTATCCTGCAGATGGCGCTGCAGCATCATCGGACCCTCTCCGGGGCATGCGCTTCGCGCAACGTCCGCGCGCGTTCTTCAACCAGTTCAACGATATGGTCGATCATGACCGCGTTGTCGACCTTGTGGTCGGGCTTGCCGGAAACATACATCATGCCGGCGCCCTTGCCGCCGCCGGTGAAGCCCAAATCTGTCATCAACGCTTCGCCCGGTCCGTTCACGACGCAGCCGATGATGGACAGCGTGATCGGTTCGGCGATGTGCGCCAGGCGCTGCTCGAGCTTCTCAACGGTGCTGATGACGTCATAACCCTGACGCGCGCAGGACGGGCAGGCGATGATGGTGACCCCGCGCTGGCGGAGACCCAGCGACTTCAGCAAATCATTACCGACCTTGATCTCTTCCACCGGATCCGCCGCGAGCGAGACGCGAATGGTGTCGCCGATACCGGCCCACAGCAGCGAGCCCATTGCGATCGAAGACTTCACGGTACCGGTGCGCAGCGCGCCTGCCTCAGTGACCCCCAGATGCAGCGGCGCATCCGTTGCGTCCGCGAGTGCGTGATAAGCGGCTGCCGTCAAGAAGGGATCAGACGCCTTCACACTCACTTTGTATTCGCGGAAGTCGTGCTCTTCGAGCAGCGCGATGTGGCCAAGAGCGCTCTCCACCATCGCCTCAGGGCACGGCTCGCCGTACTTTTCGAGCAGATGCTGTTCGAGCGAACCAGCGTTGACGCCGATGCGGATCGAACAACCGTGATCCTTCGCGGCTTGGATCACTTCCTTCACGCGCTCGGGCTTGCCGATGTTGCCCGGATTGATGCGCAGGCACGCAGCGCCGGCAGCCGCTGCCTCGATGGCGCGCCGGTAGTGGAAGTGGATGTCGGCGACGAGCGGGACCTTCACCGCGCGCGCAATCGTTGCAAACGCCTTGGTCGAGTCCTCATCGGGGCACGAGACGCGCACGATGTCGGCGCCTGCCTCTTCCAGCCGCCGAATCTGTTCGATCGTCGCCGCGGCGTCGGGCGTCGGCGTGTTGGTCATGGACTGGACGGTTATCGGCGCGTCGCCGCCGACCTCGACATTGCCCACGCGAATCTTGCGCGACTTGCGTCGCTCGATCCGCCGCCAAGGCCGGATGTGGTGGAGGTCGCCGTGCGAACCGTCCATGGGAACGCGTTCCTTTCGAACCGGAAATAGCCCCTCGCGGGCGGGGCTAACAGCCCTGCCGGCTGCGTCCTAGCTGCGCGGCGACTGCAGCTCAGCCTGGGTCAGGGGCCGAATTTCGTCGATCGAGCGACCAAGGACGGGCATGCCCGTGGTTCCCAGGGAGCCAGCAGACGCGCCATCCACGAATAGGTCGAACGCCCCGCCGTCGCGAGCGTGGAGGGTCCAGCCTGGGCTGGCGTCCGGACGGTAAACGTCGCCCGGCTGTAGCGTACGGGACAGGAATACGGTTCCGTCTGGGCCGCGAGCTTCCAGCCACGCCTCCGCGTTGGCCCGCACCTCCACCACATGACGCGTCACGGGGGCCTGGGAGGCCGTCGGCGAGGCCGCCTCGGCATCTGCGGCAGCGGGAGCGGCGGCAACCTCTTCTGCGGGAGCGTTGTTGGCCTCGTAGGCGCGCCAGCCCACGAACAGGGCCGCCACCACCACAACGGCTGCAGCCAGCGTCCAAGGGCGCTGGCGGCGGGGCTTAGACGTGGGGTTCCGGATCTGCTTGCTGGCGTCCTCCCGGGTAAGCGCGCTTTCGTCCTGGAACTGGTCCAGGATCGCCTTCTCATCCATGCCCAGTTCGCGAGCATAGGAACGCAGGAACGCGAGCGCGTAAGCTTTGCCGGGCAGCAGCTTGACGTTCATCTCCTCGAGCGCTTCGAGGAACTCTTTCCGCACCCGGATGCGTTCTGCGACTTCTTCGATGCTCCAGCCACGCTGACGGCGCGCTTCGCTGAGCTTACGCCCCGCACGCCACGCCGGATCGAGTTCCGGCGGCGGCGCAGCTGGGCGTGACTGCCGTTGCGCGCGCGCTTCGACGTCCGGTTCGCCCTGCGGCTCGTTGGGTTGTGGTTGAAGCATCAGTCCGACGGTCCCTCCTTCAGAGACCATACGTTAAGAAAGGCAAATTTTGCGCCACTAAAGAAGCTTAATCCCGAATCACGCGATCCTCAACGCACCGCAACGACGCATCACAGCGCGTAGCCGCGCGAGTTAGCAAATTCTGTGAGTTCACCACGGATCGTTGGCATGTCGTAACGCAGCATCCTCGCGACTGCTGTGGCAGCTTCACGAGCATCTAGTGACAGGATGAGCCGCTTTACAGGGCCGATGCCCGATGCCGGCATCGAAAGGCGCCGAAAACCCAGGGCTGTAAACGCAATCGCTTCCAACGGCCGGCCCGCTGCTTCGCCACAAATGGAGATCTGCAATCCTGCCGCGTCGGCGTCCTCGCGTATGCGCTTGAGGAAACGCAGCGCCGGCGCCGAGAGGATGTCGTAGCGTTCCGAGACGCGCGCGTTGCCGCGGTCGGCCGCAAAGAAATACTGCATCAGGTCGTTGGTGCCGATGGAGAGGAAGTCGGCGCGCCCCCTCAGGTCGGGGATGCTCCACGCCAGCGCGGGCGCCTCTACCATGACGCCGATCTCAACGAAGGACGGCGCCTGCCGTTTATGATCGCGGCACCAAGCGAGTTCACGATCCACCAGCGCACGGGCCTGATCGAACTCGGTTACCGTTGTGACGAGCGGAAACATAACCCGCAGACGACGGCCAGCGGCTGCGCTGATCAGAGCGCGGAGCTGGTAACGGAGCAGCGCTGGGCGATCCAAGCCAATGCGCACAGCGCGCCAGCCGAGTGCGGGGTTCTCCTCCCGCTCCGCCGCCACGTAAGGCAACACCTTGTCTCCGCCGAGGTCGAGCGTGCGAAACGTGACCGGGCGGTTGCCGGCTGCCTCAAGCACATCGCGATAGAGCAGCGTCTGGCTCTCAAGCCGCGGCAGCGTCTCGGAGACCATGAACTGAAACTCGGTGCGGAAGAGCCCAATGCCCTCGGCGCCGACTTCATCGATGTGATGCACATCGAGCGCGAGCCCGGCATTGAGCAGCAACGTCATCCGCTCACCGTCCTGCGTGACCGGCGGGATGTCTCTAAGCCGCGCGAACTCCGCCACGCGCGCCGAGCGCAATTCTAGACGCTGCTGATACGAGGCGACGATCGGCGGCTCCGGCCGCAACCGCACTTCGCCGCGCTCGCCGTCGAGCACCAAAGGATCACCGTCCTCGACGCGTGAGAGCAAGCCGTGCAGCGAGCCCACCATCGGGATGCCCAGCGCACGCGCCACGATCACCGCATGCGCAGTTGCAGCGCCCTCTTCCAGCGCCACGCCCTTCAGGCGCTCGGCGCCGTAATCCAACAACTCCGCCGGCCCGAGTTCACGAGCGACGAGGATCGCATCCTCGGGCATCACGCGCGCCGCGGCGTCCACGCCAGCAAGCGCCCGCAGCAGCCGATTGTCCAAGTCTTCGAAGTCGTGGAGCCGTTCCTTGAGGTACGGGTCGCGTGTCGCGTTGAATTTGGCCCGGTGTTCGCCGCGCACGCGCTCGACTGCAGCATCGGCTGAAAGGCCGGCTTTCACCCCGCCCTTGAGCTTCGCCTCCCAGCTCGGATCAGCGGCAAGCATGGAGAATGTTTCTAAAACTTCGCGCGAAACGCCCGATATTCGGCCTGGATCGCCATCGATCATGTCGCCAAGGGCGCCGCGCACGTGGGTCAGCGCCGCATCGAGCCGTGCTTCTTCTCTGATTGGATCGTCGGCGATCACACGGCCAAGGGGCGCATGCGGTTCGTGTAAAACCACCGTCCCAATCGCGATGCCATCTGAGAATGCGCGCCCTTGCAGCAGTTCCGGCCGGCTGGCGCGCGCTTCGACGTCCGACAGTCCGGAGAGGTCGCCGAACGCGCCGGAGGCGACCATTTCGGCCAGCACCATGGCGATGGTCTGCAGCGCTTCGACTTCGTCTTCGCCGTAGGTGCGTTGCACACGGTTCTGCACGACGAGAACGCCGAACACGCGCTCAGAGCGAATGATCGGCACGCCGAGGAAAGCGTTGAACGGTTCTTCGCCCGTTTCCGGGCGATACGCGAAGCGTTCGTGATGCTGCGCGTCAGCGATGTTCAGTGGCGCCGCCGTCTCCGCCACCAAGCCGACAAGCCCTTCGCCGGTCTTCAGTCTCGTGCGGTGAACGGCGTCGGGCTTCAGCCCTTGTGTCGCGAACAACTCATGCAGCGCGCCGCGCGTGAGATAGATGGAGCAAACGTCGGCCACCATCGTCGACGCCACCATTGCGACGAGCCGGTTCAGGCGCTCTTGCGGCGCCTCGTCCGTTCCCATGATCTCCCGCAGCTTGCGCAGCAGGATCCGGGATCCGCCGATGTTGGACGGCACGACCATCGCGCTTCCGCCAATCCTCCGTCATTGCCGCTAAACGGCGTCCAACCCATAAGCCGTGTGCAGCGCCCGCACCGCAAGTTCAGTGTAGGCCGCATCGATCAAAACCGAGATCTTGATCTCCGAAGTCGCAATTGCCTCGATGCTGACGCCCTTTTGCGCAAGCGCCGAGAACATGGTGCGCGCAACGCCGACCTGGCTGCGCATGCCGATGCCAATAACGGACACTTTGGCGACATCGCGGCGAATGTGGACTTCCTCCACGCCAATCTTGTTCCGCGCCGATTCCATAAGCTCAGCGGCGCGTGGGGCGTCGCGATCGGGACACGTGAAGACAATGTTGCGCTTGTGCGGTTGGCGCGCCTCGGTTTGGACGATCATATCGACATTGACGTTGGCGTCGGCGAGGCGCCCGAAGATTTCGGCGGCGGTGTTCACGTCGTCATTGACGCCGAGCAGCGTGATCTTGGCTTCGTCGCGCGAATAGGCGACGCCGGTGACTACTTGCTTTTCCACGATCTGATCCTCGGGGCAAATCAGCGTGCCGGGATTGGGCGCGCCCGGCTCGACAAAACTGGAAAGCACCCGCACCGGCACACGCTTGGCGAACGCAAGTTCAACCGAGCGCGTCTGCAGCACCTTGGCGCCGAGTGACGCCATCTCCAGCATTTCTTCGTAAGAGATTTTCTCCATCCGCCGCGCCTTGGACACGATGCGCGGATCGGTGGTGTAGACGCCGTCGACGTCCGTGTAGATGTCGCAGCGCTCTGCGTTCAGCGCGGCGGCCAGCGCAACGGCTGACGTATCGGAGCCGCCGCGGCCGAGCGTGGTGATGCGGTTATCGTCAGTGATGCCTTGGAAACCTGGCACCACAGCGACCACGCCTTCATCGATTGAGGCGCCGATCTCGTTCTCGACGATGTCGGACACGCGCGCCTTCGCGTGCGCACCGTCCGTGCGAAATGGGATCTGCCAGTTTTGCCACGAGCGGGCGGGCACGCCGATGCGGCGCAACGCCAGCGCCAGTAGCCCTGTCGTCACTTGCTCGCCGGTGGAGACGACCACGTCGTACTCGTCGTTAAAGTCCTTCGCCGCCATCGCCGGCGCATTGCCGCCTTCGCCGGCGGCGCCGCGCGCCAAGCCTACGAGGCGGTCGGTTTCGCCGGACATCGCCGACACCACCACCGC
>Ga0068862_100003244_pt1 | contig 14080 bp, 17 predicted proteins | sample KBSSwiS52_FD_66598 | JGI IMG/M metagenome (GOLD analysis project Ga0068862, IMG submission 66598) | Switchgrass rhizosphere microbial communities from Kellogg Biological Station, Michigan, USA - KBS Switchgrass S5-2 | ecosystem: Host-associated > Plants > Roots > Rhizosphere > Soil ... | reverse complement strand
TCCCGTCCCCGCCCCCCTTGATGATCTCGTTGTACGCCTGCAGCGCAGACTGCTCGAGCCCGGTGAACATCGTCTGGTTCAGGATGCCGCTGTTGTGCAACCCCTTCAGGGCTTTATTGGCCCCGGTGATCGCATCGGAGAGCGGCCCCATGAACTGATCGCTGGCGATCCGGGACATCTCGATCAGGAAGTCGAACGCATCCCCGCCATCCATGCCCGACTTCTTCAGCGTCTCCGCCATGATGTCGATGGACGGCTTTAGCGCATCGAGTGCTTCCTTGAACGACATCCCACGCTCAACCATGTCGGCAAACGTGGCCGCCGCCGCCGCCCCGAGTCCCGCTGCCTGCTCTGCCGTGACGGTGAAGCTGTCGCCCAGCCCTTTCGATAGGCCACCCAGGAGTTCGTTCAGCCCTTCCGCGGCCCCGCCCAACTGCTCGAGTAGAAGGTCGTTGACGCCTTCCACCTCCACGCCGAACTCCTTCATCGTCTTGATGAGTTCGAGGAAGGTGCGATCCACCAGCCCGCCCGACTTCATGGCGACACGGCCCATATCGGCGAGACTGTCGTTGAGCAAGTCCAGCGCATCCTTCGCCGACTCGGTATTCATCCAGTCATCATCGGCCATGCCGAGCGCCGCGATGGCGTGCGTCAGTTCCTCAGCCAGATGCTTGTATTCTTCAGCCGTGAGCTTCGCCACGCCGCCCAACTCTTTGACGATCGCGGACGTCTGGCTGAACTCGGTGCGCTGGCCGTACATCACGTTCGTCGTGAGTTGAACGTCCGTGTTCCATTTCTCTTGGAGGCCGTTCAGAATGGCCTGTTCGATGGCCAGCTTGCGTAATTCCCGCTGCGCGTTCCGGTACTGCGCCACCATCGCGCCGATGGCCACGCCCGCGCCCACGCCGGTCATCGCCAGCGCGGTGTAGTCCTGCGTACTCGCGCCCGCCGCCGACTTGGACGCCTTCCCGAAGTCTTCCGCACCCTTTGTCATCATCTCGAACGACTTGATCACCGTGCCGATCACGCGCCCCAACGTCGCGAAGGAATCCCCGCCGATCTGGGCCATCTGGACAAAGTCATTCGAGAGCGTGGTCAGTGTCGAACTCCAATGGCTGGTGGCGTTCGCCGCCGTCGTGATCGACGTGGCCCCGGACGCCGTCACATTGGGCAACAGCATGATTTGCTTGTTCAACGCCGGAAGATCCGTCACCGCCAACGGCGCGACCCAAGTTCGCAACTCGGCGAACGCCTCCGCCTGCGCGTTGATGTGATCCGTCAACACGGGAATCCGCTGGCTCAGTTGCCCGATGCCCAGCGCCCAGGTGTTCTGGCCTGGAAGGAGCCGCTCGACTTCTTCCTTGACCTTCCGCACCGACCCGGCGGTCTTCTCAGTGTGCTCTCCAGCGTCCTTCATGGCCGGGGCCAGCATCTTAGCCGCCGTCGTCGTCTCTTCGATCGGCGCCACCAGCAAGGCCGCCGCATCGCGGAACCATCCCGCCTTCTGCGTCAGCCCGCCCATCTCGACGCCAAGCTTCCCCAGCGCCCCAGCCGCTCCAGGCAGATACGAGGCCAACTTCACCACGGCCGCCGTCGCATCGATCAGCCCGGCCACACCACGGTAGGCCGACGCCACGATCTGATCGAACCCCCGTCCCACGAAGTTGTACGACTCCGCCGCCCAGACCTTGATCTGCAGTCCGAACCGCCCCAACTGATCCCCGGCTTTGTCCAGCGCCTTCACCGTGGCATCGCTCATCTTCGGAGCTTCCAACGCCAGCTTCGCGAACTGCGCCGTCAACGTGGGTAGGATGGCCGTACCAGACTTCCCGAACAGGTCCATCGCAATCCGGGTCCGGTCCGCCGGATCGGGCACCTTCGCGATGGCCGTCGCAATCATCTCCAGTTGTGTCGCAGGAGACGACGCCATGAGTGCCTGGAAGTTGATGCCGAGTTCCTTCACCGAGGCCACGGCCGACTTATCCCCCGATGACAGCCGGTTCTGCATCTGCCCAATCGCCCCGGTCAGTTCGTCGATGCTGTTCCCGCTCTGCTGCGCCACGTAGGACAGCTTCTGCACTTCATCAATCGTCAGGCCAGTCCGATCAGCCACCCGGACGATCTCATCCCCCATGTTCAGCAGGGACTTCCCGAAGCTCACCACGGCCCCGATACTCAGCCCGATCCCGAACGTCGCCAGTAACCCGTTCATTTTGCTCAAGCTGCCCATGAACGAACTGGTCGCGGCATCCGTGCCCTTCGTGGCTGAGGCCAGATCCGTCATCGCCTTCGGGGCCTGCTGTCCGAGCGCCGTGTACTTCGCAATGGCTTCCGTCACGGTCGTATTGACCCGCGCCATCTCCTTCGCCGTCAGCGTGGCTGCCCCGCCGGCGTTGTCGATGGCCTTCACCATCAACGTGGCATCTTGGATGATCTTCTGGCCGCTGAAGCTGTTCGCCATCTTCGTCAGGGCGGCCCCGACCTTCTCGGACCCCGACTCAAACGAGCGCAGCGACACCTCCGCCTTCTGCACCGCGTCATAGAAGCTGGTAAAATCCGCGCCAAGTTTTCCGGTCAGGACGGACACGGGCTAGTCAGTCTCCTTCGGCTGCATCTCGATGATCATCGCCAAGATCACGTCGTACTCTTCTGGCATCAATTCACGGACTCGAGCGAGCGGCCAACCCCCAAACCATCTGGCGATGAGCGCGTCTTGTTCGAGTCGCTCACGCCAGCCCGTGCGTTTTTTGTCTGTTCAATCTCCAGTTCCACCGCCGCCTCGTGCGTGTCGATCGCTTCCCGAATCTCCCGGAACACGTCCGGATCGATGGAGCGCACCGTGGCCATCCGCACGCCGTCCGGCAGATCCGGCGACATGGGAATCGGCGCCCCGTCATCCGTCAGCGACCAGCCGAGCAGGTACGCCAGCACCTTCGCCGTCATCACCGCTTGTGATTTGAGTTGAGGCTTCTCGCCCGCCACTAAGTACGGCGCCATCGCCGCGAACATGTCTTGCTGCTCGCCGGTATTCAGACGACGACGGACGTCGATGTAGTGGCCGTCACTGAGAGACAGCCTGACGATCTTCGGCTTGACGATGGTATCCATCCGGAACCTCGAGCGGACCAAGGCGCGCATGGAGCACGCCGTCCACAATCTGCGGCTGTTCAAGAACGGGCCACTTCAAGCACCCATGCTGATGTGTGACCACTAACGTCAACGGCTGCCGCGAAAGCCGTAGCGCGTCCGACGACACGATCGATCCGACCATTTGCCACTGGCCATCCGTCCGCGTGACCGTGCAGTCGCGTACGTCTGCGGCCGTGTAGTACGACCACATCACTTTCGCAACGGCAACGGTCACGGTCCGGTCAGTCATACCTTACGGCCGACGTCCCCAGCTGCCGTTGGCAACGAAGTTTCCACTGATGGTCACCGCGCCAGAGACGGAGACGTTGATGCTCGCGTCCAACCAGGCTGGACCATAGAAGTACACCGTGGGCGCCGTCGAGGCCGGATACAGGTACAGCTTCACGCCATCTGTCGAATCCGCCCCATCAAAGAGCACGTCTTGCGAGTCTTCCCAGAATCCAGAGATCGTGCCCTTCACATCTTTCAGACCTTGCACGTAGGTCTTGTTAAGGTCACCGAATGCCGTGACCTCCACCTTGTCGGTGGCCATGTCCAGCGTCCACGCCGAGATGGACGCGACCAGCGCCGCGGTGCCCGATCCGGTGGTGGATGAGAACGCTTGCCCCTTGTTCCCGTGATAGCGCGCCATGTGTGTCTCCCTGCCCCTCTAGGCAGCCCGTCGCTGCAGGAGCGTTTGTAAATCACCGATCACCGTGGTCGCACGCGTGCGCCATGACGACTCAGCCACACAGGCCGGGAGTTGCGCCGCCACTGATTGACGGCCATTGTCATCCGCCAGCCACGTCCGCATTAAGGCGCTGGCCTCATCTGGAGTCGTAAACGTCGGCACGAGACCCCCGAAAACTTCGCGCACTTCGGGCCGGTCCGTGCTGAGATGGAACGCCCCACACGCCGCCAGTTCATAGGCGCGCGGGTTCAGACTTTCCGCGTACGTAATACGTGGGGCAAACTTCCCGAACCCCATCGACGTCCGGTACAGGTTGAGGCCCACCTTCGCCCGGCGATAGAGTGCCGCCGTCTTCGCGTTGTCGATCTCCGCGCTCCGGACGAACGGCTTCAGCGGATGATGCTTCCCGAGTGCCCACGGGCCGTACAGTCCGAGGTTGATCCCGGTCCAATCAATCGCCTTGAGCCATTCGATCCGCTCAGAGAATGCCGACCCAACGAACACGACATCATGCTGGGGGAACAGCTCGTCACTAGGCTGCGGGCCGGGCCGATGCTTGAGCACATGCCACGCGTGCGGGAGATACCCACTGTGTGGATTGACCTCTCGGAAGGCGGACACGGACGACCGCTCATTCGTCCAGCAACCATCGATCAGCTTGGCCACCGCCAGTTCTTTGTCGAGGTCGTACGGCGATTCCGTGAACAGCACGAAGACCCGCAAGCCGGCCCGTTTCATCATCACGATGACATCCGGGTGGAGATACATCGCACTGACCACCAGCACCGCATCGACCTGATGCCAGAGCGCCTGCGCTAGTGCATCGCGACCCGCTTGATACAAGATGTCGGCTTCGTTCGGCTTCGCGATGCTGGGGTTGGTCTTCTTGGCCCGCCGCCAGTTGTAGTACAGCCACCCACACGAGCGCGCGATCCGTGCATCCAGGGCGTACTCGATCACCTGAAGCCCGTGATGGAGCAACCCATCGCGCAGACCCGCCGCGACATCCGCGGTGGACCAACTTGCGCCGGGACCGACAAATAAGACCTTCACGACGGACTCATCCAGACTTCGTAATACCCGCCCGCGTGCTGCCAGCGGATCGTGTCGTCCGCTTCATCGCGCTCGGTCTGTCGAATCCGCGGCTGTTCCGGCCACCGCCGGACCAACGCTTGCGTGTACCCGCTTACCGTCAACGTGGCCCCATCGGCCCCGAGCAACGCATCGATCCGCGCTTCGGCCGCCGCGATGTTCCCGCCGGAATCGGAGCGCATCACCGCCTTCACGGCGTAGATGTTCTCTTCGAAGGCCCGCCCGCCAAACATCGGCTCATCGTGCGGATTCACCAACGACACGACGATGTACCGCGTCAGGTTCGGCGGCCCTTCATCCCAAAACACCTGTCCCGGCGTGAGCGCCATCAACGTGGTATCCGCCAAGAGCTTGGTCACCAGCGCGTTATCAATGTCCCTAGAGGCCATCGCCGGTCACCTGGAGGCCGTGGGCTACGAGCAGCTCCCGAAACTTGCCGTACATCGCCCGCCGCTTCTGAATCATGGTCCTGATGAAGATGTGTGACGGCGGCATCCGCCCAGTCAGATGCTTCTTCCCGTTCTTTGTGACGTAGTGCCGCGCCTGCGAGCCGTGCTCGAACAACCAGGCGTGCTTCGCCGCACTCCTCACCAGCGCGCCCGTCCCATACGGCCCCGCCGACACCGGCCGCACCGTCAGGCCCCGCCGCAGATTGCCAACGTGCGCATGGTCCTCATAGACCGCGGCCACGACGTCGACCACCTCATTCCCGGCCGTCAGCACGATGCTCGATGCGTCGTCGACCAGTTCCTTCGGCAACGCACGCAGCTGCGCCTTGAGTTCGTCTAGCCCCTCGAAGCGCAACGTCACCTTGCTCACGTCACGATCTCCACTCCGACCATGACGAGTTCCACGTTCATCTGCTTCAGATCAGCCACGCTCACCACGTTCGCCGTATGCGTGCGGCCCGCTCGATCCACCCACGTCAATCGCGTCTGCGTCGTGGCATCAGGATGAAACGGGCTCGTAAAGATGTGGCTTGCAGTAGACATCACCGTGCCCGCCGCGACCCGTTCGAGATCCTTCTGCGTGGCTGGATCAATCGACATATACAACTGCGCGGGCGCACAGTTCGCATACGGCTGCGTGTAGCCGCCGTCCCCATCAACCACCGGATCGCCATCCGGGTTCTGCAACGTCACCAGATGCCGCCGATGGCCCGCTCTCGAGATGGGCATTACCGCGTGTACGCCGGTGGTTTCCACCACACGACGTCATCCCAACAGCACATCGCCGCCTTCATGGAATTCGCGCCGTACTCCTCCATGCCCTCCCGGTCGTACTGGAGATACGCCACATGGAACCGGATGCCCTGCTTGATGCGCTCCGGGACGTCATCCGCCGAGGCCCAGCCCACCACGTAGGTAATCTCAATCGGGAACCGCCGATCCGCTTGCACAGACGGCCACGACTGACCCGGCGCCCGCTCCACACAGCCCGGCCGGCTGGTGGTGTTCGCCTGGTAGTACGTCGTGGCCAGCGTGGTCAGCACGGATGGCGTATCTGTGTTGTAGTACTTCACGGACGTAATCGATTGCAGCGGCGCCGCCATCGGCAGCCAGATCACATCGGCAAACGCGCTACACACCAGCTTCCATGTCTGGGTCAGGAGCCCGCGCGCCATGTGGTTTTCCGCCGCTTGCCGCGCCGCCACGATGTAGCTTTGAAACAGCGTCACTTCAGAATCCGGCATCGCCCGCGCCTGCCGAATGGCATCATCCGGATCGAGTGGTTCAAGTACCGGAGGCGTGACCAGTGCCCACTCGCACGCGATCTCACAATCCGTGCTCACGACCGCCCCTTCCGCGCTTTCGCCATCACCGCGCGCTCGTGGTCTGGCTCGGTCGCCGTCTCCACCGCCTCGTCACGGAGCAGCTGCGCACGGACGCCGTCGCACAACGCGATCCAGTCCGGAGACGGATCGACGTTGATGATCTGGCCTGCCTGAAAGGGGAAGGCCGGATTGCTCGACGGCGTCTGCTGCAGGAAGCGAATCCTCACGCCGTCCCTTCGGCCGGGTAGATGAACTGCTCGCCCGCCACGTTGGCGCCCTGCGTGACAGGCCGGGTCCGTGACCGATGCAGAATGGCGATGATCCCGCCGATCGTCGCGTTCTGTGTGCCGCGCGTCACAATGCACTTCAGGTACCGCTTCTGGGGCCGCACGATGGTCACGTACTTCAGCTTGTCGTCATCGGTGTCCGCGATCGCCTGGTTGCTGCCCAGTAGATCGTCATAGGTGTCCGTCGCCGCATCATCTGACGATTGCTGCACCTTCAAGGACGTCACCGCCCCCGAGACAATCGTGCCCAGCGGCACAATGAACGTGCATTCGTTGAAGCCCGCCGTGTCAACCGCGGAACTGGTGATCGTGGTGGCCGCCGCCGCGCCTAACGTCGTGGTGGTGGCGATGAAAATCTTGAAATCATCTCCAAACATGGATCAGGACTCCTTCTGCCGCCGCGCATGACGCGCGGACTGAATGGGTTCACCCGGCACCGCATGACCTTCTGCCCGCGCATTCGACACGGCCGGCGTGGTGACGATCTCTTCTTCCGGCGGATCTTCAACGACCGTGATACTGCCGGTCGGATCACCGGCCTCTTCCAACGCGAGCTTCAATGCCTGCGCGGCAGACACCACCGCCGTCACGTCATCCGCCTCGAGTCGCGTCCGAAAATACAGATGCACAGTGGCCATGTGGCTGTTCCTTTCTCGATGGAATAGGCCGAGGCCCTCACAGCCCCGGCCCGCCATGCGAACTACGATCCTTGAATCAGGTACTTGACCGGGTGCGTGCCAGCGTCCAAGAGATCGCCGTCATGCCGCGACAGCGCCAAGAACGCCACCTGCCCGAGAATCGCGTACAGCTCATCGAGCCGCACCACGGTCACATCGCGCACGTCGCGGATCATGTACTTGCTCAGATCGCCGAAGATGACCGACTTCGAGCCCGCGATGATCGTCGCCATGCTCTGGTTGATCACATACGGATAGCCCAGGATGGTGTCGGGCGCATTGGCCGTCAGGCCCGGCAACCACAGCGGCACACCCGCCGTGTCCCCGGAGTACTGCGCCACCTTCAGCTTCTTGATGATCTTCAGCGCCGTGTCGTGCATCATGAACTTGGCGTTGGACCGATACGCCGGGTCGATGGTGTGCTCGAGATCCACGAGGTTGTCGAACGTGATCGTCCCGCTGGCCGCGGTCGTGATCGCGCTCGAGGTGGCCGCGGTCACGATGCCGTTGGGCTGCGAACCCGTGCCCGTCGTGAAGTGGTCGTTGGTGATCCGCGCGATCCGGGTGCCCAGCGCGTCCCCGATAAACTGGTTCGCGTTGATCGAGGTGTCCTGCAAGAACTCCATCGACGCCAGGATGTACTTCGAGCTGTACTTCCAGGCGTCCAGCACGAGCTGCCCAAAGGTCATTTCCAGTTCGGTGGAGGTCGTGTTCTCCCCGATGATCACGCCCTTGTTCGCCGTGTCGTCCGTGGTCGGAATCGGCAGCGGGCCGCCCGTGGCTGTTCGCAGGATCGTGGAGGTCGTGCGCATCCCGCCAAAGGCCAAGAGCGCCACTTCCAGCGCCCGCATGGCCTCATCCGCCACCGTGTAGCCGCCCGTGGTGGTCGAGGACTGCAACCCCGTCAGCGCCGCGCGCTCTTCTGTCCGCTTGTCGTTCCACTCCCGGATGTCCTCCCGGCCGGCGCCGAAGCCGTCCCGGATCGGGGTGGTGGCCTTCAGGGCGGTGTTGGACAGATGGAACGTCAGCCGCTTGGAGTCGAGGTTGATCCCGCACCGCTTGGCGTTGTCACGCTGTTCCTGGGTCAGTTCCGCCATCGGGGCGCCCGCCGTCATCCACGCGCGCATCGCTTCGCCGCGCTCGTAGTCGGTGACCTTGCCACCCGGCCGGTAGCCGCCGCGGTCTTCGCGCTTGTCGATGGGATTCGGTTCGCTGCGTCGTCCCTGCGACTCGCTCAGGCTCTTCTCGACCGATTCCTGCTTCGCGCGCATCTCGATCTGCTTGTTGATCTTGTCGATGTCGGCGTGAATCGCGTTGAACTTGCCTTCGTCCTCGGACCGGACGCCGTCGTCACCGATCAGGACTTTGGCCTGTTCGGCGAGTTGGCCTTTTTGCTGTAAGAGTTCGGTGATGTCCATGTGCTCTTCCTCGATTGCTCGCCTGGGAAGAGCCCAAAGAAAAAGGGCGCGGCCAACAGGCGAAATTGAATTCGCCATGTCGACCGCGCCCTAGATAGCCAGGAGGCGATGGACGGTTGTCGTCGCTGGAGGACCGAGCAGGTAGCCGCTCCGCCGTCAGGACTCAGAGATTAGGCTTCAGGATGCCATGACTTACCGCTGGGCTGAATTGTTGTTTACGGAAAGGAGCTTCTCGCGCACGTAGTCGCACAACGGCTCGCGTGCTGCCGCTGCCCGCTTCATCACCGCCGCCAGATCGGCATCCGTCATCCGCACCGACAGGACGGCATCCTTCCGCACGTCAACCGGCGGACGGCCTACTGGGCGATCAGACATGGCACCAATCCCCAGGCGTGAAGGTCTTGCAGGACTTGACCGGCGCGATCCGTCCATGAATGCCCATTGACGCAATTCTGAGATTGCCACGCGTTCGAGATGCGACTGTCAGCGTTGTGATTTTCGAGCCAACTCCTGATCGCAATCTCCGCGAACTCCGTCGACTTGAACCACACCACGCTACCAACAGGAAACATCGGCCGCAGCTCAGCCCGCCATTCTGAAATCTGTAAGGTCCGACACGCCGCCAGCTCATACGCCCGCGGGTTCAGCGATTCCGCCGTGACCCAGTTCTCGGGCCGATCCGGCTTCAGGTCCGTGCGTAGTCGCCGGTATAGGTTCAATCCGATCTTCGCCTTCCGATACAACGCCGCCGCCTGCGTGTTCGGGATGGTGCCCCCGCGAAGACACTTCGCTACTTGCGGCTTCAACCCGAGACCATCCCAGATGCCATACAGGCCCAAGTCGATGCCCGTCCAGTCGATGCTGTTAAAGAAGCTGACGCGCTCCCGGAAGCCTGAGCCGACGAAGACCACATCATGAGCCGGGACCTGATCGTCACCGGGCTGCGGAACCGGCGTATGGACCGCCGGGTGCCAGGCGTGCGGGAGGTAGGCTACATGCTCATTGACGGCTTTAAACGTGGCGACAGCGGTTCGCTCATGGGTCCAGCAGCCCTGCACCTGCCGCGCGATGTCCAGTTCCTTGTCCTGCTCGTAGGGCGATTCCGTGAAGAGGGCCACGACAGGCATGCCGTTGGACTTCAGCGAGTGAATGACCCACGGCTGCCGTATAGCCGTAACCATAATCGCAGCGTCAACGGGTTCCTTTAGCGCCCACAGAGGCAGAACGCGCACAACATCCACCCCGTGCGCTTCTAGCCCGTAGCACAGTCCGTCGTACACATCCGACGTGCTCCATTGCGTCCCCGGGTGAACCACCGCAATGCGCGTCATCGGCTCCCCATCATCGCCACCGGCCGCCCTGGCATGTCCGCCACAGCTCGGCATTGCGGACAGTACGGATTCAGAATGTCGATGTCCTCGAAGTACCGCACCGTGCGACAGTGCCAGCACTGCATCACCCCGCGATGGGCCACGTCATCGCCACGCAGATCCGGCCGAGCAATCACGAGAATCTCAGTCAGCCACAGCGGGTGGATCGGGGCCTTCGCGAGAATATCCTGTATCCAGAAGAAGTCATGCTCCACAAAGGGCCGATCTGAATCCGGCCACGTCGTGCGCGTGTCCATCGGGCCAACGAACTGCCGCGGGGCCGCGATGCAACAGCCACTGATCCGGCTCATCTCCATGCGAGGCCGATCCCAGAGCACCTCTCGCCACGGGGCCAAGAACCGATAGAGAATCGGCTGCAGCGGATTCGCCGCACACAATGGGCGAAGTTTCGCGTAGGCCCCGTCCACGAAGACGTCATCATCGCCCATGGTGATGATGTGGGAACCAGTAATACACACCGTCATGAGCGCAGCGTTAATTTGCTCCACTCCGAAGAAGTGGTAGCCACTGTCGTACGCCATCACGATGAACCCTAAGCCATAGCTAAAGACCAACGCCTGCCGTTCCGCAACTAGGGCCTTGTCCTGCTCAAACGAATCAATCGACACGATCACCTGATCGCCGGGCCGCCGGTCCTGCCGTGCGATGGAGTCCAGCGTATGCCGCAACGTCGCCGCCCGATCCGGACGGTCATACGCACACGCGCCGATCAGGACCGTGAAGGTCGGTGTCATCCCGCCAATCTCTGCCGGTGAACACGCTGCCAGTACGCCCGCGTATGCTTCCCCGAACTGGCCCCCTGAAACGCCTGCAACGACCGCAACGCCACGTCCGTCTGCGGATAGGCCGGGAAGCTGACGATGCTGACCTCTCGGATCTGCATGTCCATCACGTCCCGGATCGTCTCCCCGCCTTCGATGTGCCAGTCATCCTCCAACGTCCGGAAGGCGAAGGACATCCCGGTCACGTCCCCGCGCTCGACGGATTCCATGATGTCTCGGGCTGCAGAGGTGTTCGGCGGGTCAATCTCCACCGACAACCCGCGCGCATCGGACCGCAACCGCAACGTCCCGGCCCGTGTGCGCCCGATGATCTTCGAACTGTCGTGATCAACCAGCGCGCGGACGTCCATCCCTTCGGACAGCGTGCGCTCGACGGCTTCCGGCATGATCCGTTCTTTAAAGCCGCCCAAGTCGAGACTCAGGACGTTGAACCGAATCGCGTAGCCGCGCAGTTTCCGATCCCCAGAGGGGTCCATGCGGATCTCGCCCATAAAGCGCCGTTCGAGTTCACCGTTGGCTGACATGATCAACCGCCTCCTTCAGAATGACATCCGCCAACGCCTCGGCCCGTTCCGTCTCCCACCGCCGCAACGTCGATTCCAACGTCATCGGCACATCATCCGCATCGGTGTCCAGCACCAGCCGCAACTGCCGCTGCGATTCGTCAATGTGCGCCTTCACAATACCCTGCGTCACCACCAGCGGATCGTCGGTGCTCTGCTTCCAGGCCAGATGTGCGCGAATCGCAGGGAGCAACGCCGTGACCGCGATGTCCTCATGGACCGGGTAGAAGTGCTCCATCCACGCGCGGAGTTTCTCCGGTGTCGCTTGTGCCCGCCGCGCCTTCTCGGTTTCCCGGCGGATCATCCGGCCCATTGCATCGGCGATCAGGCCCCGGTGGGCCGCAATCACGGAGGTCATCCGCCGCTGAGCCGTGTCCTGTAGCACGGCCAGCGCCGCTTCTGCACGCTCCGCCGCACCACTGAACACCTCGACAGACGACGTCGCGGTCTGCAAGTGGAGCATGGCTTCATCGTGTTCCCGCGTGCGCGTGTCGAGCTCGGCCCGCAACCGCTCCAACTCCGCATCCTGGCTGTGTGGGGGCACCCAAGCATCACGTAAAGCGAACTGGACCTGAATCTCGGCCAGCGCCGCATCGCGCGCCACGACCAGCGCCTGAGCCGCCGTGAGCCGTTCCTGTGCCTCCGCCTGCTGCGCCTCGGCCGCCGTGGCCCGCTCCGCGTACGCCGCCACCTGATCCGCTGTGCTCTTGGCACTCTCCGCCAGCGCCGCCACCACCGCGGCTTCCCGTTCGGCCACTTCCACGCGCAAGGCATCCACCGCCCGGGCTGCGCTGTCGTCGTCGTCCGGTTCGGGTTCCGGTTCTGGGGCCGGTGCCGCGGCTGGTGTCTCCTTCGCCTTGATCTGCGAATCAATCACTTCGTTCACCCGGTCGACTGGCGTCATGTTCAGCGGCACAAAATGCACATCCCCGCTCGGCCCGATCCCGTTCAGATTCTCCTTTTCGAGAATCATGTTGATCGAGTAGGCCCCCAGGGTAAACATCTTCGTGAAGAACTCCGCCCGCGCCGCCGAATCCCCCCGCAACAACCCATCGACGTTGTGTTCCGCGAATTGCTGCCGCCGCTCGAGTGGGGCAATCAGCTTCCGGTTGATCTCCTGCTCCCAGCGCACCAGCCACGGCCGCAAGGTGTCCGTGTAGTACTCCAGCCCCTGATGTTCGATGTTGTTGTTCGTGCTCCGCGCCAGATGCTGGATCTTGTGCGGGGGCATCCGGAACCACCGGCACATCTCTTCGACCTGATGCAGCCGTGTCTCCAGAAACTGCGCGTCATTCGGCGGGATGCCCAGCCGTTCGTACTTCGCCCCGTTGTACAGCCGCAGGAACCGGTGCGCCCGCTCCACCCCCTGGTGCGACGTGTTCAGCGCATCAATGTAATTCTTGTCCGACATCTCTGGGGGCCGCGGACCCGGAAACGACAGCACCCCGCCAAACGTGGACCCGCCGCCGAAGAACGTCCCGCCGAACCGTTCCGTCGCCAGCCCCAGCCCGATACTCTCCCGCGCCATCGCCACGACCGAATAGCCCCCCGTGCCGTCGAACCCAAGGCCGGGGATATGGAGCATGTCCGCCGCCGGGATGATGTCCGGATCGCCCAGCGAATTGGACACGGCATACGCGACGTTCCCCACCCGATCACGGACCATCGTCACCCGATCCGGCGTGATTGGCCAGAGATACTTCGGCCGGTCTAACTGGTCCCGCTCGATCTCCGCGAAGCCCCCGCCCCACGTCAGCGCGTGCGCCTGCAACGTCTGGCGCATCGACATCGACGTCATCTCGGGGTTGGGTTCATCATGCAGCAGTTGATACGTTTTACTGGTCGTGAAGCGTGTTTTCCCGCCGTCTTTGTCCCGCTTGTAGAGAATCAGGGGCAACGAGGCCACATCTGTGGATATGGCATTCACGCAGGCCCAGAACGCCGAATACGTGAGCGCTGTTTGCTCACTGACACTCACGCCCGTCGCACTCGCCACGCCATCGCTGAAGAACTTCGCTGTGATCGACGAGAGGTTGTATGGCCCCTTCCAGTACGAGCGCCACGCATAGGCCAGCCGATCCCGTTGCCGCCGCATCAGCGTCAAAGCCATTCGGCCATCTCCCCGACGGCCTGCTTGGCCGGCATCCGCAGTGCGAGCGCCATCCCAATCGTGGGGGCCACCACCGGGTCAATCCGGCCGCGGCTCTTCTTCTTCACGAACATCATGTTGTCTTTGCCGTCCCGCTGATCCACCGTGTTCGAGATCGCCCACGCCG
>Ga0068862_100003242_pt1 | contig 14082 bp, 9 predicted proteins | sample KBSSwiS52_FD_66598 | JGI IMG/M metagenome (GOLD analysis project Ga0068862, IMG submission 66598) | Switchgrass rhizosphere microbial communities from Kellogg Biological Station, Michigan, USA - KBS Switchgrass S5-2 | ecosystem: Host-associated > Plants > Roots > Rhizosphere > Soil ... | reverse complement strand
GCGCGGTGCTCGCGCATGACCGCGGCACGGCGAGCGAGGGTGAAATTGAACCGGCGGCTTACGGCGCGCAGCACCTCGCGATGCTTCCACCAGAGCTCGGCGGCATGGCGATTGTAGTGCCGCTCATACATCACGGTGTGGAAGGCGGTATCGAGCTCGCTGTGGCGGAACTGGTCGGCGAAATTGTTCTCCTCGATCAGGCCCTGGATGCGTTCCAGCTCGGCGATGTCCTCGGCCGTCGCCATGGTCACGAACCAGCGGGTCAGCGCCGGCTCGATCAGCACGCCGATCTCATAGATGTCGCGGACAAAATCCTGATCGATGGGCCGGACGCGCGCGCCGCGGTTGGGGCTGAAAATGACGAAGCCCTCGCCGCGCAGCAGCTGCAGCGCCTCGCGCACCGGATTGGTCGAGGTGCCGTGGCGCCGCGCGAGATCGGCAACGATCAGCCTTTCGTTGGCGGCGAGCCGACCCTCGATGATGTCATCGCGGATCATTTCGTAGAGCGAGGCGCCTTCGCTGGAGGCACCGATGGGATCGGTCCCGGCGGGTGGCTTGGCTATGAAAGTGCTCATTTTCGCCCACGGAACAATTTCGAGACCAGGGCGCTGATATCACGCGCGCTGTCCGCGATAATGTACGATCCAAACACATTGACACATAAGCTGCGATCTGAAAACGTACAAACCGTCGAAAGAATACATAAGAACAAAGTCGCCTACACTCGCGATCGATCGACCAAAAGACCGCCTGCCTCGCTGCAGAGCGCAAAGAGAAGAACCTGGGAGGATACTGATGACGAGGATGAAACTCGGCTGCGGTGCCATCCTGCGTGGCACTGTCGTTTTCGCTTCCATCACATCGCTGATCGCCGGGCCGGCGCTGGCGGAGCCGCCCGTCGACCTAAGCAAATGGTCGCCGGAATACGTGCGCTCCATTGCGGGCACGGAGGAATTCGACACCGCGGCGGCTTGCGGAAAGGTCACGCCGCTCGACTACAAGGGGCGTCTGACGTTCTGGTATCAGGGCGTGTTCGAGGGCGACCCCGACCTGCTGCGTCAGTACTACAAGGATTTCTTCGAGACCTTCCGCAAGACCTATCCGAACATTCAGCTCGAGGAACAGGCGCTCACTTACAACGACCTGCTCGACAAGTTCCGCACCGCCCTGCTGGGCAATGCCGCGCCGATGGCGGTCCGCCTGCAGATCCTGGGCGGCACCGAGTTCGCCTCCAAGGGCTACCTGCAGCCGCTCAAGCCCGAGGATGTGGGCTGGAAGACCGAGGACTTCTGGCCCGGCGCGATGAAGGCGGTCACCTGGGACGGCGTCACCTACGGGATTCCGACCAACAACGAGACGATGGCTTTCATCTGGAACGCCGACGTCTTCAAGCGCGCTGGACTCGATCCCGACAAGGCGCCGGCGACCTGGGACGACGTCGTCAAATATTCGAAGCAGATCCACGACAAGCTGGGCATCGCCGGCTACGGCCTGGTTGCCCGCAAAAACGCCGGCAACACGCCCTACCGCTTCATGCCCCAGCTTTGGGGTTACGGCGGCGGTGTCTTCGACGAATCCGATCCGAACCCGACCTATGGCGAGGTCCGGCTGAACAGCGCAGCTAGCAAGCGTGCCCTGCAGGCGTCGTACGACATGTATGTCCGCGACAAGTCGGTGCCCGTCTCGGCGCTCACCAACCAGCAGGCCGACAACCAGCCGCTGTTCCTCGGCGGTCAGCTGGGCATGATGATCTCGCATCCCAGCGACTACAACGTGATGCTCGATCTGCAGAAGAAAGCGACCGGCTCCGACAAGGACAAGGCGCAGACCGTGATCGACAACATGCGCTACGGTCTGATCCCGACCGGTCCGGACGGCAAACGCGCCGTGGTGTTCGGCGGCTCCAACATCCACATCCTGAAACCGGAATATGTGGATGGCGGCAAGGTGGACGAACCGGCCGCCAAGGCACTGATCTGCTTCTGGACCAGCCCCGAATGGTCGCTGAAAATGGCCTATGCCGGCTCGAACCCGGGCAATCTCAACGGCTTCAAGACCAAGTGGATGAAGGAGCGTCTGAACAACATCAAGTTCCTCGACGTGACGACCTCCATGCTCCCCTACGGCATCCCGTTCCCGGCGCTGCCGGAATCGCCGGAGATCATGAACATCATCATTCCGGACATGCTCCAGAACGCCTTGACCGGTGCGATGAGCGTCGATCAGGCGGCCGATGATGCGGCCAAGAAGGTCGAAGCCTTGAAGGGCGGCGGCGGACTCTGAGTCCAGCTTGTCGAATGATGCGCCGGCTGCGCCGATGGTGCAGCCGGCGGCCTCCCCATAAAAACAGGTGCGCGTCGTCGTGACGATCGTGACCGGCCAGGCCGAAGCTCCCCGTCGACCCGAACCAGCACGCTCCGGCATGCTGCGGAAAGTGTGGGTGCATCGCGCCGACTACGCCTATGTGCTGCCCGCGATCGTGGTGATGCTGCTCGTCATCGCCTACCCGATCTACTATACGGTCGATCTCTCGTTCTTTGCGACGCCGCCGGCGCTCCAGCTCAAGGACAAGGTCTTCGTCGGCTTCGACAACTACCAGGCCATCCTCACCAGCGACGTGTTCTGGCGGGTGACCTGGAACACGCTGATCTGGACGCTGGCATCCACCGTCATCTCGTTCGCGCTGGGCTTTGCCACCGCTCTGGCGCTGCATCGCGACTTCATGGGGCGGGGCATCCTGCGCGCCATCCTGATCATTCCCTGGGTGATCAGCGCGGTCGCCGCCTCTTACATCTGGAAGTGGATCTATCACTCCGATTTCGGCGTCATCGGCGCGATCCTGGTGGGCCTCGGCATCACCGACCGGCCGCCGAACTTCATCGACAGCGTCGGCACGGTCCTGCCGTCGCTGATCGTCGTCAACATCTGGCGCGAGTTCCCCTTCGCCATGATCATGCTCATGGCCGGCCTGCAGACGGTGCCCGAACCCTTGCTGGCGGCCGCCAAGGTCGATGGGGCCAGCGCCTGGCAACGCTTCTGGCACGTCACCTTTCCGCATCTTCGCAACGTCTCGACCGTGACGATCCTCCTGCTCGCGGTGGCCAACTTCAATTCCTTCATCATCCCCTGGATCATGACCGGCGGCGGTCCCTCGAACGCCTCGCATATCTGGATCACCCATATCTACGAGCTCGCCTTCGGCCGCCAGCGCTGGGGCGTCGCCTCCGCCTATTCGGTGCTGCTGTTCCTCATCCTGATGACCATCGGCTACTTCTACGTACGGGCCTTGAGCGGCGACAAGAAGGAGGACCCGGAGGCATGAGCATGAATGCCGAAGCGAGCACGGCCCGGCCGCGTCCCCGCAAGCGCGTGGACCGGTGGCGTTGGGGCGGACGAATCTTTCTCGCGCTGATGCTGTTCTACACGGCCGTGCCGATGATCTGGATGCTGCTCACCTCGATCAAGTCCGGCTTCGCGGCGATGCAGCTGCCGCCGCAATGGTGGCCGGCCGAGCCGACCTTGGCCAGCTACCAGAAGCTGCTCGATCCGCAAAACAGCGTCGGACAGGACTTCCTGCGCTTCTTCTGGAACAGCGTGGTGGTCTCGACGCTCACCACGGCCCTGGGCGTGATTGTCGCGGTGCCGGCGGCCTATGCCTTCTCGCGCTTCCGGTTTCCCGGGCGGAACTTCCTGTTCTTCGCCGTCCTGCTGCGCAACATGTTTCCGGCGGTCATCTTTCTCGTCCCGCTGTTCATCCTGATGCGCTGGCTCGGGCTGGTGAACACGCACGGCTCGCTGGTCGTCACCTATTTGACCTTCGGCCTGCCGCTCTCGATCTGGCTGCTCAAGGGCTTCTACGACAACATTCCGATCCAGCTCGAGCAGGCGGCGCGCATCGACGGGGCAACCCGCTTCCAGGCGTTCGTGAAGATCGTCATGCCGCTCTCGGTTCCGGGCATCATCGCCACTGCGATCTACTCCTTCATCGGCGCCTGGAACGAGTACATCTATGCTTACACGTTCCTCAGCAAGAATGAGCAGCTGACCTTGCCGGTCGGCATCCAGCGCTTCTTCTCGGAGAACACCACCGACTTTCCAGGCCTGATGGCGGCCAGCTTCATGATGAGCGTGCCCGTCGTCGTTCTATTTCTGGTCCTGCAAAAATACTTCGTACGCGCGCTCACCGAAGGCGCGGTCAAGCACTAGGGAGCTGCCGATGGCCCGCGTGGTCCTCACTGATCTCGTGAAGTCTTACGGCAGCTTCAACGCCGTGAACCATGTGTCGCTGACGGTCGAGGACGGCGAGTTCGTGGCTCTGGTCGGCCCCTCGGGATGCGGCAAGACCACGACGCTCAATCTCGTGGCCGGGCTGCTTCCGATCACCTCCGGCGACATCGTCATCGGCGACCAGGTGGTGAACGACCTCGATCCCAAGGATCGGGACATCGCCATGGTGTTCCAGAACTACGCACTCTATCCGCAGAAATCGGTCTACAAGAACCTCGCCTTCCCCCTGCAGATGCGCAAGCTGCCGCGCGACGAGATCGACCGCAAGGTCCAGGAAGCGGCCCGCGTTCTCGACATGACCCATCTGCTCGAGCGCAAGCCGCGCGAGCTCTCCGGCGGACAGCAACAGCGCGTGGCGCTGGGCCGGGCCCTGGTCCGCGACCCCGCCGTGTTCCTGATGGACGAGCCGCTCTCCAATCTCGACGCGAAGCTGCGGGTCCAGATGCGCTCCGAGCTCAAGCGCTTTCACCACGACCTGCAGGCCACGATTATCTATGTGACGCACGACCAGCTCGAAGCCGTCACCATGGCCGACAAGATGGCGGTGATGAACGGCGGCAATCTGCAGCAGTACGATTCGCCGGCGCAGGTCTTCGCCCACCCGGCGAACATGTTCGTCGCCAGCTTCGTCGGCAGCCCGGCAATGAGCCTGATCCCGCTCGAAGCGGCCTCGGCGAACGGCACCGCCGTGCTGACCAGCGCGGAAGGCTGGCGCCTGCCGCTGTCACCCATCAATGCTCGCAAGGTTCAGAATGCGAAGACCAGGAAGATCGTGCTCGGCGCGCGCCATTCGACCATCAAGCTGCACAAGAGCGCCGTCGCCGACGCTGTCCCGGCCAAGGCCTACACAGTCGAGCCGACCGGCGACGTCACCTTCGTGCAAGCATTCCTGTCCGGTGCCATCGTCAACATCAGCGTCCCGCCGAGCGTCGATGTCGCCCCCGACGAGCAGATCTGGCTCGAGTTCGACCAGGAGCGGATGCATCTATTCGACGGCGAAACCGAAATGGCCATCCGCGCCGATTGAGATCAGGGCAGATCGATGAAGCTCAAGATCACCGCGATCAAGCCCTATCCCGTCTGGGTCGGGATCCGCAACCAGATGCTGGTCAAGATCGAGACCGACCAGGGCATCTTCGGCTGGGGCGAGAGCGGCTTGAGCGGTCGCGAGAAGGCCGTCACCGGCGCCATCGAGCATTTTCGTGAATTCCTCATCGGCCGCGACCCGATGCAGATCGGCCGGATCTGGCAGGAGACCTATCGCAGCCAGTATTTCGAAGGCGGGCGCGTCCTGCAGGCGGCGATTTCCGCGATCGACATCGCGCTCCATGACATCAAGGGCAAGGCGCTCGGTGTGCCGGTCTATGAGCTGCTGGGCGGCAAGCAGCGCGACCGCATCCCCACTTTCGCGTCCACCGGAGACGAGGCCGAGGGCGATGTCGCGATCGAACGCGCCCGCGCGTTGCGCGCGCAGGGTTGGACCGCAATCCGTTTCTTTCCGGTCGGGCAAGACAGCAAGGGCGTCTTCGAGCCGCGCGAGTCGATCGGCCAGACCGCCCGGATGCTCAACAAAGCACGCGACGTGCTTGGCGACGAGGTCGTGCTCGGCATCGACTACCATCATCGGCTGTCGGTGGCGGAGGCCGCGAGCTTCTGCAACAAGCTCGGCCGCGGCGTGCTCGACTTTCTCGAGGAGCCCATCCGCGACGAGACGCCGGAGGCCTATGAATCGCTGCGCAAAATGACCGACATCCCCTTTGCCATCGGCGAGGAATTTGCCAGCAAGTGGCAGTTCCTGCCCTACATCGAGCGCGGCATCCATCAGTTCAATCGGCTCGATGTTTGCAATGTCGGCGGGCTCACCGAGGCGATGAAAATCGCCGGCTGGAGCGAGGCGCATTATGTCGACCTGATGCCGCACAATCCATTGGGTCCGGTGTGCACGGCGGCGACCGTGCACTTCGCCGCCGCGGTGGCCAACTTTGCCTGGCTGGAAACCCGGGTGCCCGAGGTCAAGCTCGGCTTCGACAATTCCGATTTCTTCCCTGTGCAGCCCCGGCTGGACGGCGTCGACTACCCGGTCGGCGACCTGCCGGGGCTCGGAGTCGAGGTCAATGAAGCCGCGTTGCAGAAGGAGAGCTTCCGCTTCTGGGAAGCACCGCACCTCCGGCGCCGCGACGGATCCGTTACGAACTGGTGAGCATTTCAAACCGGAGTTCCAGAATGACGCACACTCCCGACATCACGCGGCCGCCCAAAGACCTGATCGACGCACTGAAGGATATCGGCGCCGCGACGGTTGCCGGAACCCTCGGCCATATGGGTTTCCGCAAACCGCACATGGTCGGGCCGGTCGCACAGAATCACGGCAAGTCGATCGTCGGGCCGGCCTTGACGCTGCAATTCCTGCCGCAGCGCCCGGACCTATTCGACGAAGGCGAGTATGCCGACCCCGAGACACAGCTCCACCGCCACGTGCTCTACCATGTGCAAGAGGGCGATGTGGTCGTGGTCGATGCGCGCGGCGACATGAGCTCCGGCGTGTTCGGCGACATGATGTCGACCTATTTCAAGGGCAGGGGTGGGGCCGGCATCGTCATCGATGGCTGCATGCGCGACCGGCCCAACGTTGAAAAGCTCGATCTGCCGCTATGGCTGCGCGGCTGGACCCCGAACTACCATGTCCAGACCAGCATCTATCCCAACGCCGTCAACGTGCCGATCGCCTGCGGCGGCGTCACGGTGATCCCCGGCGACATCATCGTTGCCGACGACGACGGCGCGGTCGTAGTCCCGGTCGCGATGGCGCCGCAGGTGATCGAGGAAGCGCAGAAGCATGCAGAATGGGAAGTGTTTTCGCGCATCAAGTTGACCGAGGGCGCGCCCTTGCAGCGCTATTATCCGCTGCACCCCGATGCTAACGAAGAGTACGAGGCTTGGCGAAAAGCCAATCTGAAACCTTGAAGCCGATGTGAGTGCGCGGAGTCAACGCAGGTCAGCGGCGGACAACGTGTAGGAGCCACGGCGGTCGCGCGCGTAAGCACGGCCGGCGGCGGCGCAGATGCGCTCGCGGTTGAGGTCGAAGGCATTCAACAGGCTGGGCTCGTCGCTGGTCGCATTGGGGTCGATGTGGCAAAGTGCGTCTGCACGGACGAAGAACGGAACCTCAAAAGAGGCATCGTGCGCCCAGAACCGCACGCACTGCGTCCTGGCGTCGTAACTGCGCGACTGGTTGGGGAAATTCAGGGCCATCGCGTCACCTTCTCGTTTTCGGCGCTGTCGTCGCGGGCGATCAAGAACTGCCCTTCCGCCCGGACCGTGCGGCAGATTGACCCGAGTTGCTCGTGCTGACCGATGCGCCGTTGCGCCAGGCCGTCGTCGCCTTGCAGCGCGGGCAAATCCGCTCCCCCGCCCAAGCGCTGTCGAACGCCACTCTGCAATTGAGGCACACGCGCTGCAAGGGAGCCAAGGATGCATTGCTTGGCTTCGATTGATACCCGGATTCTGTGAACAAGCGCAGAGCGCCCCGCTTCATGGATCAGTTCCTCAAACAAACGCGACCAGCTTATTGCGCGTGCTATCGCCAATTCCCATCGGGCGCGACGGCGGCGAGCGCCACCGACTGTCGAAGACCTTGCGAAGAATGGTGATCGCCACGCCCCGACTTGCGCCCGCGACGGCGGCGAGCACGAGAACTACGATTAGGATGTCGTGGCCCAGGATACCTGTTAATATTGTGCCATGCAGTAATATTACAATAGATCCGAATTAATATAACAGGCGCCGCGCCGCGGTTTTTCGTAATTGTCCTTGCTATTTTTGAAATTGCGGCTTATACAATTGGGGTCGATAGACGGCCAGAAGACTTGGCCTTGCGCAGCAGCAGTTTGCGCCGAGCTGATACTCCTCTTTCCTGAAAATGCGATTTCGACGGCGCGCAACCTGCGGGCAAGCATCCTCTATTTGAAGAAAGGGTTTCCTCATGACGACGGGAACCGTGAAGTGGTTTAATCTCCAAAAGGGCTTCGGCTTTATTGCGCCGGACGACGGCGGCAAGGATGCCTTTGTCCATATCAGCGCCATGGAGCGCGCCGGAATCAGCCAGCTCCGCGAGGGACAGAAGCTCCGCTTCGAGCTGGTCTCCGACCAGAAGAGCGGAAAGATGTCCGCGGAGAGCTTGGCCATCCTCGATTGATGTGACACGCGCATCAGGCTTGGAAGGCGCATGACACCCAATTGGCCCCGCGCCTCGCGAGAGTCGCGGGGTCTTTCGTTTCGGCGGACCGCCCATCAGCGGGCCGGTCGATTTGGGATACCCGCGCCTGCCGATCTCAGCAGCAGGAGGCAGCCGATGTCGGAACGCACCACCGAGACCACCGTGACGTTCAAGCGTCCCTTCATGCTGGGCTCTTTCGACAGCATGCAGCCGGCCGGGACCTATCGGCTGGTGATCGATGAGGAAGAGGTTGCCGGCCTGTCGTTTGTCGCCTTTCGCCGCATATCGACCGTGCTGCATGTGCCCGCTTCATCGAGCGCTTCGGGCCACCAGCAAGCATTTCCGACCGACCCCGGGGAGCTTGAAGCCGCCTTGGAGGCTGACGCGCACGATCCTCCGACAGGCTCCAGCCGGAGTTGAATCATCAATCCCATCTAAGGACGCTGCTGCGGACCGTTATCGGTCGGCGGGTTTCTTTGCCGCCTTGGAACACGGTCGTCCCGGTGCGCGAGGAGCTGTTCGGCATCGAGCGGCTCGAGCAACACGCCAAGAGCCTGGCCGCAGCGCAGTCGGTGACGGCAAGCCCGCTCAAGGTCCTCTCACTCAGCACACGGCTCAATGAGAATGCGGCGGTTCTGCTGGCGGTCTATCGCCGCAGCGCCGCCGAACTCGAGGCCGGCCTCGACGTCGTACCGGCCGCCGAATGGCTGCTCGACAACTACCACCTGGTCGAAGAACACATCCGCGAGATCCGCAACGACCTGCCGCCGGGATACTATCGGCAGCTGCCGAAGCTGGCCGCGGGACCGTTTGCCGGTTATCCGCGCGTGTTCGGCCTCGCCTGGGCCTTTGTCGCGCATACCGACAGCCACTTCGATCCGCTCACACTGCAACGCTTCATCGCCGCCTATCAGCAGGTCCAGCCGCTGACGATCGGCGAGCTCTGGGCGGTCGCGATCACCTTGCGCATCGTCCTCATCGAGAACCTCAGGCGCCTTGCGGAGCAGATTGCGGGCGGCGGCGATATCCGCGTCGAGGCCGACGCGCTGGCCGACCGGCTGCTGGTTTCCGGCAATGCCCGATCCGCGCTCGATTCCGATATCGCGACGCGCTCGTCCGAACCGCTCTCGGAACGGTTTGCGGTGCAGCTGGCAAAACGTCTGCGGAACCAGGATCCGAGAACCACACCGGCGCTCGACTGGCTTGAAGAGCGCCTCAGGCTCCAAGGCACCAGCGTCGATGATGCCGTGCAGCGGGTGCAGCAGCGCCAGGGCGCATCCAATGTGACGGTGCGCAACATCGTCACCAGCATGCGGCTGATCTCCGACATCGACTGGGCGACCCTGTTTGAGAACGTCAGCCTGGTCGATGCGCGACTGCGCGCCGGCAGCGGCTTTGCCGGGATGGACTTCCCCACGCGGAACCTCTACCGCTCCGCGATCGAACAGCTGGCCCGCGGCTCGACGAAATCGGAAATCGAGATCGCCGAGCAGGCGTTGACCGTATCGCGCCTGGCCGCGATCGACGGCACCGAGCCAGCGGCGGACGAGCGGGTCGGAGATCCGGGTTATCACCTCATTGCCGAGGGCCGGCGCGGGTTCGAGCGCAGCATCGGCTTCCGCGCCCCGCTTCGGCTGCGGATCAACCGCTTCAACATCCGTCTCGGCCTCGGCGGCTATGTCGGGGCGATCCTGCTGGCGACCGCAGCCTTGCTCGGCCTCGGGTCCTGGGCACTGCTGGCATCCGGCCTCGGCGGGGGATGGGTTCTGCTGTTCGATCTGGTCGCGGCAATTCCGGCGATAGGGCCGGCGACGGCACTGGTCAATAGGGCGGTCACGTGGTGCTTCGGTGCGATGACTCTTCCCGGCCTCGAGCTGGCCGACGGCGTTCCGTCATCGTCGCGCACCTTGATTGCGGTACCGACCCTGCTGACCGACGAAGCCTCGCTGCTCGAGCAGATCGAAGGGTTGGAGGTGCATCATCTCGCCGGCGCCGGCGGCGATCTCACCTTCGCTCTGCTGTCGGATGGACTGGACGCCGACCAGGAGGTCGTGGCCGGCGATGCCGCCCTCCTCCATGCCGCCGCCCAAGCGATCGCCGATCTCAACCGGCGCTATTCATCGGGACTTGGCGGTGGCCATCGCTTCCTTCTGCTGCATCGGCGGCGGGTGTTCAATCCCGGTGAGAACAAGTGGATGGGCTGGGAGCGCAAGCGCGGCAAGCTGCATGAGCTCAACCGGCTGCTGCGCGGCGCCAACGACACCACATTCATGCCGATCGACGGGCAGGCGCCGCAGGTTCCGTCCGACGTCCGCTACGTCATCACCCTGGACGGCGACACCAAGCTTCCGCGCGACGCCGCGCTGCGGTTGATCGGCAAGATGGCGCATCCGCTCAACCGGCCGAGATTCGACACGCGCGAGCAGCGCGTGGTCAACGGCCATGCCATCCTGCAGCCGCGCGTGACACCGTCGCTGCCGGTCGGTCAGGAGGGATCGCTCTATCAACGGGTCTTTTCCGGTCCCGGCGGCATCGATCCTTATGCGGGCGCCGTCTCCGACGTCTATCAGGACCTGTTCGGCGAAGGCTCCTACACCGGGAAGGGCATCTATCACGTCGATTCATTCGAGGCCGCCCTCGCCGGGCGCATCCCGGAGAATACCCTGCTCAGCCATGACCTTTTCGAAGGCATCTTCGCGCGGGCAGCACTGGCAACCGATGTCGAGGTCATCGAAGATTACCCGTCGCGCTACGACGTGGTTGCGCGACGTCAGCATCGATGGATGCGGGGTGATTGGCAGCTGCTGCCCTGGATCCTCGGCCGCCGGCACGACGGGCGCGCGGTGCCACGGGTCGGTCGCTGGAAGATGCTCGACAATCTCCTGCGCTCGCTCTCCGCGCCGCTCCTGCTGGTGGCCTTCGGCCTCTGCCTGTTGTTCCCCATGCCGGCGTCGGCCACCGGCGCCCTGCTCCTGCTGGCGGTTGTCGCAATCCCGACTTTCATTCCGATCCTGTTTGCGCTGCTCCCGCGGCACAGCGGAGTCCGGTTTCGCAGCCATATCCAGACCCTGGGTTCCGACCTGCGGCTGGCGGCACGACAGACTATCCTCTCGATCGTCTTCCTGGCGGATCATGCCTGGCGGGCCGGCGATGCCGTGCTGCGCACGCTCATTCGCTTGTTCTCGACCCGCCGCCACTTGCTCGAATGGACCACGGCCGCGCAGGCGGCCGGAAAGCCGCGTCTCGACCTCGCCGCGTCCTATCGCGACATGGCGGCTGGAACCTTGCTCGGCTCGTTGTTCGCCCTCGCCGCTGTTGCCTTCACCCCATCTACCTGGCCGATCAGCCTGCTCTTCGCCGGCGCATGGCTGGCCGCGCCGGCCGTCGCACTTTGGGTCAGCCGCGCGCCCGCCGACGGTCAGCTGCGCCCGGCATCGGAAGCGGACACCCACGATCTTCGCCTGATCGCGCGCCGCACCTGGCGGTTCTTCGAGACCTTCGTCACGCCGGAAGACAACATGCTTCCGCCGGACAATTTTCAGGAGGATCCGAAGCCGGTCCTCGCCCATCGCACCTCGCCGACCAATATCGGCCTCTATCTCCTCTCGACGATCGCCGCCCGCGACTTCGGCTGGGCGGGAACCGTCGAGACCGTCGAGCGGATCGAAGCGACATTCCAGACGTTGCAGAAGCTGCCCCGATTCATGGGGCATTTCTTCAACTGGTACGGCACGCGCGATCTTGAGGCGCTGGCACCGGCCTACGTTTCTTCGGTCGATAGCGGCAATCTCGCCGGCCATCTGATCGCGGTCGCCAATGCCTGCGAGGAGTGGCGCGACGCCGTCCAGGCGCCCGAGGCCTGGCGTGGCATTACGGACACGGTCATGCTGGTGCGCGAAGCGTTCTCCGCCCTGCCCTCTCCGCGTGGTTCAGCCGGCGAGTCACTCAACCTCGCCCTGGATGAAATCGACATCCAGCTGGCGCGCGGCCAGACGCGCGACGTATTGCTGCCGACGCTGATGCGCCTCGCCGCGAAGGCGGCGAAGGCGGCGCGCGATTTCGCGCCGGCAACCGGGGACGCTCCGCCATCCGACCTGGTGTTCTGGATTGACGCTTTGCGCAAGACCGTGACCGAACATGGCCGCGACCGGCTCGAGGCCGGCACGCAGCAAAGCGGCTTGGATCACCGCCCTCCGGATGAGCGGCCCTTGGATGAAAGGCTGGCCGCAATCGCCACCGCGGCGCGCGAGATGGCCATGGCCATGGATTTCGCTTTCCTGCTGAACCCCGAGCGTAAGCTGCTTTCGATCGGCTATTCCGCGGCCGAGCGGCGTCTCGACCCCAGCTGCTATGATTTGCTCGCCTCGGAGGCACGCCTCGCGAGCCTGTTCGCGATCGCCAAAGGCGATGTCTCGACCCGCCACTGGTTTCGCCTGGGACGTTCGGCGACGCCGATCGGCAGCGGGTCGGCTCTGATCTCCTGGTCAGGCTCGATGTTCGAGTACCTGATGCCGTCACTGGTGATGCGCGCACCGCTGTTCAGCCTGCTGGAGCAGACCAATCGGCTGATCGTAAAGCGACAGGAAGCCTATGGCCGCGGCCTGGGCATCCCCTGGGGTGTTTCGGAATCCGCCTACAGCGCTCGGGACATCGAGTTCACCTACCAGTATTCCAACTTCGGCGTACCTGGGCTCGGCCTGAAGCGTGGCCTCGCGGAGAACGTCGTCATCGCGCCCTATGCGACCGGACTGGCGGCGATGGTGGATCCGCATGCGGCGCGGCTGAACTACGCGCATCTCGCCGGAATGGGCGCGCGCGGCCGCTACGGCTTCTACGAGGCCGTCGATTTCACGCGGTCGCGCCTTCCCGAAGGCGAGACCAGCGCCGTGGTGCGCTGCTTCATGGCGCACCACCAGGGCATGACCATCGTGGCCATCGCCAATGCGCTCCAGGACGGGCGGATGCGCGCCCGGTTCCACCGCGAGCCGATGATCCAGGCCAGCGAGTTGCTGCTGCAGGAGCGCTTGCCGCGCGACGTTGCCATCACCCATCCCAGGGCCGAGGAAGTCAAAGTCGCCGCCCCGGAGACCGACCGAGCGACGCGCGCCGAGCGCCGGTTCGCGCCGTCCGCCCTTGCGGCGCCGATGACCCACCTTCTATCGAACGGACGCTATGCGGTGATGCTGACGACGGCCGGCGCCGGCTACAGCCGATGGCGCGACATCGCCATCACCCGCTGGCGCGAGGACGCCACCCGCGACGACTGGGGAACCTTCCTCTACCTGAGGGACGTGCAGAGCGGCCAGGTGTGGTCCGCCGGCGCACAGCCGATCGGCGACAAGGCTGAGCACGGAGAAGTCACCTTCGGCGAAGATCATGCGACCTTCGTTCGGCGCGACGGCTCGCTGACCACCGCCATGGAGGTCATCGTCTCCGGCGAGGATGACGGTGAGGTGCGCCGCATCACGCTGACCAACGGCGGGCGACGCCCACGCCAGGTCGAGCTGACGTCCTATGCCGAGCTTGTTCTGACGGCACCCGCGACCGACAACGCCCATCCCGCCTTCGCGAAGCTGTTC
>Ga0068862_100003227_pt1 | contig 14124 bp, 13 predicted proteins | sample KBSSwiS52_FD_66598 | JGI IMG/M metagenome (GOLD analysis project Ga0068862, IMG submission 66598) | Switchgrass rhizosphere microbial communities from Kellogg Biological Station, Michigan, USA - KBS Switchgrass S5-2 | ecosystem: Host-associated > Plants > Roots > Rhizosphere > Soil ... | reverse complement strand
CGGATCGCGCTCGAGGCGCTCTCGAAGGCGCGGAGGGCAGGCAGCGACGCAGTCGTCACGTCCTCGAGTCGCGGTGTCGCCGCGATGCTCGTCGGCGACTCGCCGAACTGCTCGCGCAGTCGCTGCGACAGGCGGCCGAGCGCGGGGATCACGTCGCTCGAATCGAGCGCGATCTCGTGCAGGGTTCGTGGTCCAGCGTCGTCACGCGACGTCGTGAGCTGCACGGTGAGCGTGTACCCGGCGCCCGCCCCACGCTCGATGCTGCCCGTGATCTCCGCGCCGGTGGTCTGCGGCGTCGACGCGACGGCAATGGACGGCGACTCGGTGAGTCCGGTGCGGAGCGCGTCGCTCAGCGCCGCGGCGAGTGGAGGATCCTGGGCGCGGTCCGCGAGATCGCCCACGAGCACACGGGTGCGGAGCGGGCGCGCCTCGGCCTGCGGGGCCACGGGGGCGCTTTCGGCGCGGTGCCCCAGGAGCGGCCACACCCAGGCGCCTAACGCAACGACCACGACGGCCGCGAGCGCGCAGGCGGCGACGGCACTGACACGGCGCCGAGGCGGCGTCGCGGGCCGCGTGCGCCGAGCGTCGCGGCGTTCGCGCGCGGGCGCCGTCTCGAGCTGCCGCCGGATGTCGTCCGCGAGCGCCTCGACGGATTCGTAGCGCCACTGACCGTCCTTCCGCAGCGCCTTGAGCACGGTGCCGTCGACCTGGCGCCGCAGGGGACGTCGGTGGGCGGTCGTCACCCCGACGGCGAGGAGCCGGTCGAGCACGATGCCTAACGCCGCGATGTCCGCGGCCGGCGTCGGATCGTCGTCGCCGAGGCCGGCATCGGGAAGCACCGGGACGCCCGCGGCAGTGACGAGGATGTTCTCCGGTGCCAGCGCTCCGTGCGCGAGGCCGCGCCGATGGGCGTTGGCCACGGCGTTGCAGAGCTGCAGGAACAGCTCGAGGCGCTCGGTGACGGAGAGCTGGTGGTTGTCGGCATAGGCCTCGATCGGCTCGCCCTCGAGCGCCCGATCGTCGCCCATTGCCGCGCCAGGCGGCGCAGCCGGATCGATGTCGGGTGTCGTATCGGTCGCGTCGTGCGCAGGTAACGCAGGCAACGGTGCGGCGCTGACGACAGGGGCAGGGCCCGTCGGCCGGCTGACCCGGTGATGGGCGACGATCATGCGCTCGACGTCGGCCTGCAATACGGGATCATCGCCGCACTCCTCGGCCAGGAGGGTGGCGCGCTCGTCCGCCGGCAGCGACACGGCGGAGTGATACAGGTCGATCAGGCGCTCCCAGCGATCGTTCATGGGAGGTGTTCTCGGTCGGCTGCGGGTATGTGAACGGCTTCTCATCTGAAGGACGATCGACGTCACAGTCCGCAAGCCGGGAGCTCCCTATCTCAGGTCAGCGCACTCGTGGCGCGCCACCAGTGCCGGTTGTCCTCGCAGACCGACATCGCGGGGTCCCAGTTCGTGCCGTTCCTGATCATGAGGTCGATGACATCAGTTCGCTCGTCTGCCGCAGCGTTCGTTAGGCCGTGCGGTCATCGAGGCGTGAATAGCTCAAGCTCGACGACGGCCCTACCAAGACTAGTGGCGCGCGTCTGAGTTTCGGATCGCACCTTACGCGACCGGTGTCGCGACGCGGGTGGGCACGCGGGCGACGTCCCTCGCACATCCACACGTGCAGCACAGCGGCATCGCCGAGCCCAATTGCCGTTTCTCTTCTCGAGGCTCCCGAGTGAGTGCGTCCGGATGATCCGCGTGCGTCCGCGGCAGTCAACCGTCAGCGTGCCTCCGCGATGACGCTTCTCAGCGAGGCTCCCGACCGAGTGACCTTCACGCCACACCGCTATCCCATCCTCGGACTTACTCCACTACGGGGCGCGTATAGTTCGGACGTCTCGATACTTGGTGTTGTCCGGGAGTCGCAATTCACCAACGAGGCTGTCATTGCGCGCGCTGAAGTGCCAGACCCCCTGCGGCATAGTGCAAGTGAGTCCAGTCGGCGGCATCAGGCGGCAGGTGAGGACGCCCATTTCCTGTTCCTCACCACGTACGATCCTCCGCGCATCCACTGCCACGCTGTCCGGTGACTTCATGTGCGTTATCCGATAAACGACGACCTCGTCGTTGCACGGCGACGGGCGCACGAGGCACAATGACGTGCCGCGCCAGATACCCACTGGCGTCGCGGCCGCCGCCGGTTGTTGGGCTGGCGATTGCGCGCTTGCGGCAAGTGCGAACAGGCTAGCGACGGCAACGGCGGCAAGGTGAGTCCTCATGGTCACGAATACTCGAAGGTCTATTGAGATGCGTCGCCGAAGCGCACGCGACGGGTCTCCTGTTCCTGGCCCGTGGGGCGCGTCAACGACTCGTACAGGTCTGGCCGGCGCGCCCGCAGCCAGCGCCGTCCGGACGACGTGAGGAGGAGGGACGCGTCGAGATCTGCCACGACGATGTCGTCCCCCGACTCGCGCGTCTCGGCGATCACCTCACCATAGGGGTCGAGCACCATCGCGTTGCCGGTGCGGATCTCATCGTCGTCGGGGCCGACGCCGTTGCTGAACAGCAGGAACATGCCGTTGTCGTGCGCCCGGCTCGGGAGCCAGCGCATGAGCCAACCCCGCCCCTTGGGCCCGCGCAGCTCCGCCTCGCACGCCGCAGGGTCCTCGTGCCGACGTGCCCAGACGGCGGGATCTATGGGTTTCATGCCGCGCGGGCTCACCGAGTTGCAGCCGCCCGTCTGGTGGGGCGCGAGCAGGATCTCGGCGCCGAGCAGCGCCGTGGCGCGGGCGTTCTCGACGATGTTGTTGTCGTAGCAGATCAGTACGCCCACCCGGCAGCCGTGCGGCGTGTCGAACACGGTGTATCGGTCCCCCGCGCAGATGTTCGGGTGCTCGAATACGTGCAGCTTGCGGTGGACTGCCCACGCCCCATGCGGCATGGCGACGACGTAGGCATTGTAGACGCACCCATCGGGCCCGCGCTCGAGCAGCCCCGCGCCAATGGTCATCCCGTGCTCCCGGGAGAGGTGCAGGAGGTCCTGGGCGCACGGACCGTCCGGAACCGGCTCGGCGAGCGCCTCGAACGCCTCGCGCGAGAGCTTGCGCACATGCCAGTAGCCCGTGAGGCACATCTCGGGGAACGCGATGATCTCCACGCCCGAGCGGACGGCCTCCGACACGAAGTGTCGGACGCGCCGGAGGTTGTACGCCTTGTCGCCCGCGGCGTGCTGAAACTGGACCGTCGCCACGCGGATGTCGCGCATACAGCAGCTGGTTTCGATCGAACGTTTCGGAGTCCGGCGCGCCCGAGTGGCTCGTCGGGGCGAACTGGCCTCACCGGGCAATCGCCCGCGGACGCGACGCCACCAGGCAATATCTCCGGCGTGCACCACGGGCGCGAGCCGGGTGCGGCGCGAGCCGGAGGGGAGGAAGGCGCAGGGCTCGCGCCGGTAGCCGTAGGGGAAGATACCGCGATCTCAAGCCACCCGCTCGGGATAGGGATCAGCGGCGCGCCGGTTCAATCCGCACGAGGTACCGGCGCGGTGCCGCTGGAAGGTCGCCGATAGGCGGGAGCGTATCCTCCGCCACGAGCGCGGTGATCATCACGGTCACTGGCGTGTGTCGGGACGCACATCCGGGCGGCGGTGGACCCGCGACGAACACCATCACGCCATCGGCCGCGAACTGCCACACGATCACGCCGCCGCGTGGCGGGCCGAGCTCGAACGAGTTTTGTTGCGTTAGGCATCGCCCGATCAGACGCACGCGACGTCCCACCAGCGCGCTCGACGCCACGATCTCGCTGAGCGATGCCGTGGCGTCGGACGGCGCTTCGGCGCCGGGTTCCGACGCCGGCACAGATCGGTCAGCGCCACAGCCAGCGAGCGCGATGGCAAGGAGAACCGATCCGGCGCGGCGTCGGCACGCGGCGCTCAGCGAGCTGACGTCATGCCCTGCCACGACATCCCGATCCCTAGCTGCGTGGTGCCGCCTTGGCCTTTCAGCACTCGCTGAAATCCTACGTTTGCCCCGATACCCGAGGTGCCGAATTCGAGTCCGAGACCGCCACCGACCATGAGAGCGAACGTTCCGTGAGACGTCGCCGTTTCGTCCTCGAAGTACGAGACGTGGCTCAACCGGCCATAGCCGATCCCCGGCGTGATGAACGGTGTGATGCGCACCGTGCCGCTCTGGAAGGCGAGTGCCGTCGGTATCCCGGCGCCGATGGCCATCGCTGTTTCGCCCTGGCGCGGTGAATACCCGATGGACCCATCGAATCCGACCAGCAGCCGCGGCTCGTTGGATGCGCGCGCCGGAGCCCGTCTCCCCTTCACTGGCGGAGGCGGATCCCCTTGGCCGACGACCCGGCTGGTGAGCAACGTTCGCACGCTGCCACCAAGCATGATGTCGCCCGCACAATCGCTGTCTCCTTCCCAGGCCGCGCCACAGCTCGCGGACATGTACGCGAGCGTCGCGCCCAGTCGCATTCGGCCTCTCGGAACCTCGACGCCAACGCCAAACGCGTTGAGCGACAACCCGCCATTGCGTGACATGTGGCCGAGCCGACCCAGCAGACTGACTCCGGATGCGCCTTTCTGCCCTGACGAGTCCGAAACCGGCGGGAGCGGCGCAAGCCCGGCGACCGGGGTGTAGATGAGCGCCACGTACGCCGACTGTTCGTCGGCACTCTGGGCGCGGGACGTGTTCAGCGCCAGCGTGAGGCTGGCGAGCGCCAGACCGAGCGCGCTGATGCGCGTCGCGGGCCGGCCTTTCGTGAAGTTGATCATGTGAGACACCCGGTGAGAGTTTGTGCGCGCGCTCATTTTCGGTACTGGAACGTGTAGGGCACGAACTTCCCCTCGCCGATCAGGTCGAGGTCCATACTGATGCTTCCCTTCGCGATCGTCGCCGTCGTGAACCCGTTGCTGCCGTCCGGCGTCAGGGTGATCTCGTTGTCATCCACTTCCCACGTCCCGTTGACCGGCCTGGTCACGGTGGCCTCCTGTCCGTCACGGTTCACATAGAAGTCCACGGCGAAGTGAAAGCGGCCGCCGTCCTGCAGCACGAGCTCGCCGCCGGTGATCTTCACGATGAGCAGGTTGTAGAACCGCGGCGGCACCACCGTGGCATCGAGGAAGGGGCCGTGTTTGATCTCGGTGGGAATCGCCTTCGTGTTGACCTGCATCAGTGCGTAGAGCCCGAGCGGATCGTTGGTGCTCGGACCGGTGCTCGAGTCGCCGCCGCCACAGGCGGTGGCGCTGGCGAGCGTGGTGCAGAGGAGCAGCGCGGCTGCAAGCCGCGTGATGTGCGGGGTGTGCCGGGATCGTGACCCGGCCGTGGTCGTATGCATGGCATGCCTCGTTATGCAATGTGTGAGTTGATCGAGAGACGGCCTATCGTGCCGTCACGAGCGCCGGCCACCCGGCCGCCAGTTCACGCCGAGACGCAGGCGGATGCTGGTGGTGGCATTTGCCTTGGGGTCATACTCCTCTTCGCCGAACTTGACGTTGTTGAACTTGCCGTAGCCGACACCGATGCCCGCATCGAGGGCCATCGACTGGGAGAAGAAGTGCTCGATACCGCCTCCCAACCCGATCATCGGGCCGGTGATCGCGCTGTCGAACTGCTCGCCATCCTCGTTCGTCGTGCGCGCCGCCATCGCCCGCCGACCCACGCTCGCGCTGATGTACGGCACGGTGGACGACGCGCCTAACGCGAGGTTGGCGCGTCCACCGACCTCGACGTGTGACAGCCCCCAGCTACCGGCCGGCTCCACGTCCTGCGCCGTCTTCTGCTTCGCGACGTCGAGGGACGCGAACACGCTGAACCGTCGGGTGAACCCGTAACCGGCGGTCACGCCCGCGCCCGCCCCGAACTTCGTGATGAACTCGCCGCCGATCTCTCCACCGGTGAGCGTCAGGCCAGGCGCGGCAATCGAATGCACGCCGAGCATGAAACCGCGCATGCGGTCGCTGCCGGTCGGTTGCGTGCCGTTTGCCCGGAGGGCCGCGGTGCTCGGCTTGGCGCCGGTGGTTGCGCTCTGTGCGCGGGCCGTAGCGGGAACGGTGATCGTCGTGAGCATGGCGAGGAGGGTCGCCGCCACGCGAAATGTCGTGTAGGTCATGGTAGTGTCTCGTGTATGGTGAAAGTCGTTAGGCTGGAGTCAGCTCGAGCGTCGCGCGGTCGGCCGCCACATCACGCCGAATTTGAGGCGCACGGTCGTGTTGCCGTTCATGTCCGCGGTCCCCGACTCGCCGTCCCAGTCGTAGTGGCTGAACCGCCCGAATCCGAGCTCCATGCCGCCATCCAGCGTCAGCGACGGCGAGAGGACGTGCTGAATTCCGCCACCCAGGCCGAGCATCGCGCCGGAAAACGATGCGTCGTAGGGCGTCGTGTGCTCCTCGTCGGTGACACGGGCGCCGATGGCGCGACGGCCGTAGCTGGCGCTCACGTACGGCAGGTTCGCCGGCGAGCCGTACGGCAGGTTGGCCCGCGCCCCGACCTCGAAGTGCACCAGCCCGAAGCTCCCGTCGTAATCGCCGGCGGAGGTGCCTTGTTTCGCGACATCCAGCGACGTGAAGGCGCTCCAGATCCGGTTGAAGCCGTACCCGACCATGAGACCGATGCCCGGTCCGAGGCTGGTCTTGATCGAGCCGTCGAAGTCGTTACCGCTCACCGTGAGCCCCGGAGCAGCGACCGTGTACGCCCCGAGAGAGAATCCGCGCATTCGTGCGTCATCACTTATGCGCTTTCGCTCCGCCGCGAGTGCGGCGCGGCGTCCCGTCGACCGCTGCGCCTGCGCTGCGCTCGCGAATGACAACAACACGACGGCTGCGAGCACCACCGCCCGAGTGGTCGTGTCCTTCATGGTGCCGTCCATCATTCCTCCTGCGTTGAACTCCGTTTTCGCACGCCCTCGGCTGCCGTAGTTCCGGAGCACTGGTTGTTGACCGTCGGTCGGCTCTGCGGCATCCTGTCGGGCGCAATTGGTTGATCACGTGGCCCTAGGTTATCGTTCTCGCTCAACCGCTCCTCACCGCATCAACACGTTGCGGGGCAATCGCTTCCGACTCGTCACGCTAGGCCGGCCGACCCTCCGCGGATCTGCCGGTGACGAGGACGCGTCGCTCGCGAAACGGCGGCGCAAGCTCGCGCTGCTCGCGGTCCTGGCGATGGCCAGGCGGCCCGTCGCGCGCGACACTCTGATCGAGCTGTTCTGGGGCGAGCAGGAGGAGGCACGTGCGCGCCACTCGCTCAGCAACGCGCTCTCGTCTCTCCGGCGCGCGCTCGGTCAGCAGTCCATCACCACGCGCGACGCGGACGTCGCCCTCGCGCCCGACGCGCCGCTCGACGTCGATGCACTCGAGATCGGCGATGCCGCGGAAGGCCGCGACTTTGCGCGCGTCGTCGAGCTCTATGGCGGTCCGTTCCTCGACGGCGTGTACGTCGACGACAGTCCGTCGTTCGACCAGTGGATGACGCGCGAGCGGCGACGCCTCGAGGCGGTGTTCCTGCAGGCGTGCAGCCAGCAGTGCGCGTCGCTCGCTCGCGCCCGTCGCTGGCCGGAGTCCCACGCGCTGGCTGCGCGCTGGATCGAAGCCGACCCGGTCTCACCAGACGCCGCGCTCTACATTCTCAACGCGACGAAGGCACCGGGCACGCGGGCAGCGCTGGTTCAGGCGCTGGACGAATTCGACCACCTGCGCGTCCGGCTCGCGCGCGACTACGAGGTCGCCCCTTCGCCGGTGGTGCGCGATCTGGAGACGCGGATTCGCGAGCAGCTCGCCGCGCTCGAGCCTGTGGGCTTGACCGAAAGCGTCGAGAGTCCAATACCGGTTCGGGTCGAGGCGGAACCGCCCACTCCTTCGCCGGCCCCTCGACCGCCGTCGCACCCTCGGCGCACACGGTGGCGTGTGCTCGGTGCGCTCGGCGCGGCCGCCGTCATCTCAGTCATCGCGTTTCGCACCGTCGCCAGTCGCGCGGAGCGAGGCGACGAAAGGGACGACGTCGGCAACGGCCGCAAGCCGGTCATCGCGGTGTTCGAGATGGAGCGGCGGGGCGGAGATTCCACTATTACCTGGCTCGCCCACGGGCTCCCCGAGATGATTTCCGGGAAGCTCGCTCAGGTCAGCGCGGTCGATGTCGTACCACCTGCTCGCGTGCGTGCGGTACTCGTGCGCAGCGGCAGTCCGTCCGGCGAACAACTCGGCGCTGGAACAGCGCGTGATCTCGCGCGGCGCGTCGGTGCAACGCTCGCGGTGCGCGGCACGATCGCCCGCGATGGCAACAACCTCGTGCTCGACCTCACGCTGCACGATGTGCGATCAGGCAAGCTCGTAAAGAGCGTCGTGCTGACGCGACGGGACGCACTCGCCCTCGCCGATGAAGCCGCCGCGCGAATTCTTGCTGCCGCGAACGTGAAGGATCAGGGCGCGCAGCTCGCGGAGCTCGAAACATCGAGCGTCGAGGCCTATCAGCACTATATGAAGGCGCAGGAAGCCGGCCGCGCAGGTCGGGTCAGAGAAGCACTGAGCGAGCTCGACGCCGCTGTCGCGCTGGACTCCGGATTCATCACCGCGCTACGGGACCGAATCGCGCTGTCGGTCGGCGTCAACGATACCGCGCTCACACGCCGCTTGCGTGAGACGCTGCGCCGGCACGCCGATCGTGCAACCGAGTTCGATCGGTTGGATCAGGACGCACTCGATGCGAACTTCGCCGGAGAGCGTGAGCGCAGTGAGGCACTGGCCCGCGCGCTGGTGCGCCGGTACCCCCGTGACCCTCGGGGCTATCAGCGGCTCGAAGGGATTCTCGCGGGACACGGCCAAGTCGACGAGGCCCTGCGCGTCGCCATACATGCCGTGGAGCTCGACTCGCTGGCGATAAAAGCAGGCAGCGGCCCGTGCACCCAGTGCGCGGGATTCTTCGATGTCGTGAGCCTTCAGACGGTGCGGGGCGATTATCGCGGAGCGGCGGAATGGGCTCGACGATGGATCCGCACGCAGCCGGATGCGCCGGCGGCGTGGAGCGCGCTCGCGTGGACGTACTCCTTCACACAGCGTCCCGACTCGGCGCTGCCTCTCATGCAGCGTGCGGTGTCGTTGTCCGGCGGCGACGCGTGGGCGGTGGACGAGCTCGCACGGATGCTGATGATCGCGCGCCGATACGACGACGCCGACTCGGCGATCGCGGCGATGGAAGCGAGTGCGACGGCCGAGCGGCGCGAGGCGATTACCGACCTGCGCACGCTGCTCGACCGCGAGCACGGCCGTTTTCGGGCGGCGAACCTGGCACTGGACCGTCTGGTCGCGGTGTCGCCGACGTCCTTCGGACTGGCCAACATGGTGCGCGGCAGCAACCTCCGTTCGTTAGGCGATTACGCGGCTGGGGCGCGAAAATACGAGACGCCCGCCCACCCGCCCGGCGAGACGCCGTTGCAGTTGCCGGTGCCGCCTCCCTCCGCGCGCGGCTTCTGCTGGCATCACGCGCTCGCGGCGGATACGTATGCGCCCACCGGCGACACGATCGCGCTGCGCGCGGTGGCCGACACGCTCGAGGCGGGGTGCGAGCTGAGCTACTATGGTCGCGACTGGCGGCTGTACCATCACGTGCGCGGACTCATCGCGATGCAGGGGGAACGCTATGCCGAGGCCGAGAGGGAATTGACGCAGGCGGTGTGGACGCAATCGGAGGGATGGGGCCGCACGGTCGTCGAGTTGGCGAAGGCGCGAGCGGCCCTCGGCCGGCCACGCGACGCGATCGAGACGCTCCGTACCGGATATGCGACCCGGCTCAATGCGATGGGACGATACGTGCCCGTGAGCGAGCTCGATTACTGGATGGCGCGGACCTTCGCGCAGGCCGGAGCGCAGGACAGCGCACGGGTATATGCGGCGTATGTCCGGAGAGCATGGCGCGACGCCGATCCCGAGGTCCGTCGCCTGCTCGCGCAGTTGCCGTAACGCGCGTCGCTCGGCCTAACGCACCTCGGAGTTGCGGCGCGCGCGGCTCAGCCGCGCGGCTATTGAGGCGCCTGCGGAAGCGAGTTGACCAGCTCGATCATGCGCCGCCGCTGATCCGCGTTAGGGAGACGCGAAACGGTTCAATGTTCTAATCACCGCGCCCGGCGAATAGCAGGAGACTGCCGTCCGGATCACGAACGATGAAGGTTCGAGCGCCCCAGGGCTCGGTCCGTAGCGGTTGGACAAACTCGACCCCCGCTTCCTGGTATTCCAGAAAGAGCGGTTTTGCGTCCTCCAACGTGATCGTAGCGGCGAGCAACTGCTCGGTGTCACGCCGGTCCATTACTGGGTGATCTACCTGGCGAAGGTTCAATCGGGCGCCGTCGCGGAATACCTGTCCGTAGAATGGTGGCTCACCGTAGGTGAAGGCGACGGAGAACCCGAGCATCCTTGTATAGAACTCGACCGAGGCGAGGATGTCTCGGACGTAGAGCTGGGGTTCGGCTGCGACGAGGGTGGTCATGGCGGTGGTACCGGTGCGGGTATGCGTCACGAGGTGACTTCCCCAACGGAGCGCCTCCCAACTGTTGAATCCGACGGTTCGTGCAACGAGCTCCTGAGCATCGGACAGCCGGAAGGGCTGAGCCAGGACTTCCCGGTCGGTCAGGCGCCGGTAGCGGGGCAACACCGCTCGGATTCGCGCGGCAACTGGATAGTATTGCTCGCGGTGCCAGCGCAGAAACAGTTTCGCCTGCTTTCGCAGATGGCCGATGTTGAGCATCGGGGGCGCATTCCAGGGGACGTCGCGTAGGCGGGCAATGCCCATCCGGCCCCGGAGGCCGTTGCGCCCTACAGCACGCGCCAAGATCGCCATCGGCGCAGCGCTTTGTCAACGTGAACCGCGCGAGGCAAAGCCGATCGACGATCGCGCCGCCGTGAAGATAGCTATTCCGCGCCGACGAGACCTTCGTGCCGTGGCCCACGGACACGACGGCGCTCACCGAATCGTTTCGCCGCGCCGTGCTTCGCCTCGTCGTGCGCCGGGGTCTGCTCGAGCCCGTGCCCGCGAGCAGGTGTCGGGCTCGCGCCTGTTCGGAGTGCGCCCGCCACCCGTCCACCTCCCGCTTCCGACCGATGTCCCCGCGGTTCCCGCGCCCTTCACACCATTTCCCCGCGAGCGCACCGCGTGCCGCTGGGATTGACCTCAGCCGCGCCGGCGCCGCAGTTGGTCGATCGCCTTTGCGGCGTCGATCGCGCCCGATGCAAGGCCGTCCAGTACCTCGTCGACGCTCGCAGCCGGGGAAGGATCGGAAGCCGCGCCCTCGTCGACCGACCCGCCCACCGCTTGCACGATCTCGTCGAGCCGCGCGCGCGCAGTGTTGTAGGCGATTCCGATGTCACCCGCGAGACGCTGCACGTTCGCGCGATGCTTTACCAGCAAGCCAACGAAGTCGAGTTGCTCTCGCGTAAGGCGACCGACCCAGCCAAGGTCGAAGCGACCCTCGATGACGGTCCCCGTTTCCAGGTTCTCGAGACGCGTGACGACGAGCCTGCCGCCGTCGAAGGGATCGCGAGGTGGGACGGGCAGCAAACGACGAGTCATTCGTCGTTGAGCTCACCCCGCCGAAACGACTCGGCGAGCTTCGGGTCGACCCCGTTGCCCGACAGCTCGACGATCTCTTCGACTGTAAGGCCCTCCAGGCCGGCATTCACCAGATCGCGGACGTAGTCGGCCTCGACACCATTGGACGCGAGCTCAACGATCTCGGACACTGCCAAGTTGCGCAGTCCCGCCCCGGCGAGCGACTTGACGTAGTCGGCGTCGACGCCGTTGGACGCAAGCTCGACGAGTTCTTCGACTGTTAGCCGCAGTCCGACCCGATCGCCGGCGGGTCTGGAAGGACGACGGGCCGACGCAACCGGCTCCGCCATCGCCCCGAGTAACTCCTCGGCCTGATCGGCGTCGATCGTACCTAGGAGCAGCATGTCCAGCACCTTCCGCGTCGTAGTGGCCATACTTCCCCCCTAACTGGTGATAATTGACATTATACTACTCATAATTTCTAAAGCGCAATTGGCTGCGTGTGAACCCTCGGGTACGCTTCGACGCGAACCATGATCCGCCCTCGGATCGCCGGTGGAATCGAGCTGGCCGAGTCGCGACATGGCGAATGGCGGTGGTCGCGCCGAATGAGCTGGTCGACCTGAAACTTCCGGGGCCAATCCAGGGCAGCGATTCCTGCAGCCAGTCAGGCTGTGGGGACGGGGTCATCTGGAGCTACCCGATGCTGCGGGACCTCGAGCGCTCGCAGACGGGCCTGGCCGGCATTGCCGGGCACCGTAGCTTCGGCGCGAGCATCGCGCTCGGCGACGAGCCCACGGTGGGCGAAGGGTCGTGGGTGACCGGCCGCTACATCTCGACGCTTGGCCTTCGTCCCGCGCTCGGCCGCCTGCTCGAGGTCAGGGGACAATGAGCCGGCTGCGGACAACATGGTGGCGGTGATCGGACGCCGCCTCTGGATGGAGTGGGGCATTGCATGAACAGCTGAGGCGTACGCCTAACGCATATAGCCAAGCTGCCGGCGAACCATACAAGAGCGCGGGCGAAGCCCGCGCAACTCCGTAGATCGCCGGTCAGCTTCAGCGTTCGTTAGGCCGCACGCAGCTCGGGAGTTCGCCCGAGCGAGCGCCGAAGCGTCACCGGCGGTCCGGTCGCTTTGTCGGAGTAGCGGGAACCGGTTTGACATTCTTCAGCTCGACGATGATCTCGTGCGTCTCCGTCGTTCCGACGTTCTCATATCGATGCACAGTGCCTGCGCTCCAGACCGCGGTGCCCGACTTGGAGTCCAAGATCTCGGTCTTGCCATCCGGAGTGGTCAGTCTGATGCGCCCGCCTGAAATGTCGTACACGGTCATCGCAGGATGTGAGTGCATCGGCTCGGACTGACCAGGTTTCGCACGGAATTCCAGCACGCGCACTTGATCGTTGTCGAGTAGGACTTTGTACATCGCCGGGGACAGTTTCACCGGATCCTGTGCTAATGCGACGCGTGCCGTCCCAACTGTTAGCACAGCCAGTAACAGCGTGGGGTAACGCAGCATCATGTCCTCCTAGGTGTGAGGTTCCGGCATCGCCGAGTCAACGCAACGTTTGCGCGGGCGCGGGGATGGTAGCCCCTGGTTGCTCAAGTTCGGCGGGCGGCCTGCCGAAGAGCGAGGAGCGCGGTCGCCCAAAACGCCCATCTCACCCATGTACTTCGACAATTGTGTTATTCCCCCGACTGGTCAGCCTCGCGATCTTGGTGTGAGAGATGGTGATCCCGGCGCCTAGGGTGACGACGCGGCCCGTCGGAACGAATGGCCTGAACGCTAGCCGTCGGCGAGGCGCGAACTCCCAGAGCGACCACGAGACCAGGAGACGGAGGGCCCTGCGTCAAAAGTGTCAGAACGGTTTGGTAACCATCAGCACCGTCACAACCCCGGTGAGGACGAACTCCGCTCGCCGAAACAACAGTACACCCCGATCGTGGAGCGCCGCGGCTAATGCGGGCGTCACTTTCTCCTGTGACAGTGCATCGGCCAGAGCCTGGGCGCGCCGCTTCCGCCGAGGGGCGAGATAGCTCAGGATGAACGTCATCGGGCTCAAGAAAACGACGAGCGAGACGAGTGGCCATTTGGGCGTCCCACTGGTCAACCCCGTCCAAATTGGCCAGCGGGCAAGCCAAGCCACGAGCAGGCCCGTCATCAAGACACCGAAATAGGCCGGAATGACGAAGTTCCGTTCGAACCATTCGCTCAGGCTCAAAAGGGTTGCGGCTGTTTGGATGTCTCGTGCTTGCCCCGCCCGCTGAAAGGTTGCGGAACGGCCGATCAGGCCCGCAACGAAGAGCATCGCGGTCGCGACATGCAGAACTTCCAGCAGCAACGCCCCACTCATAAGAGGTCGCACCCTTTGGGTCGGCCTAACGCCGGAAGTTGAGCTGCGAGCGAAGTATCACCATTGCGGCCTAGCCGCTTCAATGGATCGCTCGTCAACTCCAACGAACGTTAGGTGGCCGGCTCGCTGACCCGGACCGGCCCCACCTGCGCCAAGTACGCTTCGAACTCCCGATCGAGGGCGGCGCGCCGCTCCCGCCAGAGCTTCCGGATCTCGGTCTCGTCGGT
>Ga0068862_100003222_pt1 | contig 14130 bp, 9 predicted proteins | sample KBSSwiS52_FD_66598 | JGI IMG/M metagenome (GOLD analysis project Ga0068862, IMG submission 66598) | Switchgrass rhizosphere microbial communities from Kellogg Biological Station, Michigan, USA - KBS Switchgrass S5-2 | ecosystem: Host-associated > Plants > Roots > Rhizosphere > Soil ... | reverse complement strand
GAGTTTTTTTTGAAAAACTTAACGTTCTAAACAGACTTGCGTAACCTTCCTGGTTTATTGCCTGATATTTTCTTTAAGCTTTTTTCTTTCTCAAATCGAGGTTGTGAAAATAAAACAACCTTGCTGCATGTATATTTTTATACTTATTTCCTGCAGCCAGTTGCTGAAATAAATTCATATAACCGATTTGAATATTGTTCTGCTTATTGGTATGGTATTTTAATCCGACAAAAAAACGATTCTGATCAAAATAGTTATAAACGATTTCTTTTCCGAAATTAATGTGCACTTCATCATTTACAACGAATCCAAAACTTTTCGGTACAAAACCTTTCCTGCTTAATGGTATTTCATACAAAATATTATAGCGGATCTTGTAATTGAAGCTGGTGCCATGGGCAAATGTCGAATCGTTTAATATTTTACGGCGGAACCTTTCTTCCAGCCGTATCCATTGCATCATCCGGGATTTGGAGAATTTAGTATGCCATTGTAACTGTTGCCAGGGACGGTGTTCGGGCTGAGTTACCTGTTTGTGATTATCGCCGGGATAAAGGCTCACATATGCATATCCTACTGTAAATTTAGTTACATCATTTAGGTAATAGGTAAGTCCTACCCGAACAATCGACTGCGAAAATCTATTTGTGAAATCTTCTTTTGTCCGTAAATGTAAATCAGTCCATGAGCCCCACTTATCAGTAAACCGGGTTTGATTAAAGTATCCAAGCCATATTTGCTTTATATTCTCTGTACTTTTTGTTTGTGCCCAAAGTGCATTAAAAGAAATCATCCATAAAAGCAGCAGGAATAGTTTTTTGATCATATCCTCAAAAAAAATGGATGTTTCTAACTATTAAGACCAGGAAGATTTTTCTATAAACTAATTAAGGTTATAATCTTCCCGGCTTGTGCGTGACCAGAACACTTTTGTATTTATTTATTTTAATAAGCCATCTATTGTCCATGCCACATAGTACAAGGCGCCAATAGTAGGTCCACCTGCATATTCAATATGCCGGCTGTTAAAGATATTAGTTCCACCCAATTTTATAGTAGATTTTGCTGCAGGGAGCCGGTATGTTATTTGAGCATCAACATTGTTTATTGCATCAATTGTACCGGTAACCAACGGGCTCTCCCACAAAAAGCTATTCTGCCATTTCCAAACTACATTAAATCCGACATTTTTTGTGACAGCCCTGTTTCCAACAGATAAGTTGGAAGTCCACTCGGGTGTATTAAAACCTGTTATAAACAAATCGGGAGTTGAAGTACTTTTAATTTTATTGTAGTTTATATTGCCGGAAATAGTAAAACTCTTATAGAAATTATAAGTGATCCCTAATGAAGAACCATAAGTAGTGTATTTATTTTTAGCATTGGTATATACCCTGTATCGCTCCTGCCCATCGCTTGCAACGGTAGCCGGTGAAGTTGGCGTTGCCGCTTTTGCCGGTTGTACGTCCCTGTTTCTGTCAAGCATTGCTATTACTGCCGCATCTGAACCTATGGTTTGTCCTTTTGGTACAAATACCTGTACCTGTCCCAGGAAGCCATCATATACATTTGTATAAGCATCAAAATCAATAAATAATTTATTATCGAATAAAACGCTCTTGTACCCAAATTCAAAAGAATTGATTCCTTCAGGGCGGCCATTTGGCAAACTTCCGGGTTGCAGCAGGTTCCTGTTTGCCAAAGCAGCAGAATCTGTATTACCGGCAAGTTTTACAGCTGCATTAAATGCAGCCACTGAAGTTTGGGTATAGCTATTATCGCGGTAGCCCAATCCTTCATTGATAATGGGCAAAATTCCTACACGTTTTACCCTTCCGTTATTTACATAAGATAATGCCTCAAATAATGCGGGGAAACGATATCCTTTTTGAAAAGTAAAACGAAAATTATGTTTTTCTTTGAATGTGTAAACTGCAGCAAGCCGGGGTGTAAATTCTGCGGTAAATTCCGGATTGTAGTCGGCACGTAGTGATCCCCATAATTTTAATTTATCCTTAAACAATGTTTTGGTTACCTGGGCAAAGCCACCAAACTTTTTGTAGTATATATTATTGCCAAAGCTGCCATCGGGTAATGGCGTATTTCTATCGGCTATGGGACGTTTGAAATCAACAAAATTGTTGCCGTCAGGAATCAGCTCATATACCCGCGCATCTGCCCCTAGCAATAAATCAAAATATTTTACCTGTTTGGAAAGGTCCCATTGACCTTCGACATGGTACAAATTGCTTTTTAAAACTAAAGCTGCACCACCTGTTACAGGCGCATTTGGTATAGAGCCTGACTTGATGTCCCAGTTATTAATATTTATGATGGAATCCTTTACAGCGCTAAAACGCTGCGTGCCAGGTTCAGCACGTCCTGCGTCTGCCTGCTGGCGGGCAAATTGTGTTGCCTCAGCAATATTGGCAGAAGTTAAACTACCTCCATGCGACGTTGCATACCCAACCAATGCATTTTTATATTTGGCACCCCACACACTTGCACTGCCACCGGTATAAAGATCCATGTTATCGGCCAAGGGTTTTACGTTATAAGAGTCGCCGGAATTTTCATGCGATACATAAGCCCTGACGGTGAAATTGTCACCCTTGAATTCCAGCTGGTGGTTCTGGATCACTACATTATCCAGTTTAATTTTATTTCCTCTTTGAAAAACGCCATCCATTTCGCCCACGCGGTAAGAGTACGTTAACTCGGTAGTTGGAGTGAACTTATAACGTAATGAGGCATCAAATTTCAAGTTATCTACTTTGGGATCAACGAGATCTTTTTCCCAGTAACCCGTACGGCCAACGGTTAAGGTTCTGTTATCAACTCCATCAATAGTTAAACCACCCACAGAAACTGTATTACTTCCTGCCAGGGCATCATCGCCATATTTATTCCATCCGTCAAAAACTATATTATTGACCCCGTTTAATGCCGGGTAGGAGGGATTGGCGGTGATATTCGTGTTTGGATTTTGATCCAGCCTCGTGTTAGATACCCAATCTACCCCTTGTAAATAACTTGCATTGATCTTAAAGGCAAATTTATTATTGAACGCTTTGGCATATCGTATAGCCGTTTCAGTTAGTATACCCGGTGAATGATCAACACCGTCAACATGGTTAATACCGGTACGATGAAAAATGCTTAGTCCCTGCGTTGTAAAAGGATCTTTCGTAAGCAGGTTAGACATTCCGTTAATAGCATTCATTCCATATAATGCTGAAGCGGCACCGGGGGTTACTTCAATGCTTTGTATATCGAGTTCGGTGGGTCCAATGGCATTACCGAGAGGTACACCAAGGGCAGCCGACTGCATATCTATTCCATCAACCAGTTGCATAAAACGGAAATTGTTGGGAATATTAAATCCCCTGGTATTAGGTACTTTAAATGTGATGGATGAAGTGGTTAATTGCACACCTTTTACATTACCCAAAGCATCGTAAAATGATGCTGCAGGTGTTTCTTTTAACGACTTGATATCTAACTTTTCAATAGACACGGGTGACCGTAACAGTTTCTCTGCTTTACGACTGGCAGTTACTACTATTTCATTGGAGATATAAGTTTGCGTATTCATCTGCACCGCTATTTTTGCATCGGGATTTTTTACTTCTATCTCCTGGGGTGCAAATCCTATGGAAGTAATAACCAGGCGAAAGGGGAATTTCTGGTTAATTACCAGGGAAAAGTATCCTGTGGAATCTGTAATGGAGCCATTTTTGGAGCCCTTTGTGGTAACACTGGCTGCCGCAAGTGGCTTGCCATATTCATCCACCACCTTTCCACTTACAATAGCGGAACCATTTAACTGCGCAAAGGACAGGAAGGGAAATAAAATCAACGTCGATAAAATTATTTTTCTCATTGTTTCTTAAATAATAAATAAAAAAATATAGTTTGAGCCAGCCATCCGTTTAAAGTTATAACAGTCTATAAATTTTGTAGACTATATTGATAAAAAAATGTTAATCATATGCAATGCGCCTCGTCCGGGGGCTATGAATACTGTAAAAAAATGACCTGCAACATCGCCGGGATGCGGTGTATAATAACAGTAAATCTGTTGTAAAAAAATGTTTCATAACTAATTTGTTGCAAATATAAAGTGATTTTTATTAGTCTACCAAATTTATAGGGTATTATTTTTAACAAGGACACCTGCTTCCTTATATTTAATGAAAAATGGAGAGAGTTGTAGTTTGAGGATGAATGAAGATTAAAGAATGACCCTCCGATATTGGTTATAGAGCCGGAACTCCTTTTTTGGTAAATTAAAGTTTGTCTTGTTCTTTAAAGTATTGGGCCCTTTGCTTTTCAGCTACATCAAAACAGGGGTATGAGTACTTTCCACAGCGTATTTAAACTGGTTATAATAACAAACAATCCCACCACAATAAACATTGGCTTTAGTGGTAATTTTCCTACTAATCTTGCAGCAATTGGCGCTGCAATGAGTCCCCCGATAATAAGGCCTGCAACATCAATAAGCGGGATGCTTTTAAGCAGGATAAAAAACGTTATTGAGCTCACAAGTACAACAAAGAATTCGGCCAGGCATACCGACCCAATGACATATCGCGGGCTTCTCCTTTTCGAAAGCAGGGTGCTGGTAACTAATGTGCCCCATCCACCACCAGCAAAAGCATCCATAAATCCACCGGCAGATGCTAACCACCCGGCGCGCTTAACTTTTATGGAGAACCTTGATTTTTCGAATGCTTTACGCAAAATGTAATAACCCAGGTAAAATGTATACATTGAAAGTGGAATGCGAACCCATGATGCATAGCTCTGACCAAAAAAGGATAACGATGCACCGATAATTGCACCGATAATTCCAGGAATTACAAGAGCCTTGAATAATTTTTTATTGATGTTACCAAAACGGTGATGACTGTACCCTGAAACTCCACTGGAAAAAACCCTGGCCGTATGAACACGGCTACTCACTATAGCCGGATTAACACCGTTTGCCAATAAAAATGTTGTCGAGATAGTTCCATATCCCATACCCAGCGAGCCGTCAACCATTTGTGCCAAAAAACCTGTAAGTAGCATCAGCAAAAAAGATTTTGTATCAATATATTCCGGAATGGTTCTAAATCCATCTATTATCGTACCGAACGGAACATAGGAAAGAATTCCATGACCTAATATCATAAATAAAAATGCAAATAAGATCCATCTCACAATCTGCTGCCATTTTTTTGCGCCGGGTTTATTGATTTCTTCTAACGTAATTTGCTTTGCTGCCAATACTTTAGTAAGCTCATTTAACTGTTTTACTTTTTCGGCAAAATCACCGGTCAGGTCTTTTCGTATTATCTGCATGTTTTGTAAAACACCTTCAATTTCATCCGGAACCATATCGTTTATCTGTTCTTTCAAACGTTTGGCAACTGTAGGCGATTTTCCATTTGTGGAAATAGCAATTTTAAGGTTTCCCTTTTGTACAATAGACCCTAAATAAAAATCACACAGATCAGGATTGTCTGCGACATTTACCAATAACTTTTTTTGCTTCGCAAGCACACGTATGTAACCACTCACAGAAGTATCATTCACGGCTACAACAACTATATCCTTGTTATCAAGGTCGGCAGGTTCAAAAGGTCTTTCGATTAATAAAATAGTTGAATGTGTAGCCGCAAGTTTTTTTACTTCTTCATTAATTTCATTTGCAATAACGGTAATAGAAGTCTCAGGAGCATTGCTCAGGATAGCCTGTAATTTTTCCAATCCCACATTACCGCCACCAACCAGCAATACATTCAATTCTTCCAGCTTCAGGAAAACAGGAAACAGTTTATTGCCATCTTTTACAGTTATTGTCTGCATGTTTTTTTAGTTAGATAAAGCTTCTTTTCAAACTTTAGTGGTATAAATACTTTTTTAATTTATTTGATCCGCAACATACCTGCGATGCGAATAATCACCGAATGACTCATTATTGATTCTTTCATTTTTGAAACTGCCAAACATTGCATCAAGTTCACCAAGAATGGCTTTCTCATCCAGGTTCTCTTTATAAATTTTGTTCAAACGAAAGCCTTCATTATCCCCGCCTACATGCAAATTATACTTACCTATGGCGGTTCCAACAAATCCTATTTCCGCTATATAGGATCTGGCACAGCCATTGGGGCAGCCTGTCATCCTGATAATAATTTCTTCTTCGCTGAGATCGTATTTTGCAAGTAATGATTCTATTTTCGTAAGCAGGGAAGGCATGTATCGTTGCGCCTCTGCCAAGGCTAAAGGGCACGTAGGTAATGCAACACAGGCCATTGCATTTTTACGAATGGCAGATGCGCCTTCCGTATGCTCAATAATTTTGAATTGTTCCAGTATCTGGTTAATAAAATTTTTATCCTGTGGGTCCACATCACTTATAATAACATTTTGATTTGTTGTAAACCGGAAATTTACTTTTCCTGTTTTGGCCACTTCCAGTAATGCGGATTTCAAAGCGACCTGCTTATCATCAAGCACTCTGCCATTTTCCACGAATACCGTATAATACCAGTTCCCCTTTTCATTTTGAAACCATCCATAATAATCTTTTCGCTGGTTAAATTCAAAGGGCTTTTCTTCTTCAAACTTAAAGCCTGTTCGTTTTTCCACTTCTTTTTTAAAATTGTCAACTCCCAGGCGGTCAATAGTATATTTCAACCTGGCAAGTTTGCGGTCGCTGCGGTTTCCATAATCTCTTTGAACAGTTAGTATTTCATAGATTGCTTTTAATGTCTTCTTTTCACTATTGACAAAACCTATTAATGTTCCCAATCTTGCATATGTTTCCGGGTTACCATGCGTAGTGGATAAGCCGCCACCTATAGCCAAATTAAATCCCCGGAGTTTATTATTTTCAACAATAGCGATTAAACCGATATCATTTCCAAAAACATCCACATCATTATTTGGGGGAATAGCTATGGCAATTTTAAATTTACGCGGCATATACCTGTCCTGGTACAACGGGTCTTCTTCATCTTTTTTATCCAGGATCTTTTCTTCATCAAGCCATATTTCATAATAAGCTCTTGTTTTTGGCATGAGCATTTTGCTTATCTTATCGGCATAGGAAAATATTTCTTCATGAATCGGAGATTGCTTTGGATGAGCACTGCACAGCACATTCCTGTTGATATCTCCACAGGTGGCAATTGAATCGAGATGTACTTTATTAAAATCCTGTATGGTCGGTTTTATTTTTGATTTAAAAATGCCGTGCAATTGAATGGTTTGTCTCGTTGTGATTTTGATAACACCCGTTGAATTTTCACCCGCGATATTATGTGCAGCAATCCATTGGTCTGATGTAAGAAATCCGCCAGGTAATCTAAGCCGTATCATGAAACTATATAAACGATCCAGTTTTTTTTCTGCTCTTTCCTCGCGGCGGTCCCGATCGTCCTGCTGGTACATGCCATGAAATTTTATGAGCGCCTGGTCATCCTCACGAATGGCACCGGTTAATTCGTCCTGTAAACCTTCTGCAATAGTTCCACGAAGCCCATCGCTTTCTATTTTAATTCTTTCGTTGGATGATAAATTTTCTGACATAATCTAAAGTTCAAAGTTCAAAGTTGAAGAGTTGACGGTTAAATTGTTGAATTGTTAAATTGCTCATTACCTATTGCCTACTGCCTATTGCCATCGCAACTCGCAACTCACCTTTTTAATATACATCCGTTATATACCGTCCATCTTCTTTTAAATTATCCAGGTATTGTACCGCTTCTTCTTTTGATCTTTCACCAAACTGTTCAATAACCTGCAATACTGTATGTTCAACATCAATGCTCATTGGATCTTTAGTGCCACATACGAATACGTAGCTACCGGCCTCGAGCCATTCAAAAAATTCAGCGCCATGTCGAAGGATCTTATGTTGTACGTAAACTTTTTCGTCCTGGTCTCTTGAAAAAGCTGTATTCACTTTTGTAAGAACACCTGTCTCAAACCAGTTCTGAATTTCTGTCTGGTAAAGAAAATCGGTTGCAAAATGTTGCTCACCAAAAAACAGCCAGTTTTTTCCTGTTGCCCCTGTCGTGTCTCTTTGAGCAATGAAAGACCGGAATGGAGCAATACCTGTGCCCGGCCCTATCATAATAATGTTTTTATCTTCTTCAGGTAAACGAAACTGGTTATTGGGATGCACATAAAACTTCAGTTCATTATTTTCATCAAGGTGTGATAGAAAATCAGAAGTGAGGCCATATTTAACCTCATCATGTACTGTGAAAAAATTTCTCGCAACGGTAATATGAATTTCGTCAGGATGGGCTTCAGGAGAAGATGCAATAGAATACAATCTTGGAGTAATGGGTTCTAATATTTTAAGAATTTCCCTGAATTCCTTCTCGTCTTTAACAGGATAAATTCTCAACAGATCCGGCAAATCAATTTTTGTAACCGGAATCTCCTGCTGTACAACACCCGCGTATTTTTTGACCACCCTTTCAGGAAGCTGAATTACGTTTAATTTTTTCTGAAGAAGGTCCTGCACTGAAATTAATTCATCTTTGTAGTCAATATTTTCGGTTGCATCAAGACCTCCTATTGAAAGTATGTGCTCTACGACTGCAATTTTATTTTCCGGAACTATGCCGATAGAATCACCGGGTTTATAACTTACTCCCGCTGCATCAATCTCAATATGGTAGGTTTCTTTGTTGCTACCAGTATCATTTAAGTTTATATGAGCCAGCAATTTGCCCGAGTAATTTTTTTTACCGGGTGCTTTTTTTGAAATAACAGGAGGGGCAATGGTATCGCTACCTTGAGGATTTTCATTTAAAGCCTGGAATACCTGTGTAAACCACTCCTCGGCTTCTGTATCAAAATCAAGATCACATTTTTGCAAAGGCACGATTCGGTTACCTCCTAACTTGTTCAATTGCTCATCTACATCTTCACCTGCTTTGCAAAACAGGGGATAAGAGGTATCGCCTAATGCAAGCACGCTGTACTTTAATTTATCGAGTTTAAATCCATTCTGGTGCACATGATCGTAAAACTTTCTGGCAGCTGCAGGAGGCTCACCATCACCATGCGTACTGATCACTGCTAAAAAATATTCTTCCTTTGTAAGATCATTGAGCCTGTATTGATCCAGGCTTTGAACCTTTGCATGGATACCATGCTTCTTTGCTTTGGCAGCAAATTCTGTGGCCAGTTTTTTTGAATTCCCCGTTTCTGTGCCATAGGCAATGGTGAGTTTATTTACACTGGTTTTTATCGCAGGTTTTATTTCGTTCGGTTCCTGCCTGGATACAATGCCATTTAAATATCCATTCATCCAGGCAAGTTCTTCACTGCTTGCGTTGCTGATGAGGTCCTTTAAAATTTTCAATTTATCCTCAGCTAACATGTTTGTGTAATTTATCAGTTTCGTTTATTGAAATTACCTGGTTCGTCATTGGCTTAAAATAATATTCATTGCTATTGCTGTTGCTAAGCCAGGCAAATTTTTCATGAAGAGCAACCACTTTGCCAATAATGATTAATGAAGGAGAAATGAATGATTGTCCTGCATATTTATTTTCAAATTCATATAAATTGATAATATGCACTTTTTGAAAGGGCGTAGTTGCCTGTTCTACAATGGCAAGCAGTTTCATGCTATCAATGTTATTTGCCGTCAACTTTGCAACTACTTTTGGTAGGGTTTCTGACGACATGTAAAAAACCAATGTGTCATTTGTTCGTGCCAATTCTTTCCAGTATTCATCAGAAACAATATCTGATTTATAATAAGTGAGAAAGCGAACTGAGGTTGCATAGTTCCTGGCCGTAAGGGGGATACCTGCATACCCTGCTGCGCCTGATGATGCCGTAATACCCGGAATGATTTCATAGGGAATATTGTTAACAACCAATGTTTCTAACTCATCCATAATATTGGCAAAAACAGATACATCTCCGCCTTTGAGCCTGACTACTAATTTCCCCAATCGTGCATAATGCACCAACAGATCATTTATGGTTTCCTGCGATGTGGAAAGCCTGCGCCCGCATTGTTTTCCTACGTAAATAATTTTAGCATACGGTTGTACATGCCGTATCAGGATTTCATCGCTTACCAGGCGGTCAGTGAGAATTACGTCTGCTTCCCGGAGGTAACGCGCTGCCTTCATTGTAATCAGTTCAGGGTCACCCGGCCCGGCCCCTGCAAGGATCACTTTTCCGGTTATGGTTTTTTTATTCATATAAGTCTACTAAATAAGTAGGGTAAAAATTAAAAAAATTTATTCGTTTATTGCAACATACAGGCGCCCACTGTAACGCGACTGGTTTCGTCAATCAATATTGCTCCGCCGTTTTGCCTTAGTTTTTTGTATGAATCGAAGGCAATGGGTGAGGCCGTTTTAATGGTTGCTTTAATGATGTCATTCAATACTGCTTTCTCTGGCGAATAATTTTTCTGCAGGGTGTTCACATCAAGTTTGTATTCAATCTCTTTTACCACGCTTCTTACGACCCGGCTATTAATTTGCAGCAAATATTTATTTCCCGGTATCAGCGGCTTATTATCCATCCAGCACAGCAGTGCTTCAAATTCCTGTTCCATTGCAGGCTGATTATTTAAGGGAACAATCATATCACCCCGGCTAACATCCACATCATCTGTAAGGTGCAGTACAACGCTTTGCATGGCATAAGCTTCTTCAATTTCTTCTCCGCCAATTTCAATAGCTTTAATGGTACTTTCAATCCCCGACGGAAGAACAATCACCTTATCACCTTTTTTGTAAATGCCGCTAATCACTTTTCCGGCATAACCCCTGTAATCATGTAAATCCTCGGCCTGGGGGCGAATAACATATTGTACTGAAAATCTCCCGTCCGTTAGATTAATGTCAGAATCCAATTGAATATTTTCTAAATGATGCAATAAGGATTCGCCATCATACCATGAAAATTTATCTGACTTTTCTACAATATTATCTCCTTTCAAAGCACTGATGGGAATGTACTTTACATCCTTAAGCCCAAGTGAACCGGCTACTTCCTGGTAATCTATAACAATATTATTGTAAACATCTTCGGAATAATTGACCAAATCCATTTTATTAATTGCCACCACCACGTGTGGTATATTCAGCAAAGAAGTAATAATGGAATGACGACGGGTTTGTTCAACTACACCATTTCTTGCATCGACAAGAATAATAGCAAGCGCCGAATTGGAAGCACCGGTAACCATGTTGCGTGTATACTGGATATGACCCGGAGCGTCTGCAATAATGAATTTACGTTTTGGGGTAGAAAAATATTTGTAAGCAACATCGATCGTAATACCCTGTTCCCGTTCTGCACGCAAGCCGTCAGTTAAAAGAGCCAGGTCGATTTCACCTTCCGCTTTATTTTTACTTTGCTTTTCAATCGCTTCAAGCTGGTCAATTAATATTGATTTGCTGTCGTACAATAAACGGCCTATGAGGGTGCTCTTACCATCATCTACACTTCCCGCAGTAATAAATCTTAGAATGTCCATATTTGTCAGTTGTCAATTGTAGTTGTCAGTCGTGAGTTGTGAGTGTCACTTGTAAATTGCACTCATCACAATTGACTATTCACCATTCACCATTCACTAAAAATATCCGCTCTTCTTCCTGTCTTCCATTGCTGCTTCTGATACCTTATCATCAATTCTTGTTTCGCCTCTTTCACTGGTTTTGGTAGCAATAATTTCTTTAATGATCTCATCAATATTAATAGCAGTTGACTCTACAGCAGCAGTACAGGTCATATCGCCAACTGTACGATAGCGCACTCTCTTTTTTACTATTACATCATGATCGTCTGTCTTTATGAATTCTGAGACGGATACGAGTTGACCTTCAAACTCGATTACTTCTCTTTCATGCGCAAAATAAATCGCGGGCAATTCTATCTGTTCCCGTTTTATATAATTCCAAACATCCAATTCGGTCCAGTTACTTATAGGAAATGCACGAACATTTTCACCTTTATGTATTTTTCCATTGTAGGTGTTCCATAATTCAGGCCTTTGGAGTTTGGGATTCCATTGACCAAATTCATCTCTCACAGAAAATATTCTTTCTTTCGCTCTTGCTTTTTCTTCGTCTCTTCTTGCGCCGCCAATCAATGCATCAAATTTGAACTCTTCAATAATATCAAGAAGGGTGTAAGTCTGTAGTGCATTCCTGCTGGCAAATTTTCCTTTCTGCTCGGTAAGGTTTTTTTCTTTAATGGTATCTTCTACTTTGCGTACAATTAAATGCTCACCAATTTCATTTACCAGTTTATCCCTGAAATCCAGGGCTTCCGGAAAGTTATGTCCTGTATCAATATGTACCAGGGGAAAAGGAAACCTTCCGGGACGAAAAGCCTTTAATGCCAGGTGAACAAGCGTGATGGAATCTTTTCCTCCGGAAAATAACAGGGCAGGACGTTCAAACTGCCCGGCCACTTCCCGCATTATGTGTATAGCTTCTGATTCCAGTTGCCCCAAATAATCTAAATGATACGTACTCATCTTTATTTTTTTTCAATCCATTTATGATACCTGCTCATGAACATGAAGGCCGCATTCCTTTTTAGTATTGTCTTCCCACCACCAGCGACCTGCCCTGAAATCTTCACCAGGTTTTACCGCTCTTGTGCAGGGTGCGCATCCAATGCTTACAAATCCTCTGTCATGTAAAGGATTGTAGGGTATATTGTTTTGATTAATGTATTGTTTCACTTCTTCCGTCGTCCAATGAAGAATTGGATGGTATTTAATTACCTGGTTACTTTCATCCCATTCTACCTGTGGCATATCATGCCTGTCGGCAGAATGTTCTGCACGAAGCCCTGTAATCCACACCGCATTATCTTTTAATGCCCTTTTTAAAGGCTCAACTTTACGGATATGGCAGCAACCCTTCCTGTTTTCTACAGATTCGTAGAAAGAATTGGGGCCTCTTACTGCTACAAAATTTTCCAGCAGGGAATGATCAGGATAGTAAGCTTTGATATTTGTATTATATTTTTCGTTTGTTGCGCTCCACACCGAATAGGTTTCCGGAAATAGCCTCCCGGTATCCAGGGTGAAAATGGTTATGGGAAGCTTGTTGGTTAAAATTTTATGTGTAATAACCTGGTCTTCATAACTAAAGCTTGTTGAGAAGGTAACTGCTCCGGGGAATTCCCTGGCGAGGTCAATTAATACTTTATCTAAGTCTAAGACTTTCGTTTTTTGTAATATTGAAGTAATATGGTGCTTTAACTGAAAAAACATCTGAATTTATTTCTATTTTGTCATTGTAAATCTGAAAAATTGAGGAGAGATCGGCTGGTATGATTAAAGTTGAATTGCATACGCCGGTTTATTCAATAAACATGCAACACCAACTCATTGGTATATAAAAATTAAATGCGCCTGGTAAATGAGAGTAGATTTTCATGTCGAATAAATTCCAATTGTCTACCATAAAGGTAGGGTATTCGGAATTAAAAATTAAAAATAACTTCAGGCAAATAATTTTTTTGTCTTAAAAAATATATAAAATGTTTTTTCATAACCTCAAATTATTCATTTAAATAATTAAGGTTCAAGGTTCAAGGTTGATGGTTGATAGTTGCGCTTCTTGCTCATTACTCAACCCAATCATTTGCAAACCAGGAAGGTTTTTATTGAAGACATTTCAATTTTAAAGAGTTTAAAAAACCTTCCTGGTTTTTTGTACCTCAAAAAAGCCGGAACAAAAGTTGAGGTAAGTAAAAGTCGATAGCCCTGTTTCTCAATAAATATAGAAACAACAATAAGTAATGAACAAATAAGCAATAGGGTAAGGAGTGATAAGCAATAGGCAAGTAGGCACTTCAATCTTTAAACCTTCAACTTTGAACCTTGAACCTTCAACCTTGAACCTTGAACCTTCAACCTTGAACCATTCGCCATAAACTATGACATCCATATCAGATTTTAATAAATTTACCGGCAACCTGCCAGGCCAGGATAGTGTTATGCCGGTCCTGTTCATTGGCCATGGTTCTCCGATGAATGGGATTGAGCACAACGAATTCAGTGATAGCTGGGCGAAACTTGCAAAGGAAATACCTCTTCCCAAAGCAATATTGGTAATTTCAGCACAT
>Ga0068862_100003220_pt1 | contig 14137 bp, 9 predicted proteins | sample KBSSwiS52_FD_66598 | JGI IMG/M metagenome (GOLD analysis project Ga0068862, IMG submission 66598) | Switchgrass rhizosphere microbial communities from Kellogg Biological Station, Michigan, USA - KBS Switchgrass S5-2 | ecosystem: Host-associated > Plants > Roots > Rhizosphere > Soil ... | reverse complement strand
ACCAACTACGAATGGGCCAACATCTGGACGCGGCCGTCCGAGTCGCTGCACCTGGTCGAGCGCTTCAAGCGCGTTGACCCGGCGGCGATCGAATACACCGTGACGGTCGACGATCCGACGACGTTTACGCGTGCATGGACGGCGATGATTCCGATCACGAAGCTGCCGGACGACACGCAGATTTACGAGTACGCCTGTCACGAGGGGAACTACGCGATGCCGAACCTCCTGCGCGGTGGCCGCACCGACGCCGCCAGGACCTCATCGAGGTAAGGGATCCATGCGCACTACGCTTGTCACGTTGATCGCGGGCATCGCGCTGATATTCGTCACGACGCGCGTGTCAGCACATCATGCCTTCGCCGCCGAATTCGACTCGACCAAGCCGGTCACGTTGCGCGGCACCGTCGTGAAGATGGAATGGATCAACCCGCACACCTGGATCCATCTGGACGTCAAGACACCCAAGGGCACGGTCGAACGCTGGATGGTCGAAGGCGGCCCGCCGAACGCACTGTACAGAAGAGGATTCACGCAGAAATCGCTGCCGCAGGGCTCGGAGATCGTCGTCGAAGGTTACCGGGCAAAAGACGGATCGTTGCGGTGCAACGGGCGCGATCTGACCTTCGCGGACGGACGACGTCTATTCGTCGGATCCTCGGGCACTGGCGCGCCCAAAGACGGGCGCGACGCGTCCGAGAAGTGACGGGAGCTACGGGAAAACCCCGAGAGAAGGACGAGAACAAGAAGTAATCGTCAGCGCCTGAACGGGACGCCCTCTTTCAAGATCTTGGCGTAGTGCTCCATCTCGACGTTGTTCTCGGCGCACACGTACTCTTGTAGACGCGTCCCTTCCCTCAGCATCAACGTGGTCTTGACCGTCCACGGTTCCGTAAACACGTTCGGGTCCTCCATCGTCACGACGTAGTCGATCTGGTCTTTGTCCACGCGCGTGTAGCGCTCTGTCACATGAAGCGCATCGGAATGATGCGTGCCCGTGCCAGTCAGCCAGCCTTTGTCGTTGAAGCCGACGACGTCCACGACGAGGGTGTCTCCCTCCCAGCGACCCACTGAATCTCCCATATACGTGGGACCAACATCGGTACGATGTTCGGCGTTGAGCGGAATCACGCGAAACACGCTCATGTACTCGTGAAGGATCACGATCTGCGTCGGCGTCTGCACGATCTGAATCGGGAACAGACCCACGAGCGCCAGGCGTGGAACGCCAAGCGGAAGACACAGACCTGCCGGATCGTCGATGCCACGCTTGTTGAACGATTCGAGGACGCGTGCCGTCGCCTCCGGCTTGTAGGGCGCGGGCGTGGTGATCACCTGCTGCGAGGCTGGGTTGGCCGGCGCCGAGGGGTCGAGTCCCGTGCCGCCGACGCCAAGACCGGAATTCGCTTCCTCCCAAGTGCCCCGCCTGCTGTTGCCGCCCTGCCACACACCGGTCAGGTCCGGCTTGCCGTCGGCTGCGCGCGGGACCGCGCTCGACGCAGCAGCGGGCTTCGGGTCTTCATTGGTCGCGGGTGTTGCCCCGCACGCCAGGCACCACGTCGTGGTCGCGACGATCGCCGACAGGAGTTGAAGGCGCTTCATGGCACTTTCACCGCAGGAGTGGGACCGCCTTCGCCGGTGCCGGCGGGAGGTCCGTAGTACAGCTTCTTGCCGTCCGCGAACGTCACCTCGCGCGCGTGCGCCGAGTTGCTGCCGTCGCGCGCCCGCCAACCGAAGATCGTCACGGTGTCGCCGACTTTCATCGTGACGTCCTTCTTCCATCCGGTTCGGTAGAGCGCGTTCACGGTGTATCCCGTCAACACCCAGGTGACCGTGCGCCCCTTCTCATCTTTCACCTCGAGTGAGAAGTGACTGTGCGGGTTTGTCCATTCGACTTTCTTGACGACGCCGGTCAGGGTGATGGGCTTGTTGGCGTCGAATTCGGCGCCAAAGGAGTGATGCGCACTCACAGAACTCGCGAACACCCACACAAGCGCGGTCAGGCAGACGCCGAATATGAGTCTCGACATCGTTTACCTCTGGAGCACAGCTTCGCTGCGCTCAAGGTCAAAAGTCAAAGGGTTCGCTGCGCTCAAGGTCAAGAGTCAAAGGGTTCGCTGCGCTCAAGGTCAAGAGTCAAAGGTCAAAAGTCAAAGGTTGGTGCAAAGTCCGTGAGACGATGGGGTATGGAGCTCGGGCAGGTCGCCGTTCTCCTGGTTTTCGTGCTCTTCATTGCGGCGTTCGTAAAATCGCGCCGCAAGCGGCACGGCCACCGGTATGCACCGGGATCGGGCGCCGCCGGCGCCATCTACGACATGCTCATCGAGGACAAGCGCAAGGCGATCGAAATCATCGTCGAGGAGAAGGCCGAGGAGCGCGACCCCGAAACCGCCGACGGCAACCTGCCGGAGCTCGAGTCGCCTTCAGAGGTTCCGCCTCTACAGGGCGAGCGAGGGGCGACCGGCTAGCAGCGCATTGCGCTTTCATGGTACAGACAGCAGACTACAGTAGCGCCTCCAGTTCACCTCGGGTCTCCTCATGGCCCTTGCCGTCGGCACTCGCCTCGGCCCGTACGAGATCCTCGCTCCACTCGGGGCGGGCGGTATGGGCGAAGTCTACCGCGCTCGCGACGCGAGGCTGAAGCGCGACATAGCGCTGAAGGTGTTGCCGGAAGCTCTCGCAGGCGACGCCGACCGCATGGCGCGCTTTCAGCGGGAGGCGGAGGTTCTCGCGTCCCTGAACCATCCGAATATCGCGCATATTTACGGCGTCGAAGACGGCGCGATCGTCATGGAGTTGGTCGAGGGCGGCTCGCCAAAGGGACCGCTGCCGTTCGAGGACGCGTGGAAGATCGCGATGCAGATCGCTGATGCGCTGGAGTACGCGCATGAAAAGGACGTCATCCATCGCGACCTGAAGCCGGCCAACGTGAGAGTTACGCCCGATGGCCCTACCGGAAACATGGTGAAGCTGCTGGATTTCGGATTGGCGAAGGCGCTCCGCCCGGAGTCCGGCCAGGCACAAAGTGAAGTCAGTGCCACGAACTCGCCCACGTTGAGCATGGGCGCAACAGTGGCCGGAGTGATCCTGGGTACTGCGGCGTATATGGCGCCGGAGCAGGCCAAGGGCAAGCGCGTGGACAAGCGCGCCGACATCTGGTCGTGGGCCGTGGTGTTGTACGAGTTGCTGACCGGCGAGCAGATGTTCAAAGGCGAAGACGTCGCCGACACGCTGGCTCAGGTCCTTACCAAGGAGCCGGAGCTCGAACGAGTGCCGGCGAAGGTGCGGCGGCTGCTGCGGGAGTGTTTGCAGAAGGACCCGAGGGGGCGGCTGCGCGACATTGGGGATGCGAGACGGCTGCTTGACGAGTCCGCACCCGACCGGGAGCCGGATCGATCGCGGTCGCAGCTCGGTTGGCCTGTTCTCTCAGCGGTGCTGGCAGTGATCGCAGTGGCGCTTGGCCTCGTGACGTGGACACACTTCCGCGAAGAGTCCGTGCCGGTAACCAGGTTGTTCTTCCCGTTGCCCAAAGAAACGTACGAGCCCGGCCGGCCTCCCTCGACTGCCGTTTCTCCCGACGGGCGGCGCGTCGCTGTCGCGGGTGTCGTGGATGGAAAGAGTGAGCTCTGGGTGCGCGATCTGGACAATCTCACGCCGCACATATTGGTTGCCGACGGCGTGGCCGGAATGCCCTTTTGGGCGCCAGACAGCCGGCGCCTCGGCTTCTTCGCCGAAGGGAAACTGAAGAAGTTCGATGTGGACGGCGGCGGTCCGGCGGTGACCATCGCGGATGCGCAAGGGACAACCGGTGGCATCGGTCCGTGGAATGGCTCCTGGAACAAGGACGACGTCATCGTCTTTGGCCGGATCACCTCGCCCCTGTTTCGGGTTTCGGCAGCAGGCGGTTCTCCGGCGGCGCTCACGGAGCTCGATAAGACGCGTCACGAAACCGCGCACTTCGCACCCTGGTTCCTGCCCGATGGCCATCACTTCCTGTATGTGGCTCTCTCAACCGACATAGAGATGAGCAGCGTTTTCGTAGCGGATCTCGCCGGCGCAACCCGCAAACCGTTGCCGATCGAGAACACCCGGACAATCTACGCGGCGCCGGGATATTTGCTCTTTGCTCGAGACGGAACGCTTGTGGCTCAGCGCTTCGACACGAGCAAGCTTGAAACCACAGCAGAGGCGGTTCACGTGGCGGAACAGGTCGACAGTGGTTATGCGGGTGCGGGCGTGACTTCGGGCTATTTCTCAGCGTCCCAAAACGGTGTTCTGGTGTACACCTCAGGCCGCGCGCCCACGGGTGCCCAGCTCACCTGGTTTGACCGCACAGGAAAAAGACTCGAGACCGCGGGTGCGCCCGCGGAGCTGGGACCTTTTTCCCTCTCCCCGGACGAGACGCATGTAGCCTTCATGCGCAGGGACCTCCAAGTAGGTTACGCCTTTCTATGGACACGAGACTTGGCACGCGGCGCCGAATCGCGCTTGACCACGAGCAGAATTCCTCCACTTTCTGGCAGTCCGGTCTGGTCGGCGGATGGAACCCGTGTCATTTATAGCGCCGGCGACAGAATCGTCGAGAAGGCCGCCAACAACACGGGAGGGGAGGAAGTGGTGGAAGTCACCACCAGGCTGCCCGCGGAGGCGTCTCGCGACGGCCGTTTCTTGCTCACGGTCACACCGAGAACCAGTGATATTTGGGTACTTTCCTTGTTTGGAGATCGCCAATCGACCCCTTATGTGCAGACGGAATTCCAGGAAACCCAGCCGCGTCTGTCTCCCGACGGCCGATGGCTGGCGTATCAGTCGAACGAGTCGAAACGCAACGAAATCTACGTGGTCAGCTTCCCGAAGCTCACCGAGAAATGGCAGGTCTCGACCGACGGTGGCCAGGCCCCGGTATGGAGCCGCGACGGACGCGATCTCTACTACCACGGTGTGAACGGCAAGATCATGGCGGTGGACGTCAGGCCAGGAACGCGGTTTCAGTTTGGCGTACCCAAGGCGCTGTTCGAGGCCCGTAGCCAGAGCAACTCCACCAGCATCGCTGTGAGCGCGGATGGCCGCTTTCTACTGCCGGCGCTTGTCGAGCAGGAAGCCTCCGTGCCCATGACTGTGATGCTGAACTGGCCCGCATCATTGCCCAAAGGGCGGTGAATCAAGTCAAATTTCCTCCAAAATCGCGTCCCGACCTTGGGAGCATGGCGCTGGGTATTGGCCGTTGGTGGTCGGTGAACCCCGGCTCTATACTTGTTCGGCTGATCTGGTTGATGGATGGTGGTTAGTGGTGCCGTGGCCGAAGCCGCGAACCACGAACCGCGAACACGATCCACCATCCACGATCCACCATCTACTATCCAGTCAGGAGACGTGCTGTGAAGATTCGACGTGCGCTCTTCGGTGGTGCGGTGGCGTTGCTGGCAGCCGCCGTCATCTCGGTCACGATACACGGACAGGCGCCGGCCGCGGGCGCGACGGGTTTCATCACCGGCGTCGTGCAGGGCGCCAAGGGACCTGAAGCCGGCGTGTGGGTGATTGCCGAGACGAAGGATCTGCCCACCAACTTCATCAAGATTGTGGTTACCGACGATCAGGGGCGCTTCATGTTGCCCGAGCTGCCGAGCGCGAGCTACAGCGTCTTCGTTCGTGGCTACGGCATCGCTGATTCGGAGCGGCAGGTGATGAAACCGGCGACCGCTCCCGTGACGCTGAAGGTCAATCCGGCGAAGACGCCGCAGGAAGCGGCCAAGGTCTATCCTGGCAACTATTGGCTTTCGCTGCTCGAGCCGCCAGCGGCAAGCGAGTTCCCCGGCACCGGGCCGCAGGGCAACGGTCTCGGTCCGAGCATGCTGTCGCAGAACCACTGGATCAACTCGCTGAAGTCGGACTGCAACTTCTGTCATCAGCTTGGCAATCAGCTCACGCGCAGCGTCGATCACATCCTGAAGGCGAAGCCGGAGTTGAAGTCACATGCTGAAGCGTGGGAGTGGCGCCTGGGCACCGGCGTGCGCGGGACCTCGATGTACGGCGTGCTGAACAATCAGGGACAGACTCGTTCGTTGAAGGTCTATGCCGATTGGACCGAGCGCGTGGCCAAGGGTGAAGTGCCGCCGATGCCGCCGCGCCCGACAGGCATCGAGCGCAACCTGGTGCTGACGTTGTGGGATGTTGGCGACGACCACTCGTTCATGCACGACCTGGTGTCGACCGACAAGAATCACCCGACGGTGAACGCGTACGGTCCGGTGTATGCCGTGTCCGCGGGACATGGCTCGCTCGTGGTGCTGAATCAGAAAACGAACTCGACGGAAGAACTCGAGATTCCGACCCGCGCGCCGCGCGCGCAGGTGCCGTCACGTTTCCCGGCGCCGAATCGTCCGTCGCTGTGGTGGGGCAACGAGCATCTGTGGGCGAATCCACCGTACAACCCCGCCGACCCGCACAACCCGATGCTCGACAGCAAGGGACGCGTGTGGATGACGTCGAAGATCCGCCCCAACGCCGATCCGGACTGGTGCAATGACCCTTCGAACAAGTTCGCGGCATGGTTCCCGCTGCGGAACAGCGGGCGTCAGGCCTCCTTCTACGATCCGAAGACACGTCAGTTCGTGCTGATCGACACCTGCTACGCGACGCATCACCTGCAGTTCGACAACGACCCGAACGAGACCGTGTACTTCAACGAGCTGTCGGGCCCGATCGTCGGCTGGATCGATTCGAAGGTCTACGACGAGACGAAGGACGAGAAGAAAGCCGTCGGCTGGTGCGGGCAGGTCGTCGACACCAACGGTGACGGCCGCATCACGGCGCCGCCGTGGAATCAGGTCACCGGTCGCGGTGACTCAATCCTGTATGCAGGAGATACGACGGGAGGGAGCGGGCTCGGCGCGCGAGGTGGCTCGGGTGGCTCTGGTGGAACGGGAGGCGGACCCGATCCCAAGCTCGATACGCTCGTCAGCTTCAGTCTCTACGGCGTGGTCCCGAGCCCGGTTGACGACTCGGTGTGGGGTGTCTCCGAGCGGTTCCCTGGTTATCTCGTGCGCGTCGATCGTGGCAAGAACCCGCCGCAGTCGTGCATGACGGAAGTCTACAAGGTGCCCGAGCCCGGCTTCGATCCGCGCGGCGTGGACGTCGACAGCAACGGCGTCGTCTGGACCGCGCTCGCAGCGAGCAGCCACCTCGCGAGCTTCGATCGCCGCAAGTGCAAGGCGATCACCGGTCCGCGCAAGATCGATGGCAGCGAGTGCCAGGAAGGGTGGACGCTCTATCAGACCAGCGGCCCGAAGTTGAAGGGGACCAACATCCCGGCCGACTTCCACTATTACAACTGGGTGGACCAGCACAACGTGCTGGGGCTGGGAGCGAACAAACCGATCGCAAACGGCTCGAACTCGGATGCGCTGCTGGTGCTCGATCCGCAGACACGCCAGTGGATCACTCTGCGAGTGCCGTATCCGCTCGGCTTCTACTCGCGTGGTCTCGACGGTCGCATCGACGATCCAAACGCGGGCTGGAAAGGACGCGCGCTCTACGCCAACTACGGTACGCACTTCGTGTGGCATATCGAAGGCGGCAAGGGCACCAAGGGCAAGGTCGTCAAGTTCCAGATGCGGCCAGATCCGCTCGCGCGGTAGCAGTTCACTCAACCACCAACTCCCAACTCACAACTCCCAAGAAGATCTTGGGAGTTGGGTTTGGGAATTGGGAGTTCCCATGAATTACGTCACGCTCGGGCGCACGGGCCTGCAGGTCTCGCGCGTATGCCTCGGTTGCATGAGCTATGGCCAGGCGAAGACGCCTGGCGTGCTCCAGTGGCATTGGACTCTCAGCGAAGAAGACAGCCGGCCTCACATCCAGCGTGCGCTGGAGCTCGGCGTCAATTTCTTCGACACTGCCAACGTCTACTCGAACGGACAGAGCGAAGAGGTGCTGGGCCGTGCGATTCGCGACTTCACTCGCCGCGACGAGGTCGTGCTGGCAACAAAGGTCTGGGGACCGATGCGGCAGGGTCCGAACGGTCGCGGTCTCTCGCGCAAGGCGATCCTCTCAGAAGTCGACAACAGCCTGCAGCGTCTCGGTACCGACTACATCGATCTCTACATCATCCACCGCTACGACTACGACACGCCGCTCGAGGAAACGCTCGCGGCACTCAACGACGTCGTGTGCGCCGGCAAAGTGCGCTACCTGGGTGCGTCGTCCATGCACGCATGGCAGTTCATGAAGGCCATCGGCCTGCAGCGCGCCAATGGGTGGGCCCAGTTCATCTCGATGCAGAACTACTACAACCTGCTCTATCGGGAAGACGAGCGCGAGATGCTGCGCCTGTGTGCGTCCGAGGGAATCGGGACGACGCCCTGGTCTCCCTTGGCGCGTGGCAAGCTGGCCCGGCCTTACGCAGATGATGGGACGACCGCACGCGCAAAGACGGACGCCTTCGGCAAGACGCTCTTCGTGAAGACCGTCGACATCGACAAGCCCGTCATCGATCGTACGAACGAGATCGCGACGGAGCGCGGAGTCTCGCCGGCGCAGGTCGCCATGGCGTGGCTGCTGCGCAAGCCGGCGGTGACCTCGCCCGTCTTTGGCGCGACCAAACGCGAGCACCTGGAAGATGCGATCGCGGCCGCGTCGCTCACGCTCTCGGATGAGGAGACGAATCGGCTCGAGGAGTTGTATCAGGCACATCCCGCGACCGAAGGCTATTCATAGCGTCTCTTGACGGCCTCTGGCCGACGATGGCATCGTCGTCAGAGCACGGGCTGGGTGAGAATTGGCATTGGAAGATGATTGCCCCGCGGATACCGAGACAATTGGCAGAGCGCTGGGAAGTGATGGAACGCAAGGGCTCGTCACGCTACTCGAGTCGACCCGAACGGAATGGAGCGACGAGGTGTTGACAGCAGCAGCCGATCGGTTCGAGCGTCGTCTGGGAACGGAGATATCGGCGCTACGCCTCGAGATGTCGCGCGATCTCTCTGCCCTGCGCGTTGATGTGGCCCGCGACACGGCAGCTCTTCGCGTCGAGCTGTTGAAGTGGTCGTTTCTCTTCTGGGTCGGGCAGGTTGCCACGATGGCTGGCTTGCTCGCCTTGATGCTGCGGCCCTAACCGCCCCGGCGGGCTCGGACTCGTGTGATAAACTCAAAATTTGCATGCACTCCGACGTGTGCGAGAGGGCATCAATCTTCCGTTTAATCACCCTTCGCGCCCTTAGCTCAGCTGGATAGAGCGTCTGGCTACGAACCAGGAGGTCGCACGTTCGAGTCGTGCAGGGCGCACCAACCACAATTGAATCAATCTCTTCTGCGGTTCAGTCTGTGCGATTGAGCGTCTGGTCCTCCGATGGAATGTTGCAGGTTCGAGTCTATAGCCCGCACGTAACTTCCTTCAGAAAGCAGCCACCAGTCATTCCAAAGAAGCTGGCGCCTCTCTGTAAGCGGTTGGGTCCAACAACGCTGCGATTCGCACCCGGCGACCAAGATCAGCAGCGCCAGTCGGATCACTGGCTTGCAAGGTCGGGAGATGCTTCGATAGACAAATACTTGGTGACTACTCGTTACTATGGCGGTTTTCGATTGCGTGTAGCCATCGTCCTTGGTTTTTGGGCCGTGGTGCCAGGTCCGTACTGAGTCCGTTCGTCCTTGGTGCGTTGTGGACCATGGACCAAGGACCCGGGACGGACGAAGACCCAAGGACGAAGGACCAGGGACTCGCAGCTACACCGAACTGCAAATTGCGCTAGACCGTCAGGCATTGCACTCGGGACGACGCTCAACGAACTCAAATCCAGCGCAGCGCCTACGGAACGCCGTCGACTGACAAAACTCGTAACGAGAGTCGTTACGAACCTGCGAGAGGAGGACGCGGAAGACGACGAGTGAACCGCCGACGTTGTGACGGACTTGGCGACTGCCGTCGGCGCCGGGCGGTGAAATCGCAGTGTCGTCGATCGATAACCGCCGTACTCGCTTCCGACCGAGGGCACGCCGAGTTGAAAGACACTTGGCGACCAGTGGAGATTTGAGAACCACCGAGTCGACGCGCCGACACCGTCGGGCCGGTCGCGGTAGAAGCCGCACAGAAGCGCGAGCAAGGCCCATCGCTTCGTGACGTACGCGTGCTTCGTCCGGTTCCGAACAGCTCGGAGGGTCTGGTTTAGCGGCCTTCATCGGAGACGCCACCAGGATGCGCCTCACCTCGCGCAACAACGGGGACTGCGGCGTTAGCGTGGCGGTGTCGACAGCGCCATGCTGAACTTCGGTCACAACGATCGGGAGTCCCTGCTGGTTGCCAACCCGCGGTACTTGCCGCGCGCGAAGAGACACCCTTCCTCCGCGATCCAGAGCGGGACAGGGCTCAGGGCGACGGCGCGGTCCTCACCTCGACGGCACCGGCGGACCAGATCCTCGCCGAACGGGCTTTCCGTACACTTCGATCCAGTCGATCCGCGACCCTGGAGCACCGTGCCCACCGCCTCTCATCAGGTCGGTGAAGCCGACCTCTTCCACTCGGCTCAGGTTCGGCGTCGCGATCCACGCGTCGCCTCCCCGACCTTCGATCACGCTTTCGATGTTGAGGGTCCGCCAGCGTACGTCGGCGAGCTGGATTTCGGATTCCACCCATCCCGTTGACTGCGCGGTCGCGTGATCGCCCACGAGCCACGCGCCGTCCGCGAGCTTGACGATCGGCCGGAGCAGGTGAAATCCGCTGACCCTCGTGCGCCAGCGGATCGTCGCCAGTCCGGTCAGATCGACGTCGTTGTTCCGGTCTCTGAACGTGACGGCGCAGCTCGTCGTGCACAGGAGCGTCATCACGTACGTGAGGTTGTTGTTGTCGGGCTGACTGACGGTCAGGAGGCCCGTCTTGTCGCCCCACAGGTGCACGTCCACATTCGGGTTCGCGACGTCTCCCTGTATGACCGGGTGCTCCGGCTCCTGCGGGGTATTGACGTTGGGCTGCCCCGCCGCAAAAGTCCAGTCTTCGCGTACGAACAGAGACGGGCGTTGAGCCCGTTGCGCGAGCAGCTCGGATCCAGCCAGAGAGAGGCTCACGAGCCCCAGCGCACATACAGCCGAGAGAGATTTCCGCATAGGCACCGCGTCTCAAGAACGGGGGCAAGGATAGCAGAGGTCCGGCGTTCGGAAGCCACGTGCAGCAACTCGTGTAAGCCCACGACGAGCTGACCCGAATGGCGATCAATCCGCAGTACCGGTTTCGCGCTCGTCTCTACGAGAATGTGTCGTGAGTGGTCTAGTGGGCCGAGTTCGGGATTCGCCGGGCCTCTGGATAGCCACATGCCGACTACTCGCGAGTGATGTAGCCGCCGCGTCGGTTTCGCCCGTGCCCCAGGTTGGTCATAGTGATCCGGCAGTCGGTTTCGTCGTTTCGCGAAGCAATGAGTTGGGCTCAGATCCTCGTGTCTGCGAATCCCTACTGCACCTGCTCCAGTAACATGATGTCGCTCAGGGTGTCATGCTGGCCGAGTATGAGTGATGAGCTGTCGGGCGTCCAGCTCACACCGCGGATGCGTGGCCCATGCGGGAGATCGACGAGCTTTCGGAACGGTTTCGTAGCCTCCGGATCGACGATCCAGACTGACGCAGCGGCATTCGAGTTCTGACTGACCACAGCGAGGCGACGCCCATCGTGAGACCACGCGGCCATCCCGTTTGAGAATCCGGCGCTGATTTCTGGTGCGGGCGGGAGGGTCGGGTACTGCCGCCGTCCCGCTGAGTCCACGAAAGCCAGCCCTGTGAACCCCGGACCGCTTGTGGCGGACTCCATATACGCGATGAGATCTCGAATGGGGTTCCAGACGGGCTCGCTGACGGCTCCAGACGTTGCAATGCGTTGAACTTGCCCATCCTCCAACGACACGCTCCACAGGCCCGGCCAGCTGCCGGCGCCGGCCGCGTACACCACTCTCCTCCCATCACGGGACCAACTCAGACCTCCGGTTGTCGAGGCGTCAGTCAGCTTCCGCGGCGATCCTCCGTCTGCGCTGATCACCCAGATTCCGCGGCGACCGTCGCGATCCGAATTGAACGCGACCTGGCGGCCATCAGGTGAAAACGTCGGGCGATCGTCGAGGGCACTGCCCGAGGTCAGCGGCCGGGCATCAGAGCCGTCCATTCTGGCTGTCCAGATATGCCGGTCTCCCGTGCGCGACGAGCTGAACACCAGCCGGTCGCCCAAGGGCGATACGCTTGGATCCAGATCTCCGTTGTAGCCGTTAGTCAGGGTTGTCATGTGGCCGTATTCCGCCTGCATCAGCCCCACGCGAGTGAGCGCCTGACGAAGCTCAAATCGTGTGGCCACCAGCATCCGACCGTCTGCCGAAATACGTGGCTCGGCAAAGTCGCCCGTGCCCATGGTGAGGGGTTGCGCGTCACCGCCCTGAAGGAGACGCCACCAGAGTCCCAGATCGACGCCTCGTGGACTGGCGGAGTAGATGAGACCGAGACCATCCGGCATAGGCACCGGGTACATGGCCCGGCGCAGCGTGGACACCACCGGCTCTGGGGACCCGCCGCGCGGATTGATCCGGTAGATCTCGGCCTGGTCCAGATTCGCAATGGTCGTGATCGTGCGAATGAAGTAAATGAAGCCGTCGCGTGACCAGTTCAGCCAATGGACGTGGACACCGTCGCGGGCTGAAAGGATCTCACGTCGGTTGGTTCCCTCTGCATCGGCGACCCACAATGCGTCCCCGGCGGCGGCCCCGGCTCGAATGAACGTGATCGCGCGGCCATCCGGCGCCCACCGCATTCCAAGAAGGCCGTCGTCGAGCAGTTTGCGCGGCACTCCAGGCAGCGGCGCCGGGATCTCCCAGGTGGCAAATGACGCGGAGCTGCCACGAGTCCTGGCCATGACAGCGATGCGCGTCCCGTCGGGCGAGATGTCCAGACCACCGATGCCTGTGGTCACGGAAACGTCGATGCCTGCCAACGCGGTGAGATTCGCCGCTTCGCCTCCGGCGACGAACTTCACCCAGACGTCGGGCCGGCCGCCCGAGTCAGAGATGTAAGCGATCCACTTGCCATCGGGCGAAATGGCAGGACCAAGCTCTCGTGCCGGGCCTGTGGTCACGGGAACGATACGAGAGAATCGTGGGGCCGCCGGCGCAACTGACGCCGCTGGAACCAGCCACGCGGAAGCGGTGGAGACGAGGGCCACAATCGACATCGCTGCCGCAACGAGCCAAGGGAGACGAGCGGACCAGCGACGTGGCGGCACCTCAGTGATCGTCGAGGCGCTGGCTGTTCGAGCTGCCTCGATTTCGAAGCGTGCATCCCCGATGTCGCGCAGGCGCTGCTTCTGATCCTTATCCAGGCACCGACGCATCAGGCGGAGTACGGGTGCGGGTCCGGAATCGGGTACGGCGCCCCAATCCGGTTCGCCCTCGACGACGGCGGCCAGCGTGTCGGTGAGCGTTTGGCGTGCGAACGCCGGCCGGCCCGCCAGCATCTCGTACAACACGCACCCGAACGCCCAGATGTCGGTCCGCTTATCCACCGGCCTGCCCCGCGCCTGCTCGGGTGACATGTAGGCGGCCGTACCGAGGATGGCGCCTTGCATGGTGTGCGCGGGTGTCGTGATCGTCGGTGACTGCGAGAACGCATAGCTGTGTCGCTGTGCGGAGGCGGGTTCCATCGCCTTCGCCAGGCCGAAGTCCAGCACTTTCACCATGCCGTCGGGCCGCACCTTGATGTTGGCCGGTTTGAGATCCCGATGGACGATGCCCTGCTCGTGCGCCGCCTCGAGCGCCTCCGCGATCTGTCTTGCGATGAGGAGTGCCTCGTCGACCGGGATCGCGCCTTTCGCAATGCAGTCAGCCAGCGTGGGGCCCTCGACCAGTTCCATGACGAGCCCAGTCACACCATCGCTCTTCTCGAGGCCGTGGATGATCGCGATGTTGGGATGATTCAGCGACGCGAGGACTTCGGCTTCGCGCTGGAACCGCACCAACCGCTCGGCGTCTGCCGCAACGGCCTCCGGCAGGACCTTGATCGCGACCTGCCGCTTCAGGTTCGTGTCAGTAGCGCGATACACCTCACCCATGCCGCCCACGCCGATCTGGGCGGTGATTTCATACGGGCCGAGGCGGGTGCCAGCAGTGAGAGGCACGGCAGG
>Ga0068862_100003219_pt1 | contig 14138 bp, 19 predicted proteins | sample KBSSwiS52_FD_66598 | JGI IMG/M metagenome (GOLD analysis project Ga0068862, IMG submission 66598) | Switchgrass rhizosphere microbial communities from Kellogg Biological Station, Michigan, USA - KBS Switchgrass S5-2 | ecosystem: Host-associated > Plants > Roots > Rhizosphere > Soil ... | reverse complement strand
GACGCCATCCAATATACCATCGCACACGACGACGGAGTGGCCTGGGAAGACTGGGAGGATGCCGATATCGTGCTGGCGGGCGTTTCGCGCTCCTCCAAGACGCCGACCAGCATCTATCTCGCGAACCGGGGCTATAAAGTCGCCAACATCCCCATCGTGGTCGAAAGTCCTCCGCCCCCCTCGCTGTACGGGCTGCGCCGGCCGCTGGTGGTGGGACTGACCACCGCGCCGGAGCGACTGATTCAGATCCGGCGCAACCGCCTGCTCTCGCTCAGCCAGTCCCCGGACACCGACTATGTCGACAACGACAAGGTATCCGAAGAGCTGAAGTTCGCGCGGCGCATGTTCGCGGATAACGGCTGGCCGGTGATCGACGTCACGCGCCGCTCGATCGAGGAAACCGCGGCGGCGGTGATCAACCTTTTCAACGAGCGACAGCTCGCGGCCGAGCACGCGCAGTGACCGGGGGCTCTGGCATGATCGTGCTCGCATCCAAGAGCGAGTCGCGCCGAGCGATGCTCGAAGCGGCGGGCGTGGCCTTCGAGGCGATCCCTGCCGACGTCGACGAGCGCGCCCTGGAAGCCTCGCTGATCGGGTCGTCGCCGGCCGAGATGGCGCTGGCCCTGGCCGAGGCGAAGGCGATCGCGGTCTGCGACGATCGCCCTGGCCGGCTTGTACTCGGAAGCGATTCGCTCGTCGTCTGCGATGGGCGACGGTTCGACAAGCCCGCCAGTCGCGACCAGGCGGCCGAGCACTTGCGCCAGTTTTCCGGGCGCACGATGCATCTGCACAGCGCTGCCGTGCTGGCGCGCGACGGAGCCGTTCTGCGCAGCGCGGGGGAAGTCGCCGCGCTTCACGTCGCGGAGCTGTCGGAGGAGTTCATCGCCGATTATCTCGAGCATGAGTGGCCGCAGGTAGCGGGCTGCGTCGGCGTGTTCCGCATCGAGGGTCGCGGCGTCCGCCTGTTCCGCGCGGTGGAGGGCGATCACTTCACGATCCTGGGAATGCCGCTGCTGCGCGTGCTGGGTTTCCTGCGCGAACTGGGAGCGCTGTCGGGATGAGCGTCCCTTACGCCGAAGTGATCGGTGATCCGATCGCGCAGTCGAAATCTCCGGCGATCCATGGCTTCTGGCTGGAACGGCTGGGCATAACGGGTGCCTATGGCCACTCCCACGTGCGGGCCGAGGAGCTTGCCGCGTACCTGGCGCAAAGGCGCAGCGATGCCGACTGGCGCGGTTGCAACGTCACCATGCCGCACAAGCAGGCGATCATGCGGCTGCTGGATCGCATCGATCCGCTCGCGGCCCGGATCGGGGCGGTGAACACCGTGGTGCGCGAGCCTGCCGGAACGCTGGCGGGATACAATACCGACGCGCCGGGTTTCTGGGAGCCGCTGGCGGGGCGGGCGTTCCAGGTCGCCACGGTGATCGGCGCGGGCGGGGCGGCGCGCGCGGTTCTGGCTGCGCTCGCCGATTCAGGAACGCAGTGGGTCTCGATCCAGAACCGCAGCTTCGACAAGGCGGCGGCGCTGCTCGCGGAATTCGGGCTGGAGGGTGCGGCCTTTCCGCTGGGCGCGGCGGTGCCGCCCGCGGCGCTGCTGATTAATACCTCGGCGCTGGGCATGGCCGGGCAACCGCCCCTGCCCGCGCTGCTTGATTCGCTTGCGGCCGGGGCCACGGTCTACGACATCGTGACGACGCCGCTCGACACAGACCTGCTCCGGGAGGCGCGCGCGAAGGGCTTCGATACGGTGGATGGGCTTTCGATGCTGATCGGTCAGGCCGACCATGCCTTCGCCCGCTTCTTCGGCGAGCGACCGCCCCGCGGCGAGGATGCCGAGCTGCGTCGCCGCATCGCGGCCTCGGTGCCGGCATGATCCGGCAGAAAATCCTCGGCCTCACCGGGTCGATCGGAATGGGCAAGTCCACCGTCGCCACGATGCTGCGCGAGCTGGGGGCTCCGGTCTTCGATGCCGATGCCGCCGTGCATGTGCTGCAGGGGCCGGGCGGCGCCCTCCTCCCCGACATCGAGGCCGCGTTCCCCGGCACCACCGGGCCGGGGGGCGTCGACCGCCCGCGCCTGGGCGCCGCGGTGTTCGGCGACCGGGACAAGCTGGCGCGGCTGGAGGCGATCGTCCATCCCGCCGTCAACGCCCTGCGCGAGACGTTCCTGCGGGAGAATGCGGATCGGCCGCTGATCGTTTTCGACATACCGCTGCTTTACGAGAAAGGCGGTCCGCGCGGTCTCGATGCGGTGGCGGTGGTCTCCGCTCCGGCCGAAGCGCAGCGGGCACGCGTACTCGCGCGGCCGGGCATGACGGAGGAGAAGTTCGAGCAGATCCTGAAGCTGCAGGTCCCCGATGCGGACAAGTGCGCGCGAGCCGACTTCGTGATCGACACGGGCACAAGCCTGGAGGCTACGCGCGCCGCGGTCGAACGCCTCGTCGGCGCACTTGTTCCGGCCCTTTAATCGCCCGTCAGGCCTTGCGCGCCGGCGGCGGCAGGCAGATATGTTGGAAGAATGCGCGAGATCATTTTCGATACCGAAACGACAGGCCTAGACCCGAAGTCAGGGGACAGAATGGTCGAGATTGGCTGCATCGAGATGGTCAACAGGGTCGCCACCGGGCGCACCTTTCATGCCTATTTCAATCCCGGCCGCTCCATGCCGGCCGAAGCCGAGGCGGTGCACGGGCTTTCCGATGTCTTCCTGTCCGACAAGCCGCCGTTTTCCGAGCGCGTCGCCGAGCTGCTGGAGTTCCTGGCGGACAGCCCGCTGATCGCGCACAATGCCGGGTTCGACTTCGGGTTTCTGGACGCCGAGCTGGCTGTTTGCGGCCATCCTCCCGTCTGTCGCACCCGCATGGTCGATACCGTCGCCCTTGCCCGGGTGCGTCATCCCGGCGCCAAGCTCTCGCTCGACGCGCTGTGCACGCGCTACGGCATCGATCGCAGCCATCGCACCCGGCACGGTGCCTTGCTCGATGCCGAGCTGCTGGCGCAAGTCTATGTGGAACTGCGCGGCGGGCGCCAGATCGGGCTGGAACTCGTTGCCGAAGCCGCCGCCGCAGTGGTCGAGGCGCAGGTCTCGGCTCGCGCCGAGCGGCCGTTCCGCGCGCCGCGCCCTCATGCCGCCAGCCCAGAGGAGCTGGCCGCGCATGCCGCCTTCCTGGCCAAGGTGGAAAGCCCGCTCTGGGCCAGTTGATTCAAGAAGAGGAGTAGTATGCCCATGGATATCCGCGTCTCCGGTCACCAGGTCGAAACTGGCGAAGCGCTGCAGAGCCATGCGGGCGATCGCCTCAACACGATCATCCAGAAGTACTTCAACCGCGCTCTGTCGAGCCACGTCACGTTCGGCCGCGCGCCGGCGGGCGCCTTTCGCTGCGACATCATCATGCACGTCATGCAGAACCTGGTGTTGAAGGGTACGGGCAACGCACAGGACGCCCATGTCGCGCTGGACCAGGCGGCGGAGAAGATCGACAAGCAGCTTCGCCGCTACAAGCGCCGCCTCAAGGACCGCAGCGAGCAGAGCGCCCACGCGATGGCGGTGGAGGATGCCTCCTACGTGATCTTCGAGGAGCGGGCCGAGCAGGTGGACGAGCTGGAGGCTGACGCTCCGGTGGTGATCGCCGAAACCCGGGTCGACGTTCCCGAAGCGACCGTTTCGGATGCGGTGATGATGCTCGACTTGCGCAACACCACGGCGCTTCTCTTCAAAAACGCTGGCACTGGCCGCCATAATATGGTTTACCGCCGCGGCGATGGCTCGATTGGCTGGGTCGAACCGTCCTGACGCCCCCGGGCGACGCGCCTTTCACATCGGAGGAGTGGGACAAACCCCCGGTCTGGCCGGGGGTTTGCGCTGTTCGATTACCTGACGGAAAGCCACTTCGGATACGAATTGCCCCTGCCATGAGTGCACTTTTTACCCTTCTGCCCGAAGCCGTCACAACGGCGAGCGCGGCCGACAAGACAGCGATCCTGTCCCGCCTCGCGGACGTGTTCGCGACGGTGTACGACCTTGACCGTTCGCTCGTGACGACGCGGCTGGCGGAGCGCGAGAAGCTGGGCAGCACCGGTTTCGGCCGACAAGTCGCCATTCCCCATGCGCGCATCCCGGACCTCGCCCGGCCGATCGCCGCCGTGATCCGGCTCGGTGCCCCGGTCGATTTCGATGCGGCCGATGGCATGCCCGTCGATCTGGTGTTCGGTCTCCTCTCGCCCGACGGCGCGGGAGCGACGCACCTCCACGCGCTTGCCGCGATCTCCCGGATGATGCGCGACGATCGGATGCACGCGGCCCTGATCGCCGCTCCCAATACCGAGGCGCTTTACAGCCTGCTGTCCAATGTCATCGATCGCGACGCCGCCTGACCCGGCCACCGGGTCTCCCGGAGCTGCACTGCACTGGCGCGCGCTGGAGGGTCTTTACGCCTCGGCGCCGATCAACCGACTGTTCCGTTCGCACCTGACCATCGATGGCGCGGGACGGAGCCGGATCGTGTTCGACATCGAGCCCGAGGTGTTCCATGCGGCCGGCGCCGCCCACGGGACGATCTATTTCAAGATGCTCGACGATGCGGCCTTTTATGCGGCGAACACGCTCGTCACCGATCGATTCCTGCTGACCACCGGCTTCAACCTGCATTTCAGCAAGCCGATCAGGGGGGGCACCGTGGTGGCCGAAGGTCGCTGGGTGAGCGGCCGGCGCCGGGTGCTGGTGGCCGAGTCGCGGCTGATCGATGCCGAGGGCGAGGAAGTCGGCCGAGGCACCGGCACGTTCATGCGCTCGCGCATCGCGCTGTCCGGGCTGGCCGGCTATTCCGCCGTCGGCGCCGAAGGCTGAGCGGTGTCGGCACGATTGCCGACTCACCTCGAGGTGACGGGACTGATTCGCGCCGTCGAAGCCGAAGGCGGCTTTGCGGCAGTGCTTTCCAAGGGTGAGCGCGATGCGGGAACGATTCTTCTAGTCCTGACCCGCCTCGGCGCGGAGGCCGTCGCCTATGAGCGTTTGCCGCAAGTGGACGGCAGCCGGAAATGGACCCAGACCCGCCGCCAAGAGGCTGACGAGCCAACGCAATTCTCAGACTACCTGGCACGGCGGAGCAGCCAGGATCCCGACTTGTGGGTGGTGGAAATCGACGTGCGCGATCCCGCCGGCTTCGCTGCCCGGCTGAACGACGGTTAGTTGACTTACAACCCTCAGCCGCTATTGGCCGCCTCGCTCACGCGGAAGCGGCATGGCAGGCACTCCGGCCCGCCGGCTAGCACGCAGACGGGGGGCCATCGGCAGGTGTTGCACGTTTCGAACGTGCTTTCGGGACAAAAGGTTCCCGCCTGCGTCGGATCGGTTCACCGCTAGTCGATCGAGTTCAATGCAGTTCAAGCTCCGTTTGGCTGGCGCAGCAGCGCTGGTCGGGACGCTGTTTACAGTCCTTCTGAGCGCCCAGGGATCGGGCGCAGCCGCAGAGGCGATGATCCCCAGGCTGGTCCTTCCCGAGACCTCCGTCACCCAGTTCGTATCGCAGCCCGTGGTGCAGTCGGTTCCATCGCCGGCTTCCGAGGCTGCCGCTGACTTCGCGCAGAACGATCGCCCCGACACCCTCGATGAGCTGGTCGCGGCGCAGCCCACCGGCAGCGACCTTTCCGGTCAGATGCGCTGCCTTGCCGGCGCGATCTACTTCGAGGCGCGGGGCGAGTCGCTCGAAGGGCAGCTTGCGGTCGCCAAGGTCGTCGTCGATCGCGCCAGCTCGGGACGTTTCCCGGCCACTTATTGCGGCGTGGTGTACCAGCCCTCGCAATTCTCGTTCATCCAGGGCGGGTCGATGCCGGCGGTGCGGACCGCCTCTCACGCCTGGCACGAAGCGGTCGCCATCGCGCGTATCGCCGATCAGGGCACCTGGTCGAGCATGGCAAAGGGCGCGCTCTACTTCCACGCCGCGCGCGTCGCGCCGGGCTGGAAGCGCCTGACGCGTCTGGCGCAGGTCGACAATCACGTATTCTACAGGTGAGGCGCAGGGGCTGCTCGGGTTCGCCCCTGGGCGGACAAGTCCCAGCCCCCTGCCCCCTGACATCGGCCCTGGTTCCCGCCCTGCGGCTTAAGTCCGCAGGGTGACCCAGACGGGGGCGTGATCGCTGGCCTTCTCGCGTCCGCGATGCGCCTTGTCGACGCCGCAGGCGACCAGCCTGTCGGCCAACTCGGGCGAGAGGAGCGCGTGGTCGATGCGAAAGCCGTGATCGCGCTGCCAGGCCCCGGCCTGATAGTCCCAGTAAGTCCAGACCCCGCCGCGCGGGTTGTGCGTCGCGAGCGCGTCGGTCCAGCCATCGTTGAGCAGGCGCAGGTAGGCGTCGCGCGATTGCGGCTGCATCAGCGCGTCGGCGGCCATCGCCGGGGGTGACCAGACGTCGCGGTCGGTCGGGATCACGTTGTAGTCGCCGGTGACGATCGCGGGCACTTCCTCCGCCGCGATCGCACGCATCCGGGCGCGCAGCCGCTCCATCCAGCGCAGCTTGTAGTCGAACTTGGGGCCGGGGACCGGATTGCCGTTGGGCAGGTAGATGCAGGCGACGCGAACCCCGTGGACATCGGCCTCGATGTAGCGGGAGTGTTCGTCCTCAGGCTCCCCGTCCAGCCCGCGCTGGACCTCGACGGGGGTCTCGCCATCGGCCAGAATCGCAACACCGTTGAAGCCCTTCTGGCCGTGCCAGATCGCCTTGTAGCCGATCTTCTCGAAGTCGGTGGCGGGAAAGCCTTCGTCCTGAGTCTTGATTTCCTGCAGGCACGCGACCGAGGGGCGCGTCTCCTCCAGCCACTCCAGCAGCCGCGGCAGGCGCGCCTTGATGCCGTTGATGTTGAAGCTGGCGACCTTGATCATCGACGAGGTCAAAATCATCCGGCTCTAGACCGCGAAGCTGGAGCCGCAGCCGCAGCCGGCCGTGGCATTGGGATTCTCCACCTTGAACGCGGCGCCGCCCAGGCTCTCGACGTAGTCCACCACGCAGCCCGAGACGAGGTCGAGGCTGACCGCATCGACCACCAGGCGCACGCCGTCCGTCTCGACCACGGTGTCATCGGCCTGGGGCCCGTCGGCGAGGCCGAACTTGTACTGGAACCCCGAGCAGCCGCCGCCCTCCACCGAGAGCCGCAGGATCGCCGGCTTGTCCTGCTTGCCGGCGATGGCGGCGACGCGCGCTGCGGCCGAGGGGCTGAGGGTGAGCGAAGTTGTATCCATGCCCCTGGATGTAGGCGCGCCCCCCGGACGCGGCAAGCGCCCCGCTTCGCCGGTCTCGTGCGAGCCGCCGACCCGTCACGCCATCGTGATGTAATCCCGCATGGCGTTGGCCTCGGACTGGATCTGGTCGATGCGATGCTTCACCAGGTCGCCGATCGAGATGAAGCCGACCATCGTGCCCGCGCTCACCACCGGCAGGTGACGGATGCGGCGGCGGGTCATCAGCGACAGGCCGGCGAGCACGGAGGTTTCGGGCTCGACCGAGATCGCGGGCGCGGTCATCACCTCGCCTACGGTCATGCTCAGGAATGCCGGCCCCTTGTCGCGCAGGCCGTAGATCACGTCGCGCTCGGAAAAGATGCCCGCGAGCGCACCGCCCTCGGTGACGGGTAGGGCTCCGATCCGTCGGTCCGCCAGCATGGCGACGGCATCGCTGACGATGGTTTCGATGCTGCAGGTCAACACGGTGCCGTCCCGGTCGGCGATCAGCCTTCCTATGGTCATCCTCGTCTCTCCCTCGTTCTCCGGGAGCGCATGCTATCACAGCTTGCCCCGGTGCGCCATTTCGCAAGCGGACGGCCCGGCCCTGCGGCAAGCCGCCCCGCCCGTTACGCCGATCGCTGCCTCTTGCGGCCCGGCCCCGCCCGGCGCACATAGCCCGGCGATGATTCCCCGCTCTCCCCTGGACGATCCCGAGACCGCCGCGCACGCCTGGGCGCGTTATCTGCGGATCATGCGCTGGATGATGCTGGTGACGGTGACGCTGGTCGCCGGCTCGGTGTGGGTACTCTATCGCAGCAACGGGATGGTCTCGATCCACCTCTACATCGCGACGGCGCTGGGAATCGGCTTCACCATGCTGCTGACGTCGGCGCTGATGGGCTTGCTGTTCCTGTCGCACGGGACCGGCCACGACGAGGCGATCGCGGACAAGCTGGAAGAAGAGCGCAATAGCTGAGGTGGCGCCGACTGCCGCTCAACCCTCTATCGCGAGGCCATCCAGCGCTGCGCTCTGACTGGGTCGCAGACGGAACTCCTCCACCGGAACGCCGCCGATCAGGTGCTGCTGGATGATCCGTTCCAGCACCGGCTCAGTGCAGGAGTGGTACCAGACGCCATCGGGCCAGACGACCGCGATCGGTCCGGCGACGCAGATGCGCAGGCAATCGGCCTTGGTCCGCGCGACGCCGCCATGACCATCGAGGCCGAGTTGCTTCAGCCGCTTCTTCAGATACTTCCAGGCGGCGGCGCCGACGTCAGGTCGGCAACACTCGCCCTTCTGTGGCTCGGCGCAAAGGAAGATGTGATTGTGGATGCCGGTGCCGCCCGCCTTGGCGAGCGCTGCGCCGGCTTGAGCGATTTCCTTGCCCGTGGCAGTCAAGAGCGGAGCATCCACCCGGCGCAGATGCTTGGAAAGTCTTCGGGCAGCGGGACCGCGCCATTGGGGCCCGCCCTGACCAGCACCGATCGCGAGAAGGCGATCGGTCTGCCGCCCTGATCGGCCAACATGGCCATCGACAAGCTGGTGCGGCCCACATGCTCGAAGGCGACGTGCATGTCGACCGGATCCGGATAAGCGCCCTCGCCCAGGTACTCGATCGCCAGGCTTGCGATCATGGTCTTCACGTCGTCCGTCCGCGTGCGATAGCCGATGGCATAGTGAAAACGGACTCGCGCGTCTTCGAAGAACTTCGCGACGGCCACGTTGTTGATGTGCATGTTGACGTCGAGGTCGCTGAAGCGCGGCTCGATGCGGCATGTATAGGGGTAGCGCGAAGCGTCGAGCAGTGCTGGATCTGGTTTAGGCATCGCTCAGGAACTAGATTGACCGGGCGCGTCCGTCCAGACCTGCGGGGGCGGTCAGCCCTTCTTGCCCACGATCCGCGCGATCTCTGCCGCGACCAGCTTTTCGACGAGCGCCGGCAGGTTGCGGTCGAGCCATTCGGTGAGCGCGGGCCGCAGCAGGTCGCGCGCGAGCCCCTCCAGCGAGGTCTCGCCCGAGCGGACGATCTGCGGCGCCGCGCCGGGGCCGGACAGCGCAGCCAGGGCGGCGAGCGATTCGCGCATGCTGGCGTGCGCATCGGCGTTCAGCAGCGGCGTTTCCGGCTCGGCCGGCTCGACCAGCTCGGCATCGCCTAGATCGAGCACGTCGGCCTGAGGTCCGGGTTCGGGGAAGAAGGCGCTGGCGCCGCGCCGGCGCGGGTCGAACGTGGCGACCTCGGGATTGTCGCGCGCGATCACCTGCTTGATCGAGGCCAGGATTTCCTCGACCGAAGGTTCCCCGTTCTGTTTCATGGCGCGGTGACCCCCTGCTTCTCGATAAGCGGCTTCGGCACGTCCTGGGGCGGAATGTTTCCGTTCTGGGCCGGCGTGTCAACGGTGCGCGTCGCATGGGCCACGGGTGCCGGATCGTCGTCGAAGTCGAAAACCTTGCCGCGCACCCGCTTGTAGTTGACCTCGGGGTCGTAGAGCGTGGTGCCGTCGAGGTTGAGGTCGCGGGCCTCGGCGCGGCCCATCGCGGCGAGCAGGCTGAACCCGGCGACGTAGGCATTGCGCCGCGCGATCACGAGCTGGACCTGGGCCCGCAAGTGCTCCTGCTCGGCATCGAGGATGTCGAGGATGGTGCGGTTGCCCACGCTGTTCTCGGCGCGCACGCCCTCCAGGCTGAGCGCGGCGGCATCCACCGCCGTCTGGTTCAGCGCGATCAGCTCGTTGGCGGCAAGGTAGGCGCTGTAGGCGGAACGGACACGGGCGATCACTTCGCGCTCGGTCGCGATCTCGCTTTCGAGCGCGGAGGATTCCAGCGCCTGCGCCTGCCGTCGCTGCGCCGCCGGACGCCCGCCCTGATACAGCGGCAGCGTGATCTGGGCGCCCACTTGCGCGGTCTTTTCGGACTGGGCGAACTGGTTGGAGACGTTGCCGCCCAACGTATTGAGGTAATTGTTGTAGGCGCCTTGCGAGAACAGACTGACAGTGGGCAGCCGGCCCGCGCCGGCGACGTCGACGTCGCGCTTGGCGGCGCTCACCCGCTCGTGCGCGGCGATCAGGTCCGGATTGTTGTCGAGCGCGTAGGTGACCGCTTCGTCCGGGGAGGCGGGCAGGTTGGGCAGCGGCGGCGGCGGCTGGAGGTCTGTCGGCGCCTTCCCGACGAGCTGGATGTAGTTCTCGCGCGCGGCGGTAAGGTTCGCCTCGGAGGTGCGAAGGTCGCCGCGGGCGAGGGCAAGGCGCGACTGGCTCTGCGCCACGTCGGTGCGGGTGAGGTCGCCGATCTGGAACCTGTCGCTCGTGGCCTCCAGGTTGGTGTCGAGCGCGGCGACGTTGCTGCGGTTGAGGCCGACGATCGCCTGGTTTTGAATGACGTCCATGTAGGCGGCGACGACCTGGTTGAAGAGGCCGGACTCCACCCCTCGCAGATCCGCCTGCCCGGCTTCGACACGGAACTTGGCCGCCTTGATCTGGTTGCGCACGCCCCCGCCCGAATAGATCGGCACGCCCAGCGTGAGGTTGGTGGAGACCGCGCGCTCGGGGCTGTTGAAGCTGTTGGCGCTGCGCCTGACGAATTCGGTGTAGGTGGCGTCGGCGTTCAGGCTCGGGCGTCCGGCGGCCTTGGCGATGGCGACGTTCTCGTCCACGCCGCGCTGCTGGGCGCGCTGCGCCTCCAGCGTCGGGTTGCTCTGGTAGGCCTGGACCAGCGCCTCGGTCAGAGTGTCGGCATTCGCTGCCCCGGTTCCCGCCCCCGCGAGTGCCAGTGCCAGAGCCCCCACCCCGATCCGATGCCCGGCGCGCGCTGCGAGCCGGGCCACGCTCAGAAGCTCCAGCGTTTGGGAGCGGCGAACTCGGGCAGCGGCGGGATGCCGATTTCCGCCAGCGGCAGCAGCGCCACCTTGCCCGCCGCCTTGCGCCCCACCGCGAGGCGGGTGACGCCGCGCAGGACCTGCCCGGTGACGATGCGGCCGTCGTCCGCCAGGCTGTCGCAAAGCGGCTGCGGCAGCGTCTCGATAGCGCCGTCGATCACCACGAGCGAATACCCGCCCGCGATCGGCCCACCTGCGATCGGCCCACCTGCGATCGGCCCACCTGCGATCGGCCCACCTGCGATCGGCCCACCTGCGATCGGCTGGGCGGCATCCGAAGGATCGACCGCGTCGAGCGAGCCGACCAGCGGGCGCAGCAGCGCGGCGAGATAGCCGGCCCCGTCACCGACCAGCAGCGCCTTGTCCGCACCTGTCGGTCGCGCTTCGGCCAACATTCGTCCCTGCACCAGCGGCGCGGCCAGCATCCGCCCGCCGCCCAGCGGGATCGCACGATCGATGTACGCGGCCGATCGCATCGCCTCGGGCACGAAGTCTTCGCGGGCCAGCGCGCCCATCGCTTCCAGGATCCACGGTTCGTTGACTCCGCTGGTGCGCAACTGGCTGTCGATCATGGCCTTGCGCTGCGCCAGCGACGTGTCGTGGCGTTCTTCGGTAACCGTCATGCGAACGTCGATCCCTCATCTGCCCGGCGCCCTGCGGGCCCTGTGTAATGCGCCGTCTTGTAAGTCATGCCGAAAGCGAGGCCAAGCGCTTTGACGGAGAGCGGCACGCGTGCTTATGGAACTCCTAAAGACCGTATCAGGAGTGCAACGGCCCATGACTGCGAACGCGACCGAGATGGTGACCATCCGCGAAGACGATCTCGTCGAGAGCATCGCCGACGCACTGCAGTACATCAGCTATTTTCATCCGATGGACTACATCCGCGCGCTTGGCGCCGCCTACGAGCGCGAGGAGAATCCCGCGGCCAAGGACGCCATGGCGCAAGTGCTGGCGAACTCCAAGATGTGCGCGCAGGGTCATCGGCCGATCTGCCAGGATACCGGCATCGTCAACGTGTTCCTGAAATGGGGCCAGAACTGCCGACTCGAATCCGACAAGTCGATGCAGGAGGTTGTCGATGAGGGCGTCCGCCGCGCCTACAACCATCCCGAGAACAAGCTGCGCGCCTCGATCGTCGCCGATCCGGCATTCACCCGCCGCAACACCAGGGACAACACGCCCTGCGTCCTCAATGTCGAGTTCGTGCCCGGCAACACCGTCTCGGTCGACGTCGCGGCCAAGGGTGGCGGCAGCGAGAACAAGTCGAAGTTCAAGATGATGAACCCCAGCGATTCGATCGTCGACTGGGTGCTGGAGATGATCCCGCAGATGGGCGCGGGCTGGTGCCCGCCCGGCCAGATCGGCATCGGCATCGGCGGCACGGCGGAAAAGGCGGTCCTGCTCGCCAAGGAATCGCTGATGGACGAGATCGACATGCACGAGCTGAAGGCGCGCGGGCCGCAGACCGATGTCGAGAAGCTGCGCGTCGAGATTTACGACAAGGTCAATGCGCTGGGCATCGGCGCGCAGGGGCTGGGCGGCCTGACCACCGTGCTCGACGTCAAGATCGCCGAGTGGCCCTGCCATGCCGCCGGCAAGCCGGTGGCGATGATCCCCAACTGCTCGGCGACGCGCCACGCGCATTTCACGCTCGATGGTTCTGGCCCCAGCTTCCTGGAGACGCCCAAGCTCGACGAGTGGCCTGACGTCACCTGGGCGCCCGACAAGGATGCCAAGCGCGTCAATCTGGACACGCTGACGCACGAGGAAGTGCAGAGCTGGAAGCACGGCGACCGCCTGCTGCTGAACGGCACGATGCTGACCGGCCGCGACGCGGCGCACAAGCGCATCCAGGACATGCTGGCCAGGGGCGAGGAGCTGCCCGTCGATTTCCGCGGCCGTGCGATCTACTACGTCGGGCCGGTCGATCCGGTGGTGGGCGAAGTCGTCGGCCCGGCCGGCCCGACGACCGCGACCCGCATGGACAAGTTCACCGACATGATGCTCGACCTCGGGCTGCTGGCGATGATCGGCAAGGCCGAGCGGGGGCAGGGCGCCACGCAAGTCATCGCCAAGCACAAGGTCGCCTATCTGATGGCGGTGGGCGGCGCGGCCTATCTGGTGGCCCGCGCGATCCGCGAGGCGAAGGTGGTCGGCTTCGAGGATCTGGGCATGGAGGCGATCTACGAGTTCACCGTGCAGGACATGCCGGTGACCGTGGCGGTCGATGCCGAGGGCAACAACGTCCATCAGCTCGCACCGCTGGTGTGGAAGGAGCGCATCGCTCGCGAAGCCGCGACGGCTTGATGCCCCGTGGTCCCGGACCCGCTCCGGGACATCCTGGGCATCGACAAACCCCGGATTCCCCTCGACCGGCGTGCTGGCGTCGGGGCGGGGGGATGCGCTACCCTGTGCGACCATGAACGATAACGTGTCGCAGACCCGCGTACCTGCCCGGCAGGTGCTGGGTTCCATCGCCGCGCTCTGGGCCTGCTACTTCCTGGTGGCGACGCTGCGCGGGGCCTTCCTGGGGCTGGATTTCGTCTGGCCGATCATCTCGCGCCGGCTGACCATCTGCGTCGTCTCGATGTTGATCATGGCGGCGCTGTGGCCGCTGTTGCAGCTGCTCGACAGGCGCTGCTTTTCCACGCGGGTGATCGTGGTGCTGGTGGGGGCGCTGCCGGTGTCGCTCACGCTGGGCTACGTCAACGACATGATCTTCGCCGACATCAACGCGGCTGCGATGCAGGCGAAGAACCAGAAGGCCGCCGGCGTGCACGTCACCCGGGACGATGCCGGCAACATCCTCGTCGATCTTCCGCCGGTCCCGCCCGCTCCGCCCGCTCCCTCGGCTTCTGTCCCGGCCTCTCCTTCCAGGACGGGAGAGCCGGCCGTTCCCGCTGCTCCGGACATGCCCGAGGTCGTGCAGCATGGCCCGGACGGCGCCATCACCATCACCACCCAGCACGAAAACCTTGCCCGCTGGGCCGCCATCGCCGACACCGCGTTCGGCCGCTACTTCCTCGTCATCGCCTGGGCGACGCTCT
>Ga0068862_100003215_pt1 | contig 14158 bp, 11 predicted proteins | sample KBSSwiS52_FD_66598 | JGI IMG/M metagenome (GOLD analysis project Ga0068862, IMG submission 66598) | Switchgrass rhizosphere microbial communities from Kellogg Biological Station, Michigan, USA - KBS Switchgrass S5-2 | ecosystem: Host-associated > Plants > Roots > Rhizosphere > Soil ... | reverse complement strand
GATCCACCACGTCGCGTAGGTCGAGAACTTGTAGCCGCGGCGGTATTCGAACTTGTCGACCGCCTTCATCAGGCCGATGTTGCCTTCCTGGATCAGGTCGAGGAACTGCAGGCCGCGGTTCGTGTACTTCTTGGCGATGGAGATCACCAGGCGCAGGTTCGCCTCGACCATCTCCTTCTTGGCGCGCCGCGCCTTCGCCTCGCCGACCGCGACCTCGCGGTTGATTTCCTTCACTTCCGCGATCGACAGATGCACGCGCTCTTCCAGCGACATCAGCTTCTTCTGCTGCCGCTCGATTTCCTCGCGCAGCCGGTGCAGCGCCGCCGAGTGCTTGCGCTTGGCGCGGATGTGCTTGTCGAGCCAACGGGTGTTGGTCTCGTTTTTCGGGAACGTCTGGATGAAGTCCTTGCGCGGCATGCCGGCGTCGCGCACGCAGATGATCATGATCTGCTTCTCGAGGTTGCGGACCTCCGCGACGTTGTCGCGCAGCTGCTGAATCAGCGCGTCGAACATCTTCGGCGACAGCTTCAGCTCCATGAACTCGCCGGCGAGCTTCTTGCGCAGCTTCTGCGTCTTGGGATCCTTGAGGCCCTTCTCGAGCAGCGCCTTCAGCGTCTGCTGATGGAGCTTGGCGATCGAAGTGAAGCGGCGCGCCGCCTCTTCCGGATCCGGGCCGGTCTCGAGCACTTCCTCGTCTTCCGAGTTGTTCTCGCCTTCTTCATCGTCTTCGGACTCGGCGGCCGGCGCAGCAGCAGCTGCGGCCTGCGCGAGCTTCGGGTTGACGGGAGCGGCGATCTCGTCCGGCGCGTTCGGGTCGATGAAGCCGACGATGATGTCGACCAGGCGGCCCTGGCCGGCCTTGACCTGCTCGTACTGGCGCAGCATGAACTCGAACGTCATCGGGTAGCTCGACAGCGCCGTGCGGACGGCGTCGAGACCTTCCTCGATGCGCTTGGCGATGCGGATTTCGCCCTCGCGCGTCAGCAGCTCGACCGTACCCATCTCGCGCATGTACATGCGCACCGGGTCGGTGGTGCGGCCGAACTCCGCGTCGACAGTGGCGAGCGCAGCGGCGGCTTCCTCGGCAGCTTCTTCGTCGGCGACGACCGGTTCCGTGAGCAGCAGCGACTCGGACTCCGGGGGCTTCTCGTAAACGGGAATGCCCATGTCGTTAATCATGTTGACGATATCTTCGATCTGCTCAGGATCGACGATTTCGCTGGGCAGGTGATCGTTGACCTCGACGTAAGTCAGAAACCCCTGCTCCTTGCCGCGCGCGATCAGCAGCTTCAGCTGCGACTGACGCTCATCGGCAATCTGTGCCGGTTCCTTCTTTGCTGCCAAAGTCTTGCTCAAGTTTGAGGCCCTCTGAATTCGCTCGGACTCACCCCAGGTTCTGACTCACCCGGGACGGGGCGCGGGGGTAAAAAGACCGCGCAGTGTACTTGGATCATTCCGCGGACGCTAGGTTCTCCCGGGCGCTTGCGTGGGCCGTCCCACCCCGGGGGGGTCGATCTCGGCCTCGGAGCCGCCTGCCGACCCGTCCTGCTTATGTCTACTGACCAGCTCGTCGTAACGGCGCTGGCTTTCCTCCTCCTTGAGCAATCGTTCCAGCGCACCCAACAGTTCCTGCGCCGCGGCAGCTTCATCCGCGATCAGCAATTCCATCCGGGCGAGCTTTTCGAGGTGCTCAACATCGGGGCGGCCGCGCCAGCGTTCAAGCAAAACAGCCATCTTGTCGCACGGTTGATCATGCAATTCTTCTACGAGCCGGACGATCAGGGAGATTCCGGGTCGGTCCAATGACGCCAAAGCCGTGACGTCCCGGACCTTGTCGGCGATCCGCGGGTAGTGGACTAGGAGTTGAACTGCCTGGCGAACCAGGTTCCGACGACCCCCGGCCGCGGGCTTCCGCGGCGGCAGCGCGGCGGGTCTTCGCTCGGCGGCGCGACTGCCCGCGGGCGAACCGGTATTCAGCGCCGCGGCCAGGCGCTGCGGGTCGAGGCGCACGACTTTCGCAATTTCGTCCGCCAGCAGCTCGCGGTAGATGCCCGCGGGAATGCGCTCGAGGAGGGGCTTGGCGAGCTCCCCGAACTTCGCGCGGCCGTCGACGGTGTTGATGTCGACCTGCGACTGCAGATGGCTGATGAAGTATTCGGACAGCGGCACTGCCTCCTTGGTCAGCCGCGCCTCGAACGCCTCGCGCCCTTCGGCGCCGACCAGCGAATCCGGGTCGTGGCCGTCGGGCAGGAACAGGAAGCGCAGCTGGCGGCCTTCGCGCACCTGGCTGAGTGAGTTTTCCAGCGCGCGCCATGCGGCCGCGCGGCCGGCGCGATCGCCGTCGAAACAGAAGATCAGCTCGTTGCAGATACGAAAGACGCGCGACAGATGCTCGGGCGTCGTCGCGGTACCGAGCGTCGCGACGGCGTACGTGATGCCAGCCTGGTGAAGGCGAACGACGTCCATGTAGCCTTCAACGATGAGCAAGCGAGTCAGGGTTCTGGATGTCTGGCGCGCTTCGAACAGACCGTACAGCTCGCGGCCCTTGTGGAAGAGCTCGGTCTCCGGCGAGTTCAGGTACTTCGGCTCGCCCTTGTCCAGCACGCGTCCGCCGAAGCCGATCGTGCGGCCGCGCGCATCCCGAATCGGGAACATGACGCGATCGCGGAAGCGGTCGTAGTAACCGGGATTCACGCCGGCCTTGCGCTCGCGCTCGATCACCAGCCCCACTTGCAGCAACTTCAGGCGATCCGCTTCGCTGGCGCCGAACTGTTGCAGCACGCAGTCCCAGGAATCGGGCGCGTAACCGAGCGAGAACCGCGCGGCGGTGTCGCCCGTGAGGCCGCGCGCCTTGAAATAATCGATTGCGCGCTCCGAATTTTTCAGCTCGCGCCGGTACAACTCGGCGGTCTTGTCGAGCAGCGTGAACAGGGCTTCGCTCGGCGGCGCCTGGCGCGCGCCAACCTGCTCTTCGTGCGGCACATCGAGCCCGACGCGCGCCGCGAGATCTTCGACGGCTTCGACGAAGCTCAGGTGATCGTGATCCATCAGGAAAGTGATCGCGGTCCCGTGAACTCCGCAGCCGAAGCAGTGATAGAACGCCTTGTCCGGCACGACGTGAAACGACGGCGTCTTCTCGCCGTGGAACGGACAGCAGGCTTTGAATTCCTTGCCGGCTTTCTTGAGCGGCACGCGGCTGCCGATCAGCTCGACGATGTCGGCGCGGGCGATCAGCTCATCGATGAAATGTTGTGGGATGCGGCCGGCCATAGGGAACGCGGGAAGGATATGCCGCAGCAGCGCGCCGGCATAGGTAAGCAAGAAACGGGCACAGATGCAGTCGGGCTGAAGCCCGACCTACCAGCGAACCAATCAACCGGAGAGTTTGGCCTTCAGCCTGGCGCTGGCGGCCGCCATGTCAGTCCGGCCTTGCGCTTTCTGCTTCAGCAGCGCCATGGCCTTGCCCATTTCCTTGATCGAGGTAGCGCCGGACTCGGCGAGCGCCTCGCGGATCAGGGCATCCACTTCGCCTTCGGAGAGTTGGGCCGGCAGGTAGCCCTGCAGCAGCTCGATTTCCTTGGACTCGCGCGCGACCAGGTCGTCGCGGCCGCCGCTCTTGAACTGCTCGATGGATTCCTTGCGGGTCTTGATCATCTTCTCGAGGACCGACAACACCTGGACGTCGTCCAGCGTGATGCGCTCGTCGACTTCGCGCTGCTTGATGGCAGCCGTGATCATGCGGATGGTGCCGAGGCGCTCGCTTTCCCTGGCGCGCATCGCCGCCTTCATGTCTTCGGTGATGCGATCCTTGAGCGACATCGACGTGGACGGAAACCGGATTCGTGCGGAAACGAGGCCTAGTACTGGCGAGCCGGGCGCGGGCCGCTGCGGCCACCGCTAACGTCGCGGGTGACGCGCTTCATGTGGCGCTTCACGGCTGCGGCTTTCTTGCGTTTCCGTTCCTGCGTCGGCTTCTCGTAGAATTCGCGCCGCCGCAGCTCGGTCAGGACTCCCGCCTTCTCGCAGGCGCGCTTGAAGCGCCGCAGGGCGGCATCGAAATACTCGTTTTCTCGGACGCGAACGCTCGGCATCGCTACCTCTATGAATTCCCGGGCCTAATCTGCTGCTGAAGGCCTGTTCGGGGGCCTGGACAGGCTTTCGAGAGCGCGCCAGTGTAATGAGGCGGCGGGTGAAAATCAAAGCAGGAACGGCAACTTGAGGCTTCATCTGATATGAGGGTGCTGGGCATCGAAACCTCCTGCGACGAGACCGCGGCGGCCGTGTATGACGGCCGGGCCGGGCTGCTGTCGCACTGCCTGCACAGCCAGGTGCAGATGCATGCCGAATACGGCGGTGTAGTGCCGGAGCTGGCGTCCCGAGATCACGTACGTCGGCTCCTGCCGCTGATCCACACCGCACTGGCGGACGCCAATACCCAGCCCGATCAGCTCGATGGGGTGGCGTACACAGCCGGGCCCGGGCTGGTCGGAGCGCTGCTGGTCGGTGGTGCTGTCGCACGCAGCCTCGCTTTCGCGTGGGGACACCCCGCGGTCGGGGTGCATCACCTCGAAGGGCACCTGCTCGCGCCGATGCTGGAAGCGACGCCGCCCGACTTTCCCTTTCTCGCGCTGCTGGTCTCGGGCGGGCACACGCTTCTGGCCGTCGTGCGCGAGCTCGGTGACTACGAAATCATCGGCTCGTCGCTCGATGACGCGGCCGGCGAGGCATTCGACAAGACCGCGAAGCTGCTCGGCCTGCCGTACCCGGGCGGACCGGCGTTGGCAGCGCTCGCCGGCAGCGGCCGACCCGGCAAATTCCAGTTCCCGCGGCCGATGCTCGATCGTCCGGGTCTCGACTTCAGCTTCAGCGGCTTGAAGACGGCGGTCGTCGTCGCGACGCGCGACGTGCAGTTGGACGACCAGACGCGCGCCGACGTTGCACGCGAGTTCCAGCAGGCCGTGGTCGAAACACTGGTCGCGAAGTGCGCGCGCGCAGCGACTCAGACTGGGATGTCGACGCTGGTCGTCGCTGGCGGCGTCGGTGCGAACCAGGCACTGCGCGCTGCGCTCACAGCGCTTGGCAAACGCGCCGGGCTGAAGATCCTGTATCCGCGTCCGGAGTTCTGTACGGACAACGCGGCAATGATCGCGTACGCTGGCTATCGCCGCCTGGCCGGCGGCGAACACGACGAACTGAAAATCCGCGCCAGCGCGCGCTGGCCGCTGGACACGCTGCGGCCGCCGCCGCACAGCTCCTGAGCCCCTCGTAGACAAGATGGACAAGATTTTTCTCAGCTCGCTCACCATCGAATGCATCGTCGGCATCTGGGAATGGGAGCGCCGGGTCAAGCAGACCGTCATCGTCGACCTGGAAATGGCGACCGACATCCGCCGCGCGGCCGCGAGCGACCACATCGAAGACACGATCGACTACAAGAAAGTCGCGAAGCGCCTGCTCGCGTTCGTCGGCGAGTCGCAGTTCAACCTGGTCGAGACGCTCGCCGAGAACATCGCGCGCGTGGTCGTGACGGAGTTCGGCGTGGCCTGGGTGAAGGTGCGGCTCAACAAACAAGGCGCGATCCGCGGTGCGCGTGATGTCGGTATCGAGATCGAACGGCGCGCTGCGGACTATGGCTGACGTCTACGTCGCCGCTGGCAGCAACGTCGAGCCCGAGAAGAATCTTGCGCGCGCGCTCGATGAGATCGAGCAGGCGTTCGGGCCGCTCGCGATCTCACCTGCGTATCGCAATCCTGCCGTCGGGTTTGCGGGCGCCGACTTCATCAATCTCGTCGTCGGCTTTCGCACCGGCGATTCGCCAGCGCAAGTGAAGGAAAAGCTGGAACGGATCGAGCTGAGCTGCGGCCGGCCGCGCAGCGCGCCCAAGTGGGCGGCGCGCACGATGGATCTGGACATCCTGATGTACGACCAGCTGGTGAGCGATCAGCTGGGGCTGATCCTGCCGCGGCCGGATCTGCTGCGTCGGGCCTTCATGCTGAAGCCGCTCGCAGATCTCGCGCCGGAGCTGCTCCATCCGACCCGACAGCGCACGATCGGCGAGCTGTGGGCGGAATTCCCAGCCGCGGATCACCCGCTGGTCGCGGTCACCATCCCACGCTCCGCCCGCCATCGACCGCCAGGATCTGCCCCGTGACGTACGGCGCATCCTTCACGAAGAACAAGGCTGCGCGTACGACATCTTCCGGCGACCCGCTGCGCTTCAGCAGCGTCTTCGCGACGATTTCCTTCTGCAACTGCGCGTCCATCCCGGCCTCGGGCCACATGATCGGGCCCGGCGCGATGCCGTTGACACGCACCTCCGGGCCGAGCTCGCGCGCGAGCGAGCGCGTCAGCATCGCAAGTCCGGCCTTGGCGGCGGAGTAGACGGGGTGGCCGGGCAACGGGCGCTGCGCGTGAATGTCGATCATGTTCACGATTGCGCCTTTGCTGGCGCGCAGCTGCGCTGCCGCTGCCTGCGCGAGGAAAAACGGTGCGCGCAGATTCGTGCCCATGAGGTCGTCCCATTGCGCCGGCGACACGGTGCCGAGCGGCGTCGGATAGAACGTCGATGCGTTGTTGATGAGTACGTCCAGTCGGCCGAAGGCGCTCAGCGCGGCGCTCACGATTCCCGGCAGCGCGGCCACATCGAGCAGGTCTGCCGAGACGATGGCGGCCGACTTCGCGCGCCGCCGGTTCAGCTCATCGCGCAGCTGTTCCGCTTCATCGATAGATTGGTGACAATGAATGCAGATATCGGCGCCCTGTGCGTGAAAGCCGCGCGCCATGGCTGCGCCGATACGCCGGGCAGCGCCCGTGACCAGCACGGCGCGGCCGGCGAGGGCCGGGCCACTGTGGGTGGGATCCATATTCGCCATGTTCGACATGTTCGCTGAACTGCGCACCGAAGCAAATAAATGAGCGCTGCTCTACCGCTGCCGCCCCTGACTGCCGACGAGGCCGCGCACAGCCGGCGACTGGTCCATCGCATCTGGGAAGAGATCGATACGCGCGGCGGCTGGCTCAGCTTCGAGCGCTTCATGGAGATGGCGTTGTACGAGCCCGGGCTCGGCTACTACAGCGCCGGCGCGACCAAGCTCGGCGCAGGCGGCGACTTCGTCACGGCGCCGGAAGTCTCGTCGCTCTTCAGCCGGTGTCTCGCGACCCAATGCAGCGAGGTCCTGCAGCACGTCAGCGGCGGCTCGATCCTCGAGCTCGGCGCCGGCTCGGGCGTGATGGCGGCCGATCTGCTCAACGAGCTGGCCGTGCAGGGTGCCTTGCCCGAGCACTATCTGATTCTCGAAGTGAGCGCGGACTTGCGGGAGCGGCAGCTCGCGCTGATTCGCCAACGTGCGCCGGAGCACGAGGCGCGCATCGACTGGCTCGATCGGCTGCCCGAGGAATTCCGCGGCGTCGTGCTGGCGAATGAAGTCCTGGATGCGCTGCCGGTGCAGCGCTTTCGAGTTCGCGGCGAGCAGATCAACTCGCTGGGGGTGACCTGGCAGCTCGGCCGACTCGACTGGTCCGAGACGCACGCCGACGCGGAGTTGGAAGCGGCGGTGCGACGCATCGAGGCGAGCACTGGCGAGCGCCTGCCGGATGGCTACACGTCGGAGATCAACCTGCGACTGGCGCCGTGGATTGCCGGCATCGCAGCGGCATTGCGCGAAGGCGTGGCGCTGTTCATCGACTATGGTCTGCCGCAGCGTCAGTACTATCGCAGCGAGCGTCGCGAGGGCACGCTGCTGTGCCATTTCCGGCATCGCTTTCACGACGATCCACTGATCAATGTCGGCGTGCAGGACATCGGTGCGTGGGTGGATTTCACTGCGGTCGCGGAGGCGGCGTCCGCAGCGGACCTGACGGTCGCGGGCTTCGCCACGCAGGCGCATTTCCTGATCGGCAACGGACTGGAGCAGTTGCTGGCACCCGCCACTGGCAATGAGATCGCGTCGCGCGTGCAGCTGGCGCGTCAGGCGATGCTGCTGACGTTGCCCGGCGAAATGGGCGAGCGGTTCAAGGTGATCGGGCTGAGCCGCGGTATCGAGCAGCCGCTGAGAGGATTCAGTGTGCGAGATCTAGCCGCGACGTTGTGAAGCCAGTGCTGCGAGCCGCGCCTGCCGCAGCTTCTCAGCGATCTTTGGTCCGTCCAGTCCCTCGCGCTCAGCGGGATCCAAGGCCGCCTTCGCAGCCGCATCGCGCGCGCGACGCAGGTAGTCCGCTTGCGGATATTCGCGATTCTCCAGTCCCTTGCGCCCGCGTGCGTCCGCTTCACACGCCAGTACCCACTGCTCGAAGCGTGGAGCGCGCCGAAACGCATCCAGGCGTTCCAGAAGTTCGAGCAGCGTGCTGTCACGCAACTCAGTGACCCGATGCGCGTCCAGGTGATAGCGCGACACGAGCACGGCCAGCTCGCGATACGCATTGGGAATCCGCAGCCGATCGCATAGACCCTCGACCAGCGCGACGCCGCGCTGCTCGTGCGCGATATGGCGCGGCCACTCGCTCGGCGGAGTCGTGCCCTTGCCGAGATCGTGCGTCAACGCGGCGAATCGCACGACCGGGTCGTCGCTCAGCTTCGCCGCCTGCTCCAACACCATCAGCGTGTGGACGCCGGTGTCGATCTCCGGATGCCAGCGCTCGGGCTGCGGTACGCCGAACAGCGCATGCAACTCGGGGAAGATTACTGGCAGCGCATTGGCCTCACGTAGCACGTCGAAGAACCGCGCCGGCGTAGGCATCTCCAGCGCGCGCTGCGTCTCTTGCCACACGCGCTCGCTGACCAGCGCGTCGAGCTCGCCGCGCGCGGCGATTTCGCGCATCACGTCCACCGTTTCAGGTGCCACCTTGAATCCGAGCGGTGCAAAGCGCGCGGCGAACCGGGCGACGCGCAGCACGCGCACCGGATCTTCGACGAACGCCGGCGAGACATGACGCAGCGTGCGCTCGCGCAGATCGCGCTGGCCGTCGAACGGATCGATCAGCGCGCCGCTGTCGGGATCCTTCGCGATCGCGTTGATGGTCAGGTCGCGACGCTCCAGGTCTTGTTCCAGCGTCACATCCGGCGCAAACAGCGTCTCGAAGCCGCGATAGCCCGGCCCGGTCTTGCGCTCGGTGCGGGCGAGCGCGTATTCCTCGCTGGTCTGCGGATGCAGAAACACCGGGAAGTCCTTGCCGACCGCCTTGAAGCCCTGTGCCAGCAGTTCCTCGGGACGCGCGCCGACGACCACCCAGTCCCGCTCCCGTGCGGGCAGACCGAGCAGCTCATCGCGCACTGCGCCGCCGACGAGATAGATTTGCATAGCCATGTCACTGTATCGAATTGCCAGATTGCTGACGATTGCCGCCGCGCTGCTGCCGCTGACCGGCTGCTATCTCATGCAGGCGGCGACCGGCCAGATGGAAATCGCCTCGAAGCGCGAGCCGATCGCCGAGGTCCTGGCGGACTCGACGACGCCGCCGAACCTGCGCACCCGGCTGGAATACGTGGCGGCCGCCCGCGACTTCGCGTCGCGCGAGCTCGGCCTGCCGGACAACGCCTCGTATCGCAGCTATGCGGACCTCGGCCGTCCCTACGTCGTCTGGAACGTGTTCGCCGCGCCGGAGTTCTCGGTCGAGCCGCGTCGCTGGTGTTTCCCGATCGTGGGTTGCGTCGTGTACCGCGGGTACTTCAGCGAGGACGCCGCGCAACGCTACGCGCTCAAGTTGCGACGGCGCGGCGACGACGTCGCGGTTGGCGGCATCGCGGCGTATTCGACCCTCGGCCATTTCAAGGATCCCGTGCTGAGCACCATGCTCGGCTGGAGCGATGCGCAGCTCGCCGGGACGCTGTTCCACGAGCTGGCGCACCAGGTCGTGTATGTGCCCGGCGATTCGGAGTTCAACGAGTCGTTCGCGACGGTCGTCGAGGAAGCCGGGCTCGAGCGCTGGCTGGCGGCGCGTCAGCGTGAACAAGAGCTCGTCGTATGGCGCGAACAGCGCGAGAAGCAGTCCGAATTCATCTCGTTGCTATTGAAGACGCGGAGCAAGCTGCGCGAGCTGTACGAATCGGCGCTGCCGGATGACGAGAAGCGCAGCCGCAAGCAATACGAGTTCGGCGAGCTGAAGCTGGAGTACGCGCAGCTCAAGCAGCAGCAATGGAACGGCTATTCCGGCTACGACCGCTGGTTCGACCGCACCCTGAGCAACGCGCACCTCGTCTCAGCCGCAACGTACTACGGCTGCGTTCCGGGATTGCAGCGGGTACTGAGCGAGGCGGACGGCGATCTGCCGCGCTTCTACGAAGAAGCGCGGCGGCTCGCGCGCATGGAGAAAGATGCGCGCGCCCTGGCCGTCTGCGGAGCGGTCAGCCCACCGGGAACACCAGTCGTGAGCGACCGCGCTGGATCGTGATCGCGAACGAGTTGACGTTCTTCAGTGCCGCGCGCAGCTGCTCCATGTTGGCGACCGGCGTGCGTCCGATCATCAGGATGACGTCGTTCGGCTGGAATCCGCTCTGAGCCGCGGGGCTGCCGGGCGCCACGGTCCGAATCAGTACGCCGCCGTTGCCATCGGCATTGGTGAGCGTCGCGCCTTCGAATGCCTGATGAATCTGCGTGGCTGCGTCAGCGTCACCGCCGCTGCGCTCGCCGATGACGGCAGTCACACGGCGCGGTTTGCCATCGCGTAGCAGGCCGAGATCGACTTTGTCGCCGATCCGCAGCAGGCCGATGTTGTTGCGCAGCTCCGAGGCATTGGCGACGGCGCGGCCGTTGATCGACGTGATCACGTCGCCCGCCTTGATGCCGGCCTTGTCCGCAGCGCCGCCCTCGACGACTTCCGAAACCCACGCGCCGCGGTTGGTATCCAGGCCGAGGCTCTGCGCGATCTCGGGCGTGAACTGGTTCGACAGCTGCACGCCGAGCATGCCGCGCTTCACTTCCCCGTACTGGACGAGCTGCGTCATCACCGCCTTGACCATGTTCGACGGAATGGCGAAGCCGATGCCGATGTTGCCGCCGCTGCCGGAGAAGATCGCGGTGTTCACGCCGACGAGCTGGCCCTTCAGGTCGACGAGCGCACCGCCGGAATTGCCCGGATTGATCGGAGCGTCGGTCTGGATGAAGTCCTGGTAGGAATCGGCGCTGCCGTCCGAGCGGCCGAGCGCGCTGATGATGCCGGAGGTCACCGTGTGGCTCAGCGCGAACGGATTGCCGATCGCGAGCACGAAATCGCCGACCTCCGCCTTGCTCGAGTCGGCGAGCGGCATCTCCACGAGATTGTTCGCAGTGATCTTCAGCAGCGCCACGTCCGAAGGCTTGTCGGCGCCGAGAACCTTCGCCTTGATCTGGCGGTCGTCGAGCAGCGTGACGGTGATCTCGTCGGCGTTCTCGACGACGTGAGCATTGGTGATGATGTAGCCGTTGCGCGCATCGACGATCACCCCCGAGCCGGCGCTCTGGAATTGCCGCTCGCGCGGCGCGAGGTCCGGCGCGTCGAAGAAGCGGCGGAAGAACGGATCCTCGAGCAGCGGATTGCGCCGCGACTCGCGCAGCGTGCCGCGCGTCGCGATGTTGACCACCGCGGGCGAAGCCTTCTTCACGATCGGCGCAAGCGAAGGCACTGGCGCGTCGCCCACTTTCTCGGGCAACTGCGCGCCGGCGCCGACGCTGAAGAGCACGCCACTCGCGGCCAGAACCAACACCTTGATCGCCTGCTTTCTCATGCACATATCCTGTCGTGGAGTAATGCGAATTTTAGCCGCAAGTGCGCCCCGTACCGGGCGCGTAAGAAGGCCGCGAGGGACAACCTGTGGGTAGGAAAGTGAGCATGATGTGCATAACCTGTGGGATTGCAGGGGACACAAGATCTTGTGTGTAGTCCCTACAAGGACGATTTTCGCTGGCGAAAAAATCGCAGTGGAAAATCGTCAGCACAATCTCATAAACAATTGATATTAAATAAAATAATGAGACCGTTTTTCGTCTTACAATTTCTTGACGGCCCGCGCGCGCCGGGCATAGGCTTGCAGCCCTGACACAATATGTTGTGTTTCGCGATGCACGAGATGCATAAGAACGGCTGCGGCCCCACCGCAGACCTTCATCGCAGAAGCGCAGCCGCTGAGTGGTCAGGTGGGCTGTCACGGCAGCGCCCGGGCTCAAAGACCCGTCGCCGTCTGGCAGGAGTCGAATGGGGACCGCCCGATCGAAATCGCAGAGAGTCAATCCGGCATGAAGACTGCTATTCCAGTTCAATTTGAGCCCATGGACGTCAACAGCATTCCCTTCCAGGAGGCCTCGCTCGATATCTGGGACAAGAAGTACCGGCTGAGCGCCAAAGACGGCACGGCGATCGACCGCTCGATGGATGAGACCTACAAACGCGTGGCGCGTGCGCTCGCGGACGTGGAGCGCGAGGACGTGCGCGAGCAGTGGTACGAGCAATTTCTATGGGCCCTGCGCAAGGGCACGATTCCGGCGGGCCGCATCATCTCGAACGCGGGCGCGCAGGAGCACAAGCCGGCCACCTCGACGATCAACTGCACGGTCTCCGGCACGATCCACGATTCGATGGACGACATCCTCGCGAAGGTGCACGAGGCCGGCCTCACGCTGAAGGCGGGCTGCGGCATCGGCTATGAATTCTCGACGATGCGCCCGCGCGGCGCGTACGTCTCCGGCGCCGGCGCGTACACCTCCGGCCCGCTGTCGTTCATGGATATCTACGACAAGATGTGCTTCACCGTGTCGTCGGCGGGCGGTCGCCGCGGCGCGCAGATGGGCACGTTCGACATCGGTCATCCGGACGCGATGGATTTCATCCGCGCCAAGCGCGAAGCGGGGCGGCTGCGGCAGTTCAACCTTTCGCTGCTCGTCACCGACGAGTTCATGCAGGCCGTGAAGGCCAACGGCGACTGGACGCTCGCGTTCCCGGTCACCAAGCGCGAGGCGGAGGGCGAGAATCTGCACGACGCCGCCAAGTACATCTGGCGCGAGTGGCCGACCACGCGCGGCTACGTGGCGAACGAGACGGGCCTCGTCTGCTGCAAGATCTATAAGACGCTGCCGGCGCGCCGCGTGTGGGACGTGATCATGTCCTCCACGTACGACTTCGCCGAGCCCGGCTTCGTGCTCATCGATCGCGTCAACGAGATGAACAACAACTGGTGGTGCGAGAACATCCGCGCTACCAATCCCTGCGGCGAGCAGCCGCTGCCGCCGTACGGCTCGTGCCTGCTCGGCTCGATCAACCTCACGCGCTTCGTCGTCGATCCGTTCACCGACCACGCGCGCTTCGATTGGGAAGAGTTCCGCAAGGTCGTGAAGGTGTTCACGCGGATGCTCGACAACGTCGTCGAGATCAACGGCCTGCCGCTCGGCGAACAGCGCGACGAGATCCTGCGCAAGCGCCGTCATGGCATGGGCTTCCTCGGCCTCGGCTCGGCCATCACCATGCAGTGCATGAAGTACGGCTCGCGCAAGTCCGTGGCGTTCACGCAGAACGTCTCGCGCGAGATGGCGATCGCCGGCTGGGAAGCGGCGCTCGATCTCGCGAAGGAAAAAGGTCCGGCGCCGATCATGCTCGAGGAATTCCCGGTCACCGCCGAGATGCTGCGCAAGCGGCCGGAAATGGCGGGCGATGGCTGGCGCATCGGGCAGAAGGTCCCGGGCCGCATCCTGCACGCGAAGTACAGCCGCTACATGCAGCGCGTCGCCGAGGCGGCGCCGGAGCTGGTCGACGAGCTCGCCGAAGTCGGCGGCCGCTTCACGCATCACAGCTCGATAGCGCCGACCGGCACGATCTCGCTGTCGCTGGCGAACAATGCCTCGAACGGCATCGAGCCGTCGTTCGCGCATCACTACTTCCGCAACGTCATCCGCGAGGGCAAGAAGTCGAAAGAGAAGATCGACGTGTTCTCTTTCGAGCTGCTCGCCTATCGCGAGCTGGTAAACCCGCGCGCGATGCCCAACTCGACCAATGCAGCCGAGAAGCTCCCGGACTACTTCACGACCGCGGACGACATCTCGCCGCGCGAGCACGTGGACATCCAGGCCGCCTCGCAGTTGTGGATCGACTCCTCGATCTCCAAGACCGCGAACGTGCCGACCGACTACAAGTACGAGGACTTCAAGGACATCTATCTGTATGCCTACGAGCAGGGCCTGAAGGGCTGCACGACGTT
>Ga0068862_100003213_pt1 | contig 14162 bp, 12 predicted proteins | sample KBSSwiS52_FD_66598 | JGI IMG/M metagenome (GOLD analysis project Ga0068862, IMG submission 66598) | Switchgrass rhizosphere microbial communities from Kellogg Biological Station, Michigan, USA - KBS Switchgrass S5-2 | ecosystem: Host-associated > Plants > Roots > Rhizosphere > Soil ... | reverse complement strand
CGGGAACGGGAGCCGCACCGCGCAGGTCGGCGCGAAGCGCTGCAGCCGCGGGTCGCAGCCCGCACGCTCGACATCGGGCGGCGCCACCAGCAGCGCGCCGGCGACCAGCCCCGCACGCTCCCCGGCCATCGCGGTCCACCAGGCGACGGCGTGGCAGCCAAGACTGTGGCCGACCAGGATCGGGCGATCGGTCCCGCCGATCGCGCGGTCGAGCGCGGCGACCCAGGTCTCCCGGCGCGGATTATCCCAGCCGGTCAGGTCGACGCGCGTGCAGTCGTCACGCACCGCCTCCCAGCGGGTCTGCCAGTGATCGGGGCCTGAGCCGAGCAGGCCGGGAATGATCAGGCACGGATTGCCCATCGTTCTTCACGCGCTCCTATTCGGTCGCCACCGGCTGCGGCACGGTGCGCAGATACGGTTTGTGCGTGGTCCATCCATCGGGGAACAGCGCCGCCGCCGCGGCATCGTCGAGCGAGGGGACGATGATCACGTCCCCACCCTGCTGCCAGTCCGCCGGGGTTGCGACCTTGTGGCGATCGGTCAGTTGCAGGCTGTCGATGGCCCGCAGGATCTCGGCGAAGTTGCGGCCGGTCGAGGCCGGATAGGTCAAGGTCAGCCGCAGCTTCTTCTGCGGGTCGATGACCAGCACGGTGCGGACCGTCGTCGTATCCGAGGCAGCGGGGTGGATCAGGTCGAGCAGGGTCGCGACCTTGCGGTCGTGGTCGGCGATGATCGGGAAGTTGAGCGCGGCACCCTGCGTCTCGGCGATGTCGTGGGACCACCGAGCATGGTTCGCGACATCGTCGACCGAGAGGCCGACTACCTTAACCCCGCGCCGGTCGAACTCCGGCTTCAGCTTAGCGACCGCGCCGAGTTCGGTGGTGCAGACCGGCGTAAAATCCTTGGGATGCGAAAACAGCACGACCCAGGATTCGCCTGCCCAGGCATGGAAATGAAACGGGCCTTCGGTCGAATCCTGGGTGAAATCGGGGACGGTGTCCGACAGCTTGAGCGACATGGCGGTTCTCCGGTTGACGTCTTCAAGCTATTGTCTATATTAGAGATAGACAAAATTGCTTTTGTTTGTTGCCCCGTAGATCTGGTTTGCTGCCCCACTCGGCGTCGCCGGCGGGACCAAATACGGGGCCTAAACCATGCAGAGGCGCAGGCACGGCGCCTCATGAGCAATCGATCATTTTTAATATGAAGTTGATCTTTTCTTGGCCTGACGAACGATGAGGATCGTCAGGTCGGCTTATTTACTCAACTCAACATTCGCGCATTCTTTTCGTGTCAATTAAATTTTGCTTTTTAAGCATCACGATTCTCGATCGATACAATAGAGATTGAGCCGCTATCGGTCGTCAGCGGGGCAGCGCGCCGCGCGCTGCAACGCACGAACCCGATTCGCGAAGCCCAACTTCCCCGGCAAGCGCCGGGACCTTGCAGGATGCCGGAGCCCGATAGCGACATGACGAACGCCCCCGAAGACGACATTGTCGAGCCGGAGCCCATCGCTCAGCCGGGCCTGCTCAGCCGGCGCGGGCTGCTGCTGGGCGGTGGCGTCGCCACGGCGGCGGCGCTTGCCGGCGGCTATGCCGCGCTTCGGCCGAAGGAGCTCCCGCGCAACGCCGCCGGCCTGCGCCAGATCAAGCTCGCCTGGAACGCCAATGCGATCTGCCTCGCCCCCGCGCTCCTCGCCAAGGACGCGGGCATCTACGAGAAATACGGCCTCGACGTCGAGCTGGTGAACTTCGCCGGATCGACCGATCAGCTGCTGGAGGCGATCTCGACCGGCAAGGCCGATGCCGGGGTCGGCATGATCCTGCGCTGGATCAAGCCGCTGGAACAGGGCTTCGACGTGCGACTGATCGCCGGAACCCATGGCGGCTGCATTCGCGTCGTCGGTTCGCGTCGGCAGGGCATCACCGACAATGTCGAGAGCCTGCGCGGCCGGGCGATCGGCCTGACCGAGATCAGCGGCGCCGGCCGCAACGCGCTGTCGGTGCTGCTGCGCGCCAACGGGCTCGATCCCAACAGGGATGTCGAGTGGCGCGCCTTTCCCAGCCCGCTCCTCGCCGCCGCGGTCGACAAGGGCGAGATCCAGGCCTTCGTCGACACCGATCCTCTGACCTACATCCTCCAGCAGCAGTCGAAGGGCGACCTCGTCGAGGTCCTTTCCAACCTGTCGGCTCCCTGGCAGGATCGGGTGTGCTGCGTGGTCGGCGCCAGCGGCCACCTCCTGCGCAACGATCGTACCACCGCCGCTGCCCTGGCCAGCGCCCTCGTCGCCGCGGCCTCGGTCTGCTCGCAGAACCCGGCCGCCGTCGCCCGCGCCTTCGCGCCCTATGCCAAGGCCAGCGAAGCCGATCTCGTCGCCGTCCTCAGGATGCAGACCCACGACCACCATCCCGTCGGCCGCAACCTCGCCGAGGAAGTCGCGCTCTACGCCGGCGAGCTTCGTGATGTCGGCGTGATGAAGCCCGACCTCGTCCCAGCCGACTTCGCCGCGCGCGTCGTCGAGAACGTCTTCGCCTGAGGGAGCCCGCGATGAACAGCATCACCCATCCTGGCCGCGCCGCCACCGTCGATCTCGCCACGCTCGCTCCCGCCGCCGCCGCGCTCGACCGCATCTGGCGCGGCGGGCTCATCGCCGCGGCCTGCTGGCTGGCCGGCGCGGCGGTGACCCGCGGCTGGCCCGACCTCACCCCCTGGCCCCGCACCGATCTGTTCGCGGCGATCCAGCTTGCCGCCGCTCTGGCATTGGCTGCGTTGGCACTGTTCGCCGGGGACACGCCGCGGCTCGCCCGGCTCCGCCCGCTCGACCGCTGGTTCGGCGCGATCCCGCTGCTCCTGCTCGTCTGGCAGGTGCTGACCGCGAAGACCGGCCTGCTCCCCCTCCCCTTCTTCCCACCACCGCAGTCGATCCTCGAGGTCTATACGGACGACCTCTCCCGTCTCGTCGAAAGTGCCGCCTACTCGCTGCTGCTGCTGTTCCCCGGCTATGCCGCGGGCGGCGTTGTCGGCTTCGTCGTCGGGGTGGCGCTCGGCTGGTCGCAACGGATCAGCTATTGGGGCCATCCGATCCTGCGCTTCCTGGGTCCGCTGCCGGCGACCGCCTGGCTGCCGATCGCGTTCTTCTTCTTTCCCGGCACGCAGAGCGCAGCCACCTTTCTGGTCGCGCTCGCCACCGGCTTCCCGGTCGCGGTGCTGACCGCATCGGGCATCGGCAGCGTCAACGCTGCCTATTACGACATCGCCCGCACGCTCGGCGCCTCGGAGCGCTTCCTGATCCTGCGGGTCGCGATCCCAGCCGCGCTGCCCAACGTCTTCGTCGGCCTGTTCATGGGCCTCGGCGCCTCCTTCGCGGTACTGATCGTCGCCGAGATGATGGGGGTGAAGGCCGGGCTCGGCTGGTACCTGCAATGGGCACAGGGCTGGGCCGCCTATGCCAATCTCTATGGCGCGCTGATCGTCATGGCGCTGCTCTTCTCCGGTCTGATCGGCCTGCTCTTCGCGGTCCGCGACCGCGTCCTCGCCTGGCAGAGGGGGATCGTGCGGTGGTGAGTGCGCTCGCCGAACGCCCGGTGCCGGCAACCGCGACCGGTATCGCCGTCCAGATCCGCGGCGTCAGCCACTGGTTCGAGAGCAAGGGCGAGCGCCTCGACGTTCTCGACGGCGTGACCCTGACCATCGCACCCGGCGAGTTCGTCGCGCTGCTCGGTCCCAGCGGCTGCGGCAAGTCGACGCTGCTACGCCTCCTCGCCGGGCTCGATGCCCCGCGCGCGGGCAAGATCGGCGCCGACGGCGTTCGCATCACCGGACCCGATCCCAGCCGCCTGCTCGTTTTCCAGGATCCGACGCTCTATCCCTGGCGCAGCGTGCGCCAGAACATCGCGCTCGGCCTGCAAGCACGCGGCGTCGCCCGCGAAAACGCGCACCGCATCGAAGCGGCGCTGGCGCTGGTTGGGCTGGAGGCGTTCGGTGACGCACTGCCCAACGAACTGTCCGGCGGCATGGCGCAACGCGCGGCACTCGCCCGCGTCCTCGTCAACGATCCCCGGCTGCTGCTGCTCGACGAGCCGCTCGGCAAGCTCGACTCGCTGACCCGCATGACCCTGCAGGCCGAGATCCTGAAGCTGTGGCAGGACGCCGGCTTCACCGCGGTCCTCGTCACCCATGATGTCGAGGAGGCGCTGCTTCTCGCACAGCGTGTCGTCGTGTTCAGTGACCGGCCGGCGCGCACAGTGCGCGAGATCACGGTCGACGCCGCTTATCCGCGCCACCGCGACGCCCCCGAACTCCAGTCGCTCCGCCGCGACATCCTGGCCTCGCTCGGCCACGAACACGAACTCTGAGAGGAACCGCCATGGCGACCGCGCTTCGCGTCTCCGACCCCGCCCCCGACCCGATCCCGCAATCCCTGCTCGACGACATCACCACCCGCCTTGCCGCAACCGCCGCCGAGCATGACGCCCGCGCCGAATTCCCCGCCGAGAATTTCCGGATCCTCCACGAGGCCGGGCTGCTGGGCCTCACCGTCGGCCGCGAGTTCGGCGGGCGCGGCGCCGGCCTCGGCGAGGCGATCCGCGTGCTGCGCGCCGTCGCCCGCGGTGAGCCCTCCACCGCGCTGATCCTGTTCATGAAATACGGCTATTGGGCCGGCAGCTTTGGGCGCACCGACACCTGGCCCCGCGCGCTGCGCGACCGCCTCGCCCGTGAGGCCGCGACCGAGATCGCGCTGATCGGGGGGCTTCGCGTCGAGCCCGATCTCGGCACGCCGGTGCGCGGCGGCCTGCCAGCGACCACCGCCACCCGCACCGCCGAGGGCTGGTCGATCACCGGCCGCAAGATCTATTCCACCGGATCGACCGGGCTGACCTGGTTCGCGGTCTGGGCCAAGACGGACGAAGCGATCCCGCGCGTCGGGATGTTCCTGGTCCGCGCCGGCAGCCCCAATGTCGAGATCCGCCCGACCTGGAACCATCTCGGCATGCGCGCGACGGTCAGCCACGAGGTCGTCTTTACGGCCACGCCGACCCCGTTCGACCATGCCGTCGACATCCGCACGCCGGCCGAATGGTCGGCGGCGCCCACTGAGGGCGCCGGCGTGCTGTGGAACGCGCTGGTGATCAGCGTGATCTACGACAGCGTCGCCTCGGCGGCGCGCGACTGGCTGGCCGGCTATCTCGCCCGTCGCGTGCCGAGCAATCTCGGCGCGCCGCTCACCTCGCTGCCACGCGTGCAGGAGAAGTTCGGAGAGATCGAGGCGCTGCTCCACGTCAACCGGGTGCTGGTCGACGATGCCGTCGCCCGCCACGAGGCCGGCGACACGCCGGAGGCCGTCAAGGTCAACATCGTCAAGCAGGTGGTGACCACCAACGCCATCAAGGCGGTCGAGATCGGGCTGGAGCTGACCGGCAATCCCGGCCTCAGCCGCGACAACCCGCTGGAGCGCCATTACCGCGACGTCCTGTGCAGCCGCATCCACTCGCCGCAGACCGACACCATCCTGGTCGCCGCGGGCCGAAGCGCGTTCGGATCTTAAATGAATTACAAGGTTTCGACGCCGCGTTCATACGAACAATACCAATACTATCATTTAATTTGTAAATAAAAATTTAGACTATTCATCACTCTAGAAGGCATTGTTTGTGGTTACTCCAAGCCTGAAGCATCCGGTTTCTACCAAAACAAGGGGATTCCAATGCTTCCGAAACGACCATCGGCCGACAGGTTTTTGTCGGTCGTCGCCCCGGCACTCGTCTTTGCCGCGGGTTTCGCGAGCCCGGCCCATGCGGCCGACGCCGCAGCCGCCGATGCAGCCGAGGCCGGCGATGCGGAGGGCGTCGCCGACATCGTGGTGACCGCCTCGAAGCGCAGCGAGAGCATCCAGCGCACGCCGATCGCCGTCACCGCCTTCGCCAACGACGCGGTCGAGCAGGCGCGCATCTCCACCTTCCGCGACATCGCCGGCCGCGTTCCGGGCCTCGTCGCGCCGCGACAGTCCTCGGCGCAGACCACCCAGACCTACGCGATGCGCGGCATCGGCGAGCCCGACACTTTCCCCGAGCCGGCGGTCGCGGTCTATATCGACGACGTCTACCTCGCCCGGACCGTCGGCTCGCTCTACGACACACCCGATCTCGAGCGGGTCGAGGTGCTGCGCGGGCCACAGGGCACGCTTTACGGCCGCAACTCCAGCGCAGGTACGATCCGCTTCATCACGAAGGACCCGACCTCGGATCCGTCGCTGTATGTCAGCGCCGCCTATGGCAGCTACGACAATCTCGACCTGAAGCTGCGCGTCAACGGCCCGATCCTCGCCGACGACAAGCTCAATGGCACGCTCTCGGTGATCCGCCACACCCGCGACGGCTGGATGTACAGCATCCCGTTACAGAAGCACGTCAACAACTACGATCTCTGGGCGCTGCGCGGCAAGCTGAAGTCGGAGCTGACCGACCGGCTGACGATCACCTTGGCCGGCGACGCGATGTTCGACCGCTCCTCGCAGAGCTATTACGCGCCGGTCAACCAGCCCAACGGCCAGACCGGCACCGGGGTCAAGACCGACCCCGACGTGACCTGGGCGGAAGGCCCGCCGTTCAACAAGACCAACGCCTATGGCGGTGCGCTGACCATCAACTACGAGCTGACCGACCATCTCGTGTTGAAATCCGTCACCGCCTATCGCGGCTTCGATGGCCCGATCTACTACGACAATGACGGCGTCACCGCGATCAAGTCCGACAGCTATGCCGGCTTCAAGCAGTACCAGAAGACCCAAGAGTTCAACCTGAACGGCGAGTTCGATCGTTTCAACTTCGTCGTCGGCCTCTATTATTTCTACGAAAACTTCTTCAACGACCGTCTCAACCAGTCGGCGACCTCGACCGTCGACAATATCGGCCAGATCCTCAAAGTCGTGAACCGCGTCCGCACCACCAGCTATTCCGCCTTCGGCCAGGCCAATTACAAGCTGACCGACGTCTTCACGCTCACCGTCGGCGGCCGCTACACCACCGACAAGCGCAAGTTCCACACCATCATCGGCAGCCGCGCCAACACCCAGCTTCTCGAGCCGTGGCTGTGGGACTACGATCCGCGCGTGCTGGAGGAACGCTACGGCGCCTTCACCAACACCGTCGACGTCACCGTCGATCCCAAGCGCTTCTCCAACTTCACCCCGAAGCTGGGTGCGCAGGCGCAGTGGACCCCCGACATCCTGCAATACGTGTCGTGGTCGAAGGGCTTCAAGAGCGGCGGCTTCGACCTGCGCTCGACGACGGTCGCCAGCGCGACCAACCCCTATCGGCCGCAGATCGTGACCGCCTACGAGACCGGCCTGAAGACCAAGTTCCTCGATGGCCGGGCGACACTCAACATCGCGGTGTTCTATAATGACATCAAGGATCTGCAGCTGCGCGCGACCTCGCCGGCGACACCGACCTCGCCGGGCTTCAGCGGCATCATCAACGCCGCGAGCGGCAGCACCCGCGGCGCCGAGGTCGAGGCCGGGCTGGTGCCGATCGACGGCCTGCGGCTGGGTGCCACCGCCGCATATCTGAAGACGAAGTACAAGACCTTCACCGCCGCGCTGCCGCCGAATGCCGCGGGCCGCACCACTCTGCTGGGCCTCGACTTCCCGCTCTCGCCGAAATGGCAGCTGGGCGGCAATCTCGACTGGACCCTGCCGATCAAGGTGCCCGGCAAATGGCGGGTCAGCGGCGACATCTCATATGAATCGAAGCGTTATTTCGATCTCTACAACACGCCGCAGGCGCAGCAGGGGCCACAGACCTTCGTCAACGGCACGATCAGCTACACCACCGAGGACAACAGCCTGACCGCCGGCATCCAGGCGACCAACCTGTTCGACGCCCGCTACGACCAGCGCACGGTCTATCAGCCCGCCAATGCCGGCGAATTCCCGAACTATGCGCGCGGCTACAACAATCCGCGGATGATCAACGTCTTCATCAACAAGACGTTCTGATGAAACCGTGCCGACCCGATGCGGCACCAGAGGCCCTCTCACCTGAAGGCGAGAGGGAGCATCTCAAAACCAGAAACCCCGGAGACCTCCATGCGTAAAAAGGCCCTGCCCCTCCTCCTCGCCGCCGCCCTTCTGGCCACGCCGGCGCTTGCCCATGACCCACTGGAGCCACCCGAAGTCGGCAAGAATGTCGACGCCGCCACTCGCCTCGCCGCCAACGACCTCGCCGCGGCCCTGTTCTTCTGCGAGGCGAACCCGACCGCCAAGGTCAGCAAGACGCTCCGCGAAGGACTGCACGACTGGTTCGAGCCGACCCGGATCTTCGACAACCTCTCCTATATCGGCAACCATTTCGTCGGCGTGTTCGTGCTGGAGACCGACGACGGGTTGATCCTGTTCGATTCCGGCACCTCGCTGGAGGAGGCCGAACAGCATATCGCACCGGGGCTGGCGAAGCTCGGGCTCGACCCCGGGAACATCAAGTTCATCGTCGTCACCCACGGCCATTGGGACCATTTCGGCGGCGCGCTATGGTTCCAGGATCATTACAAGACCCCGGTCGGCCTCAGCCAGGTCGACTGGGAGATGATCGAGCGGCAGGACGGCACGCCCGTCCTCCAGGGTCACCCGATCCCGCGACGCGACCAGGTCATTACCGATGGCCAGGTGCTCAAGGTCGGCAGCACGTCGGTGAAGCTCTACATCACCCCGGGCCACACGCCGGGCACCGTCTCGGCGATCTTCACCGCGCGGCAGGGCGGCAAGCCGCGGGTCGTCTCGCTGCTCGGCAGCACCGCCTTTCCGAGCACGATCGAGCCCACCGACATCACCGGCGGCCTCGCCAAGTATCGCCAGTCGATCGCGCGGTTCAGCAAGCTCAGCAAGGATGCCGGGGCCGAGGTGCTGCTCAACACCCATCTCTTCGCCTTCGGCGGCGACGCCAGGCTAACCCAGGTGCAAAAGACCGGCAAGGGCGATCCGTTCGTGATCGACCCCGACGGCGTCGCCCGCTTCTATGGTCTGCTCGACCACTGCATGCAGGCCTCCGAAGCCCGCATCCGCGCCGGCCTCGGCGCACCGAGCAGGGTCGGGCAGTAGCCGCGCGCCTCGTCGGGAAGGCACGGCGCCTTCCCGATCGCGCCAAACCGCCGTAACTTTCAGCCGCACCAACGCCGGCCGCGACGGCCGGCCAAGTAGGAGATTGCATGACCATCGCCACTTCCCGCCAGGCCGACCACCCGATCGACCCGCTGTTTCTCGAACGCTGGTCGCCGCGCGGCTACGATTCCACGCCGATCGCCGAAGCCGATCTGCTGACCATTCTGGAGGCTGCGCGCTGGGCGCCCTCCGCCTATAATGCGCAGCCTTGGCGCTTCCTGTACGCCCGCCGCGACACTGGCGACTGGCCGCTGTTCCTCGATCCACTGCTCCCGTTCAACCGCGCCTGGGCCCAACATGGTGCAGCGCTGATCTACGTCCTGTCGGACACGCTGCGCGCCACCGGCCCGGATGCCGAACCCGAGCCGGCTCTGAGCCACAGCTTCGACGCGGGCGCTGCCTGGGCGCTTCTCGCGCTCCAAGCCCAGCGGCTCGGCTTTCCCGCACACGGCATGCTCGGCGTCGACTTCGATCGTGCCCGGGAGGCGTTCGAAGTGCCTGCGCGCTTCCATTTCGAGGCGGCGGTGGCGATCGGCCGGCGTGGTGACGGCGCCCATTTGTCCGAAAGCCTGCGCGCCCGCGAGCATCCCGGCGGCCGCAAGCCCTTGAGCGAACTCGCCTTCGCCGGACGGTTCCCCGCCGAAGCCTGACCACGCTCCGAGCGCGGGCCGGTGGCCAAAGGCCCCGGACCGCCTCGGTGACCAGGCCGGCGAGATGCCGCCCCCCTTCAGAGGGCTCCCGCCGAGAGCGAGGATGCATGAGACCTCCGGCAGACCCGCGGCGCACTGAAAGGCTGACGTAAGCGCCGACCGCTCATTATAGGGGCCTGCGCAACCAGGGTGTGACATGACTGCTGCAATCGCCAACACGTTCAAGACGCGATGGGCTACAAAGGATGATCTTCCAGCCCTCGACGAGCTGATGAAGCGGGCCATCGACGCGTTACAGATTGGCCTGCTGTCTCGCGAGCAGATCGCTGCCAGTCACGCGATCATGGGTCTGGACACCCAACTTGTCGAGGATGGAACGTACCTTGTCGCGGAACGCGCTGGCGTCATCGCCGGCAGCGGCGGCTGGAGCAGAAGAGCGACGTTGTACGGTGGAGATCACAGCATCGATCTTCGTAATCCCGAACTTCTCGACCCTGCCCATGATCCGGCAAGGATCAGGGCGATGTACACCAATCCGGATTTCGCCCGGCAAGGCGTGGGACGTCTGATTTTGGAAGGATGTGAAAATGCCGCTGCGCAGGCTGGCTTTACCAGCGTCGAGTTGATGGCCACTTTGAGCGGTGAGCGTCTGTACAAAGCCTCGGGCTATGAAGTAGCAGAACAGGTGGAGGCTGTTGCCAAAGGCGTATCGATTCCGTTGATCAGAATGCGCAAGCAACTGAACTTCGGTTGATACTATTCCACGAACCGAAGTTGCGCCGTCCAGCCTGGATCATCGCCGTGCGAATCCACCCAAACCGTGGACCGGTTTGTGGCCGACATATAGCAGGGGATCGATACCGACCGATCGCGCAAGGCATCGCACGGCCATCCTTAGGCAACAGTCTGCCCGTGCGGCTAAGGCGCTTAACCAACCCACCGCAATGGAACGTGGCGCTTCATCGCGAATTGAGCGTATGAGCGACATAACACGCCTGCTGCCAGCAAAGGGGGGTCGGTCTGTCCGGCATCGACGATCACGAAGGGACGATGGACCTCGCGGCTGCGCCCCCCGCCCCGCGCCGCTGGCCCTCCCGCCGCCGTTTCGCGATCTACGCCGTTCTCCTCCTCATCGTAGCTCTGCTCGTCTGGCTGACGGTCACCGCCCCGCCCTGGCGGATGCGCGCGCCGGTACGGCAGACCGGCGTGCTCGTCACCGCCGCCGACGGATCGCCGGTCGCCCGCGTCGGGGGGCAACGCGGGGCGCCGGTCGATGCCGCCACTCTGCCGGCCCGTGTCCGCAACGCCTTCATCGCCATCGAGGACCGCCGCTTCGACAGCCATATCGGCATAGACGTGCTCGGCATCGCCCGCGCCTCCTGGCACAATCTGCTGGCCGGCGGCGTGGTCGAGGGCGGCTCGACGATCACGCAGCAATTCGTGAAGGGCACCTATCTCGACAGCGACCGCACCTTCGTTCGCAAGTTCCGCGAGCTCCTGCTCGCACCCTGGATCGAACTCTGGCTGAGCAAGGACGAGATCCTTTCCAATTACCTGTCGACCGCCTATTTCGGCGACGGCGCCTACGGCCTGACCGCGGCGGCGCGCCATTATTTCAACCGCACGCCGCAGCAACTGACGCTCGACCAGGCGGCGATGCTCGCCGGACTGGTCAAGGCGCCATCGCGGCTCGCGCCCACCAGGGACCGGCGCGCCGCGCTGGCGCGCACCCGCGTCGTCCTCGGCGCGATGGCAGATGCCGGGTTCATCGCGCCGATGCAGGCGCAGCACATTCCCGACCTGCGGCTGACCCTGGGCCGCGAGGCGATCCCGAGTGGATCCTATTTCGCCGACTGGGCGGTTTCGACGCTCGCCGATGACCGGCCCGAGGGCACCCTCCGGACAACGCTCGATCCGGTATTGCAGCGGCGCGCCGTCGCCGCCGTCTCCCGTGCCAATCTCGGCGCCGCGCAGGTCGCGCTGGTCGCGATGCGGCCCGACGGACGGATCGTGGCGATGGTCGGCGGGCGCAGCTACCGCGCCAGCACCTTCAACCGCGTCACCCGTGCGCGGCGCCAGCCGGGCTCGACCTTCAAGCTGTTCGTCTACCTCGCCGCGCTGCGCGACGGCGCATCCCCGGATATGCTGGTCGAGGACGAGCCGCTGGAGATCGACGGCTGGCGCCCGACCAATCCTGGCGGGGTCTATCGCGGGCCGATCAGCCTGCGCGATGCCTTCGCCGTCTCCAGCAACGTCGCCGCCGTCCGCGTCGCTCAGATCGCGGGTCGCGACAAGGTGGCGGCGATGGCCGGGGCGCTGGGCGTCACCTCGCCGCTGCCGCAGGGGCCGAGCTATGCGCTGGGCACCGGCAGCATGACCCTCCTCGAGCTTACCTCAGCCTATGCCGCGGTCGCTGCCGGCAAGTACCCGGTCCGCGCCTGGGGGGTAACCGCGCCGGGCGGTCGCCAGCGCAGCTTCGACCGCGAGCGCGAATGGCGGCCGATGCTCGACATGCTGTGGCAGGCGGCCAATGCCGGCACCGGCCGGCTCGCAGCGTTGTCGCAGCCGACCTTCGGGAAAACCGGTACCACCCAGGACAATCGCGACGCGCTGTTCGTGGGCTTCGCCGGGGATCTGATCTGCGGCGTCTGGGTCGGTCGCGACGACAACAAGCCGGTGGCGGGGCTCAGCGGCGGCAAGCTGCCGGCGATGATCTGGCGCGACTTCATGACCGGCGCGCCACTGAAGCCGGTCGATTATCGCGAAGACGCCGACGAGGCCGGTGACGTGACCCGCGACCTCGCCGACGACATCCTCTCGATCCTGCGCAAGCGCGCCGAGCAGGTGCTGCAATAGGCCGTCAAGCCGCCTCCCAGGGTCCGCGATAACGGGGTGGATCGACCGGAGCGGGCTCACCACGCACCCGACAGAGCCATCCGCAGATCGTCGACGCAAAGGTGAAGCCGAAGGCGAGTGGCATCAGGGACGTCTCCGGGCCAAACCAAAACGGCACCGACCCGACCGCAGCGCCCGCGGCGAGCCAGCTCAGCCCGGGGCGTGCCCAGGCGAAATGGCGGGCGAGCATCTCCATGATGAAACTGCCGGCAACGCAGATCGGAATACCGACAATGCCGCCGAAGACGAGCAGCCAGAGCAGGGAGGCCAAGCCTTTCCCGAGTGCGTCCGTCGTCACGACCACGGGCGCCGGTAAAGTCACATAGGCGTTCGCGAGCACGTATCCGATCATGGTGAGCGGTGCGGCCAGGACGCCGGCGCGAAGAGTGCCGATGATCGACGCATAACCTTTTGTCATGTCGGTCTCCATACCGGAGGTCTGCGGCTCCTCCCCGTTTCCGGGGAGGAAGTCCGACGTTACGCTGCCAACTCGGCACCCCGCTGCGCCGCCAGCCAGCCGTTCACCTTGCGGCCGAAATGCGCGATCGCGCCCATGTTGAAGAAGTGCATGCCGCCTAGCACGATGACGGCAAGGCCGACCTTGCCGCTCAGGAAGCGGATCGCCTCCGGATAGGTCTGCGGCTCCGCGCCAAGGCTGAGGGTCAGGGTGATGAAGCCGATGTTCACAAGATAGAAGCCGACCACCAGCAGATGGTTCGTCGACCGCGCCAGTTCCGCATCATGGCCAAAGCACTGGACGAGGAACACCTCGCCATTATGCGACAGCGTGCGCGCGACCCAGACGGTGATCGCGATGGTGATGACCAGGTAGAGCGCATAAGCCGTTTCGATCATGATCTTGTCCTTCCGTTATTTCTGATATTTCAGAAACCCTTGGTTGCAGAAAAAGCGGGTGGGCCGACCCGGATTCTCCCTCAGTTTTTTGCGGCGCCCGGGCGGACGAAATGAGCCACTTTACCGCCGAGCTTCATCAGTAGGACGAGGGTCGGCTTGGGAAGCTTGCGCACCTGGTCGTACCAGCCGCCCAGCGTCGAGATGAAATCATGCATCCGCACGATCCGGTCGCGGACATGGGCCGGCGCCGCCTTGTCCTTCGCCAACCGCGCGGCGAGGTCGCCGAGGAGCTCGATGGTCGGATCGATCTCGCGCCGCTTCCGCTCGGCGACGATCCGCATCAGCATCTCCCAGAGATCGTCCTCGGCGACAAAATGATCGCGCCGGTCGCCCTCGACATGGACGCGGCGGACGATACCGTAGCCTTGCAGCTCCTTGAGTGCGGTCGACACGTTTGACCGGGCGAGCCCGAGCGCCTCGACGATCTCGTCCGCGGGCAGCGGATCGGTGGACAAATAGAGCAGCGCATGGACCTGCGACACCGACCGGTTCACCCCCCATTGCGTCCCCATCTCCCCCCAGTGGAGGATGAAGGCCTTCGCATC
>Ga0068862_100003208_pt1 | contig 14173 bp, 11 predicted proteins | sample KBSSwiS52_FD_66598 | JGI IMG/M metagenome (GOLD analysis project Ga0068862, IMG submission 66598) | Switchgrass rhizosphere microbial communities from Kellogg Biological Station, Michigan, USA - KBS Switchgrass S5-2 | ecosystem: Host-associated > Plants > Roots > Rhizosphere > Soil ... | reverse complement strand
AAGCTGGTCGAGGCGGCCTACGATCTCTATGCGACCCGCCGCAGGGTGCTGTGGCACATCATACTGCCGCTCTCCAAACCTGGAATCGTCGCCGGCAGCATCCTGGTGTTCATTCCGTGCATCGGGGCTTATGTGACGCCGCGCGTTCTCGGTGGCGGCAAGACCATGATGCTTGGCAGTCTCATCGAGCAGCAGTTCGGCCAGGCGCGGGACTGGCCCTTCGGTTCGGCGCTTTCCATCACCTTGCTTGTCGTCGTCATGCTGGCTCTTCTGGTTTACGTGCGCAACGCCGCGACATCGGGGCGCTCACATGAGCGGTAGAGCTTCGGTCTTCTCGGTCAAGGCACAGACCGGATTCGGGACAATTTCGATCGCCTGCTTCTTTGCGCTCTATCTGCCGATCGTCATTCTGGTGTTCTTCGCCTTCAACGGAGCCGGCTCCCAGGGGACGTGGGGTGGCTTCTCGCTGCGCTGGTTCCAGGTTGCTTGGCAGAACCAGCAGATCCAGGACGCTTCCTGGCGCTCGCTGCAGCTCGCGGCCATTGCCGCGACGCTGGCAACACTCATGGCAACGCCCGCGGCGCTCGCCACAACCCGCACCTGGGCCTATCGCGGCCTCACCTTCAAGTTTGCCCTGCTCAACCTGCCGCTCATCGTTCCGGAGATCGTCACGGCCGTCGCATTGCTCGCCGTGTTTGCGCGGATCAAGGTGTGGACGGGCTATACCGGCATCGGGTACCTGATCGTCGCGCACACGGCCTTCTGCATTCCCTTTGCCTATCTTCCTCTGCGCGCGCGCCTTGACGGAATGGATCTCTCGCTCGAGACCGCGGCCACCGATCTCTATGCCAATCCATGGAATACCTTTCGATACGTGACGTTGCCGCTGCTGTGGCCGGGCATCTTCGCCGGTTTCACGCTGGCCTTCGTCATCTCTCTCGATGACGTCGTCATCACCGAGTTCGTGAAGTCCGGCGGCCAGGAAACCTTGCCGACCTACATGCTCGGCCAGTTGCGGCGATTCGTTACGCCCGAGATCAATGCGGCTGCGACCGGCTTTCTCGCGCTGTCGGTGCTGGCCGTCACAGCTTCTTACTTCATCAGCCGAAAGCGCAAGTGAACCGAAGCCAACGGAGGAGTGCACCATGAATAGATTGAAGGGATTGCTTGCAGGACTGGCGCTTTGCGCCAGCGCCGCGACCGCGTCAGCCGATGGCGACCTCGCCATCTACAACTGGGGCAACTACACGAGCCCGGAACTCGTCAAGAAGTTCGAGGATACTTACAAGGTCAAGGTCACGGTGACCGACTATGACTCCAATGACACAGCGCTTGCCAAGGTCCGTGCCGGCGGGCACGGCTTCGACATTGTCGTGCCTTCCGCCAACTTCGTCCCGATCTGGATCAAGGAGGGCCTCCTCCTCGAGGCGCGCCCTGACCAGATGGAGAACTTCAAGAACGTCGACCCACGCTGGATCGACGTGCCCTGGGATCCGGGCCGGCACTACACCGTTCCATGGCAGTGGTTCTTGACGGGCGTGGTCGTCGACACCGCCGTCTATAAGGGCGATATCAACACCACGGCCATCTGGCTCGACCCGCCCCCCGAGCTTGTCGGCAAGGTCGATGTCACTCCGGAAATGAACGAGGTCATGTACGCGGCAATCCGGTATATGGGCGGCAAATGGTGCACCGACGACAAGGCCCTGTTGAAGAAAGTCCGCGACAAGCTCCGGGAAGCCAAGCCCAAGTGGCTGGCCATGGACTATGAGATTGTCGAGAAGTTCGCCAAGAAGGACTACGCCGGGGCCTTGTATTGGAACGGAGCGGCCTTCCGGGCGCGCGAGCAGAACCCCAACGTCCGGTTCGGCTATCCGAAGGAAGGCTTTCCCTACGGCATGGACAGCGTCGCCATCTTGAAGGACGCCAAGAACGTGGAAAACGCCAAGCTGTTCATGAACTTCATCATGGCGCCTGAGAACGCCGCGCTGATCTCAAACTTTGCCACCTATGCCAACGGCATCATGGGATCGGAGAAGTTCATGAAGCCCGAACTCAAGGATGCTCCGGAACTCTCGGTTCCCGCCGAGTTCCAGAAGGCCGGCGAGTGGATCACCACATGCCCGCCGGAGGTCAACGAGGTCTACAGCAAGATCTGGAAGGATCTGCTGAAGTAGCGTGCTTGTGCGACGTTTCAGCAGGTGCGTTTAGAAGACAGCGGTCATGGTGTGTGGATGATCTGTGCCATCACCCAGTTCCGATTGTGGGACGCACACCATGGCCGCAGGTAAGCGTAATGATCGGAGGCTGGGTAACTCTTCCAGCTGGGTAGGAACCCTCCTCCGTTCTGACGACGTCTGCTTTGCGCCAAAAGCGGCCCATGTAGATCTGCCCAATCTATCAGGCGGCGATCGGGCAAGCTCCGGCTTTGAAGGAGTCCGCCTAGCGCCGAGATCAATCGAGCGATGTCTACTTATGGCTCCGCGCCGGGCCAAAGCGGCCTTTCAGAATGCCCGGGATATAGAGGATCTGCGTCGAGAGCTGCCCAATGCAGCCCCTGACCGCTTGGAGTAATCTGAATTGCCTTCAGATCGTGATGACTCGCATGCCACAGCTCGGGCACTAGCTCCGATCTAAAGCGGAGCTCAAGCCCGGAGTCGAGCGCGACCGCGATGGTTCTGCTCCGTTGGATGTATCGCGCCGCGACCGCTCGCTGCTTTCCCATAGTGATCTAAGTCTATCGCGTGTTACGGCGGACTTGAAGGTGCCATGGTCTGCTATGCGCCAGCAGTCGACCAGGGATGCGTCGAGGGCCGCCGAGCGCAGTTAGAACCTGCCAATCTCAGGTTCTCTCGGGAAAGCATCGCACCAAAGCGTCCTCAACGAGCTGAAGCAATCGAGTTCGGTCCATGGGAAGCGCATGGAGCGACAGCACGACCCCGTCCTCGTTTAGGTCTTCAGGCCGTACCCAGTTTCTGGCAGGAGCTAGAGCCAGGATTGCAACGCTACACTTGGCGGCGAAAGTATGGGCCCGCCGCAAAAGGAAGCCACTAGAATCGAGGACGAGCACCAAGCCAGGTTTTTGATTTAAGGAAACCTGCTCGAAATTTGTACTGCCATCCACAATGACTTCTCCGAGCCAATAGAGAATTCGCGAAAGAAAAACGCGGTAAAACTCATCGCGAGCGGAAATAAGAATCCGACGTTCTCCGGCCTTCGCCTCGCGTTGATGTGGCTTCAGCGATGGATCTCCCAGCAGGTATGGGACAGGTTCAGGAAAGGGCTGTTCCTCACTTCGACCGAAGAGCTCCATAGTTGCCCGGATATCTTCTTCGGCGTATGGAATATCGATGACCGGGCCGAGGAGTCCGGCTTCCGACATCATTTGGCCGGCAACGCCACCGAATGCGTTCACGACGACCGTCGGCGTGGCTGCGCCAGCAGGCAGGGTCTTCAAGCGCAAAATTGCATTTAGCTGTGAGATATGAACCAACGCGAGATGCGGCGCATGCAAATCGACCTGCGTGATGAAGTCGCTTTCAGAATTGGCCAAAATCACGTCCACGCCAATGATCTCAAGCAGCACGCGCATATAGTGTCCGATACCCAGGTCCAGGACCACGACTCGCTTCGGACCCTGCGCCCGACGCGGACGATTTCGATTTGCGGGTGGCTTGATCGGGACGTCACCAACCCCACGTAAACCCGAGCCATTGCTGGATCCGTTTGAGTGAGCCAGGGGCAAGGATCGGCGGGGCGGGCAGTCGATCGGGGCAATGGTCTTCGACGGCTTTCGAGACAGTTGTGCCAAGACTGAATTCCCCGGGCAAAATGATCGCCTAACGGTAGTGGTTGCGGATTAATGAGACCTTAATAGCAAGGCACCGACGGCACTTGCCTCGGTACGCTCCTGCTCGACTATTAGGCCGTCTCGGCCCTGCCACCGTTGGGCAGCGTAAAGGCACATCCCGCACGACCAGCTCAGAAATCCTTAACCGGAAAAAATCTAAAACTTCAAATCTGACTCATGTTCAGTGACGAGGTGTCTCATGGCCAGATCTCCGGAAGTCGTAGGATCGCAGAAATCGCTTCGCACTGAACTCAGGACCTGCGCCTGGCCAATAGGCGATCCTAAGTTGCCGGACTTTCATTACTGCTCCCAACCGGCAGAGAGCGGCAAACCTTATTGCTGCGAGCATTCTCGGCGAGTGAGTGCGCACATTGAATCTATTCCACTCACTAAATAGAAACGGTAGCGGACTCGTCGTACCCACTGAATTTCTCACCGGGGTTGGAAGGTTTCATTACCACTCCAAGCGGCAGCAAATTTAGAAAGGCCACAGCCTATTGCATTCTGGTGTCTACGTCAGCTTTGCGCGCCAGGAGCCGACGGTAGGGCTTCTGAGTGCTGGCGTCTCAACAATGCTGTCGATATCGCTTTGTCACCATCACTCAACTCAATTTGCGGTGGCCCGATTTCCAAGTGCTTGGAAAAGCGCAATTATGAAGTTTTATTGCTGGAACCATAATTTATTGAACAGATCATAATCCCGTTCCGGTTGCGGCACCTATCATCGTCCGCTTTGCGCCATCTGCGGACCCACCGCCCCCAACCTACTTCCATAAACCAGAGGTCCTAACCGCAGGGTTTCATCGAAACTGCCGATCAATTGGCCGGCAACTAGCACAACATCCCCGCGTAGGGTGATGCGACGACTGCACAACAATTGCCCGGCCGCACGCGCCCAGGCTGCCGCAAGCCGAAAAGCACTCCGTCGGCTCCATAGTTGACTATCTCAGGGACCCGTGCCGGCTCCCAGGTGCAGTGGATGCGGCCTGCGACGGCGCCTCGGCGGACCGCATCGCCCAGCACATGGAACGGCTCGAAGATGCCGTCTGCTGTCGCGAACACATAGGCCTCGGTGCCAGGCAATTCGAGTAGCTGCGAATCAGAGGGCTGCGTAGCCCGTTCGGGCGGTAGCACGCCGAGATGAACCAGTACGTTGCGCACGCCACGGCGGCAGATCTCGAGCGCACGTGGACGGACCGTGCCGCCGCCCGCCATTTCAGTACTGACGGCAACGAGACCGGCCCTCACCGCTGCGGCAGTCGCAGTGCGTGGATCGCCAAGTGTGGGAACGACCACGGTCTGTGGCGTGCCAAAGGCAAGCGCCGCGGCTATGTTCTTCTGGTGCAGGTCCGGGTCGTCAGCGGGGTCGATGATGGCGCTTGGGATGATGTCTAAAGACGAACCGCCGGAATGCAGATCCATAAACGCATCCGCCATCGGAAAAAGCACGTCATTCAGGTAAGATGCGATCTGCTGGGTGATTGTGCCGAGCGCGTCGCCGGGAAATGTGCGGTTGAAGTTGAGCCCATCTACTGGTGAGGTGCGGTGACCGGCGCTCGCGGCGTGAACATTGACCGTCGGCAAAAGGATCAGTCGTCCCTGGATGGTGCGGGGGTCGATTTCACGGATCATCTCGGCGATCGTGATCGACCCTTCGTATTCGTCGCCATGATTGCCCCCTTCTATGATGACAGTCGGCCCTTGGCCGTTCGCGATGACCGCAACGGGCACACGCGTGACGCCCCAAGCGTCCTCATGCGGCGAATGCGGAAGCATGATGAAGCCAATCTGGCGGCCTGTGCCGTCGTAGTCGATGTTGGTAAAGGCCGTACTGGCGCCTTTGGGCGGCACTTGCATGGACTTGCCTCCTGATTCGATTAAACTAGCTCGGGTTCGGTCAGCGCGATGTGGCATCTCGCAGGCTCAAAAGAACCGGTGATGACCCGTCATCGCAGCGATGGGATACCGCTCGAAGACGAAGTCCCAAAGGGCCCAGAGGACCAGGAAGGGTTCTTCATCTGAAGCCAGGGCATGCTTGGCATTGGGCTCGTTGTAAAAAGTTTCCCCGACGCCAAGGTCAACCCAAGAGGACTTTCCCTGCTTGTAACGACCCGCAGTCATCGCGAGATACATCCCTTCGGGCGGTTTGTAGTAGTCCGGCGTTTGGACGTGAGGTGCCATGAGGGAGACGCCGATCTTTATGGCGCCTCGATCCTCGATGCCGGCCTCGCCGACGATCACAGCGTTGATATGGCCGTCCGGCCATCGACCTCTGTGAAACGTTCCGGCAGCAGGACGACACGACCAGTTCAGAAGAGGTTCGATCACCAGAAGATCGCTGCTGAGGCGGTCGAGACCTGGATGGGAGTACGCATTAGCAATTAACATTGGAAATGACGCACAGAGGGGCAGTTGGCTCGGAGCGGCCTCTCCCTTACGGCTCTTCGCCTTGGCAGCCGCCGCGATTCGAGTCGCCATCGCTGCAGTCTTCGGGTTGGATCTCGACGCAGCGAGTAAATTCGCCAAGTTCCCCAGAAAGGCACTCACCGCTTCGGTCAACGCACCTGACGCGGCCTTCCGCTTCCAAAGCATCGATCTCGCTCCGTTTCCGCCGGCTCTTCACGCCTGCAATCGGCCTTTTCGGTGTGCGATGGAGTGGGAGACGACGCAGAGGATTTCGAACAGCAGGTTCGCGGCATTAAGTGGTGTGTGATCTGTGACGTCGAGATCCGGCGCCACCTCGCAGACATCGCCGCCGATCAGATTCTTGCCCACAAGGCTCCTGATGATCACCTGACTGTCGCGCATGCTGAGACCACCGGGCTCGGGGACGCCGGTGCCGATGGCGAAGACGGGATCGAGGCCGTCGATATCGAAGGTGACATAGGTGGGACCGGTCCCGATCACCCGATGCACCTCGGCGATGACCTTGTCGCGCCCGAGCTTCTCGTATTCCTCCATATCGATGACGCGCATCCCGGAATCGGTGCTGTAGCTGATGTCGTCGTCGCCGTAGCGCGTGCCACGCAGCCCGATCTGGACGACGCGCTTCGGATCGACCAGACCGTCCTCGACGCCGCGGCGGAATGTGGTGGCGTGATTGACCCTGGTTCCACAGAGCTCATCGAGTGTGTCGGCATGAGCATCGAAATGCACGAGACCGATCGGGTTCTTGGGATCGACGATCGCCTTGAAGATCGGGTACGGGATGGTGTGGTCGCCGCCGACCGAGACGGGCGCGACGCCCGCCGCGTGCAGGTCGCGGTAGAACGCTTCGATGGCGTTGAGCGACGCATTGATATCAATTGGATTTATCGGGACGTCGCCGACATCCGCAACATTGCAGAGCTCATAGGGATTGATGCGCGTCGCGTGGTTGATCTTGCGGATCAGCCGCGACATCTCCCGCACCTTGCCCGGACCCAAGGCGGCGCCTTTCCGGTACGTCGCACCGAGATCGAACGGCACGCCGACCAACCCAATGTCGAGACCCTTAAAGTCTTTCTGCAGCGGCAACCGGTTGAAGGTCGCAGGCTCACAGAAGCGCGGCGTGACGGCGGAGTCGAGGGGCTGGTTGAAATTCGTCGCGTTCATTGAAACCTCTCCCTTTAAAGACTGCTGGCGTGGTTGGCCGCCCGCATCATGACTTCCGCAAGCACGCTGGCGCCGGCGGCCAGGTGCTCGGGTCGGGCATCTTCGGCAGGATTGTGGCTGATGCCGTCCTTGCACGGCACGAAGATCATGGTCGTCGGGTGGTAGCGGGCGATGTTGACGGCGTCGTGCCCGGCCCCGGTATACATTTCGCGCCAAGGATGGCCGGTCTGGACCACGGCGTCCCGGACCCAGCCGACCAGGGTCTCGTTGAAGGGCACGTAGTCTATCGTCGAGGAGAGCGCGATGGACAGGTCGACCATTGCCGCGCGTGCCACAGCCTCGACCGATCGCCGCATATCCTGGTCCATCTTTGTGAGGACCCCGGGATCGGGATTGCGGAGATCGCCGGTGAAATGGACCAAGCCGGGGATGGTGTTGCGGGAATTGGGATAGACCTCGAAATGCCCGCAGGTGGAACGCGAGTTGGGATACTGCCGTCCGATCCGGTCGAACTCCAGCACCATGCGCGAGACGGCGACCATGGCATCGCGGCGGGATTCCATCGGAGTCGGGCCGGCATGCGCCTCCTGCCCCTTCACGGTGATGTCGTACCAGAACTGCTTCTGCGCGCAGGTGACGACGCCCAGCACCTCCTCGTGGTCGAAGAGGATCGGACCCTGTTCGATATGCGCCTCGAAATACGCCTTCACCGGATAGCTGTTGATGGGCAGGTCGCCAAGATAGCCCATGCGCTGCAGCAGCTCGCGAATGGTCTTTCCGTCCGGGCTCGTCAGATCCAGCGCTTCGTTCAACGGCATCTTTCCGGTCCAGACCGCCGAGCCGATCATCGGCTTGAAGAGTTCGCCCTCCTCGTTGGTCCAGACGGCCACCTCCAACGGTGACTCAGTCTGGATGCCGTTCTCGTTCAGCGTCCGCACCACCTCGAGACCGGCCAGGACTCCGAAGATGCCGTCGAACCGGCCGCCCGATGTCTGGGTATCCAGATGCGATCCGGCGATGACGACCGGCGCATGCGCGTTCTTCCCGGGGCGGCGCGCAAAAATATTGCCGAACTGATCGACGCGGACCGTGCAACCGGCCTCCTTGCACCATTGAACGAAGAGATCGCGGGCACCCTTGCTCTCATCGGAGAATTCCAGCCGGCAGACGCCGCCGGACTCCGTCGCGCCGAAGCGGTTGATCTCTTCGATGCTCTTCCACAGCCTTTCGGCATTCACCTTCAGAGGCACGGCAGCTCCCAAGGGGTAAGCGTTACTTTCATAAAATGAAAGTCACTGGTTGCTTGATGCCGATTCCTACTGCCGATACCGCATTTACTGCAATGGCTAAGGGGCATCTACTTTCATTTTATGATATTTGCGGCTAATCTTTTTTCTCACAAGTGAGCCCGCCCGGAGTTGCGCCCATGAGTTCGGCATCGAAGCCATTGAAGCGATCGCTCGACGTCATGGATCTCATGACCGCCAGCCCGAAGGGCTGCTCGATCAAGGAGATCTCGGAGTCGATGGGATTGCCGATGCCGACCGCCTATCGGCTGGTCGTGAACCTGGCGGACGCCGGCTATCTGCAAGGCTCGGGCCGGCATGCGCTCTATCGGCTCGGCCAGAGATACTGGCGGCAGGTCCATGCATGCCGGCGGCGCGCCGACCTGGGAGATTCCGTGCGCGCCGTCCTGTCGGACCTTGCCGGCCGCATGGATGAGGCGGTGTTCATGACTCATCTGGTCGGGCGGAGCATTCTGCCGTTGGGTGCCGCTCTGCCGCGCAACAAAGCCAAGTCCTTCATTCATCCCGGCGATGTCTACCCGATCCACGCGTCGTCGTCGGGTAAGCTCATCGCCGCAAATCAAGCGCCGCCGCTGCGGGACGAGATGCTTTCACTCTGCGACTTCAAGAAGTATCAGCCGAACACATTGACCAGCCGGAAGGCGCTGGAACGCGCGTTCGAAGACATCCGCAGGCAAGGCTATGCGGTTTGCGACGACGAGCTGGATCACGGCGTCTACGCAATGAGCTGTCCGGTGGAGACCCCTGAACTCGGGGTGATCTACAGCGTCGGCGTCGTCTGTCCGCAGGCCCGACTCGGCAAGCTTGGCGAGCCCGGCGCGATCCATGCGCGCTTGCGGGAGACTGCGAAGACCCTCGCCAAAGAGATCCGCTGACGGGCCGGCAATAGAGATTGGGACTTTTGTCGACTGTCGATAATATGCTCGCTCCAGGACCTAAGCCCCAAGGAGTTGCCCGGTGCTGAAGACGGCTTCCATCGATCGTGTCTCGGTTGCCGAGCAAGCCTATCAAACGCTGCGCAATGCGATCCTCTCGGGCGATATCGCGCAGGGCGAGCGCATCGTCGAGCTGCAGATCGCGAAATCCCTGGGGATCAGCCGGGCGCCGGTCCGCGAGGCCACCAACCGGCTGCTGCAGGAAGGTCTGGTCGAGAGCAAGACGCATTTCGGGTCGTCCGTCATCTCCATGACGCCGGAAAAGATGCACTATCTGTACGAGGTTCGGGTGGCCATCGAGACCGTGGCGATCCGCCACCTGGCGCACCAGGCATCCGGCGCCGACGTCGCTCTCCTGGAAGGGGTCGTCCAGGAGATGCGCAGGGCCGCGAGCAAGCGGCAACTCGCCGGCGTGGTCGAAAGCGAGCTGCGCTTCCACGAGGTGCTGCGGGAACGCTCCGGCAATCCCTATGTGATGCATGTCGGCAAGCTCATCGACGCCCAGGTCCGCATGGCGCTGACGATCGATAACATGCGCTACGACAACCTGCGGGATGTCGCCGACGAACATCTGCCGCTGATCGAAGCCATCAAGCAGGGCGACGCGCAGAAGGCCGAGAAGCTGCTCGCGATCCACATCCTGGCCTCGCTGCCGCGACTCTCCACCGCTGCGCCGGCGGAGTCTGGGACGGGAGCCCGAAAGGGAGCGAAGAAGGCCTGATCAGCCGCGCAGCGTGGCGCAGAATCGCCTCAGCCGTTCGATAGCCGCGGCAACAATCTCTTCCGAACCGGAGAACGACAGCCGGATGTAAGCGGCCATGTTGGGGCCGAAGGCAAAACCGGGGACCACGGCCAGGCCTTCCTCCGCAAACAGCCGCTCGGCGAATTGCGATCCGGACATGCCGGTCGCGGAAACATCGACAAAGCAGAACATGCCGCCCGCCGGCCGCACGAACCGGAGGTCTGGGATCTCGGCCAGGCCCGCGCACATGATGTCGCGGCGCCGGCGCAGCTCGGCCGAGAAGTAGCGCATGTCGCCGTCGCCACGCTCGGTAAGGCCGACCGCAGCGGCGTCCTGGATGAAGGTCGGCGAGCCGAACAGCATGCATTGCGAAAGGTTCTGCAGATGCGGCGTCGCCGCAAGCGGCGACAGGGTCCAGCCGAGACGCCAGCCGGTCATGGCATGTGACTTGGACACGCTGTTGACGATGATCGTCCTGGCGCGCATGCCCGGAAGAGAGGCGATGGAGGTGAACGGCGCGTCATAGACCGCGCTGCGATAGACCTCGTCGCTGATGATCCAGAGGTCATGCTGCGCCGCGACTTTGGCGATGATCGACAGATCCTCGGGCCCCAACACATATCCGCCGGGATTGTTCGGGGAGTTGAGGAGCATCGCCCGGGTCTTTCCGGTCACCGCGCCGGTGAGCACGCTCTCGCTGAGCCGCGCCGCGCCGCCATCGATCGAGAGCTTCACCGGCCTCGCCGTCGCGCCGCCGACTCGGATCGTCGCCTCATAGGTCGCGTACCATGGCTCCAGGAACAGCACTTCGCTCGTCGGATCGGCGAGGCACATGACCGCCGCAAACAGAGCATTCTGCGCCCCGGCAAAGACCGTGACCTCGTCGGGATGCCAGGCCTGGCCGTCGAATCGCGACTGGGCAGCCGCGATGCCTTGCCGGAGCTCCGGCGTCCCGGGAACAGGGGCATAATGCGTCCGGCCGGCGCGCACCCTTTCAAACATGGCTTCGACGATGAAGCTCGGCGTGTCGAACGAGGTGTCGCCGAGGCAAAGGCTGATGACGTCCTTGCCGCCTTCGATCGCTGTTGCCGCGGCATCGGCGATCGCCCAGCCGGCGGAGCCATCGCTGGCAATGTCCTCGACGCGCTTTGCAAACGCCGGCGAAGCAACGGTCGGCCCGCTGGCGCTCATGACGACACAGCCGTTTCGTATTGAATGTGCGGATTGAGAATCCCGGTCGGATCCAGCGCGGCCCGGATGCGATTCATGGTGCTGATCTCCTGTGCCGATCGGGAACGCCAGAGATGCGCCCGCTTCTCCCGCCCGATACCATGTTCCGCGGAGATCGACGAGGGTTGATAGCGCGAGAGCGTCTCATAGACGCAACGCTCGATCCCGGCATCCGCCTCCGCTGCCGCTCCAGCATGTCCGATCATGAAGTGGACATTGCCATCGGCGAGATGGCCGAAATAGTACGGAACGGCATCCGGCATCTGTTCCGCCAGTGTGCGCTCGACTGCGCCGATATAGGTGGAATAGTCCTGAGGTCGCAGGCTGACGTCGAAGTACAAGACCTTCGGATACATCCTCTCGATGATCTCGGAGCCGTCGCGGATAGACCAGAACACCGCTTCCTGCGCCTTGGTCTGAGCCAATGCACTGTCGGCGATACAGTCCAATCCGGAGAGGATATCGGCGAACATGTCATTGGGCGAAGGATCCCGCGCGCCGGTCTCGAGCTGGGCCAGAAGATAGATCGGATGCGCGGCCTGTAGCGGGGCCCTGGCGCTCTTTAGAACCTGTCGCGAGACGTCGGCGAAGTAGCGGTTCCACATGATCTCCAAGGCTGACAGGAATTGCCCGCAGCGTGCCTGGAGAGTGCCCATGACGGTCAACGCGTCTTCGAGCGTCTGGAGCGCGATGAGGGCGCTGGCGCTGTCCGCGGCCGCGGGTACCAGCGACAGCAGCGCCCTGGTGACGACGCCTAGGGTTCCTTCGGAGCCGATGAATATTTGCTTCAGATCGTAGCCGGCATTGTCCTTCTTCAGCCCACGCAAATCGGTGAGGATGGCACCGTCGGCCAGCACCGCCTCGATACCGACGACGTTCTGGCGGGTCATGCCAAAGCGCACCACCGAATTCCCGCCGGCATTGGTCGCGATCGTGCCACCAATCGTGCAACTGCCCCTGGCGCCGAAGTCCACGGCGTAGCGGAGGCCGAACCTGGCCGCATGGCGGTTGACGGCTTCCAGCGTCACGCCGGCGTCGACGAGGAGCTGTCGGCGGAGCGGATCGAGGTCGTGGATCTTGCTCAGGCGTTCCGTCGAGATGCCCACTGTGTCGCGAGCGGCATCAGTGCCTTGGACCAGACCGGTTCGTCCCCCGAGCGTCACCACCGGGATCGCATGCTTATTCAGCACCGCAAGGCAGCGCGAGACTTCGTCCGTCGAACCCGGCCGCACCACCAGAGCGGGACCTCGCTCCGGAGAGACAAGAACCTGGGATACCCCGACGATTTCCTTGAGCTGGCCCTTGATGCCGTTGGGCGTCACGTCGCACCCGATGCCGCGAACATCGGCGCATCATTGTCGATCTCAATGACCGTGGGCTTCGATCTCTGAAAAGCCTCGGCCAGCTCCGCCTTGAGCTGGGCGATCGATTCGATGCGCGCCGCGTGGCAGCCAAAGCCCCGCGCCAGGGTCAGGAAGTCGGGGGAGTAGAGATCGACACCCACGGTCGGGATGCCCGCCGCCACCATGGCGTCACGGATTTCGCCATAGGCTCGGTTGTTCCAGAGGATGATCGGCAGGCTGACGTTGTTTTCGACCGCAGTCGTCAGTTCCTCGATGGAATAGAGAAAGCTGCCGTCGCCGACGATGGCGACCACCTGGCGATTGGAGCAGCCGATCTTCGCGCCGACCGCCGCCGGCATCGCGCTGCCGAGCGTCCCGTAGCCGTTCGGGAAGAGCCAGCAGCCCGGTTTGAGGGACGGATAGAAGTGATTGCCGGTATAGGCCAACTGCGTGGAATCGGCGCAGATGATCGCATCCGGATCGAGCACCTCGGACATCGCGGTCAGCACCAATTTGTGCTTGGGCGATTCCATCGACCAGCCCTTGTCTGCGCTGATTTCCTTCTTGAGCGCGGCAACCCGAGCTCTGGCGCCCTTCTGTTTCGACTCGCCACACACGGTCCGGATCGCCCGCAGAGCCTCGCCCGCGTCGGACAACAGGCCGACTTCCGGCAGGTGGTTGATCGTCAGCTGCCGGGCGTCGATGTCGACGCGGATGAGTGAACCGGAAATCTTGTACCTGTTGCCGGTGTAGAGCAGATCGGTCTCACTGAGCTCGGTGCCGACGGCCAGGACGACATCCGCACACTTGATTTCCGCCTGCATGGAGCGAAACGGCAGGCTGGAGCCGAGAGAGAGCGGATCCGTCTCCGGCAGAATCCCCTTTCCGGTGTTCGTGGTGACGACCGGGATGTCGAGATGCCGGGCCAGATCCTGCACGCCTTCGCTCGCGTCGCGGGCGCCGCCGCCGGCGATCATCAGCGGCCGCTTGGCATCGCGAAGCAATGCCCCAGCCTTGCGCACCGCGTCCGGCTGCGGCGCCGGCCGGAAGATCGAGACGGAGCGTTCAGGGGTGACGGAAGTCTCTGCCGATAGAAGGTCGCGCGGCACTTCGATCACCACCGGACGCGGGCGCGCCACCTGCATCAGCGACATCGCGCGATGAAACACTTC
>Ga0068862_100003207_pt1 | contig 14173 bp, 15 predicted proteins | sample KBSSwiS52_FD_66598 | JGI IMG/M metagenome (GOLD analysis project Ga0068862, IMG submission 66598) | Switchgrass rhizosphere microbial communities from Kellogg Biological Station, Michigan, USA - KBS Switchgrass S5-2 | ecosystem: Host-associated > Plants > Roots > Rhizosphere > Soil ... | reverse complement strand
CCCGTCCACTCCAAGGCCGAGGCCGAAGACAAGGTCTCTTCGGGCGAAGTGCTGGCGGCGCTGGTCCTCCCCGAAGACCTGATCAACAAGATCAACTCGCTCTCGACCCTGACCCCGGGGACGCCCGAAGTCGAAGTGATCGTCAACGAGGAGGACCCGGTCAAGGCAGGCCTCGTCAACGATCGGATCACCGCGCTGATGGCCCAGGCCAACCTGGCGATCGCCCGGCGGATCGCCAACGAAGGCAGCCACTACCTGAAGCTGGTGATCGAGGGCGGCAAGCTGCCGGTGCTGGGGTCGACGATCCACATCCTCGGCCTGCAGGCGAGCGCCCGGATCCTCGCGGCACTGGAGCCGGCGCTGCCGCCGGGGCCGCTTCGCAGCTCGCTTGCCCAGGTGACCGAATTCGCCGACCAGGCCGGCGAAAACCTCGACATCGCCGGGCCGCTGATCGACCGCCTGGCCGAACCGATCAAGGTCGACAAGGTCGTGGTCGGCGGCTCCTCGCCGCCGCTCGAAGTCTTCGCGATCGCCGTCGCCGCGACCTTCACCCTGGCCTTCGTCACGGTGCTGCTGGTCGCCGGCTCGCTCGCCCTCGAGCGCGAGGAGAACGCCTTCTCGCGCCTGGTCCGTGGCCTCGTCTCCGAGACCGAGCTGCTCGGCGAGAAGGTCCTGCTCGGGGTCGCGGTCGGCCTCGTCGTCACCCTCCTGATGCTCGCCGGGCTGCAGATCTTCGTGCCGCTCGAATGGAACCGGATCGGTCTCTGGCTGGCGGCGATCGTGGTCGGCGGCGCGGCGCTGGCGGCGGCGGGCGCGGCGCTTGGCGCCCTCGCCCGTGAGGTCCGCGCCGTCTCGCTGCTCGCCTTCATGGTCACCCTGCCGATCGCCTTCCTCTCACTGATCCCCTCCGGCGCGATCGGCGCCGACCTCTACTCGGTGATCAAGGTGATAGCCGCGCTATTCCCCTTCAAGCCGGCGCTGGAAGCGCTGACCGGCGCCCTCGACTCCTCCGGCCCCTCGATCGGCGGTCCGTTGCTCCACCTCGCGATCCTGCTCGTTGCCTACCTGGCGATCGCAAGGCTCGCGCTGCGCCGTTTCGCCGCGGTCTGAGGGGCCGGCCGCCGGCCAGAAGGGGCTAGTGCGAGTCTCGCGACTGCGTGTGGAAGAGCGCCGGGTGGTTCCAGCGCGCCCCCTGGCGCCCTGGCGACTCAGGCGACCTGCCCTCATCGGTCGAGTTGCCCCAGAGTCCCCGCCAATCCTTCCAGCTCCCGAAATCCCTCCATTTGATCCTCGAGAGCTTCTCGCCCTTGCCGTCGCAGGTGTCTTCGATCTCGGTTACGCCCTGGCGCGGGGTGAAGAAGTTGGCGTGCGAGTCGACCGCCACGTAGATCCTCGGGCGGGCGCGGTAGAGCTCGACTTCCCACCACATCCGGCTGCCGCCTGAATGGTGTCGGGAGGTGGTCATGCAGACCGGCGTCTCGCCCGCGTAGCCGACCTGGACGAACTCCCAGTCGCCCTCGTGCTTGCCGATCCCCAGGTAGGCCTTCGGGTTGTAGAGGTACCAGAGCCAGTATTGGACCCAGGTCAGACCGCCGTCCTCGACCTGGCGGCGGTAGCCGACCTTGCCGAATTTCGGCCGCAGTCGTTTCTCCTGGTCCTCGGAGTCGGGTGGGAAGTTCATCCGACCTCCGTCGTCCGGCAGGGCGTCGAGCGCGACTTCGCCGCCCGGCGCGCCGCTCGCCGTGATCAGGGTTGCCGGCACCGCTTCGACGCTCTCGACCGCCATCGGCAGGTACTTCTCGGCGGAATCGAAGACGAAGATCGGGTCGATCGGCTTGCTCGGCATCAGGGCGAACCTAAACGGAGTCGCCGGCGGGCGCCAGACACCTCCGTTTTCGTGATCGGCAGGCGGCTACAACGCCAGCGGGATCGCGTTGCCATGGAGGACCGCGGTGCGGGCGGCGGCGAGGCCGGGGTCGAGGCTCGACTCGACGAAGCGCTCGAGCTCGAGCTCGGGGGCGAGAATCGCCCGCACCCGCTCCAGCACCTCGACCTCCCCCAGGCTCGGAAAGCGCCGGCCCTCCGCCTCGATCGCCGCCAGCGCCACCTCGCCGCCGTCAAGCGAGAGGCAGCCGTGGCGGCTGACGAAGGCGTCGAGTACCGAGAGCTCCTCCCCCTCCTCGGTCCGCACTTCGAGCTCGAGCTGCGCCAGCTCGTAGTCGGGCTCGGCGGCGACGAGTGTCTCCTCCTGCTCGGCGGTCGGGTAGGCGACGTAGACCGGCGCGACGGTGCCGGGGCTGCGCTGCAGGGTCGAGGGCACCGCGCCGTGGGACGAGACGTGGGCCGAGTAGACGACGTCGAAATCGGCCAGACCGGCGCGCAGGACCGGCAGCGGCTCGGCCGGCAGCGTCGCCAACTTGGCGGCGAGGACCGGCGGCGAAGCATTTGCGCCGTAGGCGAGCAGCGGCCGGCGGCCGACCAGGTCGGGGGTGGCGGGCAGGTCGTGGGTACGCTCGCCGACCTGGACGAAGGAGCGCAGCGGCGCCGGAAACGGGTAGGCCGCGGCGCGGGCGAGGACCTCGCTGGCGGAAAGCCGCTGTTCGATCGGATCGAGATTTTGCATCGGTTCGGACCACAGCTGTACCCACTTGTCGCCGATACCACTCGGGGCGCGGGCGGGGCGCGGTCATCTAGGGTCAGGCGATGCGGGTGCTCTTCATCGGCGACGTGGTCGGCAGCCCCGGGCGGCGCGGCCTGCGTGAGACGATGCCGGCGCTGCGCGAGCGCCACGCCCCCGACCTGATCGTCGTCAACGGCGAGAACTCGGCCGGCGGGATGGGGATCACCGAGCGCACCGCCAACGATCTCTTCGCCAGCGGCGCCGACGTGATCACCTCCGGCAACCACGTCTACCGCCACCGCGAGGCCTACGAGTTCATCGACCGCTGCGAGCGGCTGGTGCGGCCGGCCAACTACCCGAGCGGCAACCCCGGCCGCGGCCACCTCGTTGTCGCGGCGGCCGGCAAGCGCGTGGCGGTGATCAACCTCTCGGGCGGCATCGGCCTGACCGTCGCCCGCTCACCCTTCGACACCGTCGACGCGATCCTCGACCAGCTCGACGCCGACTTCGCGATCGTCGACTTCCACGCCGAAGTGTCGAGCGAGAAGGTGGCGATGGGCTGGCACCTCGACGGTCGCGTCGCCGCCGTCTTCGGCACCCACACCCACGTCCCCACCGCCGACGGCCGCGTCCTCCCCGGCGGCACCGGCTTCATCTCCGATGTCGGCATGACCGGCTCCCGTACCAGCGTCCTCGGAGTGAAGCCCGAGCAGGTCCTGCGGCAATTCATCCAGCAGATGCCGACCCGTTTCGAGACCGCGACCGAGGACGTCTGGGTGATGGGCGCGCTGGTCGACGTCAACGAGCGGGGGCTGGCCGACCGCTTCGAGCAGCTGATGGTGCCGGCTCCGCCGCAGGACTGAGCGCCGGCTCGCCGCCGGGCTCGGCGCGCGGGTCGCGGTCGAGCAGCGCCAGCGCGACGAGCAGCAGCGGGTAGAACCAGACGATGTAGAGGTAGAACCAGTGGTGGAGGGTGAGCTGGACGCCGATCACCAGCGCCGCGCTCAGCGCCGCCACCTGCAGCAGCGACTTGCGGCGGGGGACGAGGGCGAGGGCGACCGCGAGGGCAGCGAGGGCGACCAGCAGGATCGTGTGCAGCCATTCGAGGTTCGCCTGCCCCCAGACGCTGAACGGCGAGCTGCGCCCGGTCTGGGCGCCGAGCGAGCGTTCGAAGGTCGTCTTCAGGCCGGGGTCGATAGCCGGCCAGATCATCGCGGCGACGCCGACCAGGACGAAGCCGCCGGCGAACAGAAGCGCGGTCCGGGGCAATCGCCGCGTCTCCCCCGGCGGCCGGTAGGTGAGCAGCATCGGCCCCAACACCGCCGGCACGAACTTGGCGAAGGTGGCGAGCGAGAGCATCACGCCGCGGGCGAACGGCCGCGCGAGGACGAGCAGGGTGGCGACCAGCAGCGCAGCGATCAGGCTGTCGTTCGAGTTCGACTCGAGGACGTAGGCGGTGTAGGGGTAGGCGGCCCAGCCGAAGGCGAGGATCGCGGCGAGCCGCTGGCCCGCGGGTCCCGGCCGCGCTCGGATCCCGAGCAGCACCAGGAACCCGAGCGTCAGCAGATCGAAGATCACCGAGGTCATGTGGGCCGCCGGCAGGTCGTCCCATTCGCCGCTGTAGGGCCAAACCAGCTCGGCCGGCACATAGGTCAGGTAGTTGATCGGCCCGTAGGTGTCGCCGGAGTGGATGTCCTCGGGGAAGTTGTCGTAGATCGGTTCGCCGTGGACGATCTTGTCAGCGCCCACCACGCCCGCGTAGCCGACGTCGATGGCGCCGGCGTTGGCGACGTTGAGGCCGACCCGTACCCCCACCAGGAAGAGCGCCGCGATCACCAGCCAGGCGGTCGGCCAGACCGGCCGCAGCCCCTCCCCCCTGCCGCGGAAGCCGATCCACAGCGCCCGGCCGAGCAGGTAGACGAGCGGCGGGTACTGCAGCGGCACCGAGACGCCGATGTCGGCGCGGTTGAAGAAGAAGTGCGAGACGGTGAAGCCGAGCAGGAAGATCAGGTCGAGGTTCGCCGCCCGCCGCCAGCGCCGCCAGTCGAACAGCCCGATGAGGAAGATCAGGCACAGGGGGACGAAGACGAAGGGCGAGTTGAGAGCGTGGCCGAAGGCGCCGGAGTAGCCGCGGGCCATCTTCCAGGCGACCTGGAAGCCGGTCCATTCCTCGGTCACTTCGGGTCGGTGGGGGTCGACGTAGACGACCGCGACCTCCTCGTCGCCGGCGAAGTAGGCGACCTGCCAGTGGCCGTCCTGGAAGGTCGTGGTCGAGGTCAGGCTGCCGTTCTCGCGGCGCTCCTTGGCGACGGCAGGGGCGCGCTCGGCGACGTTGGCTGCTTCCAGTTCGGTCGTGCCGTTCTTCGGCGGCACGTCTTCGTCGCTGGTCGAGGCGGCAAGCGCCGGCGTCGCCGCGAGCGCGAAGAGCAGCGCCGCGATCATCAGCATCCGCTTCATCCCGCGACCCCGAAGTGGGCGCGGACCACCGGGGCGACGTCGCGCAGCGTCCACTGCTCGCGCTCCGATGCCGACTGCGGTCCGCAGCCGACGAAGAGCAGCGGCCCGAGGCTGTCACCGGCATGCAGCGCCCCGTGGCTGCCGCCACCGGCGTGGGTGACGCCGCCCCAGTCGACCGCCTCGAAGCCGAGCTGCAGCGAGAGGATGAAATCGCCGGCGTGAGGCGCGGTCAGCGCCGACCAGACCCGGGCCAGCGGGTCGGGGTAGGTCTCGCTGCGCACCTTCCCGTCCGCGACGGTCGCCTCGAGCACCCCCGGCTCGCCCACCAACTCCCAGCTGCCGCCGCGCAGATCCTCGACCCCGGCGCCGGGACGGAAGCGCACCTGCTCGCCGCCACGCTCGACCACCGCCCACTCGCCGCCAGCGGGCGGCATCCCGGGCTGCTCGCGGCGTAGCTGCGCGCCGTCCTCGTCGACCAAGCGGCAGACCAGGTCGATGCCCTCGAGCTCGGCCAGCCGCTCGCGCACCGTTTCGGGCTCGGCCCGCTCCCCCTCCCCGGGCAGCAGGTAGACGTGGGCGGCGCGGCCGGTCGGGCTGACCGCCAGCTGCGCCAGCTCGGGCCGGTCGTCGGAGGGCTGCAGCACCGACCACTCAGCCGCCAGCAGCTCGGCCAGCGGCAGGCCGCGGTGGACGTCGGACTGCGCGTGGTCGGCCATCAGGATCACCGCGTGCTCGGCGAGAAAGGCGTCGATCCCTCCCCCCTCCTCGACCAGCTGCGCGAAGCACTCGTCGGCGCGGGCGATCGACTCGACCGTCGCCTCGGGCCCGTTTCGGTGCGAGTAGTTGTCGTTGTCGGGCAGCGAGAGCAGGAGGAAGTCGAAGCCGTCGTCCTTCATCAGCTCGACCGAGCAACAGGCGGCGTAGGGATCGCGGACGCCGGGGATCGAGGTCGACTTGCAGGGCACGTCGCGGCTGGCATAGAGGTCCCCATAAAAGAGGTCGGTCGGGCCCCAGGTGTGGTGGCGGAAGTGCAGCCGGGTCGCCTCGACCGCGCGCCGCATCAGCCCGTCGAGCGAGACCGGGTGACGGTGGCGGCCGCGGTAGATCAGGAACGGCGTGCAGGCGGTCCGCGCTCCGGCGTCGTCGAGGCTCTCGAACAGGGTCTCGATGTCCGGGTTGAGATGCGCCAGGTTCATGTTGAAGACGAGGTCGTAGAGGGCGCGGAAGACGCCAAAGGCGCGGGTCGCCTCGAGCGAGGAGCCGTACTCGACGTAGCGCCGCTCGAGCCGGTGGTACCAGTTCATGCCGCTTATCCAGTGGTGCTCGGCGCCGAGCCCGGTGACGATCTCCGAGCAGGCGACGGGAGTCACCGAGGGGAAGCTGGAGACGCAGTCGGGGACCAGCACGCCGCGCTCGAGGAGCGCCCCGAAGGTCGGTGCCCGGCCCGCCGCGACGGCGCGCTCGAGCATGTCGGTCCGCAGCGAGTCGACGTAGGTGAGGACCAGCTTTTTGCGCGGAGGCACCGCCGCCGCCATCCCCCAGGGCTAGCGCAGGACGCGCAGGCCGGCGTGTTTGCGCTGGGCGCGGCGTCGGCGCGAGATCGCCAGCCAGAGCAGGGCCAGCACGATCGCAATGATCACGATCGGGACCACGATCGCGATACCGGCGACCGCCAGCGCGGCGAGGCTGACGAAGAAGGCCAGCGCCCCCGCCCCACTCCCCTCGCGGCGGCTGGCGCCGGAGACGATGTCGGAGATGATCAGGCAGGCGGCGATCGCGCCGACCAGCCCCAGCACCGCGCCGAGCGCGTCGTCGAGCAGGAATCCGACGATCAGGCCGATCACCGCGGCGAGGATCGTCATCCGCCCGCGAGCAGACCCGTGAGTACCGGTCGTCCCGGCGAGCATGCCGATCGCGAGCCCGATCCCGAGGTCGGTCAAGAAGTCCACGGGAAGGAAACCTAGCGATCCGCCACACTCTGGGGACCGATGGCTGAAGTTCCGCGACCCCGGCACCGCCGCCGCGCCCACTCGAGCGCCCGCGACCTGGAGCGCTATGCCGGCCTCTTCGCCGAGCGGACGACGGTGATGCGTTCCTCGGCGATGCGCGACCTGATGGCGATCACCGCCCGCCCGGAAGTGATCTCGCTGGCCGGCGGCCTGCCCGACACCTCGACCTTCCCGCCGCAGAGCTTCGCCGCCCAGATGACCCGGATCGCCCAGGAGTCAGCGGCCGAGGCGCTGCAGTACGGGCCGACCGAGGGGTTCGAGGAGACCAAGGACTGCATCGGCGAGGTGATGGCGGCAGAGGGGATGCTCCCCGACCCCGAGGACGTGATCGTCACCACCGGCGGCCAGCAGGCGATCGATCTCGTCTGCAAGACCCTGGTCGACCCCGGCGACGTCGTCGTCTGCGAGGCGCCGACCTACCCGGGCGCGGTCCCGGTCTTCTGCAGCTACCAGGCCGACGTCGTCCAGATCGAGGTCGACGAGGAGGGGATGCGGATCGACGTCCTCGAGGAGCTGATCGAGCGCCTCGGCCGCGAGGGCCGCCGTCCGAAATTCGTCTACTCGGTGCCGAGCTTCCAGAACCCGGCCGGGGTGACGATGTCGCTCGAGCGCCGGGTGCGGCTGGTCGAGCTGGCGGCCCAGCACGAGATGCTGGTCGTCGAGGACAACCCCTACGGGCTGCTGCGCTACGAAGGCGAGCCGCTGCCGCCGCTCTACCAGCTCGACGGTGGCGACTTCGTGATCTACCTCGGCACCTTCTCGAAGATCCTCTCCCCTGGCATCCGGCTCGGTTGGGCAGTGGCGCCGCCGCCGGTGATGGAGAAAATCGTCCTCGGTAAGCAGGCCGCCGACCTCTGCACCTCGACCCTCACCCAGTACTTCCTGCACGAGTACTTCAAGGAAGGTCGCTGGCGCGACTACGTCGACGACCTGGTCGGGATCTACCGCCGCCGCCGCGACGTGATGCTCGGCGCGCTGCGCGAGCACTTCCCCACCGAGGCGACCTGGACCGAGCCCGAAGGCGGCCTCTTCATCTGGGCGACGCTGCCCGACTACATCGACACCAGCGACCTGCTGGCCAAGGCGCTGCGCGCCGACGTCGCCTTCGTCCCCGGCCAGGGGGCCTACGTCGACGGCCGCGGCGGCAGCTCGATGCGCCTCAACTTCTCCGGGGTGAATGAGGACGAAATCCGCGAGGGCATCGGGCGGATCGGCGCCGTAATCGACGAACAGGTCGATCTCTATCAGGCGTTGGTATCGCCGCCCGGCGGCTCGCAATCCTCGCCGGGCATGCCCGGATGCGAAGCGGAGGACGTGCCGGTTGATGAGACCAAGCCCTCACCCGACCAGGGTGGGTCCGTGCTCCCCTTCCCGAAGGCGGGTGAAGCGTGAAGGTAGCCGTCCTCAAAGGCGGCCGTTCGCTCGAGCGCGGCGTCTCGCTGCGCTCCGGAGCTCGGGTCGAGGACGCGCTCGAGCGGCTCGGCCACGAGGTCCAGCCGATCGACGTCGGCGCCGACCTGGTGCGGCGGCTCGAGGCCGACCGGCCTGACGTCGCCTTCGTCGCGATGCACGGTGCCGGCGGCGAGGACGGCACCGCCCAGGAGCTGCTCGAGATCCTCGGAATCCCGTTCACCGGTCCCGGCGCCTCGGCCTGCGTCCGCTGCATCGACAAGGTCCTTGCCAAGTACGCGATCCGCGAGGCCGGCATCCCGACCCCCGACTGGTTCGGTTTCAAACAGACAGCCTTCCGCGAGCTCGGCGCCGGCGACGCGCTCGGCGCGCTCGAGGCCAGCCTCGGCTTCCCGCTGGTGGTCAAGCCGAGCCGCGGCGGCTCCTCGCTCGGCGTTCGCTTTGCCGCGGCCGCGGCGGAGATACCGCAGGCCCTGGTCTCCGCCTTCAGCTACGACGAGCAGGTGCTGCTCGAACGCTTCGTCGACGGTCGCGAGATGGCGGTCAGCGTGCTCGGCGACGAGGCGCTGCCGGTGGTCGAGGCGATCCCGGCGGAAGGCGACCGCTACGACTTCGAGGCCCGCTACGAGATCGGCCGCACCCGCTTCGAGTGCCCGGCGGCACTGAGCGACGGTGAGCGCGCCGCGGTGGTCGAGGCGGCGCTCGGCAGCTACCGCGCGCTGGGGCTGACCGGGTTCGCCCGGGTCGATCTGATCCTCGCCGCCGACGGGCCCTGGGTGCTCGAGGCCAACGCGATCCCCGGCCTCACCGACACCAGCCTCCTCCCCCAGGCCGCCGAGGCGGCGGGGATGTCGTTCGAGCGGCTGGTCGAGCGGATCCTCGACCTGGCGCTAGCCCCCGCGGCGGCCTAGCCGCGTGCGGGCACCCCGGGCAGCGAGCCTAGCCCTCGCCCCCCTGGGCGAAGTCTTCCGGCGTCACCTCGTCGAGGAACTCTTTGAACTTGTCGACGACCTCCTCGGTGTCCTCGACCTCGTGCTCGAACTCGATCGCCGACTCCTCGATCACCTCCTCGGCCGCGAAGATCGGTGCCGAGACCCGGACCGCGAGGGCGAGCGCGTCGCTCGGCCGCGAGTCGATCTCGACCTCCGAGCCGCCGACCGAGACCGTGATCGAGGCGTAGAAGGTGTTGTCGCGCAGCTCGGTAACCGAGACCCGCTCGCATTTCGCGTCGAGATTCTCGAGCACGTCGGAGAGCAGGTCGTGGGTCATCGGCCGCGGCGTCGAGGCGCCCTGCAGCTTCATCAGGATCGCCGCCGCCTCCGGATGACCGATCCAGATCGGGAGGAAGCGATTGCCGTCGACAGTCTTCAGCAAGACGATCGGCTGCTTGCCGACCATGTCGAAGCTGACTCCGTAGATCTGCATCTGCTGCACAGTGGGCGATCCTGGATTCGAACCAGGGACCTCGTCCTTATCAGAGACGCGCTCTAACCAACTGAGCTAATCGCCCGGGGACGGCGATTCTAGCGGCGCCGCGCGTGAGCGATATCGAGTGCCCCGGCCGCTGCCGCGGCTAGCGCCGTTTGCGCCCCAGGGCACGGGCGAAGGCGCGGGCTTCATCGACGTCGTCGAAGCGCAGCTCGACCGCGATCCCCTCCCCTTTGGGCCGCACCGTAACCTCGTGGCCGAGGGCCTTCTCGAGCTGGTCGCCGGCCGTGGCGAGGGCCGCCTCGGCGTCGGGATCGAGCGTTTTGCGCGGCCTTGCCTTTGGCTGGCCAGCCAGCCGAACCCTGTTCTCGGTCTCGCGGACCGACCATCCACCCCGCGCCGCATCGCGCGCCAAGCGGCGACGGACGTCATTGCCGCTGGCCCCGAGGATCGCCTTGCCGTGGCCCTCGCTGAGTTCGCCGGACTCGAGCATCGCCAGCGCCTCATCGGGCAGCTCGAGCAGCCGGATCAGGTTGGAGATCGATGGGCGGCTGCGGCCGACCCGGCGGGCGAGGTCCTCTTTCGAGAGGCTGAGCTCGTTGAGTAGGGCGTCGCAGGCGCGCGCCTCCTCGACCGGGTTGAGGTCCTCGCGAACCATGTTCTCGATCAGTGCCGCCTGCAGCCGCTCGGTCTCGGCTTGGTCGCGGACCACCGCCGGCACCTTCTCCAGCCCCGCCTGCTGGGCGGCTCGCCAGCGACGCTCGCCGGCGACCAGCTCGTAGCTGCCGTCGTGCAGGGGGCGGACCAGCAGCGGCTGGACGACGCCGCTGGTCTCGATCGAGGCGGTCAGAGCCGCCAGCGCCTCGGGATCGAAGTTGGTCCGCGGCTGCTCGGGGTTGGGCTTGATCAGCTCGACCGGCAGCTCGCGCAGCTCGCCCGCGTCGCCGGGGTCGCTCTCCGGCAGGATTGCCGACAGGCCGCGGCCGATCCCGCGACGGTTGGCTTTGCTAGCCACGGGTCGCGAGCTCCTTCGAGAGCGCTTCGTAGGCGACGGCGCCGCGCGAAGAGGGAGCATGCTCGGTCACGGGCAGACCATAGCTCGGCGCCTCGGCGACTCGGACGCTGCGCGGGATCACCGTCTCGAAGACCATCTCGCCGAAGTGGCGGCGCAGCTCGGCCTCGACGTCCTGGGCCAGCCGGGTGCGGTCGTCGTGCATGGTGATGAGCAAACCCGAAACCTCAAGTCGAGGGTTGAGTTCACGCCTGATCAGGCCCAAAGTCTCCAGAAATTGCACCAATCCCTCCAACGCCAGGTACTCGGCCTGGACCGGGACGATGACGCGGTCGGCGGCGGTCAGGGCGTTGACGCTGACCGGGCCGAGCGAGGGCGGGCAGTCCAGCAGAGTCGCCTCGAAGCGCTCGCGGACCGGGCCCAGCCGTTCACGCAGGCGCGTCTCCGACCCCTCGATCCGCGGCAGCTCGACCGCGGCGCCCGCCAGGTCGCGGCTGGCGGGAACCAGCCAGAGGTTGTCCGGCCCGGCCGGCCGTGCCGCCTCGGCGACCGAGGTCTCGCCGGTCAGGCAGTCGTAGGAGGAGGGGTGGGTGTCGGCCGAGGCGCCCAGCGCGGTCGTCGCGTTGCATTGCGGATCGAGGTCGACGAGCAGCGTCTGGTGGCCCTCGGCCGCGGCGCAGGAGGCAAGGTTGACGGCGGTCGTCGTCTTCCCGACGCCGCCCTTCTGATTCGCGACCGCGTAGACCGTGCCCATTGCCGCTCAGACTATTGACGCTGTCGCGGCGGCGAATCGCTGTCGCGCGGTGGCTGAAGGTCGGATAGCCTGGCGCCGTGCCCGACGACTACGACTGGCCAGAGACCCCTGCCGAGCGCGCCCGCGAGCTGGTCGAGGGGGTGCTCGACGAACTCGACCTCGACGGCGAGGTCGTTGTCGAGGAGGACGACAATCGGATCGAGCTGAGCGTCGAGGGGGACGACGACTACGGCCTGCTGATCGGCAAACGCGGCCAGACGATCGATGCCCTGCAACTTCTCTGCTACCAGGCCGCCTTCCGCGGCATGCGCGAGCGCAAGCGGGTGGTACTCGACGCCGCCGGCTACCGCGGCCGCCGGCGCGAGACCCTGGAGGGACGCGCCGACAGGGCTGCCGAACAGGCGCTCTCCAACAACCGTGTCGTCGAGATGGACCCGATGAGCGCCCAGGAGCGGCGCGTCGTCCACGAACGCCTCAAGGACCGGGCCGGAGTCGAGACCTACAGCGAGGGCGACGAGCCGCACCGCTGCGTGGTCGTCTCGCCGCTGATCTCCGAGTGAGCGAGCCGGGCGCGGAGCTCGCGCCCGAGGCCCGCGCGGCGCTGCGGCGGGTGCTCGAGCTACTGCGGGAGGATCCCGCCTCGCTCAGCTCGATCACCGACGAGCGCGCCTGGCAGGTGCACGTCGTCGACAGCCTCACCGGACTCGAGGTGCCTGAGCTGCTTCAGGCCGAGCGGATCGCCGACGTCGGGGCGGGTGCGGGCTTCCCGGGGCTCGTCCTCGCCGTCGCACTGCCCGCCGCCCAGGTCGACCTGATCGAGTCGGTCAGCCGTAAGGCCGGCTTCATCGACCGCGCCGCGGGCACGGCCGGGATCGACAACGCGCAGGCGCTCAACGCCCGCTCGGAGGAGTTGGCGGGCGGAGCTGGCCACGAGGCCTACGACGTCGTCACCGCCCGGGCGGTCGGCCGCCTATCGACCCTCGCCGAGCTGGCCAGCCCGTTGCTCCGCGACGGCGGCGTCCTCGTCGCCTGGAAGGGCAAACGAGACCTCGACGAGGAGGCGGAGATGGAGCGGGCCGCCGAGGCTCTGGCGATGCGCCCGGAGCGGGTCCTCGAGGTCGGCGACCGGGCCGGGAGCCGCCATCGCCACCTACATGTGCTGCGGAAGTCGGGGCCGACGCCCGGCGACCTGCCGCGGCGAGCGGGCCTCGCCAAGAAGCGTCCGAAGGGAAGCGCCTAGGCGCAGCGCGGAAACGCGCCCTAGCGGCGCTTGCGCTTTCGTTTTTTCGGTGGGGGTGGAGGCGGTTTCGCCGCGGCGATAGCGGCGGCGCCTTCCGGGGTCGCGACGACCGGCACCGGGATCAGTTTTTTCATCGCCAGCCCCTGGCCGATCGTCCAGAGGTTGGTCGTGATCCAGTAGACGATCAGCCCTGCCGGGAAGGTGATGATGAAGGGGACGAAGACCAGCGGCAGGACGAACATGATCATCCGCTGGTTTTTGTCAGCGGTCGCCGACATGAAGAAGCCCGAGACGAGCTGGGTTCCGACGTAGAGGATCAACAGGGCGATCAGTTCGCCTCCCGTCGCCTTCCCGGTCAGGTCATGGACGAAGAGGAATTCGGCGCCATAGGCGGCGCAGTGGCCGGCCTGGGGGCAGCCCATGTCCGGCGGGAGCTCGTGGCGCAGCGTGTAGAAGAGGGTGATGAAGACCGGCAGCTGGGCGATCAGCGGGATGCAGGAAGCGAGCGGGTTGACTTTGTTCTCTTTGTAGAAGCGCATCATTTCCTGCTGCATGCGCTGTTTGTCGTTCTTGTATTTCTCCTGGATCTCTTTGATCTGCGGCTGCAGCGCCTGGAGGGCCCGCATCCCTTTCAGCTGTTTGTAGGTGAGCGGGATCAGAGCCGCCCGCGTGACAACGGTCAGGGCCATGATCGAGAGCCCCCAGCTGAGGCCGACGTTGTCGTGGAAGAACTTGAGGACCGCGTTGGCGACATCGATCAGCGGCTGCAGGATGTTGGCGTCGGGGATGAACATCAGGAGTGCGCCTCCCCGTGGTAGTCGGCCGGATGGACGTGGCCGAGCCCGCGCAGCGTGAAGCGCCGGGGGACTGGGTCGAAGCCGCCGTGGCTGAATGGATTGCAGCGCAGCAGGCGCCAGGCGGCAAGAACGGCCCCGCGCAGGACCCCGAAGCGTTCGACCGACTCGACCGCATATTCGGAACAAGTCGGCTCGTACTTGCAGCGCCGCGGCAGGCCTGGCGAGATCCAGCGCTGGTAGCCGCGAAGCGGCGCCAGAAAGATCCGTTTCACGTGGAACGCCCCTTCGGACCGTCGGCCAGCGCCTCTTCGAGCGAAGCGGTAACGCCCGCAGTTCCCTCGCGCTCGACCAGGTCAGCGATCTCGGCGCGGGCGACGATCACGAAGTCATGCCCGGGCGGGAGCTGATCGGAGAGGCCCCAGAAAGCCTCACGCAGCGCACGCTTG
>Ga0068862_100003194_pt1 | contig 14197 bp, 13 predicted proteins | sample KBSSwiS52_FD_66598 | JGI IMG/M metagenome (GOLD analysis project Ga0068862, IMG submission 66598) | Switchgrass rhizosphere microbial communities from Kellogg Biological Station, Michigan, USA - KBS Switchgrass S5-2 | ecosystem: Host-associated > Plants > Roots > Rhizosphere > Soil ... | reverse complement strand
GCTCAAGCTTGCGATTTGCTGAAGCGACCGCCAAAGCCCGGTTCATGCCGACGCGCGGGGCCGCCGACAGTCTGAGTTTCCAGGACCTGATCCTGACCCTCCAGCGCTACTGGGGGGCGCAGGGCTGCGTCCTGTTGCAGCCCTACGACATGGAAATGGGGGCGGGGACGTTCCACCCGGCGACGGTGCTGCGGGCACTGGGGCCGGAGGCGTGGCGCGCCGCCTATGTCCAGCCGTGCCGCAGGCCGACCGACGGCCGCTATGGCGAGAATCCCAACCGGCTGGGCGCTTATTATCAGTTCCAAGTGGTGCTGAAACCGAGCCCGGGCGACTTGCAGGACCTCTACCTCGGCAGCCTCCGCGAAATCGGCATCGACCCGCTGAAGCACGACATCCGTTTCGTCGAGGACGATTGGGAAAGCCCGACGCTCGGCGCCTGGGGCCTCGGCTGGGAAGTGTGGTGCGACGGGATGGAGGTGACCCAGTTCACCTACTTCCAGCAGGTCGGCGGGTTCGAATGCAAGCCGGTGACCGGCGAGCTCACCTACGGACTTGAGCGGCTGGCGATGTACATCCAGGGCGTCGACAATGTGTTCGACCTCCGGTTCAACGACGCGGGCGTCAGCTATGGCGACGTGTTCCGCGAAAATGAGGTCGAAATGTCGGCCTATAATTTCGAAGTCGCGAACACCGAGGCGTTGTTCGACCAGTTCAAGAAGGCCGCCGCCGAGTGCGAGAATTGCCTTGCGGCGAAGCTGCCCATCCCGGCCTACGAGCAGGCGATCAAGGCGAGCCACCTGTTCAACACGTTGCAGGCGCGCGGCGTGATCAGCGTCGCCGAGCGGCAGGCCTATATCGGGCGCGTCCGCGACCTCGCGAAGGCCGCGTGCGGGGCGTGGTTGGAGCGGGCAAGTGGCTGATTTCCTGCTCGAACTCCTGTCCGAGGAAATTCCGGCGCGGATGCAGGCCAAGGCCCGCAACGATCTGGCGCGGCTGTTCGCGGAGAGCGTGAGCGCGGCGGGGTTGAAGACCGGCGCGGTCGATGTGCATTCGACGCCGCGGCGGCTGGTGCTGATCGCGCGCGACGTCGCGGACGCGACCGAGGCCAGCCGCGAGGAGCTGAAGGGCCCGCGCAGCAGCGCGCCGGCGCAGGCGCTCGAGGGGTTCTTGCGCAAGACCGGGCTGACACAGGAGCAGTTGGAAGAGCGCGACGGCGTCTATTTCGCGGTGATTGCGCGCGAGGGCCGGGGCGCGGCCGAGGTACTGGCGGAGGCGGTCAGGCAGATCATCGCCGACTTCCCGTGGCCCAAGTCAATGCGCTGGGGCGATGGCAGCCAGCGCTGGGTGCGGCCGCTGCACGGCATTGTCGCGATGCTCGGTGACGCGATCGTGCCGGTCGAGGTGGACGGCATCGCGAGCGGCGCGACGACGGTCGGCCACCGCTTCCACCATCCCGGGCCGATCACCGTCGGCGGGGCGCAGGATTATGTCGAGAAGCTGCGCGCTTGCCACGTCATCGTAGACCAGGCGGAGCGCGAGGCGCTGATCCGCGAGGGCGCGGCGAAGGCCGCGGCGGACGCCGGGCTGACGCTCCTCGAGGACGAAGGGCTGGTGGTCGAAAATGCCGGGCTGACCGAATGGCCGGTGCCGCTGGTCGGCCGGTTCGACGCCGATTATCTCGACGTGCCGCGCGAGGTGATCGTGCTCACCATGCGCACCAACCAGAAATATTTCGCCTGCACCGCAGCGGACGGCGGGCTCGCGCCAGCGTTCGTGTGCGTGGCCAACATCGACGCCAACGACGGTGGCGCGGCGATTGCGCAAGGGAATGCGCGGGTGCTTGCAGCGCGGCTCGCCGATGCGCGCTTCTTCTGGGAGCAGGACCTGAAGGTGCCGCTCGAGGAGCAGGCCAAGAAGCTGTCCGGAATCGTATTCCACGAGAAATTGGGTACGGTCGCCAACAAGGTCGAACGGGTCGCGAAGCTGGCGCGCTGGCTGGTCGAGGAGGGGATCGTCAAAGCTGACGCCTATCAGGTCGAGCGCACGGCGCGGCTCGCCAAGGCCGACCTCGTCACCGGCATGGTGGGCGAATTCCCCGAATTGCAGGGCGTAATTGGCGGCTACCTCGCTGCCGCGCAGGGCGAACCGGCGGCGGTCGCCGAGGCGGTGCGCGACCATTACAAGCCGGTCGGGCAGGGGGATCAGGTGCCGACCGCGCCGGTGACGGTCGCGGTGAGTCTCGCGGACAAGCTCGACAGTCTGGTCGGCTTTTTTCAGTTCGACGAACGGCCTACGGGGTCGAAGGACCCCTTCGCACTGCGCCGCGCGGCCCTGGGCCTGCTCGGCCTGATCATCGACAACGGTCTGCGTGTATCCATGCGCGATCTGATCACCGCCGCGGCGCATCCCGGTGGTGCGAATGCGGGCCGCGACGTCGCGACCTTCCTGATCGAGCGACTGAAAGTTCGGCAGCGCGAGGCGGGCGTCAGCCATGACCTGATCGACGCCGTCGTGGCGGTCGAGACGGGTGGCGACAACGTCCGCATGGTGGACCGCGTCAAAGCCTTGCAGGCGTTTGTCGGCACCGCCGACGGGACCAATCTTCTCACCGCCTACAAGCGCGCGGCGAACATCCTCAAGAAAGAACAATGGGACGTCGCCGGGGTGATGACGTCGGCGGACGAGCAGGGCGTTCCGCAGACCGGCGAGGAAGATCCGCTGGTGCTGGTCGACGACCCGATTGTCGGGGCCGCGATCGCCGAAATGGCGTCGGGTGAAGCCGGCGCGGATTTGCCCGAGGAGAAAGCGCTGATTGCGGCGCTCGATGCGGCCGAACCCAAAGCGTCAGCCGCCATCGAGGCCGAGGATTTCACCGGCGCGATGGCGGCGCTGGCGACCCTCCGCGCGCCGATCGACAGGTTCTTCGAGAAGGTCACGGTCAACGACCCCGATGCCGCCAAGCGCGAGCACCGGCTGAACCTGCTTCTGCGCTTCCGCGACGCGGTGAACCAGGTCGCGGATTTCTCCCGGATCGAGGGCTAGGCTCGGCGGTCGTCGGCCGGCCGGCGGTCGGCGGCATCGGGCACGCCGTCGCCATCGAGATCGCGGTCGCGGCTGTCGCGGACAGCGGCGCCGCGGAGGCTGTCGCGCTCCCGGTAATCCGCTTCGCGCGCGTCATAGTCCGACTTGAGCTTGGCGTGCTCGCGCTCCCAGGATTCGCGGTTCGTCACTTCATCCTTGTAGCGGGCCTTCCACTTGCGGCGGCCGCCGGCAGTGAGGAACATGCCGATCAACGCCCCGAGGACGAAGACCAGCCCGGCAATTACCCAGACATTCGGATCGTTCATAAGATTGTAGGTCATGTGCGCGTGCTCCGCTCGAGGAGGTTGCGCAAACTACGCTTGGGTGGGCCGGGCTGTTCCGACTCCTCCCCGAGACGCGCTCGGGGAGGAGTGGGATTTAGTTGGTCAGGAAGCTGTCGTGGATCGAGCAGCTGGCCGGGCCGAGAATGACGATGAACAGCGTCGGCAAGATGAACAGGATCAGCGGCACGGTCATGATCGCCGGCAGGCGCGCGGCCTTTTCCTCGGCGCGCATCATGCGTTCGTTGCGGAACTCGGCGGAGAGGACGCGTAACGCAGAGGCGAGCGGCGTACCGTATTTCTCGGTCTGAATCATGGTCGTGACCACGCCGCGCACCGCTTCCAGATCGACGCGAGCGGCGAGGTTCTCGAACGCCTGGCGGCGCTCGTTGAGGAAGCCCAGCTCGATCGCGGTCAGGCCGAACTCGTCGCCAAGCTCGGGATACGCCTTGCCCAGTTCACGCGCGACACGGCCGAATGCGGCGTCGACGGTGAGGCCGGCCTCGGCGCAGATGACCAGGAGGTCGAGCGCGTCGGGCAGGCCCTTGCGCACCGCGTGGCTGCGCTTGGTGACCTTGTTGCGGAGCCACAGGTCGGGCGCCTTGTAGCTGCCGAGCAGGATACCGGCGACGGTGATGTATTTGCGCAGGAACGACCAGGTCGGGAACGCCTGGAAGACGTAGATCAGCAGCACCGCGGTGATGCCGAGCACCAGCGGCAGGACAAAGCGCGCGCCGATGATGAAGAACGCGAGGTCCTTGGTGCGGATGCCGGCCTGCATCAGGCGCAGCTGCGTCTTCTGGATCTGGTCGTCCTGAAGCATCTTGAAGTTGCCGAGGATCGAACGGACGCGGTCCGCCGCCTCGTTGCGATTGCTCAGCTTGCGCCGCTTGTTGGTCGACGCAACGATACCGGCTTTCAACTGCTCGCGGCGTTCGTTGAGCGCTTTGACGCGGCGCGCCATCGGGTCCTTGACCGTGGTCGCGGCATAAATGGCAAGCATCACCGCGAAGGTCGCGACGGCGCTAAGAATTGTCGCAACCCAGATGACGTCGAAGCCAAGGAGGGTGGGGCCACCAGTAGGCAGGGCCGGATCCATGATCGTCAATCCCCCTTAGATCTCGAAGTTGACCATTTTGGCCATGATGAAGCCGCCGATGCTCATCCACACGAGCCCGACGAGGCCGGCGACCATCAAGCGCTGGTCGGTGAAGAAACCGCCCATGTACTTGGGGTTGATGAACCACACGAGCGTGAACACCACGAACGGCAGCGAGCCGACGATGTAGGCCGAAGCCTTCGATTCCGAGCTCATCGCCCGGATCTTGAGCTTCATCTGGGCGCGCTTGCGGAGCACGTCGGCGAGGTTCGACAGAGTCTCGGCGAGATTGCCGCCGGTCTCCCGCTGGATCGCCAGCGTGATGACGAAGAACTGGAACTCCGGCGTGCCGAGACGGTCGGCGGTGTCCTGGAGCGCCGCTTCCATGGTCCGGCCAATTTTCATCTTGTCCGAAACCATGCGGAACTCGAGGCCCACGGGGCCGGCGATTTCACCGGCGACGATGCCGAGCGTCTCGGTGATCGGGAGACCCGAACGGAGGCCGCGGACCATCAGTTCGATCGCATCCGGGAAGTTCGAATTGAACTTCTTGATCCGGCGCTGGATCATCTTGCCGATGAAGAAGTGCGGACCGCCGACGCCAAAGAACATGCCGACCGACACTGACAGCAATAGCGGCGCGCCGCGCAGCATCATGGCCGCAGCGACGAAAAACCAGACGCCGATGCAAACCATGGCGTACTTGCCGAGACTGATTTCCTTGCCGGTCATTTCCAGCCGCTTGCGCAGCAAGGCCGGTTTCGGGACAAGCGACGAGGCGTAGCCTTCGATGCGGCTCGTCCGCTGCGCCATCAGCTTGCGGATCTGGGCCTGGGCGTTGCCAGCGATAATGTCGCCGTGACGTTCTTTCACCAGTTCGACGCGGCGCTTGAGCGCCTTCGATGCCGACGGCCCGCGCATCGCGAAGAAGGCGAGCGCCAGCGCTGCAACAGCGCCGCCTAGGATAATCCACAGAAGCATGTCGGTGCCCTTGCCCCTCAACTAGGCGGCCGGGCGGACCCGGCCGTCAACCTCGTTACGCTGCTGCCTTGTCCTGCTTCGGCTTCGACAGCATCGACTTCAAATTATCGACCAGGCCCTTGGCGCTGGCCGCGGCCTTCGATTCCGTGCCGCCGGCACCTTCCTCGCTGGCATGGCTCAGGACCATCGACGAGAGCTGGTTGAACGGCGCCGCCATCTTGCCGCCGGCGATTTCCGCCATTGGCTTCCCGAGCTTGGCCGCCTGGGCCGCAAGCTTGGTGTCGACCGGGAAAACGACGTCGACCGGACGTTCGATCGACTGTTCGAAGTCCTTGCGGCTGATCTCCAGCGCGCCGCCCGAAGGGACGCGATTGGCACAGACAATGACCTTGGTCTGCGGTGCATTCGACTTCAGCCAGGCGAGGATGCGGATGGTGTCGCGGGTCGCAGCGAGCGTCAGCTCGGACACGACCACGGCGACATGCGCATCATGCACCAGGTGCGGATACTGGATCAGCATCTGCCGTGGCAGGTCGAGCACGGTCGATTCGAACGCGTTGCGCATTTCTTCCTGAAGCTGGAAGAACGCCGTGCCATCGGTCACCAACGGCTGGTGGATCGGCGCTTCCGCCGACAGCACCGACAGGCGCTCGTTGGCGCGGACCATTGCGCGCTCGATGAACAGGCCGTCGATGCGGCTCGGATTCTCGATCGCATCGGTGAGACCGCGACCGGGCTCGAGGTCGAGCGCCAGTGCGCCGGTCCCGAAATGGACGTCGAGGTCGAGGAGAGCGGTCGTGCGCCGCGCCTTCTCGCCCAGCAACCAGGCCAGCGAGGTCGCGATGGTCGAAGCGCCGACGCCGCCACGGACGCCGATCACGGCGGTCATGACGTGGGGCTTGTCGACCTGCGCTTCGCCGCGCGGGCCAGACAGGATCGCCTGGGCATGCGAGAAGGTGTCGCGCAGGTGGTCGACGGTGAACGGCTTCAGCAGATAATCGTGAATGCCGCTGGCGACGAGGTCGCGATACAGGCGCACGTCGTTGACGGTGCCGGCCGCGATCACGATGGTGCCCGGCTCGCATACTTCAGCGAGCGAGTTGATGTCGTTCAACGGATCCGCGGACTCGCTGAGGTCGACGAACAGGATGTTCGGGCTGGCCGAAACCGAAAGCGACTGGACCGCATTGCGCAGCCCGCCCTTGTTGACCTTCTCCGGCGACCAGCCATGCTCGACCGCAACCGGGCGCAGCATGTCCGCCGTCGCTTCGTCACAGACGAAGGCGGTAAAAGGATCGCGGAGGCCCGCACGTGCCTGGAAGGGGGCGTTCATCACTTGTTGTCCTTCTTGGTGCTGATGTCCTGCAGGCCCTTCACGCCGGTAACCGGCTGGGTCCGGTAGAAGATCACCGCCTTCGACCCGGTCGCGGCATCGGCGACACCGCTGCCTTCCTGGCCGTGAAGCAGGTCTTCAGGGTTGGCGACTTGGGCCGCCAGATTCGCATTCACCGAACAACCGAAGCTGGACATCGTCCGGTTCGCGTAGTTGGGCTGCGACGGTTCGCTCCAGTTCGGGCAGTTCGGCACCACCGCGCGGCGGCGGGCGACGACCACCCGGACGCTGCCCGGCGCGACGACGCCGGCGGTGACCGGGGCCCCCGCCTGGATCAACATGCCATAGTTGCCGGCAAGCGCGGCGACCTGGTTGCGGGCGGCATAGCCGTCACCGTCGACGTAAACGGCATCGCCGTAGCCGAGGCCGAGACCCGCGAACCAGGCGTTGAGGCGCTCGGCCTCGCCCGGGGCGAGCGACCCGCCGGGAGCGGCGGCGTCGAACACGAAGTCGGCAGTGGTGACGACCGGGACATTGACTGCGGTGAGGCCGCGATCAGGACTGTCCGGCATGCCCGCGGTGCAGCCCGCCAGAGCGGTTCCGAGAGCGATGAGGGCGAGTTTCGAGCGCATCGTCGAATCCTTCCTGAAGAGGGCGCGGGTCACAGCTTGAACCCCGGAGCGGCGACCGGTCCGGCAGGCGCCGGAATGGCGGTCGGCTCGCGGACGCCCGACTTGCCGGTGTAGGTCTGGCCGAGGAACACCTGCTGGCCGTCATCCGGCGCGCGATAGCCGTCAGACGGGACGGCGAGCTGATGCGATACTGGACGGACCAGATATGGCGTCACGACAATCACCAGCTCGGTTTCCTTGCGCTGGAAGGACGTCGACCGGAACAGCATTCCGAGGATCGGGATGTCGCCCAGGAACGGCGCCTTGCTGAGGTCGTTCGTGTTCGAATTGCGCAGGAGGCCGGCAATCATGAAGGACTGGCCGGAGCCAAGCTCGACCGTGGTTTCCGCCCGGCGCGTTACCAGGGCCGGAACCGTGAAGTCGTTGAGCTTGACTGCGCCTTCGTTCGACAGTTCGCTCACTTCCGGGCGGACGCGCATCGAGATGCGGCCGTCGGCAAGCACGACCGGCGTGAAGGCCAGGCCCACACCATATTGCTTATATTCGATGGTCACGGCCGTGCCGCTGCCAGTGCCGCCCTGCGACACCGGGATCGGGAATTCGCCGCCGGCGAGGAAGCTGGCGGTTTCGCCCGACAGGGCCGTGAGGTTCGGCTCGGCAAGCACGGTCGCGAGGCCGTCCTTCTGAGCGAGATCGAGGGCCCCCGAGAGGTTGAGACCGAGCAGCTTGCCCGCGGCCCCAAGCGTGGTGCCGCCAGTCGCCAGTGCGGCAACCGAGAAGGGCGAATTATTGCCCGTGGTCGCGCCAGCATCGCCCTGACCGATGCCGAATTTGAAGCCGCTCGTCGGGTCGCTGCTGAACAGGTTGACGCCAACTTGCTTCAACAGCGTGCGGTTGATCTCGACGATACGGACCTTCAGCGTGACCTGAAGCGGCGTCGCGACCTTGAGACGGTTGACCGGCAGGATCTTGAGGGCATCGCCTTCCTTGGTCCCCGGGTTGAGGATCGCACGCACTAGCATTTCAGCCTGCGCCGCATCCTGGGGTGAGCCGACGGTGCCGTTGATGACCGCCATCTGCCCGACCGAGGTCACGGTGATGTTCGAGTCCGGCAACGCGGCGTGGATGGCCTCGTTGATCGAGCTGATGTTCTGGCTGACGCGGACGCTTGCGCCGTACACGACCGAGCCGTCGGCACCGGTCGCAATGACCGTCGCTTCGCCGAATGCCTTGCCGTAAACGTTGATCTGGCGCGGGCCATTCACATAGACGTCCGCGATTTCCGGATTCGAGGTCCAGACGCTGACGACCGAGCGCGGCAGATTGACCATCTGGCCTTCACCGACCGACAGAAGCACCTGCCGCGAGGGCCTGTAGGTGCTCGGCACGGGCTGGGCAGCGAGCGCCGGGGCGGCCGCGGAGACCGTGCCCAGGCCGACGGCCAGGGCGACGAGCGCGGTGCCGAGGCGTGCCCGGCTTTTGTTGTTGCGAGTCTTCATTTTAGCGAGCTCCCACCGGAACGACGGTGACGTTGTTGCCGCGCGCGACGCGCACGACGGGGCCGGCCGGGACTCCGGACTGACCTGCCTGGCCGGCAAATGCCGCGCCAAGACCCTTGCCGAGTGCTCCCATCGCCTCGGTCAACTGTTCAGACGGCCGGGCCGGAACGGTGCGGCGCTGGAAGCGCGACACGTCGCCGCCGGTCGTATACGTGGTGTTGGTGTCAATCGGCCGGTTGGCGACCGCCAGCAGCATCTGGCGCTCTTGCGTCGGGTTGGTGCCGGCCGGGACCTTCACGTCACCCGCCGCAACCGCGCGCTCGAGCTCCGCCGTATTGTCGGCGATCGAGCGCAGCGCCAGTGACAGCGTGCCCATGCTTTGCGCAACGGCGATCTTCTCGGCGATGCGCGGCGTAACTTCCATGGTCACGTTGGAGAAGGTCTTGACCTCGGTCTTGCCGTCGTCGCCCTTGCTGTCGACGCGCTGGTCGGTGGCGAGGACTCGAACGTTGCGAACGATCGTCTCGGAGACCTTGAGCGACGGACCATCGCCGCCGCCCTGCACCTGCTGGGTGAGGACCATGTCGACATGGTCGCCCGGGAAGACGAAGCCCGCGACTCCGGTCGACGAGTTCACCGGGACGGTGATGGCACGCATGCCCGGGCCGAGTGCCGCGGCAAGGAAGCCACGGTCCTTCGGGCCGACGAGTGCGCCACGCGTGACCGGCTGGCCGGCCGTGATCGGATAGCGGACGACGGTGCCAAGCATGCTCTTGGCATCGGCGTCGGGCTGGCCCTCAGTGTAATAGGCGCTCTGCATGAGCTCCTTGGGCCAGGGCTGCCAGGAGATGGCCTCCGGGTCGATGATCGTGCCAGCCGGCAGCGCCTTCTTGGCAACCATGACCTTGGGACCGGTCGGCACGGCTGGCGCCGCAACGGCCTGTTGCGCGCCGGCTCCGGCGAACATATTCTTGGCCATTACAGCGGTGATCACCGCGACGACCAGCGCTCCAACGAGCAGAGCAAGCTTCTTAACATCCATGGCGGTATCGCTCCCCCTGAGGGCTCCCCTTCGAGCCCCCACAAATCAGGCAAATTGGTTAAGAAACCGTTGGGCGAGAATGGCCAGGCCGCCAAAGGCGATGGCCACCCCGTACGGAATCTCCGGACGACCCTCGCGACGACGCGTGCGATGCCAGGCGACAATGCCCAGCGTCAGGACGCCACCAGCGAGTGAAGTGAGGACCAGGAACTTGATGGTGGAGACGGGCGAGAACCACAGCGCGAGCGCTGCAGCGAGCTTCACGTCGCCCCCTCCCATCATGCCGGCGTAGAACGCACCGGCGAAGACGGTGAACACAACCACGCCCGCCGCGACCTGCAGCCCGACACCGGGCCACAGCGGCAACGCGATCGACAGCCAGTACAGCGGAGCCGCGAGGGCAACGCCGAGGTTCAGCCGATTCGAAATTGTAAAAGTGCGCACGTCGATCGCCGCCGCCACGATCAGCGTCACGGCGAGGCCAGCGAGCAAGATTTCGGTAAACGCACCATTGATCATGCGCTCACCACTAGACGGCGCGGCTTTCCAATTCGTAACCGCGGGAAAGAATGACTGACTTCGACTTCCTCATCGTCGGCGGCGGGATCGCCGGAGCAAGCCTTGCGGCGCGAATCGCAGGGCGCGCGCGAATCGCGATTCTCGAGGCGGAGGAGCATTGCGCCTATCACGCCACCGGGCGCTCGGCGGCCTTCTGGCTCTCTCATTACGGTGGGCCGGCGGTGATGCCGCTGACGTTGGCGTCGAAGGAGGCGTTGCAAACGGGCTGGCCGGCGAACGAGCGTTCGCTCCTGCACCGGCGCGGCGCGGTGACCGTGGCGACGGACTACATGCACTTGCGCGAGGCGCTCGCTGCGAACAGCCGCGAGGCGCCGGTCGAGGAGGTCAAGCGTCCAGCGCTTGAGGAGATGATACCGGGGCTTCGGCCGGGCTGGGACTATGGGGTCTACGACCCGAGCTGCGCTGACATCGATGTCGCGGCGTTGCACGCCGGCTGCCTCGCGCAGTTCAGGCGCCTCGACGGGACCGTGATTTGCGGCGCACGACTCGATCATGCGCAACGGCGCGCGGACGGATGGGCGGTCGAGGCTGGCGGGCAGACGCTGACGGCCTCGACGATCGTGAATGCCGCGGGAGCTTGGGCTGACGATGTCGCGATCCGCTGCGGTGTGGCGCCGCTCCGGGTCCAGCCGAAGCGGCGGACGGTCGTCCAGTTGCGAATCGGCCGCACCGGACTGCGCGACCTGCCGCTGGTGAACGACGCGCTGGAGCGATTCTACTTCAAGGGCGAATCGGACAATCGGGTGTGGGTCAGCCCGCACGACGAGACACCGAGCGATCCGTGCGACGCCGCGCCGGAAGAAATCGACATCGCCCGGGCGATCGACCAGTTCGAATCGGTGGTCGACTGGCCGGTCGAGGCGGTCGAGCGAAAGTGGGCGGGGTTGCGCAGCTTCACGCCCGCGCGCGTACCCGCCTACGGCTATGAGGCTGGCGTCCCCGGCTTCTTCTGGTGCGTCGGGCAGGGTGGATTCGGGATCCAGACCGCATCTGCGGCATCGGCAGTCGCTGCGGCGCTATTGCTCGATGAGCCGCCGGCCGAGTTCGTCGCGCACGTCGATTCGTCGGTCTACGCCCCGCGGCGGTTCGACCGGCCCTAGAGCCGGTGGTGGGTGCGCTGGCTGTCGGCCTCGGCGCAGGCGAGGGCGTCGACGCGATCGTTTTCGGCGTGGCCGCTATGGCCCTTCACCCAATGCCATTCGACGCGGTGCGGCTCGCAGGCGTCGACCAGCTCCTGCCATAGCTCGGCATTCTTGACCGGTTTCTTGTCCGAGGTGCGCCAGCCATTGATGCGCCATTTGTGGATCCAGCGGGTGATGCCGTCCTTGACGTAGACGCTGTCAGTGTGGAGCTCGACCCGGCACGGACGCTTCAGTGCTTCGAGCGCGCGAATCGCGGCGAGCAGCTCCATGCGGTTGTTGGTGGTCAGCGGCTCGCCGCCGCCGATTTCCTTTTCCTTGCCGCCCATGCGCAGCAGCGCCGCCCAGCCGCCGGGCCCCGGATTGCCCCGACAGGAGCCGTCGGTGAAAATCTCGACGAGCGGGAGTTCGGTCAAGCAACCAGCTCGCGGGGGAGTTTGAAGACCATGCGCTCGGGCGTGTGGTCGGCTTCTTCCTCGGTCACGGCGAATCGCGCACGGAGCGCGTCCACCACCTCGCGTACGAGTATCTCGGGTGCCGAGGCGCCCGCTGTGACTCCGACCGTGGCAGGCTCACCGAGCCAGTCCCAGTCGATGTCCGCCGCCCGGCCGATCAGCCGCGCCGGTGCGCCCATCCGCTCGGCGACCTCGGCGAGGCGGAGCGAGTTGCTGCTGTTGGGCGAGCCGATGACCAGCACCCGGTCGCATTCGGCAGCGATCGCCTTCACCGCTGCCTGGCGGTTGGAGGTCGCGTAGCAAATGTCCTCGCTGCGCGGCATCTTGATGTCGGGAAAGCGCGCCTGGAGCGCCGTGACGATCGCCGCGGTGTCGTCGACCGACAAAGTCGTCTGCGTGAGGAAAGCGAGATTGGCTGGATCGGGGACATTGATTCTTGCGACATCCTCGACCGTTTCGACGAGGGTCATCGACTCAGCGGGAACCTGGCCGAAGGTGCCGATCACCTCGGGGTGGCCGGCGTGGCCGATGAACAGGATGTGGCGGCCGTCGGCGATCAGCCGCTCGGCCTGGCGGTGCACCTTGGATACGAGCGGGCAGGTGGCATCGACATAGGTCAGCTGGCGATCTTGCGCGGCGGCCGGCACCGACTTCGGCACGCCGTGCGCCGAAAACACCACTGGCCGGTCGTCGGGCACTTCGTCGAGTTCGTCGACGAACACCGCGCCGAGATCGCGCAGCCGGTCGACGACGAAGCGATTGTGGACGATCTCATGCCGGACGTAGACGGGCGCGCCGAACCGCTCGAGCGCCAGCTCGACGATCTGGATCGCGCGGTCGACTCCGGCACAGAAGCCACGCGGCGCCGCGATCAGGACTTTCAGGGGAGGCAGTTCATTCACGGTGCAGGCCATGTAAGGCATCGCTTGCAGCCATAGAAGGGGCTTGCCATAGAACCCCGCAACATCTTTCCGCCTTCGTAAGGGACCGCCCGTGAAGCTTCGCCTCGCCCTGATTTGCACTGCAGCCCTCCTTGCCGGCTGCCGCCACGCAGGCGACGTGACCGCGGAAAATGGCGGCGGCATCTACGCGGTGCGCAGCACCTGCCCGCTGGTCGGGGTTCCGGCCGGGACCGGCGATATTACTTTGTTCAACCCGGTCGGGAGCAGGGACTCGCGGGCGATCGACGTTACCGCGACGATAACCGACGTGCGCGCGACCTGCGCCGATGCGGGCAACGATGTGGTATCGACCGCGACCTTCACCGTCGTCGGGCTGCGGCGCGATGCCGGGCCGGCGCGCCAGGTGATCCTGCCCTATTTCGATGTCGCGCTGCGCGGCGGCTCCGAGGTCGCAGCCAAGCGGCTTGGTTCGCTTGCCCTGAACTTCCCCGAGGGCAGTCTCCACGCTTGGACGAGGGCGCAGGCGACGGTGCGCGTCAACCGCGGCGCGGCAACCTTGCCGCAGAACGTCCGCCGGATCCTGACCCAGCCGCGCAAGGCCGGCGAAGCCCAGGCGGCGAGTGATCCGCTGGCCGATCCCTCGATTCGCACCGCCGTCGCCAATGCGACCTTCGAGCATCTGGTCGGCTTCCAGATGACCCAGGACCAGCTGAAGTACAACGCTACCCGCTGAGACGTCACGAAAGGCGCGTTGACTCGGGGCTGAGGCCCCGCCAAGGCCTGCGCGTCAGCCGCAGGCGCGAGCCTGCGGAATGGCCGCGCGGGAGAGCGTCCTCGAGCAATCGGGGACCGCCGAAGGAGCAACCGCCCCCGGAATCTCTCAGGCACCAGGGACCGCGCGTGCCCGACAGTCTGGAAAGCGTCCTCGTGGCTTCGGCTATGGCGGACCGCCGAAGGGGCAAAGCTCTCAGGCGCTCAAGACAGACGGGGGCGGTGGCCGGGCGCGCTTGAGGGCGTGACCGCCGTCGCACCCATTTGCCGGAGCCCAATGAATGAGCAGCGAAGCCAATCAGGACCTCGACCAGCTGCCACTCGATGCCTGGCATCGCGGCAAGGGCGCGCGGATGGTGCCGTTCGCCGGCTACGATATGCCGGTCCAGTACGTAGGCATCAT
>Ga0068862_100003189_pt1 | contig 14212 bp, 10 predicted proteins | sample KBSSwiS52_FD_66598 | JGI IMG/M metagenome (GOLD analysis project Ga0068862, IMG submission 66598) | Switchgrass rhizosphere microbial communities from Kellogg Biological Station, Michigan, USA - KBS Switchgrass S5-2 | ecosystem: Host-associated > Plants > Roots > Rhizosphere > Soil ... | reverse complement strand
GCCGGCGAGCGCAAATCCATATAAGCGCTCTGCTTCGATGATGCGCGGATGACTGGAATCGTTGTGGTAATACTGCAGTGTCGTGCGATAGGCCTGTTCGCTGACGGCCAGTGCATAGGCGGGATCGCGACTGTGCTGCACGGCCAATGCCAGCATCATTAAAGCCGTGACGCTTTCCGGATGCTCGGGACCAAGAGTACGTAGCGCAGTGTCACGCTCTTCGCGCGCTGCTGCTTCGGCGGCTGCATAGTGGCCGTCCTCGAGCTCGACGTGCGCCTTGTTTTTCAATGCGGTGATCATGTCCTCCGGATATGCGCTCGCCCTTGCGCGCAGGCGTGGCAAGAGATCGTCGAGTTGCGAGCGCAGCAGCGCGGTGCGCCCGCGGAATCGATACGCCGGCAGCAACGCGACTCGCGCGTGTGTGGTCAGCGGATGCTCCAGTCCCAGCCGCTGCTGTGCCTCATCGACTGCCTGGTTCAACACCTGCTCTGCCGCTGCCGTGTTCTGCGAGTTCAGGAGTCCCGTGCCAAGGACGGTCAGCACTTCGACGCGCAGCGCCGGGCTCAAGTCCTTGCGCTGCTGGATGTGGTTGCTGGCGCGGACCAACAACTCTTCGACCGTATGCGGCTGGGACCGTGCTGCATAGGGATTCGTATCCTGTAGAACAGCGGCCAGCAGTTTGCGTGCATCTTCTGCGCGCTGAGTTTCGACATGGGCTGTGCGCGCCTCCCAGGACGCGATACCGGCACCAGTCACGCTTGTGAGCACAACGAGCGACGCCGCGATCACGGCGATTCGGTTGCGAGCGATGAACTTGCCCACGATGTAACGCCAGTGATCCGGGCGTGCCAGCACCGGTCGATGGCGCAGATATCGTTGGATGTCTTCGACGAAGGCGTGCACGGTCGCGTAGCGCTCGTGCGGTCCTTTCTTCAGTGCCTGCAGCACGATCAGGTCGAGATCGCCCCGCAGTGCTTTGCGACGATTGGCCGGCGCGACTTCGCTGGGCTTGCGCGGCTGCGCCTGCAGGATCGCGTCCTCCAATGCACCACGCGAGTCGCGCTTGAGCTCATAGGGACGAGTCGAGGTCAGCAACTCGTACAAGATGACACCGAGCGAGTAGACGTCCGCCGCGACCGTGAGCGGCTCGCCGAGGATCTGCTCGGGAGCGGCATAGTTCGGCGTGAGTGCCTGCCCGGAAAGCTCGGTCAGGTTGGCACCGGTCGGGGCCGACTCTTCCAGCAATTTCGCGATGCCGAAGTCGAGCAGTCGCACCTGACCGGCAGCCGTAACCAGAATGTTCGAAGGCTTGAGGTCGCGATGCACGATCAGTTTCGTGTGAGCGTGTGCGACCGCATCGGCAACCTGCAGGAACAGCTGCAATCGTTTGCGCAGTGACAGGCGGCGCGTTTCGCAGTAGACGTCGATGGGCTCGCCCGCGACGTACTCGAGTGCGAGAAAGGGCTGGCCGTCGTCGGCGATGCCGGCGTCGTACAACGTTGCGATGTTCGAGTGATTGAGTGCTGCGAGGATCTCGCGCTCGCGCGCCATTCGCTCGGCGAGAAGCGCACCGCCCCACGCTCGATGCGGCAACTTCAAGGCGACCGGTCGGTTCAGCAGGCCATCGGTGCGCTCCGCGAGCCAGACCGCGCCCATGCCGCCGGTTCCGAGCTCTCGTATCAGTCGATAGCGCCCGACGACTTCCTGCTGCGCGCCGGTCCGCTGTGCGTTGCCGATCGCGGGGAACGCGTTGAGAAAGTTTTCTGGGGGCGCGCCGGCCGACAACAGGCTGCGCAACTTGTCCTTGAGCAGGGCAGGCGAGACGTCCAGTGTCTCGAGCCAGGACAGGCGTTGCTCCGGGGCCAGCTCCAGCGCTTCATCGAGCAGCCGGTTCAGCTGCGCGCCAACGGCGCGATCCACTCCAAGACTCACGCGATGATCCCCCTACGCGTCGACTGGGCAGCTAGTGCACGGTTTCACGCTACCTGTTGTCGCGTCGGGCCGGAACTGCCGAAAGGTCGTCTCGCGAGCACTAACTAAAGGCAGAGTCCGCATCCGATGCGGAGGCGCCGCGCGTAGTGGGACGATGAGGCAGCCGGCACTATTTCTGCTCCTGCTCGCATATCGCGTGGTCGCCGTCGCCGCCGGGGAGGCCGATCTGCCCTGCGAAAGGATCGACAACCCGACGGGACTCTCGACGTTGTGCGGGTTCGCGAAGCCGGAGGATCTGCAGTTCGTTCGCTCCAGGTCCGCGGTCATCGTTAGCGAGCAAGGTTGGAAGGCGCCCATCAGCGGCGGCTCGATCTCGATCGTCGACGTGGACACTCGAGCGGTGCGTCTCGGCAGGAAGCGCACGGTGTGGGCCGCAGGGTCCGCGACCATCTCTCGCAAGCTCGTCGGTGATCCAGAGTGCAAAGCGCCGCCGACGGAGTTCTCACCGCATGGCCTCTCGGTGCTCGAGCGGCGGTCAGGCATTCATCTCGCGATCGTCAATCACGGCGAGCGGGAGAGCGTCGAGCTGTTCGATGTGCTCGGCAAGGGCGATGACATTCGGCTTGCGTGGCGCGGTTGTGCGCTGCTGCCACCTGACACAGTTGCGAATGACGTCGCGATCCATTCCGACGGGCGACTGTTCATCTCGAACTATGCGCCGAGCACGCGTGACAAGCGCGCGCTGACGTCGCTGTTCGCAGCACTACGTGGAGAGATCACGGGTGATGTGATGGAGTGGTCGCCGAAAGGCGGATGGCGTCACTTGGCTGACACCGGCGGTGCGATGCCCAACGGCATCGTCATCGACGAGAAGCGCAATCGATTGTTCGTCGCGGAGCTCGGCAAGCAACGTGTCGTGGAGTTCGAGATCAAGAGCGATGGCAGTGTCACGCGACGTGGAGAATTCGCGTTTCGCGATATGGCTGATGATCTCAACTGGACGATGCGGGGCACGATTCTCGTCGGTGGCCAGGTGAGGAAGGCTCCCACGCAGTGGTCGGTAGCTGAGATCGATCCGAAGGCGGGGACTGTGAGATCGCTGTTCGAGGAGCGGAGCGAGATCCATTCCGTGACGACTGCAACCGACGTCGGTGATGGCATCGTATTCGGATCTACCGGTGACCAGCGAATTGCGATCGCTCGCTGGCCCCACTAATCAGCGTTCGGCTCTCTCGCCAGACGCAAACCCAGCGCGGGCAAAAGAATCACAGTCAACATCCCGGCCGCGACCAGCGGTGCGGTCTCGGCAGGTGTCATCAATCCGTGGGACATTGCGATCTCCGTCAAGGCTACGATCAGTGACAGAGTCGTTGCCGAGAACAGTCCTAGCGTGCAGGACAGCTTGGGGCCGAGAACACGCAAGTTCAGACCCACGAGCGGCAGACGCGAGACCAGAACGGCGACGAGGAACGCGCCGGCCAGCGCGATGCCACTCGTGCCGCTGAACAGCGCCGCGATATCCAGCTTCATGCCGCTGGTGATGAAGAACACTGGAACGAGGAGGCCATAGCCCACTGCATCCAGTTTGAGATGCAGCACATCCTTATCCGCGCTGTCGCGCGCCGCCGCGCCGATGATCATTCCGGCAGCCAACGCACCCAATGCCAAGTCGAGCCCGAAAGCATCGGCCAGCACGGCGAGACCGACGAGCAACACCACGACGATGCGGATCGGAAGCTGGCTGGACTGATGCAGCGTCCGGCTCAGCACGCGAATGACCGACGCAGTGCGCCCCTGGACGGCCGCCCAGCCGATGATGACCATCAGCACGAGGAACAACGCAGTGAATGCTGTTTGTACCGGCGCGGTGTGTCGTCGCGAGAGCAGGACGGACATGACGATGATCGGAGCGAGCTCGCCGAGTGCGCCGGCAGCAAGGATGTGTTGTCCGAGAGGCTTGTCCAGCAGGCCATGGTCGCGAATGATCGGAACCAATACGCCGAGTGCCGTCGTGGCGATGGCGATCGCGACGACCTGCCATGTCTGGATGAGACCCAGAGCCTGCATCCCGAGTGCAGCCAGCAGTGCGATGCCGAAGCCGAGCAGCCAACCAACGAGGGCTGAGCGAAGCTGTTCCCGGATTGCGAGCAGATCGATCTCAGTGCCTGCAAGAAAGAAGAGGAAGCCCATGCCGAACTGCGCGAGGTAAGGCACGGCGTGAGTTGGCGTCGCCCAGCCGAGAGCGTGCGGGCCGATGATCACGCCCAGCAGCAACTCTAGGACGACGACCGACAAGCCGAACTTGGAAGTGAACTCGCCCACGAGCGGCGCGACAACTGCCGCGACCAGCACGATGAACATCGGAGGCAGGTGGAGTTCCACGCGCAGCAGTGTCGAGTGCGGAGGAGGGCGCGGACATAGGTAATGAGGGAAGTTATCTTTTCAAACCCTCCCCCGCTTCGCGGGGGAGCGGTCGGTCACGAACGGCAGCTTGCAGGTAGGTCACAATCGCATATAGTTGGAAAGCGAAGCATGCAGACGGATCACCCTTGCATCTTCTCCTTAATCCCTTGAAGCACGCGCATGCCTTTCACACTCCCCGGCTTCGACCAGGCTGCCTTTATCACCGCCACGCTATCCGAAGACCTCGGCATTTGCGTTCCCGGTGGCGGGCGCGACGTCACCTCAGAGAGCGTCATCCCGGCGGACGCGCGCTTTGCCGGGGTGATGGACAGCCGCGAGGCGATCACCGTCGCAGGGCTGCCTTTGGCCGCCGCGTTCTTTCGCCATCTCGACCCGGCGTGTGAGATCGAAATGCTTGTGCAGGATGGCCAGAGCGTCACTCCCGGGACCGTGCTGATGCGGATCGCCGGCAACGCCCGCGCCCTGCTCACCGCCGAGCGCAGCGCTCTCAATACCGTCCAGCACCTCTCGGGCATCGCGACGATGACGCGCGCCTATGTCGAGGCGATGCACGGCCACGCCACGCTACTCGACACTCGCAAGACCATTCCCGGCCTGCGCGCGCTGGAGAAATACGCGACGCGGATGGGCGGCGCGACCAATTACCGCATGGGCCTGTGGGATGCGGTGATGATCAAGGACAACCATGTCGCGGTGGCGGGCGGCGTCGGGCCGGCGGTGGCGCGGGCCAAGGCGGCGGGCGTCGAGCGGATTATCTGCGAGGTCGATCGGATCGACCAGATCGAGCCGGCGATCGTGGCCGGCGCCACGCATATCATGCTCGACAATATGGCGCCGACGATGCTGGCCGAGGCAGTGGCGCTGGTGGCGGGCCGTGCGGCAACCGAGGCCAGCGGCGGCGTGCGGCTCGATACGATCGGCGCGGTCGCTGCGAGCGGAGTGGATTACGTCTCAGTCGGGCGGCTAATGCAAAGCGCGCCTGCGGCGGATATCGGGTTGGATTTTGAGCTGGTGTGATGGGGTTTATGCGAGGGCGCGTCTTTGATGGAAGACGCATTTCGTGAATCGGCGTTGTTCTCCTGCGGAAGAAGTGCGCGGGGCGCGGCAACTATCGCGAACTCCAATGCGAGCAGCGTTGCGGCCAGCCCCAGCATCATGCCGCCCAAGACCTCGCGCTGTTTTTCGGTCAACATCAATGATTGCTCACGTTGTTCCCGTAGAGCTTCTTCTCAACATCCGCGAAGCACTTTCTCCCACGCAGCGGATCCATGCGCGGATCCAGTCTCATCCAGTTCACGAGGAACGACTTGTCGGTGAGCGCGCGCGCCAGCAACTCACATCCTGCGTCGAGTTCCCCCAGCGTCGCCTGGATCGTCGCGAGTTCGTACGACTCGCCGAACCCGCGACTCTCCAACGTCTCGAGCCGCGCGATCTCGCGCAGCGCATCGTCGCGCCGGTCCATCTTCGCATAGAGCACGCCAAGATCGCCTTGCCACGCACCGACGTCCTTGCGTGCCTGCAGCTGCGCGAGAGCTTCGTCGAAACGGCCTGTGGCCGTGAGTGCCCGCGCCAAAACGCTGCGACCCGTGTCGAATCCTGGATTGGCTTCGATGATCGGCGTTATCAGCGCGATCACCTCATCGTAGCGGCGCGCGTTGAACAGGATCAGCGCGTAGTTGGACGAGAGCAGCAGAGTCATCGGTTCGAGAGCCCGGGCGCGACGCATGTCCGCGAGCCCTTCCTCGACGCGCCCTTGCTGGGCATGCCACATCGCAGAGTAGTGCCAGAAGCTGGCGGTATTGATGCCGAGCTTCCGCGCCTTCTCCAGATCCCGTGTCGCCGCGACGAAGTCCTTGTCGAAGTCCATGTGCAGGTGGAGCAAGGTCACGTGCGCATCCGCAACCTCGGGATCGAGACTGAGTGCACGCTCGGCCGCGGCGCGCGCCTTCGGCAGCCCCTCAGCGGGCGTCACGAGCTGGCGGACGACGGCGCTCGAGAGCGTGCGCGCGTATCCCGCCCACGCCTCAGCGTAGTCCGGGTCCTCCTTGATCGACTCTTCGAGCTTGGCGATCGCGAGCGCGGTCGCATCGATGTCGCGCCGCGAACGTTCATGCATCCCCTCGACGTACAGCTCTTCCGCCCGCGCGCTGGGGACATGACGCGTCCCGCTCGCGCTCCGTTCGTTGAACCGGAAAATGCCAACGCCCACAGCCAACGCAACTACAGCGGACGACAGCAGCAGCCACATACCGCGCGTCGAGCGGGCCGGCGTCGGCTCGATCGCTGCCGGCGGCACGGTCGTACCCAGCTTGCCGATGAAGCGGTAGCCCAGGCGCGGTAGGGTCTCGACGTATCGCGGCGTGTTGCCGACGTCGTCGAGCGCGACGCGCAACTTGCGTACAGCTACGTTGAGCCCGTTGTCGAAGTCGACGACTCCCTGCGGCCACAGCGCCTTGACGAGTTGTTCGCGCGTGACGACTTCACCCGCCCGGTCGGTGAGCTCGATCAGAATGCGCAGCGGCTGCTGATGGAGGCGGGTGGTCTGCCCGTCGCGCGAGACTTCACCCGAGACGCGGTCCACCGTCCAGCCGTCGAATTGCAGGGCTCCCCGTTCCACGAGCCGAATAATAAACAAGTAAGGCCGATCCAAGCGCCGGTTAATGGCTTAACGGCACTCCCAAGCCCAGGTTGCAGCCGTCCATTCCAAGAGGAATCCGCCATGGCCGCCGTCCTGAATCCCCGGTTCTATCTGCTGATCGCGCTGGCACTCGTGACCTTCGTCGTCGTGGGCTTTGCTCCGAGCTACTACCTGCGCATCCTGACCGACCCGCCGCCGCTCACGACGTTGTTACATATACATGCCGTCGTGTTCACCGTCTGGATGGCACTCTTCCTCGCGCAGGTGGGTCTGGTCGCCGCCCATCGCGTCGACCTGCACCGCAAGCTCGGGATCGCGAGCGCGATCTTTGCCGGCGTCGTTGTGGCGGTCGGCGTGCTGTCGGTCTTCCAGACCGCCATCTCGAACCATGTCAGCCCCTCGGGGCTGGCGCCGCCGCAGTTCTCCATCGTCGGGTTCACCTCGATCGGGCTGTTCGCCGTGTTCATCGGCTTGGGTCTCGTCTTGCGCCGTCGGCCCGGCCTGCATCGGCGATTCATGATCCTGGGTTTCATCGCGTCGATCAGTCCGGCGTCCGCGCGCGTCCTGCGGCTGCTCGACCTTCAGCCGCATCGTGATCTTCTGATCCCGTTGTGCGCGGCGCTGTTCGTCGCCGCCTGCCTCGTGCACGACTGGCGCAGGTACCGCGTGGTGCATCCCGCCTACGTGATCGGCGGCCTCGTGATCATCGCGTCGTGGCCGCTGCGAACCATGATCGGACACAGCGATTGGTATTTCCCGATCGGGGAGCAGGTGGCGCGGCTGGCGCACTCGATGTTCGGGTCGTAGGAGGCGTACATTCCCCGCCATGCCCAACGACCCACCGCGCGTCGGCGTCTACGCCTACGGCCACAAGGCGACCGACGTCTTTCTCGATCCAGCCGCCGGCACCATCAATTTCGACTACTTCAAACCTTACTTCGATCAGGTCGCGCTGCCCGTCGATCTCGCGAGAGACTGCCTCGGGCGCAGCTACTCGCAGTGGCAGCGAGCGCAACAAGGGTGCGTCAGGTTCCTGCCGCTGTCTCGATTGAGAGAGCATCCGCGCATTCCGTCGTACCGCGACGTTTGCCACGAGCTGGTGGACCACACGACCATTGCGGGCTTTCGTCTTTCGGGTCCGCTCTCCATGTGGAACAGCCCCGTCCTGCTGAGAACGACGCCATGCGTGTTCGTGTCACATCGCTGGCAGACTCCCGACGCACCAGATCGCGACGGTACGCGACTGCAGGAGATTCTTGAGCGACTGAACGGCGTCGCCGGCGACGATGAAGACGTTTATGTCTGGATCGACTACTGCTGTCTGCCGCAACGATCCACGACGGCGCTTTCAGCCGAGGATCAGGCAGCACTCGCGTCCGGGTTGGCCTTCTTGCCCGAGATCGTGAAGAGCTGCGACATTTTGATCCTCGACTCGTCCGACTACATGGATCGCGTGTGGTGTTACACGGAGCTCTTTGTGTGGTTGACGAAACTGGTCGAAATCGAGTCGCAGTTCTTCGGCGAGCGGATTTTTGGATCGGTCGTGAGTCGCAGAACGCCGGCGACTCGGCCACGACCGTCGGGCAAAACGGATTCGGGTCAGGGCTTCGTGCGGGAGAACGTGACCTTCCGAGGTTATCCAGGCGATCCTGCCGCTCTCGAAGCGATCTATCGGCCGATCTTCGATTACGTCGCTTCGGCCAAGGACTCTGCCGGGTACAACATGGGCGCATACGAGCACGAGTACGTGCCCGAGCTGATCACGTTCATGTGCAACGCGTGGCATCTGCTGGGGCAGAAGCAATGCGCTGTAGCGACGGACCGGGAACTCTGTCTCAAGGTGATCACCAAGGCCCTCACGTTCAGCAATCGATACGGATCCTGATCGGCGCGTTCGACGACTGGCCGCATCCAAGGCGTGGTCGTTCCTTCGATAGCTGGCTACTGAGCAATCACGTCTTCGTCCAAGTGCTTCCCAATGGCTTTGAGGTTCGGGACTAGTAGCTTTCCACGGGCGCCGGTAAAGATCATGCGTAAGCGGTGACGAATCGCTGTCAAAGGGTTCATGCCTGCCCCCCATGATCGCTGCAACCATAGCTGGTCTTTGCAATCGTTACCAATCCCTCGATTGGCGTAGCGTGCGCGTTAGAATGACGACCTGCGGCGATTGGGGCAGGCTCGGAGCTCAAAAACAAAATGCAGAGATCTCGCTCTCTGGTCGCGGTGGCGACTGGCATCTCAGTTCTCGTGCTCATCGCAGCGGGCGTCGCGGTCTACCTTTCGGTCAGGACCCTCTCCGATGCCAGCGACCAGTTGGTTCGATCGAAAGACATCTCGATCGCTCTGGAGCAAGCTCTTTCGTCGTTGCGCGACGCGGAGACTGGTCAGCGCGGCTACCTCCTGACGGGTCGACCGGCCTATCTGGCTCCGTATGCGGCAGCAGTCGCGACAGTGAACCAGCAGCTCGACACGATAAGGTCGCTGAGCGTTGCCGATGCCGATGCGCGAACGCGCTTCGAGGAAATCGAACAACTCGCTCGCGCCAAGATGGAGGAGTTGGCCCGCACGATCTCTCTGCGAGAAGCCGGACAATCGGAAGCGGCACTGCAAGTCGTGCTCACCGATGAAGGCAAGCGGACGATGGACCGCCTGCGGCAGCTCACCGAAGAGATGCAGGCTCGAGAAGGCAGCCGCTACCGGGAGTACCTCGGCCGCGAACGCAGCGCGCGAACGTTGAGTCTGTGGGGCGGTGGCACGGTCTCGATTCTGGCCATCGCGCTGCTGGCCTTGCTCGGCTTCATCGTCAGGCGTGATACAGCCAAGGTTCGCGCGAGCGAGGAGCAGCTGGCGACCACGCTGAGAAGCATCGGCGATGCGGTCATCGCAACGGACGCTCGCGGACTCGTCACGCTCATGAATCCGGTCGCGGAGTCAGTGACCGGATGGCTCGCGGCGGACGCACGCGGTGCTTCCCTCGACGCTGTGTTTCGGATCATCAACGAAGAGACGCGCAACACCGTCGAAAGCCCGGTTGCGAAAGTGTTGCGCGAAGGTGGGATCGTCGGGCTGGCGAATCACACGCTACTGATCCGCCGCGACGGCAGCGAAGTTGCCATCGAAGACAGCGGCGCCCCGATTCTGGACCGATCCGGCGGCACCATCGGTGTCGTGCTGGTCTTTCGCGACGCTTCGCGAGAGCGTGCAGCCGAACACGCGCTGCTCGAAGCGGATCGTCGCAAGGATGAGTTCCTCGCGACGCTCGCGCATGAGCTCCGCAATCCGCTCGCGCCGATCAGGCAGGCGGCGAGGGTGGCGCGTGCACCCGCTGCGACGGAATCTCAGGTCCGTTGGGCTCACGAGGTGATCGAGCGGCAAGTCCACAACATGGCGCGACTCCTCGACGATCTGCTCGATGTATCGCGCATCACTCGCGGCATGATGGAGATCCGCAAAGAGCTCATCGAGCTGCAGGCGGTCATGGATGCTGCGATCGAGATCGCGCGTCCTGCCATCGAGGCGCGCAATCACGCGCTGAGCGTCGAGTGCCAGCTGCGCACCAAGGTGTACGCCGATCCGCTGCGGCTCGCACAGGTGATCGCCAACCTTCTGACCAACGCGGCCAAGTACACTGAGCCGCACGGACAAATCCGGCTGACTGCGCAATGCGACGGCGGCGAATTGATTCTGAGGGTGAGTGACACCGGCATCGGCATCGCCGCCGAAATGCTCCCGCGAATCTTCGAGATGTTCGTCCAGGTCAAGAGTGTGCTCGACAAGTCCGAGGGTGGACTGGGAATCGGCCTGGCTCTCGCGCGCGGCTTGACGGAATTGCACGGCGGCTCGCTCGAAGCGCAGAGCGCCGGATTAGGTAGCGGCAGCACCTTTACTTTGAAGTTACCGCTACCGCAGACGGCGACAGCGCTACCCTCCGACGGCGCCTCCGATGCCGTCGTCCAGCGCGGGCCGGCCCGACGCCTCCTGCTTGCGGATGACAACGTCGATTCGGCGGAATCGCTGGCCATGCTTTTGCGATTGCAAGGGCATGAGGTGGAGGTTGTGCACGATGGCGTGGAGGCATGGCGCCGACTCCAGGAGCTGCGCCCGCACTTTGCCCTGCTCGATATCGGCATGCCGAAGATCAACGGGTACGAGGTGGCGCGTCGCACTCGCGCCGAGCCATGGGGTACGTCGATCAAGTTGATCGCGCTGACGGGTTGGGGGCAGGAACGGGATCGACGCGAGGCGATCGAAGCGGGGTTCGACCAGCACTTGGTAAAGCCGGTCGATACGGAGGTTTTGCTGAAAAGATTAAGTGAGTAACCAGGTCCTCACGATCGAACGCGGATGATTGTCTTCCCCTTGCGTCGCTCGGTCGGGTTGAACGCGGCGACGGCATCGTCGAGGGTCGAGATGTTGCCGATGTTCGTCCGCAGTCGTCCGTCCCGCACCCGCTGAACGATCTCACTCAGTTGCGCGCGATCGGACTGGACAACGAAATCGACTGCCAGGCCGTCGGCCGGTCGCTTCTCGGGCGGCCCGACAATGGACACGAGTGCGCCTCCAGCTCGAATCAGGCCTGAGGATTGCTTTGCGATGTCGCCGCCTATGACATCGAACACCAGATCGACTTCGCCGACATCTTGCAGCGCGTCCTTGTCGAGATTGACGAACTCCTTCGCGCCGAAGTCGAGCGCAGTTTGACGGTCGGCGGCGCGCCCGGTGCCGATGACGTAGGCGCCGGCCTCTCGTGCGAGTTGCGTCACCATCGAGCCGACTGCGCCGGCCGCGCCGTGCACGAGTACGCTCTGTCCCGACTGAAGGCGACCGTGGTCGAACAGTCCCTGCCACGCGGTCAGGCCCGAGATCGGCAGGCTCGCGCCCACCGTGAATTCGACGTCGCCCGGCAGCGGCGCGAGGTTGCGTGCCTCGACGGCCACGTACTCCGAGAGCGTGCCGTCGCGATACCAGTCCGTGAGGCCGAACACCCGCTGTCCCATCGACAAGCCCGTCGTGCCATAGCCGAGAGCGGTGACCACTCCGGCAAACTCGTGCCCGGGGATCGTCGGTGTTCGGTCACGCTTGAGGCGATCCGTCCAGGTCGAGGGCCACGCCAATTCAGTCGGGACGAATCCCGACGCATGAACTTGAACGACGACGTCGTTGATCGCCGCCTGCGGCTCGGGCCGCGTCACCAGCTTCATCCCGGCCGTGCCCGCAGCTTGGTCAGTCACTACGATCGCCTTCATGGTCATCTCGCCTTTGGGTCGGCAGCGCAAGTCAGCTCACGGCCGGCTTTGCCAGCTTTGAAGCCCGGACTTGCTGAAGCGGACAGACAAGTTCTATAGAGCCGGCTCGTACAGGTGCACCAACGCCTCGGCGGGCGAGCTGATGAGGAGCGTCGTGTCATCGAAGAACATCTGTTCGCCGAGAAAGGGTTGGCCAAGGATGACTGCGGCCGGCACCAGACCCCCGGCGGTCGTCTCATAGACGAAAGCCGTCCCGGAGTTGGAGAAGTGCGCGCCGAATCCGACGTGCGAAGGGCCGATCGCTATCGAATTGCCGAAGGCGAAGACGCCCGGCTGCCATGCGCCGCTCGCATCGCGCGAATAGGCAAACACTTCGCCGTTCCTGATCGGGAAAGTATTGGATGCCAGGCCAATGAGTGCTCGGCCATCGTTCACGTGGATGGCGAAGCCGTTGACTGCCGACTCGTCTCCGGGTGGATCGATGAATCCGGAAGGCTGCAGAACGGGCAACGATTGTGCATGCGCGTGTGTCAGCAGGCCCAAACCGACAACGAGGCAAGCTACGAATGGCAGGCGCGGCACGATTCGACTCCTACGAATGAGCATGATGGCGTTCTCCCTCGTGTGCGATGTGAGCCGGGTCGCGTGCGACGACGCTCATGGCCACAATGAGTCGAACGGCCGACGGTTCCACGGCCTACAAATCAGCAGCGTCTGTCTCGAGCCTTGTAGGACGAGTGCATCGCAGCGATCACATTCAATGGTCTGTTGCATGAACCTGTCAGGAAGGCGAGCCGGTCTCCGTTCTACTCGGTGTTGGCAAGTAACCGAGGGCCTGACCGATGAGCGACAGACGCTCAAGCAACGCATCGAGGGAACAGACGTGACGCAACTCGCCGCTGCAGCCCGCCGGATGTTCGCGCTGACACCCGGCGCAGACGACGCATCAGTGCGGGAATGGGTCGCGGAAGCGGTCGGCCGGATCGAGGCGGATTTCAACCGCTCCGCCGATACTCATTTGATCGCGCTGCCGCTGCCCGGTTATCCGGGCATCGACCTGTACTTCAAGGATGAGTCGAGTCATCCCACCGGCAGCCTCAAGCACCGACTGGCGCGCTCGCTGTTCTTGTATGCGCTGGTCAATGGCCGCCTGCATCCGGGCTGCACGGTGATCGAGGCCTCGAGCGGTTCGACCGCGGTGTCGGAAGCGTATTTCGCTCGCCTGCTCGGACTGCCTTTCATCGGGGTGATTCCGGCCACGACTTCGCCTGAAAAAATCGCCGCGATCGAGTTTCAGGGCGGGCGCTGCCACGTGGTCCGCAACGCGAGCGAAATCAACGTCGAGGCCGAACGGCTGGCGCGAGAGACCGGCGGCTGCTTCATGGACCAGTTCACCTATGCCGAGCGCGCGACCGACTGGCGCGCCAACGACAACATCGCCGAGTCCATCTTCCGACAGATGGCGCACGAACCGCATCCGGTTCCGGACTGGATCGTCTGCAGTGCCGGCACCGGCGGAACCAGCGCCACGCTCGGGCGCTACGCGCGCTATCGCCGTTACCCCACGCGCATTTTCTGTGCCGATCCCGAGCACTCGGTGTTCTACGACTTTTATCGCGGCGCGAAGGCTGGCCGCCCCGATGCGGCGCTGCGCATCGCTCAGGGCTCGCGGATCGAGGGCATCGGCCGCCCGCAGGTTGAGCCCAGCTTCGTCGTCGGCTGCATCGATGCGATGGCCAAGGTGCCCGACGTGCTGAGCCTGGCCGCGATGGTTCGAGTCAGTGCAATGCTGGGACGCCGTGTCGGCGGATCCACTGGCACCAACTTCGTGGGCGCACTGTTCGTCGCGCAGCGGATGAAGCGCGAGGGCCGCCGCGGCTCCATCGTCGCTCTGCTGTGCGATGGCGGTGAGCGCTATGCGCATAGCTATTACAACCCACGCTGGTACACCGCAAACGCCATCGATCGGCAC
>Ga0068862_100003188_pt1 | contig 14222 bp, 15 predicted proteins | sample KBSSwiS52_FD_66598 | JGI IMG/M metagenome (GOLD analysis project Ga0068862, IMG submission 66598) | Switchgrass rhizosphere microbial communities from Kellogg Biological Station, Michigan, USA - KBS Switchgrass S5-2 | ecosystem: Host-associated > Plants > Roots > Rhizosphere > Soil ... | reverse complement strand
CCGAACCAGCGGGCTCGCCGGCTCGAGCCGAACAACTCCTTCTCCACGCGCAGTTGGGCGGATGGTGCCACGAACGCGTTGCGCCCCCTCCAGCGAGGCCACCCGGCGGTTCGGGACGAACGCGATGTTGCGCTCGGCGAATGCCGCGATCAACGCGCGGGAGGTGTCGGGCAACGGCGGTACCGGACTACCGAGCGGTGTGACGAGCGTGATCTCACAGTTGTCGCGCACGCCGCGGGTGCTGAGGTAGTCGTGCAGGAGCAACACGGTTTCGCTCGGTGCGGGCGGGCACTTGTAGGGCGCCCCACAGATACCGACGACCACTCGGCCGCTCGTGAAAGTGAGGAGCAGCTCGCGAACGCGCTCCGCACCGGGAACGGAGTAGAACTCGTTGCCCGTCTCGGCGAGCCCCGGAGTGGCGCCGACGTCGTAGTCGGCGCCTAACGCGATCACGATCACGTCCGCCTCGAACACGGCACCTTCGGTCGTGACCCGCCTGGCTTCGGTATCGATCGCCGTGATCGTGTCGCGGACGAACCGGACCCCTGGCTTCACGACCGTCTCGTATGGCATTCGCACGCATTCCGGCGTCGCATGACCGAACATGACGTCCAGCTTGGAAAAGCCGAAGACGAACGCGTCGTTCCTGTCGATGAGGGTCGTCTCGACGCTATCGCCTAGCGACTCCGACAGCAGGGTGGTGAGCTCGAGCCCACCGAACCCTGCGCCGAGTACGAGGATACGCTTCTTCATCGCGGTGTCTCGGGCGACCACGTGCGCAGTGTCGCCGTGTCCTCGGCGAAGACGGTGGTGAAGAAGCCGTCGATCATCGCGAGCTCGTCGGCCTCGCTCATCCCCGGCAGCGCCGGGAAGTCTCCCCGCAGGTCCACCTTTGTCCGTTCGCCCAGCGGCGTGTACGAGTGAACGAATCGCGCGCCATCGAAGTGCCCGCCGATCATCGTCGTCTCGACGCCGTTAGGCACGTTGAGCCGGTGTTTGACGATCATGTTCGTGGTCGAGCCGTCGGGATTGTAGACGTCCACGTCCACCGTCACCACATTGCCGGCGACGCCGACGAGCTTGTGGCTCTTGAACGCCTTGTGCGGGTGGTTCCCGGCGCTCATGTAGCGGAAGATCTTCTCGGGGGTGGCGTCGAACGTCGTTATGGCTTCCTTCTGGTACCGTACGCGGCCGGGTTGTGGCACGATGCGGATGTACGGCTTCGGCTCCCGCCAGCCGTCGGGATAGATCTTCTTCGCTTCCTCGTTGTTGACGGAGCCGGCGATGATCACGTCGTCGCCCTGCTGCCAGTTCACCGGCGTGGAGACGCGATGCTTCGCGGTGAGCTGCAGGGAGTCGAGCACGCGCACCAGCTCGTCGAAGTTGCGGCCGGTGGTCATGGGGTAGGAGATCGACAGCTTGATCTTCTTGTCGGGTCCGATGACATACACGGTCCGGACGGTCTGATTGTCGGCGGCGGTGCGTCCGTCTGCGCTATCGCCCGCGGACGCCGGCAGCATGTCGTAGAGTTTCGAGATCGCGAGCGTGGGGTCGCCGATCATCGGATAGTTGGGTGCGAAGCCCTGAGTCTCCTCGATGTCCTTCGACCACATCGCGTGCTTGTCGACCGGGTCGACCGAGAGGGCGACGACCTTCGTGTTGCGCTTGTCGAACTCCGGCTTGAGACTCGCCATGTACCCGAGCTCCGTGGTGCAGACCGGCGTGAAGTCCTTGGGGTGGGAGAACAGGATACCCCAGGAGTTGCCCAGCCACTCGTGGAAGTTGATCGTGCCCTGCGTCGTGTCAGCCGTGAAGTCAGGCGCCGTTTCGGCGATTCGTAACGACATGGTCGTATCCTCAGAGGAATTGGTGGTGTCGTCCGAGCGGAGCTGATGTGGTCCGTGGGTCATTGGGCCTAGTATGGGGCACCAATCTCACCGCGGTCTCAACTGGATCACTCGGGCGACGGAGAAGCGCGCAAGGTGCTGCGTTTAACGACGTTCGGAGGCTTGTGGCTGGAGGCTCTTTCGGGACGTCGGCGATCCCTCGCTGCGCTCGGGATGACAGGGTGAGCGTTAGGTGTCGGCTCCTTGCCCTGCACGGAACGCCACGCCTCGACCACGTCGGCCGCCTCGAGCGAATCCGCGTACTGCTTGCCGTAATGCGCGAACACGACTCGGCCCGACGCATCGATGATGAAGTCGGCGGGATTCCCGGTGATGCCGCCGTCGCTGGTGAGGAGCCCGGGGGAAAAGCCGGCCGCCAGCGCCTTGATGTACTCGCGCATGACCGTCGGCGAGACGAGACCCCGCAGCCCGCGCTCGACGCCGTACGCGCGGAAGATTCTCTTGTCCGGATCGGGGATGAGGTCGAACGGAGTGGCGAAGTCCTGAGCTTCCGCGAGCTTGTCCGCGGGCGAGTGGTACAGCACGACGGTCGTGAGCCCGGCCTCCGACACCATCCGGTGCTCCATGATGAACCGGTGCATGTGGAGGTTGCACACCGGACAGGTCGCGAAACGATAGAACTTGAGCAGCAACGGGCGACCGCGAAGCTGCTCGAGTGAAACACCCCGGCCGCCAATCGATTCGGCGGAGAAGTCGGGGGCAGGTGATCCGAGCGTGAGCCGCATAGCCATCTCCGGTATGGAGTCGTCTGGACTCGTGCCGCACTAGCCGTGTCGTGAAGCCGCGACTATGGTGTGCGTGTCCGGCATTTCCCGACATTGGACGCGGCATGAGCATTCCATGAGCGCTCGCTGAGTGAGGCCGATCGACCCAGGCCATGCTTCGTTTCGGACCCTTCGAGCTCGACGCCGATTCCGCCGAGCTTCTCCGGCACGGCGAGCGTATCCCGTTGCCGCCACAGCCGTTCAAGGTGCTGGCGCTGCTCGTCCAGAAGGACGGCGCCGTAGTCACGCGCGCCGAGATCCGCGACCAGGTCTGGGGCGCCGGAACGCACGTCGAGTTCGACCAGGGACTCAACTTCGCCATCAGGCAAATCCGCGAAGCCCTCGAGGACGACGCGGCATCGCCGCGGTTCATCGAGACCCTGCCGCGCCGCGGCTATCGGTTTCTCATGCCGATCGCGCCGTCGACACCGGAGAAGCCGCTGACGCTCACGCGGCTCATCGTGCTACCCTTCCGGCTTCTGCGCGACGATCCAGATACGGCGTTCCTGGCGTTCAGCCTTCCGGATGCCGTCACGAGCTCGCTCTCGGGGCTCGAGTCGCTGGTCGTCCGCTCGAGTCTTGCAGCATCGCGCTATGCAGGTGCTCCCGCCGATACGCGCGCGATCGGCGCCGAGGCGGACGTCGACATGATCGTGACGGGCACGCTCCTTCGTTTCGGCGGACGCGGTACGCGTCAACGCACAGCTCACGGAGGCTGCGTCGGGGACCTTGCTCTGGTCGCACACTGCGCAGGCGAGCGTGGGCGACTTCTTTCAGCTGCAGGACGAGCTCACGCGTCGCATCGTCGAGTCGCTCGCTGTGCCGCTCACGGCGCGCGACAAACAGCGCCTTGTTACCGATGTGCCATCGAGCAAGGCGGCGTACGACCACTTCCTGCGGGGCAATCAGCTCAGCGTCGACCCGAAACAGTGGAGCGTCGCGCGTGAGTTATACGAGCGATGTGTCGCGGAAGATCCCCGGTTCGCACCGGCGTGGGCGCGGCTCGGGCGTGTATATCACGTGCAGACCAAGTACGTCGAGTCGGCTGGCGGCGACACCGATGAATGCCTGACGCGGGCGGAGTCGGCCTTCAAGAAGGCATTGGCGATCAATCCCGATCTGCCGATCGCGCACAAGCTCTACGCGCAGCTCGAGGCTGACCTTGGTCGCGCGCACGACGCGATGGTGCGACTCGTCTCACGCGCGCGCACCGCCGATCCCGAGCTCATGGCGGGGCTGGTGACGGCGTGCCGGTATTGCGGGCTGCTCGATGCGTCGGTCGCGGCGCACCAGCGTGCACGCGCGCTCGACCGGAAGATCCCCACCAGTGTGATGCACACGTGGTTCATGCAGGGCGACTGGGAGCGCCTGGCCGCGCTCCCCGTAGCAGAGTTCCCCTACATCGTCGCGCTGGCCCTCGTGGAGTTCGGACGCGGCGATGAAGCGTTGGCGCCGTTGCGCGAGGTCGAGGCGAGGATGCCAACGCGCCGCCGGCACGTGGCGGTGGCAGCGCGGGCGCTCATCGAAGGGCGGACGGCTGAGAGTGTGAGCCAGATGAAAGCGATGCTGTCGCCCGACTTTCGTGATCCCGAAGGTCGTTTCTACGTGGCGCGGCATGTCGCTCGCTATGGCGACGCCGACGAGGCGCTGACGCAATTGGAGGGCGTCGTCGCCGACGGCTTCTCGTGTTACCCGGTGTTCGAGCGGGATCCGTGGCTCGACGCGCTGCGGCCCAAGCCAGGGTTTACCGAGTTGCTCGAGCGGTGCGCATCGAGACATGCCGCCTCACGTCGCGCGTTCGAGGAGCTCAATGGCCGAGGGGTGCTTAGCTGATGATGCGATCTTCCACGCTTGTCTACGCCGCGCTTGTCCTTTTCGTGCAGGCACTCCCGCGTTCGGTGCCGGCTCAGGGAAGCCGGCCCATCGTCGCCATCTTCGCCCACCCCGATGACGAACGCGTGATCGGTCCACTGCTGTCGCGGCTCGCGCGCGAAGGACGTGAGACGCATCTCGTGATCGCGACTGATGGCTCGAAGGGTACGCGCGACTTCGCGAAGATTCCGGCCGGCGCAGCGCTCGCCGCGGCCCGAACGAAGGAAGCAACCTGCGCGGCCAATCGGCTCGGTGTGAAGAAGCTGCACCTGCTCGCACTACCCGATGGCGGCCTCGCGTCATTCGACGAGCTGGGCAGGTTGCGGTCGGCGCTCGTGCCGATCATCGACTCCATCAAGCCTGCCGCGATCATCACCTTCGGGCCAGAGGGAGGAACCGGCCATCCCGACCATCGCCTCGTGGGCGACGTCGTCACGCAGATCATCCAGGGCGACGCGCGCTATGCGAAGGTCGACCTGCTGTACGCGTCGCTCCCCGCGGAGCGGCTGAGGACCGCGCCGAAAGCGTCACCCACGGTGAACGGCATGACGGAGGCGCTGCTGACCGTGCGCGTTCCGTTCGAGGATCGCGACCTCGCAGCGGGACGCGAGGAGTTCGCGTGTCACAAGAGCCAATACTCGAGCGCGGAGATGGACTCGGTCAATCGCTATCTCGCGCACGCGTGGAACGGCACGGTGTGGCTGCGTCCATGGACCGGTGCCATGCTCGACCCGAAGCTGTTCACTCGTTAGGTAGCCGGCGCGACGGCCACCCCGCGCCGCACTCGTTTTGCTGGTGACGGGACGGAACGATGGTGGTCCGAGGGCTACGTCTACGACGTTGCTGGATGCGACGCCCGCCACGACTACTCGAAGATCTGATCTATTCGATCGTCGGTGCGTTCTTCGAGGTTTACAACACGCTCGGATACGGCTTCCTCGAGCACCTTTACCTCAAGGCTCTCGAGCGTGAGCTGTTGGCGCGAGGGCACCAGGTCGCTCGCGAAGTTTGGGTCACTGTGATGTACAAGGGCGGGGAGCTTGGTAAGCAGCGACTCGACATGGTCGTCGACGATTGCATCGTGATCGAGATCAAGTCCACCCACGAACTGCAAAAGAACTCGACTCGCCAACTCTTCAACTATCTGCGCGCAACGAGCCTGACGGCTGGTATGCTCCTCCATTTCGGTCCAGAGCCAAGGTTCTTTCGAGTCTCATCACCTGATTCGCGATCAAAGTCTGGTTCCATGACGGCTGGCAGGCATCCAGAACGGAGGGGTCGACCACATGAGCGGCATGAGCAGCATGCTTCACATCCTGCTCTACCGGGAAGCTCCGTCTCGCCACGAGCCGAATGAAAAGGGGAATGGCCGCTCGGGATGCTACCATCCCTAAAGCTGTTCCCCTTTCAATCAGCTCGTTGGGCGAGGAGTCTCCCCGACCTTGATGGATGCCCAGTATGCTGCTCATTTCGCTCATGCGGTCGACCCCTCCGTTCTGGATGCGTCTCTATGATCGAGATGCCGGCCTTCCAACGATATTTAGTCGTTAGGCGCCGACGAGCTGCCTGACGGCGCGGTCAGCCTCTCGGATCGAGTTCCGGTGATCCATCGCGCCGGCCAGGTCGGTGTTCGCGAACGCGATGCGACCATGCGGCGCGTCGCGCAGCACATCCCGCGGCGCCGGCTTGCCGCCCACGCCGAAGAAGAAACCAGGCTGCGGGTTCACGTACGCGTGACCCCAGCGATTCAGGATGATCCCCGCGATGTCGCGACGCGGATCGAACCCGCCCGGCGCGAACATGTCGGCCAGCTGCTCGCGGAGCGCGCGCTCGTACTGCGCGAACGACGTCCCCAGGAGCTTCGCCCGGCCCTGCGCACCCTGCTCGCCGATCGGCAACCCGGGCTGCGCGAACAACACCTTGATCGTCAGCACCGTCGGCGAATCCGGACCGATAGTCGGGCTCACGCCGTCCAACGTGGCCATCGGCCGCACCGAGAGGTAGTCACCGAGTCCCCCGAACCAGCGGCATCCCGACATTCCCATCTTGTACAGGAAGCGCCAGTTGCGCACCGCGACGTTCGCCATGAGGCACGGCGATCGATAGAACTGCGCGTAGGCGTCGCGATGGCTCGCGGGGAGGTCGCGCACGATGTGCTTGCTCGTCCAGCTGCCACCCGCCATCACCACCGCGCGCGCCTTCACGCGGAAAAGCTGCTTCCCCTTTGCGTACGTGACCACGACGTGCGGCGCGCTGCCCGGATTTCCCGCATGCTCCACGCGTACGACGGTGGCGTTGAGGCGAATGCGTGTGTGCTGACCCCCCCGGTCGAGCGCGGCGAAGTTCACTCGGCTCTTCCACACGGCTTCCACCGTGTGGGGTCCCGCAAACGCGTCGGGGATGAGCGTTTTCACCATCAGCCGCGCGAACCCGGTGTTCCCGTCGGGGAACATCTGGTCGCCTAACGCCGAGTCGCCGTCGCCCGGAAACTCCGTCTCGATGGCGTAGGCGCAGTACGCCGACAGCGCGTCCGGTCCGAGACCGTAGCCGCCACCTTCCACCGGCGAGAGAAAGTTGCGCACGGTCTCCCGCGTGATCCGGTGCCGAGCCATGAGGTGCTCTTCGAGCGTGATCGTGTCGAGCTGGCGGGAGATGGCGTCGCCTTCGGTCTGTGGTCGTGGCCCGTCGTCGGGGACGGTTCGCCATCGCATCAGGTCGGCCTTTGCTGCGTCGCTCAGCGGTGCACCGCTCAGCTTACGCCCCCACGGATCCACCACCCACACGCCTGGCCGCTTGCCGAACGGCGGCCCGAAGTAGAACCCGTAGTCCTTCGGCTCGGCGTACGGGCTCTGATGCAGCGCCATCTCCGGTGACGGCCCGCGCCACGTCTGATAGTCGAACGTCGATCGGTCCATCCCGATCATCTCGTAGAAACGATCGGTGTAGCCGCCCTTCTTCGGCACGAGGAAGATGGCGGAGCCCTGGTGAGCGATGAGCCGGTGGCCGTCGACGAGAAACTCGTTGCGCTTCGCCTCGCCGCCGAAGATCGGGTGGTTGTCGAGGACGAGACACCGGCCGCCCTTGTTCTTCTGGAAAAACACCGCGGCGGCGAGGCCGCTCAACCCGCCGCCGACCGAGACGAGGTCGTACATCTCGCCGGTATCGGTGGCCGCCGTTTTCTCATACGCGCCATCGCGCATGGCGTGCGCGGCGGTCATGACGTCGTAGGTGTTGCCGTTCGACGCGCGGTAGTCGCCGACGCCCCCGTAGCCATTCCAGGCGTCGGCGGGAGAGGTGCCCATGGCGGACGCACGGCCGCTCAGCAGCATTCCGGCGCCGGCTACCAGCGCGCCGTTGACGAAGTCCCGGCGCGAGATCGGCTCGTTCATGCCGAGTCGGTCATCGTTAGGCGCGGGTCGCGCAGAGTCGTCAGGTGCGTCCATGGGCGCCTCCATCGCTCGTGAGGATCGGTGACGTTTCAGGCAACGGCCGCGTGAGGCCGGAAGACGAGTGGCAAGTGCGGTCGAACGTCGATTGGCGTGGAGGGCTCGCCGAGTAGCGTGAGCTCCGCCACGTACGCCGGCGCGGTGGTGAGACTCACGAGTCCCATCGCTACGAGACCGCGGAGCGACTCGGAAGGCCGATCGCCCTCCGGCAGTTGCAGGCGCACACCGACAATCTCGCGTACATCCGCTGGACGCCCGGCTGCCTCGGCTGGCCGAATTCGGTCCCGCCGCGCGAACGGGAGATAGATGAGGAGCGGCTCCGTGAGCCTAACGCCGATTGCGATCTCGATCGACAGGTCGGCGGGCAGATAGGCCGGCCGATACGACCACGTGGGGAACGGCGGTTCGTCGCTCTCATCGCCAGGACGAAACGCGAGCCCGAACGGGCAGAGACCCAAGGTGCGACCCTGCCATCGCTCCCAGAGCTGCGTCCGCTCGACGGTCGGGCTGCGCACCTCGTTCTCGTGCTCGACCCACGCCAACTCCAGGAAGGAGTTTGCAAAGGCGAAGCGCCGGTTGGCGGTGCCCTGGCCAGCGTGAGCTTGTCCGGAGCCGTCCAGCGGACCCTGAGCGCGAAGCACAGTTGCTTCCGGAGCCCCACGCGAGCAGAAGACGATGACGTGGTCGAGCTCGATCACGACTCGTTCTACTTCTGCGTCAACGTGATCTTCCGGAACTCGACCTCCGACCCCTCCGATTGCAATGCGATCCGTCCGTGATCCGCGGTGGCATCCGAGCCATCGTTGACCAGGTCGCCATTGACCCAGACCTTGATCGACCTCCCAACCGCCTCGATCACCATCGTGTTCCATTGCCCGACCGGCTTCTCGGAATTGTCGGTCAGGTTCAGGATGCGCCGCGCCTTGTCTTCCGTGGTGCCCCAGTTGGCGCGCGGTCCGCGACGACGCTCCATGTCGGGCACGCGGATGTCCTCGAGGATGCACCAGAAGTCGCCGGCGTTCCCGCTTTCCATCTGCACCTCGATGGACTTGGGAAACATCTTATAGAGCGCCCGCGGCGTGGACGCGTGCACCAGCACGCCGGAATTCCCCGGTTTCCCGGGGAAGCGGTATTCGACCTCGAGTCGATAGTTGCGATAGCTCGAGTCGGTGATGATGTGGCCCTGCGGCTCACCGAGGCTCACGAGCATTCCGTTGCGCACGACGAACGGGTTCCGGGCGCGAGGGTTGCTGTCCAACGCCGGGACGTCGACGTGCCAACCCTTGAGGTCCTTTCCGTTGAAAAGGCTCTTTGGCGCGCGAGCCTGCGTGTCCGCGTTTGCGGAGCGCTCGATTGAAGCAACGCCGACGACCAGCAGCGACCCGGCGATCGCCAATGCGCGGCCGCGGGGAAGGGACCTCACGGCGTGCAGGCCGGCGATCCAGCCCCGTCATTCCTGTTCAGCGCCGCCCGCACGTTGTCGATCTGTTCGCGGGTCGCGCGGATCGTCAGAACACCCGGCCTGGCCTCCGGTGAATACGCCACGGTGTTCGTGGGTAGGCCGAGGTATGGGCGCGCCAGTTCTGCCGCTTTGCTGGATGACAGGCAGCGGAGCTCGATCGATTCCTCGATTATCAGCGTGCTGGCGCTCGTCGGCGTTGGACTGCGCGCGAGTCCGATGGAACCGAGCGCGATCACTCCCACGATCGCCGCCGCGAAGGTTCGCAATCGCCCTCGCCGCTTGTTCTGGGCACGGGCAGCGGACGCGTGCGACTGCTCGGCATCGCGCAGTTCGGCGAGCGCGGCGTCGAACGCAGGGCCCGAGATGCCAGCTTCAATGGCCGCTGCGCGAAGCTCGGCCACGGTTCCGCTGGCTCGGTAGGCCGAATCGAGCTCGGTGGCGCGCTCGAGGAGCCGAGTCCGGACCGGCTCCGACAAAACCTCCGGGTTAGGCTCGAGTGAATGGCGGTCTTTCACGGCATACCTCCGGCGGAGAACGGGGCGGACTGGTCACGCTATGTTGTGCGCCTACGCGGCGCTGGGCAAGAGCCGGTTCTCGCTCACGGCACGGCTCCCTCGCGCCTAACGGGCAGTCCGAGCAGGTAGGTCATGGGAATCGGTCCGCCCCCGGCGTGGCCGGCCGTCCACGCATATCCAGTCGCGCCATCGACGGACTCGGCCAGCTCGCGCAGCTCGTCGGGCGTGTAGGTGCGCAGGCACGATACGACGCCGTCCACGAAGGCGACTGTCGGGATGACGGGAAGCAGGTACGTGAGCAGCAGCCGCGGCCAGCGGAACGGCCGGATGAACGGTGTCACGAGCCACACGACGTGGGGAACGAGTAGCATGATGAACAGGCACAGCGCGTTGCGCGTGGTGGACTCGAATACGGCGATGCCTTCCCCGCGCGCGACGGCGTCGGCGAGCACGCGGCGAGCCACCGGGGGCGGGAAGTGATGGAACGCGGTGAAGATGGTGCGAAAGCCGGTGAGGTCGTCCGGCACGGCGTCAGCGGGGACTGATCGAGGATCTCCGGCCACCGCGCCGGCGGTCTCGCGCGCAAGCTGGTCGAAGGCGGCGACGTTCGGATGCAGGTCCGTCAGGCGCACGCGCACTGGCACCCCGGCGTCCGCGAGCCGCCTAACGAGCCGTCGCCATGGTCCGCCTGCACCGGAGCCAAGGTCCACTACGGAGACCGGTGGCTGGCTCGCCGGACCGTCCGCGGGGACCCGCAGCGCGTCCGCGAGCAGACGAGCCGCCGCGGCGTAGGGCTCGGTGCGATCGGAGATGAACTGAAGGTAGTCCGTGAGCCCGTCGCGTACAGCGGTCGGACACCATGCCTGATCTTCGATCTCGATGAGCTGCCGGCGGCGCACGTCCTGACGCCTCACTCTGCGGGCTCGAACAGACCGGGATGCTGCTGCGGCTGGGATCGCAGGTACTGGTTAGGCACCCGGATGCGCGCGCCAAGGTGGGCCGCGGCGTGCCACGGCCACCGTGGGTTGAAGAGCACTGCACGCGCCAGCGCGATGAGGTCCGCATCACCGGTGCTCACGATCGCTTCGGCCTGCTCGAACTCGGTGATCAGCCCCACGGCCACGACCGCCATGGACGTGGCGTCTTTCACCGCACGCGCGAGAGGCACCTGATAGTTCGGTCCCAGTGGGGGCTGCTGCTGCGGCGTAAGCCCTCCGCTCGAGACGTGAATCGTATCGCAGCCACGCTTCTCCAGCGCGCGCGCGAACGCGACGGTCGACTCGATGTCGCAGCCGCCGGCGGCCCAGTCGGTTGCCGACACGCGCACCGACACCGAACGCTCCGCCGGAAACGCTGCCCTCACCGCGTCGAACACCTCCAGCGGGAAGCGCATCCGGTTCTCGAGGCTCCCGCCATACTCGTCGTCGCGACGATTGGACAACGGAGACAGGAACTGATGCAACAGGTAGCCGTGCGCGCCGTGGATCTGCACACCGTCAATGCCGAGTCGTGCGGCGCGTCGCGCGGCGGCCGCGAACGCGTCGCGCACACGCGCCAGTCCTTCGGCGTCCAGCGCCGTAGGCGTGGACCAGCCCTTGTCGTACGGGAGTGCGGATGCCGACACGGCCTGCCAGCCGTTGGGGTGATCGGGCGCGAACTGCTTGCCACCCCTCCACGGCACGTCGCACGACGCTTTGCGACCCGCGTGTGCGAGCTGAATCGCGATCGGCATCCGTGACCAGCGGCGGACGCTCTCGAGCGTTCGACCGATCGCCTCCTCCGTCTCGTCCGACCAGAGCCCGACGTCGGCACTCGAGATGCGCCCCTCTGGCAGCACGGCGGTCGCTTCGATGATCAGGAGCGCCGCACCGGACAGCGCCAGGTTCCCGAGGTGCATGACGTGCCAGTCCGTCATCCGACCATCCTCCGCGGAGTACTGACACATCGGCGCAATGACGATGCGATTCGCGAGCTCGAGGGTGCCGACGGTGAACGGTGTGAACAGGGTGGGGCTAGCCATGCGCCTAACGTGTGATCTGGTGGAATGGAGCGCCTCGAACAGTCGTCGGCCGAGCACGCGGCGCGATCGGCATACGGTGGGCGGCCACATACATTAGGAGCATCGTGACCGCGTTCAAGCCGGGACTCACCGTGCGGGCAATCCGGCCCGTGATCGCTGGCCTCGAAGCACTGGGCCATTCGGTCGATTCGCTGCTTGCGGAGGCCGGAATGCCCGCGTCGATCCTCGCTGACCTGGACGGGTATCTCCCGGCAGGGTCGAGTCGCAAGCTCTGGGAGCGCGCCGTTGCGATCGCGAACGACGACTGCGGCATCCACGTCGCGATGGCGGCGCCGGTGAACGCGTTCGATGTCCACGCGTATGCCATGCTCTCCAGCCCGACGCTGTCGGGCGCGCTATACCGAGTGTGTCGCTACCAGCGACTCATCAACGAGGGGACGGAGCTGACGCTCGAGGACGACGCCGGGGGTGGCGTGTTGCGCCAGGGCCTCCTGGGCGGGGCGCCGTGTCGCGGCAGCCAGCGGAATTTCTCGCAGTCACATGGCTGAGACTGGGGCGCATGGTGACGGGCACGGCGTGGTCGCCAGTGCAGATGTTCTTCGCGCATGATCGACCTGCGGATACGCGTCCGCACGAGGAGATCTTTGGCGTGCGGCCAAACTTCGGGAGCGGCTTCACGGCCATGCGAATCCCCGCGGCGACGCTCGCGCTCACGAACCCACGGGCCGATGCAACGCTGGCCGCTCTCCTCGACCGTTACACATCCACGCTGCTCGACAAGCGTCCCACGCTCACGACCGTGAGCGGCCGCGTGCGCAGTTGGCTGGTCGAGTCGCATGGGTCGGGTGTGCCCCTCGCGCGAGACGCCGCCAGGGCGCTGGCCATGAGCGAGCGCACGCTGCACCGTCGCCTCGCGGACGAGCAGACGACGTTCCGTGAGCTGCTCGATCGGTTCCGGCACGAGAAGGCTGTCGAGCTGCTCACGACCCGCCGCCACGGCATCGCGGAGGTCGCCTTCCTGCTCGGGTACTCGGAGATGACCGCGTTCTACCGCGCGTTCAAGCGGTGGACCGGGCGTTCGCCGGCGGAGCTTCGCGAGAGGGCGCTGTCCGACTGAGTTGGCCGGTTCGGGTAAGAGATCGGCGCTTCCCGTCAATGTGCACGCGACCCACGGGGCGTACTCTGTGGCCGCACAAACCATGTTGACTGGAGTCTCGCCATGTCATTCGTGCGGCGTCGCAAGATGAAAGAGGTGCTCGGCCGCCTCGGTTGGTGGACGCTGTTTCTGGTCGTGCTGCTTTATGTCGCTTTCTCACTCCAGATGGGTTTCGCCGAGTTGTTTTTTCTGTTTGGCATCGGGGTGGAGGCAAAGCACCGGGCAACGCCGGTCATATTCGTCGTTCACGCCCTGGCCGGCGGAGTGTGTCTGTTTGTCGCGCCGTTGCAGTCATTCCGGTGCGTCCGGCGGAGGCCCGGCCTGCGCCGTGCCCTCGGGCGCACGTACGTCGTCGCGGTCTGGCTCGCGAGCGTAACGGCAGTCGTAGACGCCATGTCCTTCAATGTGACGGCGGCGTCGAAAGCGATCTTCGTCCTGACCGCGGTTCTGTGGTTCGCGACGACTACGCTCGGGTTCGTGCGCGCAATGCAGCGCCGGTTCACGGAACGACACGAGTGGATGGTGCGGAGTTACTCGCTCTCGTTGTTCGTCGTGAGCTTCAGCATCCTGGTGCCGGCGCTGGTGGCGACCCCGCTTCCGACGCCCGTGAGCTATCCGCTTGGCCTGGCACTCAGTACGACGCTCAACCTTGCCGCGGCCGAGCTGTGGATTCGCCACCATCGAACCGGCAGGCGCCGGCCGGAAGCGTTAGGCGATCTGTCGACCGGGGCATGGCGAGCGGTCGTTTCCCTCCCATTAGGCTCGCGGTAAGGGTGGATGCGTACTTCAGCTCTGACATCCAGAACGGAGGGGTCGACCGCATGAGCGAAATGAGCAGCATACTGGGCATCCACCCAGGTCGACGAAGACTCCGCGTGCAACGAGCTAAATGAAAAAGGGGAACGGCTTTTCGGGATGGTAGCGTCCCGAGCGGCAGTCCCCCCTTTTTCATTCGGCTCGTGGTGAAAGGGAGCTTCCCGGTAGAGCACGATGTAAAGCATGCTGCTCATGCCGCTCATGCGGTCGACCCCTCGTTCTGGATGCATGCCCGTCGGTCTGGCGCCCGCCCTACTTCACGAC
>Ga0068862_100003183_pt1 | contig 14236 bp, 7 predicted proteins | sample KBSSwiS52_FD_66598 | JGI IMG/M metagenome (GOLD analysis project Ga0068862, IMG submission 66598) | Switchgrass rhizosphere microbial communities from Kellogg Biological Station, Michigan, USA - KBS Switchgrass S5-2 | ecosystem: Host-associated > Plants > Roots > Rhizosphere > Soil ... | reverse complement strand
GGGAGGCGGGGGCGTCGGGACGCAGGCGGCGTGAGCGCGTAGCCCCGAGACAGCGGGGCCGAGCCACTGTCCGAACACGGAGTTCGGTACCCGCTGGCTCGAGGCGTTTAAGCGCGGAAGCCGCCGAAGTCCCGACGCCCCCGCCGACCAAAGCCCGGATGCCGACGGACCAGCAGCAGCCAGCAGCAGGCAGCCTACGAGTGACGCACACGGGATCCCTCGCTGCCGCTCGGGATGACGTTAAAGCCAACCGCCACGAAATCCCGCTCGCTGCAGTCCGGTGACGATCGCCGGACAGCGGCGCATGATGTCCCAGAGGAGACCGGTCCGGTAGTTCTCGATCATCAACACGACCGGCCCCTGATCGATGCCGAAGTGATACGGCGTCACCCACCAGCCGGTGGAGCTCTCCGGCACCTCGAACGACTGATTGAACGACGGATGGAACCCGTACTTCGCCGTCATGCCCAGGTCCATTCGCGCGAACCGCTGCACGGTCGGGATGACGATCTCCGGAGCGAACGGCAGCGAGGCGATGACGACCCACGGGGCCACGGTGCCGTCGTCGGGACCGAAGGGAGCGCCGCGAGCGATGTAGTCGAAGAACTCGCGTTCGACGCCGTTCACGGTCCGCCTAACGCAACCGGGGCCGTCGCACGCCGTGAATCCCCAACAGTGCTCGCCGTACCCGACGAAGTTCATGGGATTCCGGATCGCGTATTCCTGCTGGACCAACGTCGCCTGCCGACTGTTCTCGAAGTAGTCGCTCTCGTGCGCCCGCATGAACTCGTCTCGCAGGCCGCGAAAGTCGATCCACATGTGCGAGAGCTGATGCGTGAAGAGCGGTCCCGAGTACAGCAATTCGCGATCGTAGATCTTCTTCCACTCGTAGGTCGCACAGTAGGCTCGATAGCTCTCGAGCGGCAGTGGATGCGTCGGTGAGCCGAGGCCGAGGATGTACAACAGCAATCCTTCGTCGTACCCCCGGTAGCGGTGGGGGATGAACCCGCTCTCCGGCCGCCAGCCGTGGGTCAGCGTCGGTTCGCCATCCCGGGCCCAGTTCCAGTCGGCTCGCTGGTAGAGCGCGTTGGCCAACGTCCTGATCTCGGTCTCGACGGGCACATCGCGGTCGAAATAGGTGCCGGCTGTCAGCGCGCCCGCAAAGAGAAACGCCGAGTCGATGGTGGAGAGCTCGCACTCCCACACGCGGCGACCCGTCTCGATGTCCAGGAAGTGGTAGAAGAACCCCTTGTAGCCGGAGGCGTCCGTCTCAGGCCCCTGCGGACACTGGAGCAGGTATCGTAGTCGCTTGAGCGTGATCTTGGCGGCGAACTCCCGGTAGAGGACGCCGCGCTCGACGACGATGGGAATCGTCGCGAGCGCCATACCGACGGCAGCGATGCTGACCGGGGCGCTCGGGTCGGTCTTGTCACGCACCAAACCGTTATCCGGGTTGGTTTCGTGCAGATAGTACAGGACGGTGGACAGCTGCAGGAGGCCCAGGTCCCGGTCGGTCAGTTGTCGATCGAGACCGTCGTCGACATCGATCACGGACGGCATAGGCAGTCGCCCTCGGTCAGCCCAGGTTTACGACGACGTCGTGCGCCTTCGCGTCGTCGCGCAGGGGCAATGAATCGTTAGGTAGCCGCCGCCCGTCCAGCTCGATCGATCGAACACCGCGACCCGTGCCGGCCGAGTTGTCCACCAGGATGCGGTACGTCGAGGACCGGTGGCGGTAGCGCATCTCGAATTTCGGCCAGCGCGGCGGAATGCAGGGTGCGAAGTGCAGCGTATCGCCCCGCAGCTGAAACCCCAGAATCGACTCGACGGCGACGCGGTAGAGCCAACCCGCGGACCCGGTGTACCACGTCCAGCCACCGCGTCCCGTGTGGGGCGCCGCGCCATACACATCCGCGGCCACCACGTACGGTTCGACCTTGTAGTGCTGGACCGCCCTGGCCGTCGTGGCGTGGTAGATCGGGTTGATCAGGTTCCACAGCTCCATTGCGCGATCGCCGCGGCCCTCCAGCGCCGTGGCCAGCACTACCCAGGTGGCGGCGTGGGTGTATTGCCCGCCGTTCTCCCGGATACCCGGCACGTACCCCTTGATGTAGCCGGGCTGGAGGACGCCTTTGTCGAATGGCGGATCGAACAATTGAATCAGGCTGTCGTCTGCACGGACCAGGCGTTCCTCGACCGCATTCATTGCGGAGTGAGCCCGCGCAGGGTCGGCTGCACCGGAGATGACCGACCACGCCTGCGGGAGGGCGTCGATCTGACACTCATCGTTCTGCGCCGAGCCTAACGGCGTGCCGTCGTCGAAGTACGCTCGCCGGTACCAGGCACCATCCCACGCGTTCGCCTCGATCGATTGCCGCAACCCGCCGGCGCCCTCGCGGCACCAGTTGGCATCGGCGGCCTGGCCGCGCTGCTCCGCCAACTCCGCAAACGCCGACAACACGGTCACGAAGAACCAGCCGTTCCAAACGCTCTCGCCCTTTCCCTCGGCGCCCACCTTGTTCATGCCGTCGTTCCAATCACCGGTTCCCATGAGCGGTAATCCGTGCGAGCCGAGTCGAAAGCCGTGCTTCAGGGCTCGAAGGCAGTGCTCGTAGATGGGAGCCGCCTGAGCGCTCACCGCCGGCAGGTTGAAATCCTCCTCCTGATCCTCGCGAAGCACCGGCGCGGTGATGAATGGCACGACTTCGTCCAGCAGCGTGGTGTCTCCCGTCGTGACCACATAGTGATGCACGACGAACGGGAGGAAATAGAGATCGTCGGTGATGCGCGTGCGCACGCCGATGCCGGACGGAGGGTGCCACCAGTGCTGGACATCGCCCTCCTCGAATTGCCGTGCAGCCGAGCGAAGGATCTGCGCTCGCGCCTCCTCCGGGGCACCGTACACCAACGCCATCACGTCCTGTAGCTGGTCCCGGAAACCGTACGCTCCACCCGATTGGTAGAACCCCGAGCGCGCCCAGACTCGGCAGCCAAGAATCTGGTACACGAGCCAGCGGTTGATCATCAGGTCGACGGCAGGATCAGCCGTCGTCACCTGCAACGCCGTCAGGTAGCGGTCCCAGTGCTCGCGTACCCGCGTCAGCATCGCGCCGGCGCGTTGGGATGGCGTGTATTCGCCAATGAGTCGGCGGACCTCCTCCAGGGTATTCGCCTGACCGAGGGCAAAGACGACGTCTCGTGTCTCGCCGGGGAACAGCGTCAGGTCCGTCGTGATGGCGGCGCACGGATCGAGTCCCGGGCCGGCGCGGCCCGACAGCCTAACGCGTCCCAGGGCGGCGGGCGCCGACGTCGAGCCGTAGTCGCCAAGGAATTCCTGACGATCGGCAGTGACCGATTGTGCGCGGCGACCACACGCGGCGAAGGCGATCTTCCCCGAGAACTCGCCGGCCCAGGCATTCCGCGCCAGTATCGCGTCGCTTTCGGAATCGTGCTCACAGACGACTTGCAGCGGAGCGTTCTCACGCGCGGTTCCGAGGACCCACTCGGCGTAATAGGTGGCCGTGAGGTGTCGCGGTCGATCGCTCTCGTTTCGCACCGTCAGGTGGACCAGCTTGACCGGATCGTCCGGCGGAACGCAGACGAGAAGGTCCTGATCGAGACCATGGCCGACGTGCGAGTACCGCGTGTAGCCCTGGCCGTGGCGGACCATCACCGTTCCCATGGGACCCAGAGGCAACGGCGTGGGCGTCCAGACCTCACCCGTCTCCTCGTCGCGCAGGTAGACCACTTCGCTTGGCGGGTCCGACGTCGGATCGTTCGACCAGGGTGTGAGACGGTTCATCTGACTGTTCCCTGCCCACGTGTACCCAAGGCCTGCCTCGGTCACCAGGCATCCGAGCTGTGGATTGGCGAGCACGTTGGTCCACGGGGCCGGCGGAAGCGTTGCGGCGACTCGTGAGTTGCGGTCGATGGCGATCACGTACTCGCGGCCATCCTGGGAGAACCCTCCGAGGCCGTTCCAGAAGAGCAACCCGTTAGGCGGGACGGGCCGCCGCACCGCCGGCTTTGCAGCGTGCCCTTCCGGAGCGAACGCTTCCGGCTCGGACGGCGGATCGGCGTCGTGATCGATCTGCTCGGCGAGCGACCCGCGGCCGCCGCCAAGCACCGCGCGCGATGCGGCTGCGAGCAGAACGGCATCCTCGGTCGAGAGTTGACGCGCGGCCAGCACGAACACACCGCCCGGCTTGCCGAGCATTTCCCCGGCAATACCTCCCTGGAGCTCCTTCTTCAATCGCTCCGCCGGCTCGTCGGCGCGCTCGTCCAGAATCACGAGATCGAACCGCAATCGCCGGCGCACCATATAGCGGTGCCACCTGACGAGTTGGCGAACAACGGCCTCATCATCCGGCTGTGTGACTCGAGCCAGCACGATCGGCAGGTCGCCGGATATCGCATGTCGCCAGAGACTCCCCTGCCCCAGCCGGTTGGCCGCCACCGCATCGCCGTCCCGAAGCGCGGAGCTCGTGAACACGACCGACGCCGCCAATCGATTGAACAGCCCCATCTCGTCCCGTACCAGCGCGAGCTCACGCAGCTCGCGCTCGGCGTAGACGTGAGCGTCCGCGAATGCCGCGTCGATCGCCTCGAACTCGCTGAAGCGTTCGGCCAATCCCATTGCGGCTTCTCGCGTGTCGGCCGCTCCGGTCATGAACGCCACGCGTGTCGTCATACCCGCGTCGAGCGCGATGCGGCGGCGCAGGCTGAAGATCGGATCGAGCACCGGGCCGGTGGTTCGCGACAAGCGCGACCCTGAATCCAGCGCAGCGGGATTGGCTGGGGTCCGGCCGCGGCCAAGGAATCGTGCTCGGTCGGTTTCGTATGCGAGGTCCTGAGCGGCGGTCTCACTGCTTGCACTGCTCGGACTGCTCGCCGTACTCGCATTGCTCGTCGACGCGTGAATCGCCCACACCGGGCGCTCCTTCGCGCCGCGCGGTCGGCGTCGCGCCAGGAGTGCCCCGTACTGCGGATCGAATTCCGTCTCGAGGAACAGCTTGGCGAACGCCGGGTGGGCCTGATCGGCGCGACGGCCGTTGAGACACACCTCCGCGTAGCTCGTGAGCTCGAGCTCGCGGCGGCTCCGCCCGTGATTGACCAGCGTAATTACGCGCAGCTCGGCATCCGCATCCGGCACGACACAGATGACACAGCGAGTCTCGACGTCGCCATCGCGCCGACGAAGCTCGGCGCGGTCGTCACGAAAGTCGAAGTCGGGTGGGTCGCCTGCCCGGACCAGCGGTTGCGTGCCAATCGACCAGGCGCGGTCGTCGTGGACGTCGCGGACGTAGTAGAACTGGCCCCAACAATCGCGCGTGGCATCTTCGCGCCAGCGGGTGACATCGAGATCGCGCCAGGCGCTCGAGCCGGTGCCAGCGCTCGTGATCATCACGCTGTACGAGCCGTTGGACAGCAGTGCTATGGCGGGTTGCGATCGCATTTGGCGAGTGTCCGGGGTGCTGGGGCGCCCTTTCTCGTCGAGCTCATCCGTGACCTGAGCAAGGGTCCCCTGAGTAGTAGGAGTTCTCCTCGCCCCGCGCCATGAGCCCTTCGGCGGAGGCAGCTCGGCGCGCGCATCACGGCCTCGCCGGGGCATTCCCGTGGCGCCAGCGGACGCTCGCCTCGCGCCTAACGAACTGGACCGGACGCGATCGTTAGGCCTGGCGTATCGCCACGGCGAACGGTCAGCGCGCCCGCCAGCGGGCCGGCAACGGTAACGAAGCGGTAACTCAAAGGGCCAATTGTCCAGGCACGCACAGCACCGCGATCGTGCGGGGACCGCTCGAACCACGCACGGCATTGCGCCAAGGTGAGCAGACCCATGCGCCTTCCGATCCTGGACTGGGCCGTCGGGTACCGGAAGGACTGGCTCCGGCTCGACGTTGTGGCCGGCCTCACCGCCGCGGCGGTCGTCATCCCCAAGGCGCTCGCGTACGCCACGATCGCGGGGCTGCCGGTGCAGTTGGGTCTCTACACCGCGCTGTTCCCGATGGTCATCTACGCGCTGCTGGGGACCTCGCGTCCGCTCAGTGTGAGCACCACGACGACCCTCGCCATCCTGGTCGCGGCGAATCTCGCGCTGGTCGCGCCGAATGGTGACCCCGCCGCTCTGATCAGCGCGACGACGACGCTGACGCTTCTCGTGGGCGTCATCCTGGTGGCTGCCTCCGTCCTGCGGCTCGGGTTCGTCGCGGACTTCATCTCCGAACCCGTGCTCATCGGGTTCAAGGCAGGCATCGGGCTGGTCATCGTGCTCGATCAGATTCCCAAGTTGATGGGCGTCCATTTCGACAAGGGCGGGTTTTTCCACAACATCGTGGAAACGATTCGAGCGGTTCCGCACACATCGCTGCCCACGCTCGCGGTGGGAGTAGGCACGATCGTCTTGCTGGTGGGGGTGCATCGAGTGCTCCCTCGCGCACCCGCGCCGTTGATCGCGGTTGCGGCGGGCATCGCGGCGGTGAGTCTGCTCGGGCTCGATCGCTATGGCGTCGCGATCGTGGGCGAGATCCCGCGAGGCCTGCCGTCCTTCGTCGCACCGGACTTCTCGCTTGTCGCAATGCTCTGGCCCGGGGCCCTCGGCTGCGCGCTCATGAGCTTCACCGAAACGATCGCCGCCGGCCGCGCCTTCGCCGCCACCTCCGATCCGCCGCCGGTGCCTAACAGGGAGCTGTTGGCGACGGGACTCGCGAACGTCGGCAGCGCGGTCTGGGGAAGCATGCCGGCCGGTGGCGGTACATCTCAGACCGCCGTGAACCGATCGGCGGGAGCGCGAACGCAACTGGCCGAGCTGGTCACCGCCGGTGCGACGCTGCTCACGATGCTGCTGCTGGCCGGCCCCATGGGGCTGATGCCGCAAGCCACGCTCGCAGCGGTGGTGATCGTCTATTCGATGGGGCTGATCGAGCTGGCCGGCATTCGAGCCATCCTCGCGATCCGTCGCCTGGAGTTCATCTGGGCGCTGGCCGCGGTCGCGGGTGTCGTCGTGCTTGGCACCTTGCAGGGCATCGTGGTCGCGATCGTGGTATCGGTGGTATCGCTCGCGCAGCAGGTCGCGAACCCACCGGTGTACGTGTTGGGGCGGAAGCCGGGCACGAACGTGTTCCGACCGCGGTCGGCGGAGCACCCCGAAGACGAGAGCTTCCCGGGTCTGCTGCTTCTTCGCGTGGAAGGACGGGTGTTCTTCCTCAACGCCGCACGGATCGGTGAGAAGATCCGTGCGGCGGTGAGCGAGGCGAAGCCGAACGTCGTGGCGCTCGATCTGAGCGGCGTGTTCGATTTCGAGTACACGGCCCTCAAGGCGCTGATCGAGGCGCACGACCGGCACGCGAAGGACGGCATAGCGGTCTGGCTGGTCGGTCTCTCGCCGGAGGTGCTGCGGGTCGTCGACCGCTCAGTGCTGCGCGAACGGCTGGGGCGGGAACAGATGCACTTCAACCTGGAGATCGCGCTCCGGCATTACCTGCGCGCGCCCGCGCCGGCAGACCGGGCCGACGGACGCGTTACCCAGCCCCCCACGACGGTGCCGGCGGCCGATAGCTGGCGGACACCTAACGCCTAACGGTTTCTGGTTGGGGAGCTTCTGGTTATCAGCCCTGCGCTTTCTGGCATCGCGGCCGGGACGGTGGGAAACAGCAGGGACGCAGAGCGCGCAGACCGCCCGCTGACGCGGGCGCCGCAGAAGGCCGCGGACGGTTCCGTGTGGCATCTGCGTCCCTCTGCGCCGGCGCGAAGCGCCGGTCTGCGCGCTCTGCGTCCCTGCTTTTTGCCCCTGTCCCGGCCGAGAGGCCAAGAGTAGAGCTCCGAGAAGGCGTCGGCTGTCATTCCGAGCGGAGGCGCGAAGCGCCGGAGGCGAGGAATCGCCGTCATCCCGGTCGAGGGGCCTCCCGGTCGGGACGAGTGCGATTCCTCGCCTCCGGCGCTTCGCGCCTCCGCTCGGAATGACACCACCACTATCACTATATAGTAGGGACCGTCATCCCCCCAACGCGATCGTCGCCAACGCCAGCCCGGCACCGATCGTGAGCATGGCCAGACCGCTCCACCACGGGTGCCTCCCGGCATGGCGCCCCAGGTAGTAGCCGCCCGCGAACAGCATCAGCAGCGCGATGCCGTTCGAGACCCGGAGCGCGCGATGGGCACTATCGATGAAGGCGAACGGGAGCGCCACCGGAAGGGTGGCCAGGAACACCAGCAGGAACACACCTAACGCGCCCCGGAAATCACTCGTCGTGAGTCCTGCACTCGACGGCACCGGCAGCCGCTCGAGACGGTGCCTGATCATATCGACCTCCGCGGTCTCCATCGTGGAGGCGATCACCGGAGGCAGGACATCCAGGATCAGGGCGCGCGCGCGAGCAGGGTTGGACCGGCTCTGCACCTGTTTCATGACCGCGAGGTTCCGGCCTCGTTCGGCCATGACGGCCAGCAGATACATCACCGCATCCACCAGCCCCCACGCAGCGTTGCACCCCAGAGCACCGATCAGCATGATCCGCACTTCATCCCGGTCCGCCGTGGCCACGCTCAGGGTTCCCGTGAACGTGAGCGCCATGATGAGGCCGAAGACCACGCCGGAGACGCGGTCGAACGGGGACAGTGCCGTGGCCTGGCCGGATCGCGCACCAGACGAATCGGCGGGATCGACGAGGAAGAGCGTCACACTTTACAGGCGGTCGTGAACCGACCAATCCGACGGCTGATCAGCGCGCACGCCGACGGGACTCGACCTCGCGTCGGCGAGCCCGCCCTCCGCTACCACCACGTCAGGCTGCTGCACGGACGGCGGCGAACCCGTCAGGATGGGGAGCAGCTCCTTCACCGTGAGGGTCAGGGGAATCGCCAGCAAGGCCCCCATCGGACCAAGCACCACTCCCCAGCCGAGCAGCGCCAGCACGATGGCCAGCGCTGAGAGCCCCAGGCCGCCGCCCATGAGCTTCGGCTTGATCACGTTGTCGCCGATGAAGTTCACGACGAAGAAGAGTCCGAAGAGCACCATGGCGCGGCCAGGACCGAACTCCAGCAACGTCAGGATGAACGGCGGAATCATCGAGAGGATGAATCCGAACGGAACGAACGCGAACAGGAAGGCGATCACCGCCCACAGCACGGCGGCATCAGTGCCTACCAGCAGCATGATGCCGAGATCGATCAGAGCGATGACACCGCCGAACATCCCGTTGAGCCCCACGAAGCGCCGGACCAGCACCATGGCGCTGTCCAGCTGGGCTCGGACGGAACCAGGCCGTGTGTCGGTCGACTTGAACACCGGGAGCTCGGCCAGGAAGAGCACGACCAGCACGAGCGCAAACAGTCCGGTTCCTACCAGATTGAGTGCTACGCCGACCAGACCGCCGACCCTGCCCATGATCCGCGCCGGGTTCGGCTTGAGCGCCTCATCGACCGCGATGCCCCGCGCTTCGAGCCGCTGTGTCACTCCATCCACCAAGTTGCCAAGCGAGGCCTGATACACAGGCAAATTCTCGGACAGACGGCTCAGCGATCGAGTGAGCACCAGGATCAGCAGCGCACCTCCGACCAGGGCAAGGAGGGCGGTGAGTCCGATGGCGGCACCGCGGCTCATCCCGCGTCTCGTCAGTATGACCGGGATCGGGGAAATGGTAGCCGCGAGCAGGAGCGACAGCAGCACGAGGTTCACCACCGGCGCGGCCGCCTTGAGCGCCGCCGCGATGATGGCGAGGCCTGCTCCCAGCACGACGAGCCGAAACAGCGGCGATGGTCGATCGACGGTGACCAGAGTAGACATAGCGCCCTCAATACCGCTCGGTGACGTACTTGTACGGATAGTCCGGCTCCCGGTACCCGTGCGGCTTCTGCCGGTCGGGGAGCTTCACCTTCTCGCGCGGCGCGTTCTTGTACGGAACCTTGCTGAGCAGGTGCGCGATGATGTTGAGGCGAGCCCGCCGCTTGTCGTCCGACAGGGCCACGTACCAGGGCGCGTGCGGCGTATCGGTCGCCGCGAACATCTCATCGCGAGCCTTGGAGTAGTCGTACCAGCGCCCATATGAGTCGAGGTCCATGGGCGAGAGCTTCCAGATCTTGCGCCCATCGGCAATCCGCTGCTCGAGCCGGCGGGTCTGCTCCTCCTGGCTCACCTCGAGCCAGTACTTGAGGAGGATGATTCCCGAATCCACGATGGCCCGCTCGACCAGCGGGACAGCGCGCAGGAACTTCTGGACCTCGTCGTCGCTGCAGAACCCCATGACCCGCTCGACGCCGGCGCGGTTGTACCAGCTCCGGTCGTAGATCACCACCTCACCGCCTGCCGGTAGATGCCTGACGTAACGCTGCAGGTACATCTGGCTCTTCTCCCGATCGGTCGGCGCCGGTAGCGCGACGACGCGGAACACTCGCGGACTGACGCGCTCCGTGATGGCCTTGATGGTCCCGCCCTTGCCCGCGCCGTCGCGCCCCTCGAAGACGACGCAGACCTTGAGGCCCTTGTATTTCACCCACTCCTGGAGCTTGACCAGCTCGGCGTGCAATCGCGACAGCTCGGCGTCGTACTCCTTGGCTTTGAGCTTCCCCTTCGGCGCGGCGCCGTTCTCACTCTCGATCTCGGTATCGTTGTGGCGCTTCTTGACTTTGACTGTCACGGGTCGTCCCTCGCGAAGGTTGCCAGACTCCGGCCGCGGCCTGCCGAGCTCGTGCGTGCCTGACACGAGCGAGTCCGTAGGCTCCTAGATAATGAGCACCGTCGCCGAGCCGCCATGAGCCCTTCGGCGTGGGTGTGGGCGGGAGGCCCGGTCACCGCGGCCGACGCCGCACCGGTGCCGTGGTCGCACCGAGCCGCGCGAGAGCTCACGCACGGCACCATCGGGGGCGCGAGCGGACATGGCGGCCTAACGAGAGCCTCGAACGCATCGTTAGGCAAGCCGATCGCGACGCCTCCGCACGCCGGAGCCCGCTTGACCGCGCAACGGTAACACGAAGGGCCAATTGTCCAGTCCCGTAGACGCGGCCGATTGTGCGTCAATCGCGCCGGCCGGCGTGTTGTTGGCGATTGGCCGGCGCGCGTCATCCCGGAGGTGACCGTGCACGTGCCTACTCTCGAGCATCCACGCCAACCCCTGGCCGGATGCCGATTCGTCCCTGCGCTACTCGTCTGCGCCACGTTGGCCGCCTGCAAGACGGCCCCACCACCGCCAGTGGTTCCACCAGCGGTCGTGGTCGAGCCTGTCGAGGTGCGTGACACGCCCGTCCAGGCCGAGTTCACCGGTCAGGTGCGCGGCGGCGAAGACGTCGAGGTCCGCGCCCGCGTCGCCGGGTTCCTTCAGTCGATGCACTACCGCGAAGGGAGTCAGGTGAAGAAAGGCGACCTGCTCTTCATCATCGATTCCAAGCCCTTCGAGGCGACCGTCGCCCGAGCGCGTGCCGACCTCGCGGAAGCGAAAGCGCAGCACAACCGGACCGTGATTCAGGTCAACCGGCTCAAGCCGCTCGCAGCCCAGAACGCCGTGAGTCAGCAGGACCTGGACAATGCCCTCGCCAGCGAGGAAGCCAGCCGAGCCGCCGTGGTTGCGTCGGAAGCGCAGCTCACCTCGGCGGAGTTCGACCTGGGCTACACCCGGGTGACGAGTCCCATCACCGGCACGGCAGGCAGCCGGATGGTCGACGTCGGGTCGTTCGTTGGGAGCCCACAGCCCACCGTGCTCACGGTGGTCTCCTCGCTCGACACCGTCCGATTCGATTTCACCATCTCGGAGAGCGAGTACCTGGCGCTCGCTCGGGCGGCGGCGGCGGAGGGCCGCTCGGGCCCCAAGAACGAGGCCCAGCTGGAGCTCGTCCTCGCCGATGGCTCGGTCCACCCCAAGAAGGGACGAGTCACCGTCGTTGGACGGGGGGTGAGCGCCGAGACTGGCACGCTGCCCTTGCAGGCAAGCTTCCCGAACCCCGGAGGCCTGCTTCGCCCCGGACAGTTCGGCCGCGTGCGACTCCCGATCTCGACGCAAAAGAACGCGATCGTGATTCCGCAGCGCGCGGTACAGGAGCTCCAGGGGACCTTCAACGTGTTCGTGGTAGGCGCCGACAGCGTGGCGCAGATCCGCGAGGTCAAGCTCGCCAATCGGACGGAGAGCGGTTGGGTCGTTTCGAAGGGGCTCGAGCCCGCGGATCGGATCGTCGTCGAAGGCCTTCAGAAGGTGCGCCCTGGTTCCAAAGTGCGCCCCATGGCACAGTCGGCGGGGCTGGACTCCGTCAAAAGGCGTTGAGTCATGGCTGACTTCTTCATTCGGCGGCCGATCGTCGCGATCGTTATCGCCATCGTCATCACGCTGCTTGGGCTCGCCGTTCTGCAGCGCCTCTCCATCGAGCAGTATCCCGAGCTGGCGCCACCGAACATTCGGGTGGAAACCACCTACCAGGGTGCCTCCGCCGAGGTGGTGGAGCAGTCGGTCGCCACGCCGATCGAGCAGCAGGTGAACGGCGTAGACAACATGATCTACATGAAGTCGCTCAACACGAGCGACGGGCGCATGCTGCTCGACATCTCGTTTCAGGTCGGCATGGATCGCGACATGGCGAACGTGCTCGCGCAGAATCGCGTGTCGCAGGCCCAGTCCCGCCTCCCGCAGGAAGTGATGCAGCAGGGCGTCACGGTCAAGAAGCTCAACCCCAGCATCTTGATGGTGGTCTCGCTCTACTCGCCGAAGGGGAGTAAAGACGCGCAGTTCCTCAATAACTACGCGATGATCAACATCCGGGATGCGCTCCTCCGCGTGCCCGGGATCGCGCAGGTGGATCTCTACGGCGGCGCCGAATACGGCATGCGCGTCTGGCTCCGTCCGGATCGCCTAACGCGGCTCGGCCTGACGCCAGCGGATGTCATCGACGCCATCAAGGAGCAGAACCTCCAGGCGCCCGCAGGACAGGTCGGTGCCGCTCCGTCGCCGCCAGGGCAGGAGTTCACCTACACCGTGAAGGCACCGGGCCGCCTCGTCACCGCCGAGGAGTTCGACAACATCATCATTCGCCAGACCGCGGGCGGCGGAGAGCTCCGACTCAAGGACGTCGGCCGGGCAGAGCTTGGAAGCGAGAATTACCGCTCGTTCGGACGCGCGATCGTGAAGGACTCGACCGGTAACTGGACGGGCGGCGCCGCGGCATCGCTCCTCGTGTACCTCTTGCCCGGCGCCAACCAGCTCGCCTCGGCCGACGGGGTGTACAACGCGCTCGAGGAATTCGCGACGTTTTTCCCGAGCGACGTGGCGTACGAGATCGTGTACGACACCACGCCCTCCGTCGAAGCGAGCATCCACGAGATCGTCAAGACGCTCGTCGAGGCGTTCATTCTCGTGAGCCTCGTGGTCTTCGTGTTCCTGCAGAGCTTCCGCGCCACGATCATCCCGTTGCTGACCGTGCCGGTGGCGCTCGTGGGCACGTTCATCTTCTTCCCGCTGCTCGGCTTCTCGATCAACACGCTCACGATGTTCGGCCTCGTGCTGGCGATCGGCATCGTGGTGGATGACGCGATCGTGGTCGTCGAAGCGGTGATGCATCACATCCAGCACGGGAAAACACCCAGGGATGCGACGGTCCAGGCCATGAAAGAGGTGTCCGGGCCGGTGATCGCGATCGCCCTCATTCTCTCGGCGGTGTTCGTGCCGGTGGCGCTGCTTGGTGGCCTGACGGGCCGGGTGTACCAGCAGTTCGCGCTGACCATCGCCATCTCGGTGCTGCTGTCCGCGTTCCTGGCGCTGAGTCTCGCGCCGGCGCTCTGTGCGATGATGCTCAAGCCCGCGAAGGAGACCGGCGGCCTGCTCGGCAAGTTCTACCGGGGCTTCAACAAGATGTTCGACGTCACGACGACCAAGTACGTGAGCTGGACGCGCGTGTTCGTCAGGCGAGCGATCCTGGTGGTGGTGGTCCTGGTCGTGGCCACCGGCCTGACGGGTGTTCTTGGCAAGTCGCTTCCGAAAGGGTTCGTGCCCGACGAAGACATGGGCGTCTTCATGATCAACGCCCAGCTGCCGCCCGCGTCATCAGCCGAGCGGACCGACGCCGTCGTCCGGCAGATGGAAGAGGTGCTGAAGAAGACCGATGGTGTGGTCGCCTGCACCGGCATCGGCGGATCGGGCATCCTGACGAACTCGTTCAGCCCGGAGTTCGCCTCGTTCTTCTGCAAGCTCGAGCCGTGGGAGGAGCGGAAGACACCGGAGCTGCACGTCGCCGGGATTCAGCAGACGCTGAAACGCTCACTCGC
>Ga0068862_100003182_pt1 | contig 14236 bp, 11 predicted proteins | sample KBSSwiS52_FD_66598 | JGI IMG/M metagenome (GOLD analysis project Ga0068862, IMG submission 66598) | Switchgrass rhizosphere microbial communities from Kellogg Biological Station, Michigan, USA - KBS Switchgrass S5-2 | ecosystem: Host-associated > Plants > Roots > Rhizosphere > Soil ... | reverse complement strand
GTCAAGCGTGCCGGGGGTCCTGTGACACACACTGGAGAGATCTATGGCGACTTATAACTTTGCAACGATGACGCAGACCGAGGCGTCGGCGATTACGACCTCGGACAACATCCTGGTGAACAACGTTGCGGCGAACACGGCGAGCGTCGTCTTCGTACCCGCAACCCCCACGACCGTGGCCTCCGTCAACGTGACGTTGGGCGGCAAGACCCTGAACTTCCCGACGAGCGCTTTGGGCGGATCGAACAACGTCTTTGTGTTCGCGGACAGCAGCCAGCTTTTCGTCGGCTCCACCGCCGCCGAGTCTAACACGACCGGCGCCGGCAACGATGCGCTGTTCGGCTACGACGGCGCTGACACACTCTCGGGCGGCACCGGCAACAATGTGCTCCAGGGCAACGCTGGCGGCGACTCGATCAGCGGCGGCACCGGCAACGACACGATCTACGGCGGCCAGGACGGCGACACGATCTCCACCAGCACCGGCGTGAACTTCGCCCAAGGGAACAAGGGCGCCGACAGCATCACCGGCGGCACTGGCAACGACACGATCCTCGGCGGTCAGGATAACGACTCGATCGCGGGCGGCGGCGGCGTCGACTTCCTGAACGGCAACCTCGGTGACGACGTCGTCACCGGCGGCTCCGGCAATGACACGATGTTCGGCGAAGACGGCGCCGACTCTCTCGTCGGAAACGGCGGCGCGGACACGATCTCCGGCGGCGCGGGCGCTGACACGCTCACCTCGGCGGGCATCGCCGGTGGCGGCCTGGCGGCGAGCCTGGCCGGCGGCGACGGCGCTGACTCGCTCACGCTCGGCAACGGCGGCACGGCCAACGGCAACGCCGGCGCCGACACGGTGGTCGGCGGTACGGGCGCCGACTCGCTCTTCGGCGGTCAGGACGGCGACGTCCTCACTGGCAACGGCGGCGCCGACTACCTGAACGGCAACGCCGGCGATGACACCGTCACGGGCGGCACGGGCGCTGACACCATCTTTGGCGAAGCTGGCAACGACACCATCACTGCTGATGCTGGCGCCAACAGCGTCGATGGCGGCGACGGCAACGACAGCATCACCGCCCTGGGTGGCAATGACACCATCAGCGGCGGCGCTGGCGACGACGTGATCAGCGTCGGCGACACGGCTTCGGCGACCGGCGTCAACGTCGGCAACGGCGGCTCGGGGAATGACTCCATCACCGGCGGCACGGGCATCGACAATCTCAGCGGCGGCGACGGCACCGACACCCTGGTCGGCGCAGCTGGCACCGACACTCTCAATGGTGGCGCAGGCGACGACCTCATCAATGGTGGGCTCGCGAAGGACACCATGACGGGCGGCGACGGCGTCGATACCTTCGTGTTCGACACTGCCGGTGGCGACTCTGGCCTGACGGCCGGTGCGATCGACGTGATCACCGACTGGACGTCCTCGGATATCCTGGACTTCAACCTGACCGCCGGTTCGGCGCTCAGCTACACGGAAATCACGGGCCCGACGACCTACGACGCGGCGCTCGTGGCGGCGAACAACGCCTTTGCGACCGGCGCGGCCACGCTGATCTACGCGGCTGTCCAAGTCGGCACCGACGTGGTGGTGTTCGTTGACGCCGGCGCAGCCGGCGCGGCGGCGAGCGATGCGGTCGTGCTGGTGGGTAAGACCCTGGCCGACATCTCCGAGACCAACATCGTCGTCTAAGCTTCGGCTCAGGACTCGACTTCAGGGCCGCCCTTCGGGGCGGCCCTTTTTCGTTGCGGAACTATGAGGCTAGGCGGCCGAGCTTCGGCGTCAGAACTGCGCCTCGAAGCTGCGGCGCACGACGGCTTCGCCGGCGCGCCAGATCGTGCACTCGGCGCGGTAGGTTCCCGGCGGCCAACCGTCCGGCGGCCGCTTCTTGCCGACGAATTGCAGGTACTGCGCCTTGTCGCGGTCCAGCGGCGGCGTGCGCGTCTGCGCCAGCACCGCGCCGTCGGGGCCCTTGAGCACCAGTTGGATTTCGTCGCCCGCCTCCAGCTCGATGGCGCGAACGAACGCGACGACGGCCGGCGAGGTCGCGTCAGCGTACGGGACCGCGCCGTCCTCGACCGCCTGCATGGTCACCGGCCCGGCGGCGAAGCCGGCGTTGAGCACGGCGCCCGCCTTATAGGCCAGTTCCTCCCTGACCTGTGGCGCCCACAGGGGGGCCGCGCCCTGTGTGGGTCGGAAGGGATCGACCACCGCGCCATTGTGACGCACGCTAAGGTGCAGGTGCGCGAACTCGGTCTGGCCGGACAGGCCGACGCGCGCGATTGGCTGGCCGGCGGAGACCACGTCGCCCACCTTCACCGACAGGCTGCCTTGCGCCAGATGGCAGTACTGGGTCTCCCAGCCGTCGCCATGGTCGATGACGATCCCGTCGCCGCACTCCTTTCCCTCGACCCCGGGCGCTCCGGGGCTGCGGATCGAGACGTCGGGCACGCCGTCCCTTAAGCGCGCCACGCGGCCGGGCGCTGCGGCCAGCACCGCCACCCCGGCCCGCTGGGCGGCCATGTCGGCGATGCGGATATCGACGCCGTTATGCCCGTCATACGTGCGACGACCGCCGTGGTAGTCGCGCACGCCGGGGCCAGGGTCCACGTCCACGTAATGCTGCACCTCGCAGCCCGATCCGATCGTGCAGGCCAGGGGGAAGGACATTTGCGGACCGTTGCTGCGCGACGGTTGCGGCGCCGCGTCCGTGCGCGGCCCGCAGGCGCAAAGGGCGGCGGCTCCAGCCGCTGACAGGGCGAGGCGTCCCAGCTTCATCAGGTCCAACTCCGTGCCCGCCGATCCCGAAGCTTCCGCGGCGCGGCGGCCAGAAATATGGCCTCAGGCCGCGACGGCGCCCACCAGTTCGGCGAGCCGCTCCCGGTCGCGCGCGTAGATCTCGCGCAGGTATGCCGCATCGGCCGGCGTCAACTCCAGGCCGCGATCGACGTCGCGGCCCACATGCACCTCGCGCGCCTCCACCTGCGCCGATCGCCCAGGCAGGCCCAGGAACGCGCGCAGCTCGGCCAGGACCTGTGTCGGGTCGGTCCGCAAGGCCTCCGCCTGCAGGATCAAGAGCTGGTCACGTGGAAAGATCCGCAGCAGCCGGTCCACCTGTTCGCCATAGAAGCCGCGTTCGACGTAGCTGAACTCCCGGTGGTGTCCCCACGGCTCGGCCGCGAACAGCCGCTGGCGCCCTTGGCGGATGCACCAGGCGAAGGGCTCGGTCTCCACGCCGCGCGCGTATTCCATGCGCCAATGCGACCACGCCCGCTCCACGGGATCGCGCAGCATCAGGACCAGCCGGACCGCCGGATTGTAGGCCGCGATGCGCTCGAGACCGCTGGGCCAGTAGGCGTAGATGGGTGTCGCCTCGCCCCGCAGACGTCCGTCCGGCGACGGAAAGCGGCGATGATAAAGCTCGTAGTCCGGCCGTTCCCAATCGAGGTTCTCGTCGTCGAAGAAATGGACTTCCTTCACGTCGGAGAGCGCGACGCCCGGCTCATCGCCCAGGTGATCGAACAGGGCTGTCGTACCCGCCTTCTGGACCCCGATGACCATGAAGTCGACGAGCGCGCTCATATCCGGAACTCCAACGCTCGCCGCGGGGCCCGATCAGGCTTCATTGCGCCTGCGACCCGCGATAAGAGGGATTCCGGTTACAGGACAGGGGCGAGCCGCCGCAAGAGGCGGACCTGCGGGATGCACGCATGAAGACGGTCATACTCGCCGGCGGCCTCGGCACACGGATCTCCGAGGAGAGCCACCTGCGCCCCAAGCCGATGATCGAAATCGGCGGCCGGCCGATCCTGTGGCACATCATGAAGCTGTTCTCGCATCACGGCTTCAACGACTTCGTCGTGTGCCTGGGTTACCGCGGCTACATGATCAAGGAGTACTTCTCCAACTACGTCCTGCACAACGCGGACCTCACCGTCGACCTGGCGAGCGGGACGGTGGAGTACCACGCCACCAACCACGAGCCCTGGCGGGTGACCCTGGTGGATACCGGGGCGGAGACCATGACCGGCGGGCGGCTGAAACGGGTGCGGGATTACCTCGCCCCCGGCGAGCCGTTCTTCTTCACCTATGGGGACGGCGTCGCCGACGTTGACCTGACGGCGCTGGCGGCTTTCCACAAGGGCCACGGCAAGGCCGCGACGGTGACGGCGGTCTCGCCGCCGGGCCGCTACGGCGCCCTGGAGATCGACGCCGGCCGCGTCGAGCGGTTCATCGAAAAGCCGCCCGGTGACAGCGGACTGATCAACGGCGGCTTCTTCGTGTTGCAGCCCGAAGTCGTCGACCGGGTGGCCGGCGACGCCATGCCGTTCGAGTCCGAGCCGCTGGAGGGCCTGGCCCGCGACGGAGAGCTGATGGCGTTCCGCCACGACGGCTTCTGGGCGGCCATGGACACCCTGCGCGACAAGAACCACCTGGAGGCCCTGTGGGCGTCGGGCGACGCGCCCTGGCGGCTCTGGCGATGAGGCGGCCTGACCGGGGGTTCTGGAACGGCAAGCGCGTCCTGCTCACCGGCCACACGGGTTTCAAAGGCTCCTGGGCGGCCATCTGGCTGGCGGAGCTGGGCGCCCAGGTGACCGGCCTTGCGCTGGCCCCCGACCAGGCGGGAAGCCTCTTCGAACTGGCTGGCGTCGGCGCGTTGACGACGTCGCACATCGTCGACCTTCGCGAGCGCGAGGCGGTGCGGGCCGTGGCGGCGTCCGGGCCATTCGACCTCGTTTTGCACATGGCCGCCCAGCCGATCGTGCGCACCTCGATCGCCGCGCCGGTGGAGACCTTCGCCACCAACGTCATGGGCACTGCCCATCTACTGGACGCCCTGCGCGGCGCAGCAGGCCTGCGCGCGGTGCTGGTGGTCACCTCGGACAAGGTCTACGCCAACGCCGAGACGGGCGTGGCCTTCGACGAGGCCGCGCCGCTGGGGGGCAAGGATCCCTACTCGGCTTCCAAGGCCGCGACGGAGATCGTCGCCGCCAGCTTCGCGCGCAGCTATTTCGACAAGGCCGGCGTGCCGGTGGCCACGGCGCGCGGCGGCAACGTGATCGGCGGCGGCGACGTCTCGCCCGACCGGCTGGTCTCCGACATCGTGCGCGCGGCCGCCCGCGGCGAGCCGGTGGCCCTGCGCCATCCCGAGGCCACCCGGCCCTGGCAGCACGTGCTGGACTGCATCGCCGGCTACCTGGTCTACGCCGAGGCGCTGACGCAGTACCCCGCTATCCCGCGGGCGCTGAACTTCGGGCCGAAGGCCGGCGGCGCCGAGATCAGCGTCGGCGAACTGGGGACGCTGGCGGTGGAGGCCCTGGGCGCCAAGCCCTGGCGCCACACGCCGGATCCAGCTTCGATCGAGGCCAGGGCGCTGGCTATCGACACGCGCCTCGCCAAGGCGCGGCTTGGGTTCGAGAGCCGACTGGATGGGCGCGAGGCGGTCGCGCTGACCATGGACTGGCATCGTCGCCTCGCCGCGGGGGAAACCGCGCTGGCGCTTTGCCGCGAGCAGATCGCGGGCTACGAACGCCTCCCATGACCGACACCCCCCTGTGCCGCTTCTGCAAGACGCCGGTCGTCCACACCTTCCTGGACCTGGGCGACCAGCCCCTGGCCAATTCCTACCTGACGCCCGAGGAACTGGCGGCGGGGACCGAACGCGCCTGGCCCTTGCACGCCCGCGTCTGCGGGACCTGTTTCCTGGTGCAGGTCGACGATCCGGTGGCCGCCAGCGAGATCTTCGACGAAGGCTACGCTTATTTTTCCTCCTATTCCGCGAGCTGGGTGGCGCACGCCAGGCGCTACGCCGAGACGATGGCGGCCCGGTTCGGCCTGGGCCCCCGGTCGCTGGTGATGGAGATCGCCAGCAACGATGGCTACCTCCTGCAGCACTTCAAGGCGATGGGCATCCCTGTCCTGGGCGTCGAGCCGGCGGCCAACACCGCCGAAGCGGCCCGCGCCATCGGGGTGCCGACCGAAGTCGCGTTCTTCAACGCCGCCACGGCGAAGGCCCTGGCGGGGCGCGGGGTCGCCGCCGACCTGATCGCGGCCAACAACGTGCTGGCCCACGTGCCGGACATCGGCGACTTCGTGGCCGGCTTCCGTCACGTTCTGAAGCCCGAGGGCGTGCTGACCTTCGAATTCCCGCATCTGCTGCGGCTGATCGAGCTGGTGCAGTTCGATACGATCTACCACGAACACTATTCGTACCTGTCGGCGCTTTCCGTGGAGAAGGTGCTGGCGGCCAACGGGCTGAAGGCCTTCGACGTCGAGCGCCTTTCGACCCACGGCGGGTCGCTGCGTCTGTTCTGCGCCCACGCGGCGTCGGCGCACGGCGAGACCGACGCCCTGCGGCGCCTGCGGGCCGACGAGGCGGCGGCTAGGCTCGACCGGATCGAAGGCTATCAGGGCTTCACGCCGCGGGCGGAGGCGGTGCGCGACGGCTTCCTGGCGTTCCTCGCCGCGGCCAAGGCCGAAGGAAAGTCGGTGGCGGCCTATGGGGCGGCGGCCAAGGGCAACACCTTCCTCAACTACGCCAAGGTGACGGCGGGCGATCTCGTGTGCGCCTTCGACGCCAATCCGGTGAAGCAGGGCCGTTTCCTGCCTGGCAGTCATGTACCGATCCTCGCGCCGGCGAAGGTGGCGCAGGTGAAGCCGGACTATGTGCTGATCCTGCCCTGGAACCTGAAGGACGAGATCATGGGCGACCTGGCCTATATCCGAGACTGGGGCGGGCGGTTCGTCACCGCTTCGCCCGAGGTGGTGGTCCACCGCTGATGCGCTTCGTCCCCACCGAGATCGCAGGCGTGGTGGTGGTCGAGCTGGAGCCGGCCGGCGACGCTCGTGGCTTCTTTGCGCGCCTGCATTGCCCGGCGGAATTCGCGGCGGCCGGCGTCCCGTTCGATCCGGTGCAGACCAGCCTGTCGCGCAACCATGCAGCCTTCACCCTGCGCGGCCTGCACTACCAGGCGCCGCCGCACGGCGAGGCCAAGCTGGTGCGCGTCGTCCGTGGGCGGATCTTCGACGTGGCGGTGGATTTGCGGGAGAACAGCCCGACCCTTCGGTGCTGGACGGCGGCGGACCTGTCGGCGGAGAACGGCCGCGCGCTGCTGATCCCCGAGGGGGTGGCGCACGGGTTTCTGACTCTGGAGCCGGACACCGACGTGCTCTACCAGATCGATCGCGCCTTCACGCCGGGCCACGAGCGCGGCGTGCGGTGGAACGATCCGGCCTTCGCGATCCGCTGGCCGGCCCAGCCGGCGGTGATCTCCCAGCGTGACGCGGAGTATCCCGACCGTGGGACCAAGGGCTGACGGCCGCGCCATGGCTGGACACGTCCTCCTGACCGGCGCCAGTTCTTTCACCGGCCTGTGGATCGCCGAGGCCCTGGCGCGCGCCGGGTTCCAGGTGACCGCGCCGCTTCGCCGGGCCCGGGCGGACTACGACGACCTGCGCCTGGAGCGGGTGGAACGCCTCACGCAGTCCGCAGATGTGGTCTTCGAGACGCCCTTCGGATCGTCGGCGATGCTGGATCTGATCCGCGCCGGCGGGCGCTGGGATCTCCTGGCGCATCACGCCGCCGATGTGACCAACTACCGTGACCCGGCGTACGATGCGGCGGCGGCGTTCGGACGCAACCTGGAGGGCGCGCCCGCGGTGTTCCGCCTGATGGCCGAGCAGGGCGCGCAGGCGGTGGTGGCCACGGGCACGGTCTTCGAGGCGGGAGAGGGGGGTGCGCCGGGCGAGGACCTTGCGGTGACGCCCTATGGCCTCGCCAAGACGCTGACCAACGAGGCCTTCCGCCATTACGCCCGCTGGAGCGGCCTGCGGTTCGCCAGGTTCGTGATCCCAAGCCCATACGGCGTGCTGGAGGAGAAGCGCTTCGGCTGGCGGGTGTTCAGCGCCTGGCTGAACGGCGACGCCTTCCGGGTCCTCACGCCACGCTACATCCGCGACCACACGCCGGCGCCGCTGTTGGCGCAGGACTACGCGGCCTATTCGGCGACGGTGCTCGCCACGCCATCCGCCAAGGCGGTTCTCAGGCCGTCGGCCTGGATCGCCTCGCAGGGCGATTTCGCCCGCAGGATGGCGACGGAGGTGTCGGCGCGCCTGCCGGGCCTGGCCTGCGCCCTGGAGTTCGCCGACCAGGCGGAGCTCGAGGAGCCCTATGTGCGGGTGAACGCCGACCCGATCGATCGCCGTGGATGGGACGAGCCGGCTTTCTGGGACGAGTACGTCGCCTACTACCAGCGGCTCAAGGCGGCCGGGCGGCTGGCCTGAGAGCGAATTCTAGGACGACAGGTCGGCGGTCACGGCCCCGGCGACGGTCTCATAGAAGTCGATGGCGAACTGGCGGGTGTCGCCCATGGGGCTCGCCTTCATCCGCTCGCGCAGGCCCTGCTTGAGCTCGGCCAGTCGGGCTGTATCGCCGGCGAGGTCGATGGCGATCTGCACATATTTGTCCACGGTGTCGGCGGTGAGCGCCTCCAGCCCCGCGTTCATCAGCGCCGAATAGCTGAGGCGCTCGAACACCGAAGGGCCCACCAGGGTGACCACCGGCACGCCCATCCACAACGATTCGCAGGTTGTCGTGCCGCCGGTCTGCGGGAAGGGATCGAGGGAGATGTCCATCTCGTTGTAGACCGGCAGGTGCTGGCCGCGCACCGGGTGGAAGTCCAGCCGGTCGGCCGCCACGCCTCGCTTGGCGAAGGCGGCCTCGATGTTGCGGCGGAATTGCGCCGTGCCGGACTCCGGTCGGACGAACAGGAATCGCGACTGTGGGACCGCGGCCACCACGCGGGCCCAGGCGTCCAGCACCTCCAGCGTGTACTTCTGCGGGTTGTTGGCCGTGCCGAAGGTGACGAAGCCCTTGCGCTGGAACGCCGGCGCTGGATCGACGGGCGGGTCGTCGCGGAAGGCGTGCGGGTCCAGCGGGTACCAGGTGTGCGGCAGCTCCAGCGGACGTTCCAGGATCAGGTCGCGCGATTGGGGCATGAGGTATGGATCGACCAGCAGGTAGTCGATGGTGCGCAGGCCCGCGGAGTGCGGGTAGCCCAGCCAGCTCGCGTGGAGGCGCGCCGGCTTGTAGGCCATCACTTCCAGCTTGTTCATGTGGGTCGAGCCGCCCAGCTCGACCAGCATGTCCAGGTCGTCGTCGGCGATCATCTGGGCGGCGTCGTGGACGGATATGTCCGGGTTCCAGCGGAAGCCGGTCACCTTCGAGGCGATATAGGCCTGAACCACGTCCTCGCCGCCCTGGTAGAACGAGTAGACGAAGACGTCGAAGCGATCGCGGTCGATGTTCTCGAACAGCGGATAGGCGAAGTAGCCCACCGGGTGGCGGCGCAGGTCCGAAGACATGAACCCCACGCGGATCTTGTCGCTGGAGCGGGTCTTTTTCGGCGGCCGGATCGGGTTGCGGGCGGCGGCCGCGATCGTTCGGTCGCCCCAGATCCTGTGCTGTTCGACGAGCTCGTAACGGTCCTCGGTCGTCCTCACCCGCGCCAGTTGCTTGAGAAGCGCGGCGTGGCGGCCGTCTTCCGCCCAGCCGCGGCCGAGGTCGCGAAAGCTGCCGAGCCGTTCCAGTTCGTCGAAGGCGCAGACCCGGATCAACAGCTCGTTGGCGACCTTGGCGTTCCTGGGTTCGAGGGGCAGGTCGCCCGGCTTCACGCTCTCCTTGTAGAGCTGGTAGGCGGCCTCGATGTTGGCGCCTTCGTCGCCGTACCGGGAGCGTTCCAGGCTTTCGACCAGGGCGAGCCGATAATCCAGCTTCGCGGGGTCCAGCTCCACGGCGCGGCGGTAGAAGGCGTTGGCCCGCTGATGGTCGCGGTCGGCGATGGAGCCGCCCAGGGCGTAGTGCAGCCAGGCCTCATTGCCGTGCAGGGGCAGCAGGCTCATGAGGAATTCCTCGGCCGCGGTCATCTGCCCCATGCGGCGCAGGATGGTCGCCTTGGCTTCCAGCAGCCGCCCGTTTCCCGGGGCCGAGGCGATGGCGCGCTCGATCACCTCCAGGGCGCCCGTCACGTTTTCGCGCTGCGCCTCGGCGGCCGACCAGTCGAGCCACGCGTCGACGAAGTCCTTCTTGAGCGTGACCGCCTGGCGGCTGCGGCTGATGGCGGCCTCGTATTTCTTCTGGGCGAGCAGGGCGCGGCCGAGCGACCGGTGGTGCTCGGCGTTGCGCGGTTCCTGGCGGGCCAGCTTCACGAAGATCGCTTCCGCCGCCGGACCGGCGCCCATGTCGTTGTAGATGTTGCCCCGGTTCACCAGGGGCGTTGGGGATTTCGGATCGAGCTTCTGGGCCTGGTCCAACGCCTTGAGCGCCTCCGGGTAGCGCGAGAGGCGCCGAAGGATCACGCCGCGCATGTTCCACAGCGCGAAGTCCTTGGGGAATCGCTCCGTCGCGGCCTGCGCCCAGATGGCGCCCTCATCGTAGCGCTTCTGCTGGTAGAGCTGGTGAACCAGGATCCGATAGACGTTCGCCGGGTTGTCAGGGGCGTCCGTCAGCACCTGCATGATGAGATCGGCGGCCTCTGCGACCCGGCCGGCCTTGAGCAGGTTGTCCGCGGCGACAAGCCGTTGATCCATCTGGCCTCCAAGTCTCCCGCGGCGTGCGACGCGCAGAGCCTTAAGGCGGGCCGGTGAATCTGACTAGGGGTGTGAGAGGCCAGGGCCGGCCGCGGCGGCGCGGCGCGAGGCGATCCGGGCCCGAACGTCGCCGAGCGCCAAGGGCGCCAGGAACCAGGGCTCCACGAGATAGCGCATGGCCAGGCGCCGCGGCTGGGTCGCCAGGCGAAACAGCCATTCCAGGCCGATACGGCCCATCCATCGCGGCGCGGCGGTCTGCACGCCCGCCTCGTAGTCGAAGGCCGCGCCGACCGAGAACAGCACGCCGCGGGCGATGGCCGCGTGGTTGTCCAGGATCCACTGCTCCTGCCGCGGCATCCCCATGCCGACGAAGATGATGTCGGGGTCGAAGGCGGCGATCTGGGCCAGCAGGGCCTGGTTGTCGTCCGACGCCGGATCGGCGTCCAGGTAGCCGTGGCGCCAGGCGAGGCGGACGTTGCGCCATTCCTGCGAGAGCCGGTCCCAGGCCGCCTCGGCGACGCCGGGCGCGCCGCCCAGGTAGAACACTTTCCAGCGCCGCTCGTCGGCCGTCCGCCAGAAGTCGTCGCGCCAGTCGAGATAGGTGCACCGGTGGGCGCGGCTGACCGGCAGGCCCAGCAGGCGGCCCCAGGCGATCACCGGCACGGAGTCGACCTCGATCAGGTCGGCGGCGGCGAAGAAGGCGCGCAAGGCGGCCGAGCGCTGGTAGAGGTAGAGGCTGTGGCTGTTGTGATTGGCGACGATCGCCGGCTTGCCGCGCGCCACATAGCCCGCCGTGCGCTCCAGCATCTGCGCGGGGGTGACGAGGTCGAACTCCGCGCCCAGGAGGCGCAGGCGTGGCGGGCGGCCCAATTCCATGGCCGCATCATGCGCCTGACTCGCTTACAGGCGCGTTAAGCGCCGCCCGACGGCGTCCGCACCCGGTGCGGCCTGTCATCGCCGTGACACAGGGGTTCGCATGCTAGAAGCTTCGCGCACGGAGATTCGCTTGCCGCGCCTTCAGCTATCTTCGCCGCCGGCGCCCTCGGGGCGCGGACCGTGGGCCGCCACGCTGGCCGCCGGCTTGGGCGCCGTCCTGCTCCTGGCGCTCGCCGTCACCGGACCGGCGTCGCTGGCGCAGACCGCGGCCGCCCTCTTCGCGGCCGGGGTGGTGGTCGCGCTCAGCCTGAAGGGGTTGCGGGCCCGCGCCGCGGCGCCCGTGCTCGCCGGTCCCCCGCCCGGCGCCGGGACGGAGGGCTTCCTGCTATCCTCGCCGCTGATCGACGCCTTGCCGGACCCCATGCTGGTGGTCGCGGCCCGCGAGCCGGACGATTTCACCGACCGGCGCATCGTGTTCGCCAATTCCGCCGCGCGCGACCTGCTGCGCATCCAGCGCGACGTGGGGCTGCTGGTCACCGCCGTGCGCGACCCGGCGGTGCTGGAGGCGGCGGACGAGGCGCTGTTCGGCGGCGTGGAGTCCACGGCGATCTTCGAGGTGGGCGGCGCCCAGCCGCGATGGTTCCGGGTGCTGGCGCGCCCGCTGACCCGGGCCGCGACCGGGGAGGGCCAGGCGCTGTTGGTGTTCCGCGAAGAGACCGAGCAGCGGCGCGTGGAGCGGACCCGGGCCGACTTCCTGGCCAACGCCAGCCACGAACTGCGCACGCCGCTGGCCTCGCTGTCGGGTTTCATCGAGACCTTGCGCGGACATGCCCGCGACGACACCGCCGCCCGCGACCGCTTCCTGGGCGTCATGCAGGCCCAGGCGCAACGGATGTCGCGGCTGATCGACGACCTGATGTCGCTCAGCCGCATCGAGCTCAACGAGCATTTGCCGCCGGCCGAGCACGTCGATCTGGCCCGTGCGGTGCTCGATCTGCTCGACGCCCTGGGGCCCCTGGCCCGCGAGCGCGGCGTGCGCTTCGAGGTCTCGCCGCCGGACGTCGGGCCCGTCATGGTGGTGGGCGACCGCGACCAGATCATCCAGGTGGCGCAGAACCTGGTGGACAACGCCATCAAGTATTCGTCCGACGGGGGCGCGGTGGGGATCGCCTTCGAGACCGGCCTGTCCCTGGACGCGGCGGCGGGCGCCGGAACGCCGTCCACGCCGCGCCTGCCGCTGCTCACTCCCGACCGCGCCGAGGGCGGCTACGCCGCCGTGCGAGTCAGCGACAGCGGTCCCGGCATCGACCGGGAGCACCTGCCCCGGCTCACCGAACGTTTCTACCGGGTCGAGGGCCAGAAGAGCGGCGAACGCTCGGGGACCGGCCTGGGCCTGGCCATCGTCAAGCACATCATGAACCGCCACCGCGGGGGCCTGGTGGTGGAGAGCCGGGTGGGCCGCGGAACCGCGTTCACCGCCTATTTCCCGGCGGCGAAGCCCGGCGTGGCGGAGGTGGAGCCGGCCGCTGAAATAAAACTGTCATGAAAGTGTCGCGCAGCATCTGCATTGGGCAGGCAGTTTCGGGCTCGCGGCGGCGGGGGCGGCTTTAGCAAGCTCCCGTCGCGCGCGCCCTCCAAGGCCTCCACGGCGAGACCAACATGCTGACTTGGGCCGCGCTCGCGGCGCTCCTCCTGTTCTCGACCTACGCCTTCGCCCAGGCCCGTCGGCGACTGGCGGCGACGGCGCAGACGCGCCGCATCCACTCGCGACCCGTGCACCACGGGACCTACGTGACGCTGTGGACCCTCGCGCCCGCCGCCCTTGTGCTGGCGCTGGTGGGGGCGTTCGGCGGCAAGATGGAGTCCGCGCTGCTGCGGGCCGACACGCCGGCCATCGTGCGGACCCTGACTCCCGCGCAGGCCGAGGTGTTCTTCGACGACGCCCAGGCCCTGGCGCACGGCGGCACGCCCAGCCAGACGGCCTACGCGGGCGAATTGAAAGAAGCCCTCACCGACAAAACCGCCCAGGCCCACAACTTGGAGCAGACCCTGCAGGTCGGCTCGATCGTCCTGGCCGCGGTCCTGGCCGTGGGCGGCTTCCTGCTCGCCTTCCGCCGGCTTGCGCCGGACTTCCGCGCCCGCAACCGGGTGGAAGGGTGGATCGGCGGCCTGCTGACGGCGTGCTCGGTGGTGGCGATCCTCACCACCGTGGGCATCCTGGCCTCGCTGGTCTTCGAGAGCTGGCGGTTCTTCCAGGTCGTGTCGCCGCTGCAGTTCCTGTTCGGCACGGACTGGGACCCGCAGATCGCCATGCGCTCCGACCAGGTGGCGACCAAGGGCGCGTTCGGCGCCGTGCCGCTGTTCGCCGGCACCTTCCTGGTGATGCTGATCGCCATGGCGGTGGCCGCGCCGGTGGGACTGTTCTCGGCGATCTACCTGTCGGAGTACGCCACCAGCCGCACCCGCAGCCTGGTGAAGCCCCTGCTGGAGATCCTCGCGGGCGTGCCCACCGTGGTCTACGGCTTTTTCGCCGCCCTGACGGTGGGCCCGCTGTTCCGCGCCTTCTTCAACGCCGTCGGCGCCAAGCTGGTGGGCGGACCGCTCGACGGAATCGGCGTCTACCTCGGCCAGGTCCAGAACCAGATGGCGCTGGTGGCCGGCGCGGTGATGGGGGTGATGCTGATCCCCTTCGTCTCGTCGCTGTCCGACGACATCATCAACGCCGTGCCGCAACACCTGCGCGACGGCAGCCTGGCGCTGGGC
>Ga0068862_100003180_pt1 | contig 14239 bp, 13 predicted proteins | sample KBSSwiS52_FD_66598 | JGI IMG/M metagenome (GOLD analysis project Ga0068862, IMG submission 66598) | Switchgrass rhizosphere microbial communities from Kellogg Biological Station, Michigan, USA - KBS Switchgrass S5-2 | ecosystem: Host-associated > Plants > Roots > Rhizosphere > Soil ... | reverse complement strand
TATCGGGCGGAGGATCTTGAGGCCTTCCTGGCGAGCTTCGGCATCGCCGATTGGGAGGCCCAGCTCGGCAATCCCGCCTACGCGACGCAGATCGCCGAGGCCGATGGCGCGCCGGTCGCTTATGCGAAGCTGGGACCGATGAAGCTGCCGCTCGAAACTCACCGGCCGGCGATCCTGCTCGATCAGCTGTATGTGCTCAAGGACCATCACGGCGCGGGCATTGCGCAGGCGCTGATGGCGTGGGCGTTCGACAACGCGAAGCGCCGCGGGGCGGAGGAATTGTACCTGACCGTGTTCATCGACAATCACCGCGCCCGCCGCTTCTACGATCGCCTCGGGTTCACCGCCGTGGGGCGCTACGATTTCATGGTCGGCAGCCATGCCGACGAGGACATCATCATGCGGAAGGCGCTGTGAACGACGTCGAGATCAATCGCGCGGACGCGCTGGCGGGGCTGCCGCACGGATTCCTCGGGCGGCGCGGCGGGGTTTCGGTGGGTGAACTGGCCGGGCTCAACGTCGGTTACGGCAGCAGCGACGAACGGGAAGCGATCGACGAGAACCGCCGGCGGGCGATTGCCGCGCTGCTGCCCGGTGCCGAACTGGCCACGGTCCACCAGATCCATTCGCCGCGGGTGGTTGTGGCCGAACGCGCCTGGCCGATCGATGCTCGCCCCAACGCCGACGCAATGGTCAGCGTCACGCCGGGGCTGCTCCTCGGTATTCTCACCGCCGATTGCGCGCCGATCCTGTTCGCGGATGCTGAAGCGGGTGTGATCGGCGCGGCGCATGCCGGGTGGCGGGGCGCGCTCGCCGGCGTCGCCGAAGCGACGGTCGACGCGATGGAGAAGCTCGGCGCGCAGCGCGGGCGGATCGTGGCGGCGGTCGGCCCGTGCATCGCGCAGGCGTCGTATGAGGTCGACGCGGCCTTTCGTGCGAATTTCATCGAGCACGATGCCGCCGACGACCGCTTCTTTACCGACGGACCATCGGGCAAGCCGCATTTCGATCTTGCGGGCTTTGTCGTGCAGCGCCTGACCGGCGCGGGCGTCGGCCAGACCGAAGCCCTCCACCTCGACACTTATGCTGACGCCGACCGCTTCTATTCCTATCGCCGGGCGACCCACCGCGGCGAAGCCGATTATGGCCGACAAGTCAGCCTTATCGCTTTGCGCTGAACTTCGCCTTGCCCTGCTTGGGCGCGCGGCCTAGCGCAGCGCCCCAAGGAGAGTCCCCTTGTCCACCGACGATAGCACGCAGAACCGCCGGCCCCGGCCGTCCACCACGAACATCGGCAACCACAAGCTCAAGGCCTCGACCCTGATGCTCGGTTACGGCTTCGACCCCGAGCTCAGCGAAGGCTCGTTGAAGCCGCCGGTGTTCCTCACCTCGACCTTCGCATTCGAGAATGCGGCTGCCGGCAAACGCTTTTTCGAAGGCGTCACCGGCAAGCGCCCGGGCGGTGCCGAAGGGCTGATCTATTCGCGCTTCAACGGTCCTAACCAGGAGATCCTCGAAGACCGGTTGAGCGTGTGGGAAGAGGCTGACGACGCGCTCGCCTTCTCCAGCGGCATGGCTGCGATTGCGACATTGCTGCTGACCTTCGTGCGCCCCGGCGACTGCGTGGTCCACTCGGGTCCGCTCTATGCCGCGACCGAAACGCTCATAAACAAGATCCTCGGCCAGTTCGGCGTCACCTGGATCGACTTCCCGTCGGGCGCGACGCGCGAGGAAATCGACGCCGCGATCGCCGAGGGGAAAGAGAAAGGCCGGGTCAGCCTGATCTATCTCGAAAGCCCGGCCAATCCGACCAACCAGCTGGTCGATGTCGAGGCCGTGGCCGCCGCGCGCGACGCGGCGTTCGGCGCGGACGCGCGCCCGCCGATCGCGATCGACAACACCTTCCTCGGGCCGCTGTGGGCCAAGCCGCTGAGCAACGGCGCCGACCTCAGCGTCTACAGCCTGACCAAATATGTCGGCGGCCATAGCGACCTCGTCGCCGGCGGGCTGGTCGGCGAGAAGGGCCTGATCAACCAGGTGCGGATGATCCGCAACACCATCGGCACGATCTGCGACGCCAACACCGCATGGATGTTGCTGCGCAGCCTCGAAACGCTCGAATTGCGGATGGATCGCGCCGGCGCGAGTGCCGAGAAAGTCTGCGAATTTCTGCGCGATCACCCCAAGGTCGAAAGCGTCGGCTATTTGGGCTTTCTCGAAGACGGATCGCGCCAGGCCGACATCTACCGCCGCCATTGCACCGGCGCCGGCTCGACCTTTTCGCTCTATCTGAAGGGCGGCGAGAAAGAAGCGTTCGCGTTCCTCGACGCGCTCAGCATCGCCCACCTCGCGGTCAGCCTCGGCGGCACCGAAACCCTGGCCAGCGCGCCGGCGGCGATGACCCATTTGTCGGTCCCGGACGAGCGCAAGCAGGCGTTGGGGATCACCGATAATCTGGTGCGGATCTCGATCGGGGTCGAGGATCCCGACGATCTGATCGCTGACTTCGCCAACGCGCTCAACGCGGTCTAGGGCGATGGTCGGGGTCGACCGTCGGGGACCGATCCTTCGGCTGACGCTCGACAATCCGCCGGCCAATGCCTTGTCGGTCGCGGTCGTGGCGGCGCTGCAGGCTGAGCTCGATCGCGCCCGCGACGACACCAACGTCAGGGTCGTCGTCATTGCCGCGACGGGCAGCCTGTTCTCGGGCGGGCACGACCTCAAGGAAATGACCGCCCATCGCGGTGATCCCGACAACGGCAAGGCGTTCTTCGAGCACATCTTCGCCGTCTGCGCGCAGCTGATGCAGTCGATCGTTGACCATCCGAAACCGGTGATTGCCGAAGTCGACGGGATCGCCACCGCGGCCGGGTGCCAGTTGGTCGCATCGTGCGACCTCGCCTTGGCGTCCGACCGGTCGCGGTTCGGAGTCAACGGCATCGACGTCGGCCTGTTTTGCACAACCCCGGCGGTCGCGCTGACCCGAAACATCGGGTTGAAACGCGCGATGGAGATGCTGCTGACCGGCGACATGATCGATGCCGCCACCGCACTCGAGTTCGGGCTGGTCAACCGCGTCGTGCCAAGCGCGTCGTTAAGCGATACCGTCGCTGCACTTGCGACGAAGATCGCCGCCAAGTCGCCGCTCGCGGTAAAGCTGGGCAAGCAGGCGGTGCGCAAGCAGGCCGGGATCAGCTTGGCCGACGCCTACGCGGACGCATCGCGGGTGATGGTCGAAAACATGCTCGCCGCCGACGCCGAGGAGGGCATCAGCGCCTTCTTCGAAAAACGTTCACCGGAATGGGACTGACGCCGCAGGCTATTTCCACGGGACCGGATGGTACGTCGCGTCGAAAATCCGCTCCTCGCCCCAGATTTCCTTCAGATATCTGAGGCTGGCCAATATCACCGCATCCAAATGGCCTTGGCCCGAGTCCAGTTTTGGTTTGCCGTCGACGACCGGGACGTCCTTGATCGGCAGCGTGGTTATGAAAACGGCGATCAGATCGGGATCGCTGTCAATCTGATAACAATTGAAAAAGACCAGATCAGCGTCCGTCGCTTGGCCCAGATTCGATTTGAAACCGAAACCGTTGCTTTGAAATTTTCTCCGAATGTCGCCGAGCGTCGTGGTGCCGAATTGCATGCCTGGCACCTCCGTGGTGGCTCCAGTGATGTCACCTCCCCAATCGGACTCGATGAAGACGATACGGCCAGTTTCGGGTAACGCGGTAACCGATACGGCATTCCCCTTCGGCAGGTCCCATTTGACGGCAGCGAACGACCCTAACGCTTCCGTGCTGGATGGTTTTGGATGACTCTTGGCGACCACTCGCAAGTCGTCACCCACTTTGAACCCATAAAGTGACTGAGCGTGGCCCGTCGCGGTTGCGAACGCTGTCGTCAGCGCAACGACCAAGACAGACGCTAGGTTGATCCTACAATGCATCGTTACGGTCCCTGTCGCTTGACGTCGCGGCGTCAAATGATGGCGCACTTTGAATGCGAAACCTAGCTCCAGTCCTCGATCGCCCAGCCGCGTTCGGTGGCGAGGCGGCGGAGTTTGCGGTCGGGGTTTACCGCGACCGGCTCGTCGGACCATTCGAACGCCGGGCGATCGGACACGTGGTCGGAGTAAAAGCGGACGTGGCCGTGCTTGCCGGTGAGGCCCGACGCCTCGACCCAGCTGGCGATCATGCGGAGCTTGGCCGGGCCGTAGGCATTTTCGCCGTCGATTTTCGCGTGGACCCGTTCGTCGAGACCGATGACCGAGCCGGTGCCGATGACATCGTCGAAGCCGAGGCGTTGGGCGATGGCCTCGGCATAGAGCCGATAGGAGGCGGTCGCGAGGACGAGGCGGCGACCTTCGGCCTTGTCGCGGGCGATGGCTGGGAGCGCGCCGCGGCGAAGGTTGGATTGGACCTGCTTCTCAGCAAAACTTTCGACCAGCGGGGTCAGGTGGCGCGGGTGGATTTTCGCACCGAGCAGCAGGCTGTGGTTGATTTCCTTGAGCCGCCCGCGGTCAATCAGACGCAGCGCATAAGTGAGCATCGACAGCGCAACCAGCGGCAGGAACAGCAGTCGCCAGGGCGCCCGGCGCAGCGCGCAATGAAGCAGGAACGGAGTGTAGGTTCCGTGCCGCGTGATCGTCCGATCCATGTCGTAGATCGCGAGATCGCTCATGCGCGCCCCGCGAGGATCGCTTCGACCAAGGCGTGATCTTCGGGCTTGTCGACATCCACTCCGGCGAGCGGGTTGGACAGCTTCACCGCCTTGATCGCGAGGCCGAGGCGGTCGCTGAGCGACGACAGCAGTTCGTCGACGCTGAGCAGGCGCAAGGCCGCGCCGGCGAGCATCAGCGGGCCGAGCAGCGAAATGATCCGCCACGCCTTCTTGCGGTCCTGCTCGAACGCCCGCCATTGCTCGATTGCCGGCGCGACCTTCGCCGAGCGGAGCGCGAACAGATTGGCGCCGGTGAAGGCGCCGCCGCGGAATTTGAGCCAGGTGCGCCGGGTCTGCGGCAGGCGGCGGAGGAGGTTGGCGCGCTCGACCATGCCGATGGCAATGTCGGCATCCCCGGCGGCGGCAATGAATTCGTCGATGGTCGCAGTGTCGAGCAAGGCATGGTCAGCGGTGGTAACGAGCAGCGGCCAGCGCGTGTCCGCGCTGGCGCACAAAGCGAGGATGGTCGCAGCGATCGTTCCGCCGGATTCGGCGACGCGAAGGCGTGGGTCGGCGGGCAAGATCGCCGCGATCGTATCGGGCGATTGCGCGAGCACGAGCACGTCGCCGATTTGGTCGCTGGCGAGCAGTGCTTGCACCGGGCGCCGGACCATCGGCTCGCCGGCGATCGGGATGAGCGCCTTGGTGGCGACGCCGAACGACGCAGCGAAGGGGTCCGGACCGGGGCGCGAGCCGGCAAGGACGATCGCGCTATGGGTCACCCCGCCAGCCAGGACGTGATCGGCTTGCCCCGCGCCGCCTGCTCGACCGCCTGGGCGTAGCGCACCGCGTGGAAGATCAGGCTGACAATGGTCCACCAGGCGACGAGCACCAGCCCGCTGTCGGGCCGTCCGACGAGCAAAGCGGCGACAAGGATCACCATGTTCGGATTGCGCCGCGCGGTCATCAGCCGGAACTGGCTGTCGATCGGCCGCCACACGTGGATGTGCATGCCCCCGAAGCGGCGCATGAACACCCCTTCGATCAGCCGCTGGAGCACGTAACCGCCGATGATCGCCCACAAGACCATAGTCGCATAGACCGGGGTCAGCGGCCGGCCGTAGACGGCGAGGCCATGGAGCCATGCCCACCACCAGAACGGAGGATGGACCAGGTCGATGCCGTGATCGAACACATTGCCCCATTTGGACGAAGCACCGGTGCAGCGGGCGAGCTTGCCGTCGACCGTGTCGAGGACCATGAAAATGAAACCCGACAGTACGCCCCACCAATATTCGCCGCGCCAGAACAGGATGAAAGCGAGGACGCAGAGGATCGCGCCGACCGCGGTCACGGCGTTGGGACTGATCCCGGCGCGCGCCGCCCAGCGCGTCAGATAGAAGGCCGGCTTGCGCCACAAATAGAGCGTCAGGATGTCGGTGACGCCCTTGTACGAGGCGTCGTAGGCGGCGCGTTCGACTGGCTCCGGGTCATTCGGATCGAGCGGCAGGACGAACGGCCGGTCACGCTTGCGCAGCTCGACATAGTTGAGTTCCGTCGTTTCGGACGGGAGCATCGCAAAGCCGTCGATCGCCTCGCCATTGACCATCACCGCGGCGACGGCGGCGACGTCCTTGTCTTCGGGCACGTGAACCAGCACCGGTTTGCCGCCCAGCGTCAGCGCGGTTTGCGGGCGCATGCGCATGGCTTTGAGCCACGCCGGATCCCATGCGTAAGCCAGGCTGGCGAGGAGAGTCGCCCGGCCCAGCTCCGGCGCGTCCGCGCATTCGAACCCGGCGTTGGCCGCAAGCCGGCAGGCGCGGTCGCGGGCATGCATCCCGAACGGCCGGGCGGCGTTGTCCCCGACGGCCACAAACAGGAGTGGAGTTTCGTTCGCCATGGCAAGCGCGCATAAAGGCGGGAAACCGGGCAGGGAAGTGGCCGGTGCGCCGATGGCTTGCCCCCCGCAACGGTTTCGCGCACTAGTCCGGCCCGATGCCGGACGATAAGCGAACCGCCGAGAACGACGCGGAAGGAGCAACCTACCGCCCCGTCGGCGCGCTCACCATCACCCGGGCAGCAACCACGCAACGCGAAATCGATGGGCTGGCCGACCCACTGACGATCGACCTGTCAAAGGTCGAGCGGATGGACACGGTCGGGGCGTGGATCATCTACCGCACCGAACGCGATCGCGGCGCCAAGGTCGAAGGCGGGAGCGAGATCGAGACCAGCCTGGTCCATCAGGTCGCCGAATATGACGTACCGGTACGGGTCCGGCCCGAACAGCGCCCCGGCTTCGTCCGGGTCCTGACCGAACTGGGCGAATGGGTCGCCGATGCCGGCACCACCTTTGTCGGGTTGCTCGGATTTTTCGGCTCGACGCTGGTCGCCTCGGCCGGCCTGATCCGGCGGCCGCGCAAATTCCGCGTCAATGCGATCGTCCAGCGCTTTGACGTGGTTGGCGTGCGCGCGCTCGGGATTATCGGGCTGATGAGCTTCCTCATCGGTATCGTCGTCGGCCAGCAGGGCGCGGTCCAGCTCGAACAGTTCGGGGCGGAGGTTTACACCATCAACCTGATCGGGCGGATCACGGTCCGTGAGCTCGGCGTGCTGATGACCGCGATCATGGTCGCCGGCCGTTCCGGATCGGCGTTCGCGGCGCAGATCGGCACGATGAAGCTGACCGAAGAAATCGATGCGATGCGGACCATCGGCGTGTCGCCGATCGAGGCCCTGGTCATCCCGCGGATGATCGCCGCGGTACTGATGATGCCCCTGCTCGCATTCTGGGCGATCCTGATGTCGCTGCTCGGCGGCGGCATTTTCGTCTGGCTCGATCTCGGTATTCCGCCGCTGACCTACATCCAGCGGCTTCAGGAAGTGATCCCGATCACCGATCTGTGGATCGGGCTGATCAAGGCCCCGGTGTTCGGCTTCATCATCGCGCTCGCCGGTTGCTTCCAGGGCATGCTGGTCGAGGGCACGTCGGAGCAGGTCGGCGAGCGGACGACGACCGCGGTCGTCCAGTCGATCTTCCTGGTCATCATCCTCGATGCCGTGTTCGCCATCTTCTTCACCTCGATCGGCTGGAAATGACGGAGTCCAAGCCGATCATCGAAGTGCGCGGCCTGCGCAACAGCTTCGGCGACCAGGTCGTCCACGAGGATCTCGACCTGACCGTCAACCGCGGCGAGATTCTCGGCGTGGTCGGCGGCTCGGGCACCGGCAAGTCGGTGCTGATGCGCTCGATCATCGGACTGCAGAAACCCGACGCCGGCGAAGTCGAGGTGCTCGGCGAGAATATGATCGATCGGGCCGAGGACGAAGCCAAGAACATCCGCCGCCGCTGGGGCATCCTGTTCCAGAACGGCGCTTTGTTTTCGACCTTGACCGTGGCCGAGAACGTCGAAGTGCCGATCCGCGAATATTTCCCCCACCTGGTGCCGCCGCTGCTCGACGAGATCGCATCCTACAAAATCGCCATGACCGGGCTGCCCGCCGACGCCGGGCCCAAACTGCCATCGGAACTGTCGGGCGGGATGACCAAGCGCGCCGGCCTCGCCCGCGCGCTGGCGCTCGATCCGGAATTATTGTTCCTCGACGAGCCGACGTCGGGCCTCGATCCAATCGCCGCAGCCGGGTTCGATGAACTGATCCGCACGTTGCAGGAACGGCTCGAGCTGACGGTTTTTTTAATCACACACGATCTCGATTCGCTCTATGCGATCTGTGATCGGGTGGCGGTGCTGGCCGATCGCAAGGTGATCGCGGTCGGAACGATTCCGGAACTATTGGCTTTGGACCATCCTTGGATACAAGAATATTTTAACGGGCCGCGTGGACGCGCTGCCGCCGACACGTCGAAGGAGCACGTTAAGGCCTGATGGAGACCCGGTCGAACTATGTGATGGTCGGCGCCGTGACCCTGTCGCTTCTGGCGGGGGTGCTGTTGTTCATCGTCTGGCTCGCGGGGCTCTCGAACAACCAGGACAAATGCTACGACATTTATTTCGCGCAGGCTGTGAGCGGGCTCAACAAGGGTTCGGGCGTGACCTTTTCCGGCGTCCCGGTCGGGCAGGTCGATCGCATTTCTTTGCTGCCAAATCGCCCGGAATTCGTCTGGGTGCGGATCAAGGTCGATCAACAGACGCCGGTGCTCCAGGGCACCACCGCACAGATCAAGGGGGTCGGCTTTACTGGCGTGAGCGAAATCCAGCTCGACGGCGCAGCCAAGGGCGCGCCGCCGATCACCCTGACGGGCCCCCAGGGCTGCCCGGTGGTCCCGTCAAGCTCGGGCGGGCTCGGCGCGTTGCTCAACAGCGCGCCGGAACTGATCGACCGGATCCAGCGGCTGACCGAGCGCCTGACCGAGCTGCTCAGCGACAAGAACCAGAATTCGATCGCAGACATCCTCGAGAATCTCGACAAGACCAGTCGGGTGCTGGCCGAGCGCGCGCCCGACCTCGCCGACGCCATCGGCGACGCCCGCATCGCGGTCCGGGACGCGGGGATTGCGGCGAAGAACGTCAGCGTGCTGACCGACAACACCAACAAGCTGGTGGTCGAGGAAGGCCGCCCGGCGGCGCAGGACCTGCGCAAGGCGATCGCCTCGGTCCAAAAGGCCGCCGACAACCTCGATTCGATGATCACCGACGCCAAGCCGGGGGTGCAGAACCTCACCAAGTCGACGTTGCCCGAGGCCAATCAGCTGGTGCGTGACCTGCGCGAATTGACCGTGTCGCTGAAGGGCGTCTCCCAGCGCGTCGAACAAGGCGGGATCGGCGGCGCCCTCGGGCCCGAGAAACTGCCTGACTACAAACCGGGGAAGCGCCGATGAATCGTCTGAAGAGCGTCCTCGCCGCGGGCACCTTGTCGCTCGCCTTGACCGCCTGCGCGGGGCTGCTGGGCGGAGGCGGGAAAGCACCACCGAACCTGCAGACGCTAACGCCCGAAGCGGCGGACCCCGGTGCCATCACCCGCTCGGCCAATGCCGGCCAGGCGGTGACCGTCGCGGTCCCGATCGTCCCCAAGGAGCTGCGCACCGTACGCGTGCCGGTCCAGACCAGCGCGACCGACATCCAATATGTGACGGGCCTGCAGTGGGTTGATACTCCCGACCATCTGTTCCAGCGGCTGGTCGCCGAAACCATCCGCCGGACGACCAATCGCGTGGTCCTCGATACGGCGCTGACGACGCTCGACCCCGGGCTCGTGCTCAGCGGCCAGCTTCAGCGCTTCGGCTACGATGCGCAGACCGGCCAGGTGATCGTCGAATATGACGGCGCCTTGTCGACCATGGGCGGGAGCCGGGTCGACACGCGGCGATTCGTCGCGACCGTTCCGGCCGACGGCACCGCGGCTTCGGTCGGTCCGGCCTTGAACCGGGCGTCAAATCAGGTCGCGGCCGATGTCGCCAAGTGGGTCGGCGGTTAGGACGCCGCCGCGAGGCTTTTCGACACCTGCTCGAACACGTCCTTGGATAACCCCGGAGTGCCGACGATCCGCTCGAGCGCCTGGCGCATGAGATCGGCGCGCTTCGGCTCGAACCGGCGCCAGCGGCCGAACGACGGCACCAGCCGCGCCGCGACTTGCGGATTGAGCTGGTCGGCGGCGAGGATCATGTCCGCGAGGAACGCGTAACCGCGCCCGTCGGCTGAATGGAACGCCCAGTGATTGCCGCCGAACGTCCCGGCGAGCGCGCGCAGGCGGTTCGGATTGGTGAGCGCGAAATCGGGGTGGCCGGCGAGCTTCAGCACCTGGTCGACCGTGTCGGACCGCTGCGCCGCGGCCTGCAGCGCGAACCATTTGTCGAGCACGAGGGCGTCGCTGCGAAAGCGATCGTAGAAGGCGCCGAGCGCGGCATCACGCTCCGGTTCGGTCAGCGACACGAGGATGCCGAGCGCGCCCTGACGATCGGTCATATTGTCGGCCCGGTCGAACTGCGCCTTGGCCAGTTCCGCGCCTTGCCGCTCGTCGGCGGCCGAAATCAGGTTGAGCGCCACGGTGCGCAGCCGGCGGATGCCCTTCGCGTTGGGCGAGAGGTCGTCACCCGAGACGCCATCGCTGCGATGCGCCGCGAGAAGGTCACCGCCGAGTGCCGCGCCGATGGCGCCGCGCAGCGCATCGCGCGAGCCGTGGATGGCGTCGGGATCGACCATGTCCATACGGTCGGCGATCAACGCGTCCGACGGGATCAGGATTGCCTCGCCCTTGAACGCCGGGTCGAGCGAATTGGATTGAAGCGTGGCGGCGATCGACTCAATCACCGGTGCCGGGTCGGCCGCATCGCCGCGCGCGCCAGCGACCAAAGCGCGCAGCATCAACTCCTGAATCGCCTCATAGCGGGCGAACGGATCGTCATCGGTCTGCGCCAACCGTTCGAGCTCGCCCGGGCGCCGGTCCGCGGTCACGATAATCGGGGCGGAAAAGCCGCGGTTGAGCGACAGCAACGGCGGCTCGTCGACATCGGCAAAAGTGATGGTCTGGCGCGGCTGATCGAGAATGATCAGTTGTTCGGCGGCGATTTCATCGCCGCTGGCCTCGCCGATCAGCGCGGTCTTGAGCGGGATCGGCATCGGCTGCTTGACCGGCTGGCCGGGCGTCGGGTCGACCCGCTGTTCGAGATGCAGCGCCGCGGTCTTGGTCGCCGGATCGTGCTCCAGCCGCGCTCTGACCCGGGGCGTGCCGGCCTGGCTGTACCAGATCTTGAACGGAGTCAGATCGACCCCGCTCGCATCCTCCAGCGCCGCCACGAAATCGTCGCAGGTCGCCGCTTCGCCGTCGTGCCGGTCGAAATAGAGATCGGTTCCGGCGCGGAATTTCTCGGGGCCAAGCACGGTCGCCATCATGCGAATGACTTCGGCGCCCTTGTTGTAGACCGTCGCGGTGTAGAAATTTCCGATCTCGATGTAGCTGTCGGGCCGTACAGCATGGGCCAGCGGGCCGGAATCCTCGGGGAATTGCGCGGCGCGGAGCACCCGCACGTCCTCGATCCGCTTGACCGGCGCGCTGCCGGTGTCGGCCGAGAAGCCCTGGTCACGGAAGACGGTGAAGCCTTCCTTCAGCGACAGCTGGAACCAGTCGCGGCAGGTGACCCGGTCGCCCGACCAATTGTGGAAATATTCGTGGGCGACGACCCTCGCGATATTATCGAAATCGGCGTCGGTCGCGGTGTCGTGATCGGCCAGCACATAGGCCGAGTTGAAAATGTTGAGGCTTTTGTTTTCCATCGCCCCCATGTTGAAGTCGCTGACGGCGACGATGTTGAACTGGTCGAGGTCATATTCACGGCCGTAGACGCGTTCATCCCACGCCATGGAGAGCTTGAGGCTGTCCATCGCATGCGCGGTCTTGGGCAGGTCCGCCTCGCGCACCCAGACGGCGAGGTCGACCTTGCGGCCCGACATGGTGGTGAAGCTGTCGCTATTGGCGGCGAGGTCGCCGGCGACCAGAGCGAACAAGTAACAGGGCTTGGGGAACGGATCCTCCCACTCGGCCCAGTGTCGGCCATCGGCGCCCGCGCCCGACGCAACGCAATTGCCGTTTGACAGCAGGATCGGGAACAGTTTCGCGTCGCCCTCCATGCGGACGCGGTATCTGGAGAGGACATCGGGCCGGTCGGGGAAGAAGGTGATGCGGCGGAAGCCCTCGGCCTCGCATTGCGTGCACAGCATCCCGCTCGAGGCATAGAGGCCCATCAGCTTGGTGTTGCCGGCGGGCGAAATCTCGACCTGCGTTTCGACCGTCGCCTGATTGCCGCCGATGTCGATCACCAGCCGCGGCCCGTCCATCCGATACTCGGCGTCCTGGCCGTCGACCTTCACCCCGAGCAGCGCGAGTTCGTCACCGTCGAGCACCAAAGGACGGTCGTGGTCGCCGTTGCGGACCACCGCGATGGTCGCCGTCACCCGTGTCGCGTCGATGCCGAGCGCGAAGCCGAGCGCGATCTTGGGGACCAGCCAGTCGGGCGGCCGGTAATCTTCGCGGCGGATCGCCACGTGGGTCTCTGGAGGGGTTTGCGTATCGGTCAGGGTGCGGACATCAGCCATAGGCCGCGGGGTTTAGGCGGCGTCCGGCGACGGCACAACCGAGCGGCTGCGGCTGAGCGCGCCGACCATTCCGCCGAGCGCCAGCAGCGCGCCGGCAATCGTCGTCGGAGTCCAGCGATAGCCTTCGAGCCAGGTTGAAAAGCCCATCGCGATGATCGGCACGATCACGCTTGAATAGGCCGCCTTGGCCGGACCGATGCGGCGCACGACGGGGTAATAGAGGCTGAAGGTAAGGACCGAAGCGGCGAGCGCTAGGTAGAGCAGCCCGGCCCAATAAGCGGGGCGCGGATCGAAGCTCGGGGGGCCGGTCATGGCGAAGGCGATGATCCCGTCGATCAGGGCGCCAGCAGCCATCGAGCAGGCGAGCAGGCCGAACAAAGGATAATGGCGGATTTCGGGGCGCGCCTGAACCACGTTGGCGATCGACGCGCCGAGCATGCCGACCAGGGTCAGCCCAATGCCAACGGTGATCTGCCCGGCGGCGGCGGGATGGTCGTTGAGTTCGTGGGCGAACAGCAGGGCGATCCCGGCGACCGCGACCGTCGAGTTCCAGAAGAAGCGCTGGGTCGGCTTGTGGCCGAGGAACACCCAGCCAAGCAGGCTCGACGGGATCAGCAGCAACGCGAACACGGTGGCGACAACGCCCGAGGTGATGTGCCGTTCGGCGAGATACACCGCGTTGAAATTGATGCAGAATTGGGTGAAACCGAGGAAGGCCGCGGCGAGCATGCCGCGGCGGCCAAGGTTGAGGCTATCGCGCTTGATCAGGGCAATGGCGAACATCGCGGCAGCGGCGATGACGAAGCGATAAGTCACCGACCATTGCGGCGGGACGCTGCCCAACTGGCCGCGAATCACGATCCAGGTCGAACCCCAGATGGCGGTGAAGATGATGAACGGCAGCGTGACCGACCGGAAGGTCGATCGGTGCCCGTCGCTCACAGCGCCGCGAGTGCGGCGGCGAGCCGCTCGACGTCTTCGGCGCGCTGGTCCCAGCTGGTGACGAGGCGGATTTCGCCCGGGCCCCAGTCATAGAAATCGAAGCCCTGCGCGATGAGGCCGGCAGCCTCAGCGGCGCTGACCTTGAGAAAGACCTCATTGGCCTCGACCGGATAGACCAGCCGGTCCGTCGCCGCTTCGGCCAGCCGCGTCGCAGCGGCGTTGGAGGCGCGGGCATTGTCGAGCCACAGCCCGTTTTCGAGCAGTGCGAGAATCTGTGCGGCGAGCATCCGGCCCTTGGACACGAGATGCCCGGCGCGCTTGCGCCGTACCGCGATCTCGTCGGCGAGATCGGTGTCGAACAGAATCAACGCCTCGGCGTTGAGCCCGCCATTCTTGATGAAGCCGAACGACATCGCCCGAACCCCGGCGCGCCAGGTGACGTCGGCCGGGCTGTCGCCGGTGGTCGCCAGCGCGTTGGCGAACCGCGCGCCGTCCATGTGCAGCGCGAGGCCGCGCTGCTTGGCCAGCTGGCCGAGAGCCGCGACCTCGGCCGCGCGGTAGACCAGGCCATATTCGGTCGCATT
>Ga0068862_100003175_pt1 | contig 14255 bp, 10 predicted proteins | sample KBSSwiS52_FD_66598 | JGI IMG/M metagenome (GOLD analysis project Ga0068862, IMG submission 66598) | Switchgrass rhizosphere microbial communities from Kellogg Biological Station, Michigan, USA - KBS Switchgrass S5-2 | ecosystem: Host-associated > Plants > Roots > Rhizosphere > Soil ... | reverse complement strand
TTGATTTCGACGGGCCGGTTGATCGAAAAGAAGGGGCATACCTATACGCTCCAGGCCCTGGCCCTGCTGAAACGGAGCCGCCCCGAACTCGCCTTCACCCTGGACATCGTCGGCGAAGGCCCGGATGAAGCGGCGTTGAAGGCGGAGACCGCACGCCTCGGCCTGGAGGCCGTCGTCCGCTTTCACGGCGGGCTGCCGCATCAAAGAACGCTGGAACTCCTGCGCAACGCGGCGATCTTCGTGCTGCCGAGCGTGACGGCCGCGGACGGCGACATGGAGGGGATCCCGGTCTCCATCATGGAAGCGATGGCGCTCGGTCTGCCGGTGGTGAGCACGTTCCACAGCGGCATTCCCGAGCTCGTCGAAGACGGCGTTTCCGGCCGTCTGGTGCCGGAAAGAGATCCCGAAGCCCTCGCGGCAGCGATCGCCTCGGTCGTGGCGACGCCGGGACAGTGGGTGGCGTTCGCCCGCGCCGGCCGAAGGAAGATCGAGCAGGCATTCAATCGCCGCGTCTTGAACGCGCAATTGAAGGATCTGTATCTGTCCGTTCGATCCGAACGTGAGCCGCCGGCCGTTGCGGCCGCGGTCCAAAATTCCGATCGAACATCGAACACAACGCTTCGTCTCGCCGATGCACATGGAATCGGCGTTCAAACAGTAGAGAGCCAAAATGGCAAATAGCGCGGCACATCCCGATTTTCAGATCGTTCCTTCCGACAACGCGCGGCGTATTGCGCAATTCAAGCGCGCCGAAATCATCTCGCTCTATGAGAAGTCGCTGCCTGTGCCTCCGGAGATGGCAAACGAGTTCTACGACTTCGATCTTTGGGAATGCGAACAATCCAAGCTCGTCTATGCCTTGCCGGCGGCACCCGGAACGTCGCGTTTCTACGAGTGGATCACGAAAGAAGACCAATACTATCCGACGATCCGCGTGGAATGGCCGATCATCGGCGACGAGATCGCCAATCTATCCCCCGACCAGCATGTGCTCGACATCGGATCGGGCGCGGGCAATCTCCTGGACTACCTGCGGACCAGAACCAAGGCTTCCTTGCACGGGCTCGACGCAACGCCGACATCGGTGGAGATTTGCCGCAGCAAGGGTCATACGGCACATCTCGGCATGCTTTCCGACCTGATAGCGAATGAGGAGAACCACGGAAAATTCTCCGCGGTCATCATGACGCATCTCCTGGAGCACGTCCCTCGCCCGATCGAACTGGTTTCGGAAGCGTTGGTTCTGCTGAAGCGCGACGGCGGCAAGCTTTTCATCTCCACTCCGCATTCCCCAACCCTCTACGAAGCGTCGGGTTACCACGGCAAGAACCTGCCGCCGCACCATCTGACACGCTGGCGTGCTTCGTCCTACGAGCATCTTGCCAAGCGGTTCGGGCTCAAGGTGGAACTGCGGTCGCTGGTGACGATGTCGCCGCTGCGACCGTATGTGGATCACTTCGCATTCGCGCTTGACCTGCCGCGATTTGGGCGGAAGCGGTTGCTGCTTGAAGGCATCAAGCATCCGATCCAGTTGGCCAAGTCCCTCTACGCCGTTTGGACCCGGGACCGGGCCAACGGAAAGACGATCGGCAGCGACATCCTTGGAATTTTCAAATACTGACCTGCTCCGGCCATCTGCCGATTGCTTGCTAGAGGACATTGCGTTGAACAGCTCGGGCCTGTCGTGGTGGGATGGACATTCGGCGACCACGACGATCGTCGGCAGCTGCTATGCCGCCAAGCTCCCCGAAGAACTGGATCTGTTCCTCGAGAACGGCATCCTCATCGATCGGCGGAATCGAACGCCGATGGAGATGGATGGCTACAGCCTCTATCTGGCGCTGGTCGCACTGGAGCGGATATCGGGGAGAGATCTTCGCGCCGAGAAAAAGCGGTTGGTCGATGCCGTGGTCGACCGGTTCTGCAAAACGGGATTCTGGACTCACGGCGCGTGGACGAAGCGCGACAACGAGGTTCACATGCGCTTCACCGCCGCAGCAATACGGCTGCTGATCGAGGCGTCGGACGACGGGTTGCTTCCGGATCGCGAAATCATCATCGAGGCCCTGAAGAAGCACATCGCGTACAGCGAGACCATCTCCGGCGGTCTCTGGTTCCTTCACGATTCGCTCGAAGTGCCAGGCAATTCCGATTTCTATCGCAACGCCAACAAGTTTGGCGCCTGGGGAGCAACGCCTGAGAATTGCCTCGTGCTGAACACACATCTCGATACGCTCGCCACTCTGCTGCATTTCCTCAAGCGTATTGAAGCGAGCGAGGACGAGAAGCGCGTTTTGGACGAGAAGATTGAATCCGGCCTTTCCAGCCTGGCCGTCGTTCTGTCAGCCAGAATTCCCAGTCGGTGGCGCATCCTTGGCGTGCTCGATTCCGCCGTCCGGACAGTCTTCTTCAAAACACATGAGCGCCAGTCCGCGAGCAATCGTTTCATCCAGCGTGTGGTTCGGAGATATTTCCGGGCGCGCCGACTCTTCAAATGCGCCTATCCCCATTTCGTCATGTCCGACGGCTATCTCGAGCGCGACATCGGACTGAATGGAACGGCCTTCGAATACCATACAGCGAACGTGTACGATCTCGCGCGACTCGCGATTCAACTGCGCCAGAGCAACGACCATCGTCACCACGCGGTCCGAGAACAATGCGAAGCGATCGTAGACCGCGGATTGGACTACGCCACACGCACCACCTATCGCCATTACTGGCGCGCAGCGATGGCTGAAAATGGCAAGCCGGTTCTGCTTTGCGAGGCGATCTTAGCCCGCCTCGCCACGATGCCGGACCAGCAGCCTGTGCCCCAAGCCTGGATCACGGCTTACTGTGAGATCCGGCGCAGAACGCCCCCATCGCCGGCAATCGCAGGCTATGATCCGCTCACGGTCGCTGCGGCGACCCGAATCGCCCCGCCAGCCTCCGATGTCGATCGAGGGCTGCTCCACGACGGCAGAAGGTTCTCGATTGATCTCATTAAAGAGCGGATTGCTCTCGACGGCGCTCGGTTGTCGGGCTTCGCAGGCTGATCGCGGAACCAGACCATGAGCTCCAAGCAAAAGGTGTTGCGGGGATTGTCGTGGAGCCTGATCTCGAGGATCGGGGTCCAGGGATTCCAGTTTCTGTTCGGCGTGGCGCTGGCCCGGGTCCTCTCGCCCACCGAGTTCGGCGTGTTCGGCATGCTGATTGCCTTCACCGGCTTTGCCCAGGTCCTGGCCGAAGGCGGCCTGAACGCCGCGCTGATCTATAAGCAGGATGCCAGCGAGGTCGATCAATCGACGGCGTTCTGGCTGCAGGTCTTCGCCGGGCTGGTGCTTTCCGTCGCGTTCTTTTTCGCCGCGCCGTTCATCGCCGATTTCTACGAGACGCCGGTCCTGACGCCGCTGACGCAGCTGGTGGCCTGGGTGTTCCTGATCCAGTCGTTCGGGCAGACCCACTTCGCCAACTTCTCCAAGCAATTCCGGTTCAAGGCCCTCGCCATCGTCAATGTCGCGGGGATGGTCATTTCCGGCGCGGTCGCGATCGTGCTCGCGCTACAAGGCTACGGAGTTTGGGCATTGGCCTGGCAGGCGATCACCGGTCCCGCCGTCAATGTCGTGTTGTATTGGATGCAGTCGCGCTGGCGGCCGCGCCTGGTTTTTTCCTGGCATGCCGCCGGGGAGCTGTGGCGCTACTCGATCTACCTGCTGGGCCACATGTCGCTGAACTACTGGCTGCGCAACGGCGACAAGCTGGTGATCGGCAAGGTCCTCGGCGCCAGCCAACTCGGTCTCTATTCGCGCGCCTACACGCTGATGCTCCTACCGCTGAACAACCTCGGTGCGGTCATTGGGCAGGTGATGTTTCCGGCCCTGTCGGAGATGCAGAACGATGTTCCGCGGTTTGCGCGCACCTATCTGCGATCGACGCAGATGATCTCGCTGGTCGCCTTCCCCGTAATGTTCGGTCTGGCCGTGCTGTCCGGGCCGTTCATCCTGTTCGTCTACGGCGAGAAATGGGCCGAGGCCATCCCCATCCTCCAGATCCTGAGCCTGGTCGGCTTGTTCCAGTCGATCGTCTTCCCGGTCGGATGGGTGTTCACCGCGCTCGGCAAGACCAAGGCGCAATTTTATCTTTCAATTCTGTTCACCTTCTTCTTTGCGGCCGCTGTGGTGGTCGGCATCCAATACGGCCTGCTCGGCATCAGCTATGCCTACGCGGCCTGGACCGCGGTGGTCGGACTGATCAACCTCTATGTCGTCGGGAAGTATCTCGGCATGTCGCTGCTGGCCCTGTTGCGCGCGGTCAGCCGGATCTTCCTGATGTCGGCGCTGATGGCCGCCGGGGTGTATCTGCTGGACGCGGAACTGCTCTCCGCCGCCTCGAACCTGGTCCGCCTGATCGTCGGCACCCTGGTGGGCGGAGGCCTCTATCTCGGCCTTTGCCTGATACTCAAAGACCCGACTTTCAAAGAGGCGCAGGATATAGCCCTCGGCGCCCTCAAAAAGCGCCGGGCGTAACCGCCAAAATCACGTGCAATTTGGTTAATAAGCGATTGATACATCCCGGTGTTTGCAGTGCAGCAACAATTTTTGCAGTCCCAGGCAACAATGTCATAGACTGGGACTTATGATCCCTGGCTGAAGCTGCCTCTCCCGGCGGCGGCCGGTTGAATGGAACATGGACGGAACTCGGGGTGGGCCGGTCAGGCGCGCCATCGGCGGGGTCGGTTCACAACAACGGAAAGGACGTTTTCGCATGACCACCAAGACCGCCCTCGTCTGTGGCGCCGGGGGCTTTATCGGCAGCCATCTGGTGAAACGCCTGAAGGCCGAAGGGTTTTGGGTGCGCGGCGTCGATCTGAAATATCCGGAATATGCCGAGACCGCGGCCGACGACTTCGTGATCGGCGATTTGCGCGAGCAGGTGCTCTGCCGCTCGGTGGTCGATCGCAGCTTCACCGAGGTCTATCAGCTGGCCGCCGACATGGGCGGCGCCGGCTATATCTTCACCGGCGAGCATGATGCCGACATCATGCACAACTCGGCGACCATCAACCTCAACATCGCCGATGCCGCCTATAAGCGGAAGATCCGCTCGGTGTTCTATTCCTCCTCGGCCTGCATGTATCCGGCCTATAACCAGGAAGACCCGGACAATCCGAAATGCTCGGAAGACTCCGCCTATCCGGCGGCGCCCGACAGCGAATACGGCTGGGAGAAGCTGTTCAGCGAGCGGCTCTATCTCGCCTACAACCGCAACCACGGCATGAAGTGCCGGGTCGCGCGCTATCACAACATCTTCGGCCCCGAGGGCACCTGGACCGGCGGCAAGGAAAAAGCCCCGGCCGCGGTCTGCCGCAAGGTCGCGACCGCCAGCAACGGCGGCGAGATCGAGATCTGGGGCGACGGCAAGCAGACCCGCTCGTTCCTCTACATCGACGAATGCCTGGAAGGCACCGTGCGCCTGACCCGCTCGGCGTCGTTCGAGGGCCCGGTCAACATCGGCTCGGAAGAGATGGTCACCATCAACCAGCTGGTCGACATCGTCAGCGACATCGCCGGCAAGAAGCTGCACAAGAAGCACATCGCCGGCCCGACCGGCGTGCGCGGCCGCAATTCCGACAACCGCCTGATCGAGCAGCGGCTCGGCTGGAAGCCGTCGGCCACCCTGAAGGCCGGGCTCGAGAAGACCTACGCCTGGATTGAGCGCCAGGTGCATTCGAACTCGCGGGCAGCCGCGCAGTAATCGGCTGCAATATCCGGCGGGGGCGCAAGCCTCCGCCGCATTCTCCGATCATAACTTCTCGCCCCAGGGTCGACCGCAGGGACATGAAGATCCTCATTCACGACTATGCCGGCCATCCTTTCCAGGTCGACTTGAGCCGGGAACTGGCCAAACGCGGCCATGACGTCGTCCATGCCTATTTCGCCGGCGATCCCGGACCGAAGGGCGCCCTGAAGCGCCGGCCCGACGATGCCCCGGGCTTGCGCTTCGCCGGCGTCAGCATCGACCGGCCCTACAACAAGGGCTCGATGATCGAGCGCCGCTTCAACGACATCCGCTACGGCAAGGAAGCCGCCAAGCTCATCATCGAGACGCGGCCCGACGTGGTGATCTCCGGCAACACGCCGACCGAATCCCAGAGCCTGGTGATCAAGGCCTGCAAGGCGGCCGATGCCGCCTATATCCAATGGGTGCAGGACTTCTACAGCATCGCCGCCTCGAAGCTGCTGACCAAGAAGCTCGGCCTGCCCGGCGCCATGGTCGGCGCCTATTACCGCTGGATCGAGCGCCGGCAATTGCAGGGCAGCCAGGGCGTCGTCACCATCACCGAGGATTTCGAGCCGCTGGCGGCGAAATGGGCGGGCGACGCGAAGAAGGTCGTCACCATCGAGAACTGGGGCGCGCTCGGCGACATCTCGCCCCAGCCCCGCGACAATGCCTGGGCGCGCGAGCACGGCATCGACAGCAAGCCGACCTTCCTCTATTCCGGCACGCTCGGCCTGAAGCACAATCCGCATTTCCTCTCGGCACTGGCGCGTGCCTTCGGCGACGGCGCCCATCTCGTGGTCGCCGGCCAGGGTCTCGGCCTCGATGCGCTGCAGCAGACGGTGGCGAAGGAGCGGCTCACTTCGGTGAAGCTGCTGCCGCTCCAGCCGTTCGAACGCCTGCCCGAGCTGCTCGGCGCCGCCGACGTCCTGGTCTCGGTGGTGGAGAGCGACGCCGGCATGTTCTCCGTCCCCTCCAAGGTGCAATCCTATCTCTGCGCCGGCCGCCCGATCCTGCTGGCGGCGCCGCCGGAGAATCTCGCCGCGCGGATCGTCGCCCGGGAGAATGCCGGGCTGGTGGTGCACCCCGACGATCTCGACGGCTTCATCGCCGCGGCAAGGAAGCTCGCGGGCGACGCGGATTTGCGCCGGACGCTGGGCGAAAACGGCCGGCGCTATGCCGAGCGCGCCTATGACATCCTCAAAACCACCGACCGGTTCGAGCGGGTGTTCGAGGCGGCCTTGCGCCGCACCGCGCACCGCAAGCCGCTGCCGGTGATGACGACAAAACCCAGCGGCGAGCGAGTCGATTGAGCACGCGGGGGCCCTCCGAGATCGCGCTGTCCGCCCGATCGGCGGAAGCGTCGCTGGCGGGCGTCCAGGTGGAGCCCAAGCGCGGGCCCCGCATCCTCTGGGTGATCCGCACCCTGCCCTTCCCGCTGACCTCGGGCGACCGGGTCTATTCCGCCGAGTTCATCCGCGCCGCCGCCGCGGCCGGCGCCGAGATCACGGTGCTCGGCCTGGCCACGGCCTCGCCGCCGCAAGCCGGTTTCGGCCCGATCGACTGGATCCCGGTCGCAGCGGCGCCGCGTTCCGAGCTGGCCGCGGCCGCGATGAATCTGCCGCTGGTCGCCGCCCGGCATTCGCCGCCGGCGGTGCGCGATGCCCTGCGCGACGCCTTGCGCCGGGTGAAGCCGGACCTGCTGGTGCTGGACAGCGTCGGCTCCGGCTGGGTGCTGGATGCGCTCGGTGCCGATGCGCCGCCGCTCTGCTACGTGGCGCATAATTGGGAACTGCAGATCACCCGCGACATCGCCCGAGAGTTCCGCGGCCCGATCTTGAAGCGCCTCTTTCTGCAGCTGAATGCCTGGCGCACCCGGCGTACCGAGGCGCGCATGGTCGCGCGAGCCCGGCTGGTGGTCGCCTTGACCGACAGCGACCGCGGCAATCTCTTGAAGGACGCGCCGGGCAAGCCCGCGGTGTTGATCCCGCCGGGCTTCGTCGGCGCCATCCGGCCGCAGCGCGCCATCGACGCCGCCGTGCCGCGCCGGGTGGTGATGCTGGGCTCGGTGCAATGGATCGCCAAGCAGATGAACATGGCGGCGTTCCTGAGCGTGGCCGATCCCGCTTTCGCCAAGGCCGGCATCACGCTCGACATCGTCGGCGACGTCGCCGACGAGTTCCGGCGGGACTGGGCGCCCAAGGTCAAGGCGACCCGGTTCCTGGGCTTCGTGGACGACGTGAATGCGGTGCTGGACCAGGCGCGGATCGGGCTGCTGATCGACTCGCTCGGCGGCGGATTCAAGCTCAAAGTCCTGAGCTATCTGCAGGCACGGGCGCCGGTCGCGGCGCTGCGCGGCTCGTTCGAGGGGATTCCGGAATCGGTCGCGCGGCATTTCCTGGTCGCGCCGGATGCCGAAAAGCTGGTCGCCGCGATCGTCGCCGCGATCGACGACCTGCCGCGTCTCAATGCGATGCAGGAAGCGGCCCTGGTTGCGGCCGAGGGCCAGTTCGACTGGCCGGAGAACGGACGCCGCTTCGTCGCCGCCGCGCACGCGGCGCTGGCCTAGATCCGAACCGGTTCAGTCCGGCAGGTAGGGCGAGAGCTGCGGGCGCAGCTTGGTCAGGAAGGATTGCAGCCGCTTCTCGCTGGCTTCGATCTGCTCGTTCTCGAGGATCGGGGTCACCAGACGCACCAGCGCGCCGTCGGTCCGCTGCCGGACCATCGCATCGGACATCAGGTGGATCTTCACCGCGAACTCGCTGGCTTCGGTGCGGCCGCGGCCCTGGAACCAGTAATAGACCAGCGCCTTGTCGTGGCCCTTCTGGATGATCGCCCGGTTGACGTTGAGCGCCGCGGCACCGTCGCCGGTGCTGAGCGTCACCGGCTGGATCTCGCTGATCCGCCAGCCGCCGGCCGGAATGCAGATGCGCGGCGAATGGATCGCCTCGCCGATCTCCTGGGTCGAGTAATACGCAATCCAGAGCGCCACCGGGCTGGGCTGCCCGTAGTCCACGAAGTTGGCGCTGAGATAGTCGGTCGGCTTCAGGTTGTCGAGCGCCGCCTGATCGACGGGGAGGTCGCTGCCGGTCCATTGCTCGATCTGCCGCGGGAAATGATCGAAGGCGGCGCGCTGCGGGGCCGTGGTGTCGGGCAGCTTCAGGACCGGAAAGACGGCGGCGGTCGCCGCGGTGGCGATCAAGGCCGCCACTGTGGTCTTCCAGGCCGCACCTTTGCGCCCGACGGTCGGCGCGGCCGTGGCCGGCCAGGAAATGTCGAGCCGGCGCAGCAGCGAGCGGTCGCCGCCCATGAGGCAGAGCAGCTTGATCTCCAGGAACAGGATGGCGACGCAGGCGCAGAAGATCAGCCAGCCTTCGAAGTCATGAAAGAAGCCCTGGGCCGCCTCGATGCCGAAGCGATCGACCAGGATGCCGGTGACGCCGATCCGGAGCGAGTTCAGGAGGATGGTGATCGGCACGGTGCTGAGCAGGATGGTCAGGCGCTGCCAGGCCGGGCCTTTGTAGAGATAGGCGCAGAGGAAGCCGAAGCTCGCCAGCGGGAAGAGATAGCGCAGACCGCTGCAGGCGGCCGCGACCTCGAGCTGGATCGCGCCGAGATCGATGATGTTGCCGTCGAGGAAGACCGGGATGCCGAAGATCCGGATGGTGCCGGCGCCGATCTGCGAAGAGATCAGCTGCAGCTGCGCCGAGAGATTGGCCTGCAGCAGCCGCGCCAGCGGAATGCCGAAGCCGAGATAGATCAGGCCCGGCCAGACCGCGCGCGCCCGGGCGTCGCCCATCACCGATGCGAACAGGCCGACCAGGAAGAAGAAGATGCCGATCTCGGCGAGGTAGACGAAGGCCGCGACCTTGCCGAACATGCCGAAGACGAGACCGATCAGCAGCAGGCCGAAGCCGATCCAGCCCGGCCCTTCGCCCACCGGCGAGCGCCGCAGATCGCGCGCCAGCATCGCGGCGGCCAGCACCGGGATGAGCGGCCCGTAATTGTACTCCTCGGAGTTCATCCAGATGGTGGTGATCGCGCCGAGCGGCGTCCAGAAGATGTAGCCGCCGAGCAGGAGCAGGACCGCCGGAATCAATCCGTAGCGGATGGCCGGCGAAAGGTGCAGACCGGGACCGATTCCCGGAATTCCCTTGGACATCCGTTGGGCGTCAAAAATGGCACTCACTCCCGGCTGGCGGCCCGCGATCGGGCACGCCGCATGGTAGCGGATCAGGCCGGGAACAACCATGGTTTTCAGCCGTTTTCACCATGCCCGGCGCACCCAGTTGTGATGGCTCCGGTCTTCTGGCGCGGCGTGCATACGATGGGGGCCGGTGGGCGCTTTCCAATTGTCATGGGTTTCGTCTATTTTCGCACCGCCGCTCCGCTGTGACCAAGGTCTCTGTTGGGACCAAGACGGCGGATCGGCCTGCCGGCGGGTTAACCATGGCCGGCCAAACGGCGGCGGAACCGCGGCCGAAATTCCCGGGAGGCTGAAGACGAGCAAGAGTCGGGGAACTTCCCTGCGGCGATTTCCCCGTGGGCGATTGGTCGGGCAACGAGAGGTGGACGGCAAGGCATGACAGGCACAGCAAAGGCGATCGTGTTCGGCGGCGCGGGTTTCATCGGCTCGCATCTGCTGGCGCGGCTGACGAAGGATTCCAGCTACGGCACGCTCTACAGCGTCGATATCGCCAAGCCGCGATTTGAGGTTCCCGGCGTCCGCTATCTGACCCACGATCTGCGCGAGCCGATCCCGACCGATCTGTGCGGCGGCGGTCCCGCCGACATCTTCAACCTCGCGGCCGTGCACACCACGCCGGGCCACGAGGACTGGGAGTATTATTGGACCAATCTCAACGGCGCGACGCATGTCTGCCGGTTCGCGACCGCGACCGGCTCCGAGAGCATCGTCTTCACCAGCTCGATCTCGGTCTACGGACCGTGCGAAGACGCGAAGGACGAGGATTCCGCGCTCGAGCCCAACAGCGCCTACGGCCGCTCGAAGCTGCTTTCGGAAAAGGTCCATCGCCTGTGGCAGGAAGAAGACGCCGACCGCCGGCGCATCACGATCGCGCGACCGGCGGTGATCTACGGCCAGTACGAACGCGGCAACTTCACGCGTCTCGCCAGGTTGCTGGCGAAGCGGCGCTTCGTCTATCCGGGGCGCCGCGATACGATCAAGGCCTGCGGCTATGTCGAGGATCTGATCTCCTCGATGCTGTTCATGCGGCAGCGGAACAGCGCGGTCGTCACTTACAACTTCGCCTATCCTGACCGTTACACGACCGAGCAGATCTGTGCCGCCTTCTGCGCCGTCGCCGGCTACAAGACCCCGAAGCTGCTCATACCATCGTGGTTCATGAATCTCGGCGCGCTCGGCTTCGAGGTGCTGAACGCGCTGGGCTACCGCAACACGGTCAACCGGCCGCGGATCGCCAAGCTGCTGAACTCGACCAACATCGTGCCGAAGCGTCTGGTCGAAGCGGGTTTTCCTTACGGCTTCGACATCAAGTCGTCGCTGCAGAACTGGCGCGAGAAATCGACGGCCACGGATTTCGATTGACGGGAACCAGGCGGCGTCGAGCCGCCTTTCGAAGACAGCGGCAGCCATGGCCACTCTTAACCATGGAGCCCGCATTGACAGCGAAGCGAGCCGGGGCAAAGGTGAACCGGGTCGCTGTTCTTCCCAGAATCCGAGGAGTGGAAATGCCTGACGCATTGCGCCGCGCGCACCGCCCGAAAGCCGCCTTGCTCGCCGCCGCCATCGCGCTGCTGGCGTTCGCCGCCGTCAGCCCGACGCGGCCCGCACAGGCCGAGGGGTGGGTGATCACGTTCGAAGACAATTTCGACGGCCACAGTCTCGATCGGTCCAAGTGGTACACGCGCTACATCTACGACCACGGGAAGATGGACCACTTCAACGACGAGCTGCAGCGGTATCGCGAGAAGAATCAGATCTTCGAGGACGGCATCCTCAATCTCGTCGCGGAGAAGCCGAACGCGAAGGGGCTTTATGCTTCCGGCATGATCCGCTCGCGCCAGACCTTCCGTTACGGATACTTCGAAGCGCGCATCAAGATGCCGCCGGGCAAGGGTCTGTGGCCGGCTTTCTGGCTGAACTCGGATTATGACGAGAACGGCAAGACGGATTGGCCGCCGGAAATCGACATCATGGAGTATGCACCGAACCGGGTGACCGAGCATCCCAACATGGTCCACTCCAACGTCGCGCTCAGTTCGCCGAACACGCAAGGCGGCGAGTGGCTCTATCGCGACCCGAAGTTCAATGAGAAGTGGACCTTCTACGACGCGCCCGACGACATGACCAAGGATTGGCATGTCTACGGCATGCTCTGGGATACCGACGACACGGTGACCGTCTATCTCGACGGCAAGAAGCTGTGGCAGCGAACCTATCGCTGGCTCTACAAGGACGGCCGCCAGGCCGGACCCGCGCATATCCTGCTCAACCTCGCGGTCGGCGGAAAATGGGCCGGCGCCGGCGGGATCGACAACGCGGCGTTTCCAGCTTCCCTGCAAGTTGACTACGTGCGTGTGTGTAAACGCGCCACCAACGTGACCGGCCAGGAGACCTGTGGCCGAAGCGAGTTCGCGCCCAAGTAACGGCATGCGCCGGGGCGGGCAATTCACCCGCCCCGAACGCTTTCAGGGTTTGACCAACCGGCCGCCACATTGATTAATGGGCTTCCGGTCCGAATCCCTGGGAGTGGAAATGACTGACGCTTTGCGCCGCCTTCTTCCTTCGAGGAAGCCTGCGGCCGTGCTCGTTGCCGCCATGCTCGCGGTCCTCACCTTCATCACACCGGCAGCACCTGCCAAGGCAAGCGGATGGAACGTCGTCTTCCAGGACGATTTCAACCAGGGAGCCCTCGATACGGCCGCCTGGTACACCCGTTTCATCTACAACGCCGGGACCATGGATCATTTCGGCGACGAGAAGCAGAGATACCGCGACAACGGCAACCACGTGCTCAGCAACGGTATCTTGAGCCTGGTTGCCAAGGGGCCGGACTCCAGCGGCCTCTATCAATCCGGAATGATCCGTTCGCGCTTCCTGTTCACCTACGGTTATATCGAGGCGCGCATCAAGATGCCGCCCGGCCGCGGCCTGTTTCCCGCCTTCTGGCTCAATTCGGACTACGACAAGAACGGCTTGACCGACTGGCCGCCGGAGATCGACATCATGGAATTCGCGCCGAACGGCGTGACCGAGTTTACCAACATGGTCCACTCCAACATCGCGCTCAGTTCGCCGAACACGCAAGGCGGCGACTGGTTTTATCGCGATTCCAACTTCAACAGCCAATGGACCTTCTACTGGGCGCCGACGGATATGACGCGGGACTGGCACGTCTATGGGATGCTGTGGGAGTACGACGACACCGTCTCCGTATTCCTAGACGGCAAGAAGCTGTGGCAGCGGCGATACCGCTGGCGCTACAAGGATGGCCGCACGGCGGCGCCGGCGCATATCCTGATCAACCTCGCGGTCGGCGGAGCCTGGGCCGGCCTCGGCGGGATCGACAATTCCGCCTTCCCCGCCTCGCTCCAGGTGGACTATGTCCGCGTCTGCAAACGCGCCGGCAACTCTGTCGGACAGACCACCTGCGGCGGCAGCCGATACACGCCGCAGTAGGGCGCGCCGCGGCGGCTCAGGCCTCCGCGGCCAACGGCAGCGCCGCCTCTTCAGCAAGGCCGAGGCGGCGGATCTGCATCGGCAGCGCGATTTCGGCGGTCGACGCGACGTCCAGCCGCCAGACCGTCGTGCCATCCTGCTTCTTCTCGAGCAAGGCGAAGCCGAGCTTCTCGTAGTGCTTCTCGACCAGGCTGTTGCGCTCGGTCGGGCGATAGGTGCCGATCAAGGTCTCGATGCCGGCGCGGCGGGCCTGATGCAGAATCTCCTGCAAGGTCGCTTCCTCGACCCTTCGGCCGAGCACGCGGCAGCTCATCAGCCAGGTGTCGATGTGCCAGTCCTGGCCGCTGCGGCGGCAGATGATCACGCAGATCATACCGTTGTCGCCGAAGGTGTCGGCGAGACGGATCTGCAGAGTCATGCAATCCGGATCGCGCTCGGCCTCGGCCACCTCGACCTCGGTATAACGCCGGGTCGTCAGGTTGAACTGGTTCGACTTCGATATGAGCTGGGCGATGCGGGACCGGCCGACCTCGTCGAACGGCTGCACCGTCATCACCATGTCGAGCGAGATGAGGTAGGAGTGAATGTCGGCCACGTTCTTCTGCAAGGCGACGCGCCGCGCATTGTCCTGGTACATGGCGGCACGCTTGCGGTCCTCGTCGGAAAGCGTGATCGCCTCGAAGTAGCCGCTGGCCAGCAGGACTCGCGCGTAATAGGCGGGATCGGCCGGCAGCTCCGGCACGGCCACCTGCGGCAGGGTCTGACGCACGATGTTGCGCTCGGCCGGATTGTCGTCGAGGAAGACGAAGGATTCGAGGCCGAGGGCGAGCTC
>Ga0068862_100003174_pt1 | contig 14264 bp, 11 predicted proteins | sample KBSSwiS52_FD_66598 | JGI IMG/M metagenome (GOLD analysis project Ga0068862, IMG submission 66598) | Switchgrass rhizosphere microbial communities from Kellogg Biological Station, Michigan, USA - KBS Switchgrass S5-2 | ecosystem: Host-associated > Plants > Roots > Rhizosphere > Soil ... | reverse complement strand
GCGGATGAAGTCCCAATTGATCTGGGCGCCGTCGGTGCCGAGGTAGCGCCGGCAATTGTGTAGCTCGAGGCGCTCGGCCTCGCTCGCGTCCGGGCGCGAGCGGTGCGTGTACCAGCCGACGACGGTGTCATTGTCGTGCGTGCCGGTATAGGCGACGAGGTTCGGCGTGTACTCGTGGGGCAGATGCGGACTGTGGGGATCGCCGTCCCACGCGAACTGGAGCACGCGCATGCCGGGGAAGCCCAGCTCGTTGCGGAGCGCGTGCACATCATCCGTGATGACTCCGAGATCCTCGGCGACGATCGGCAGGTCGCCCCTGCCCAGCGCGTTCGTGATCGCCCGGAGGAGATCGCGCCCCGGGGCCGGCACCCAGGAACCGTGCTCGGCGGTGTCGTCTTCCGCGGGCACCTCCCAGCACGCGGCGAATCCGCGGAAGTGATCGAGCCGCACGACGTCCACGAGCCTCAGCGCCTGGCGCATCCGGTCGATCCACCAGCCGAAGCCGTCCTTGCGGAGACGATCCCAGTCATAGAGCGGGCTGCCCCAGAGCTGGCCGGAGGCGCTGAAGGCGTCGGGCGGCACGCCGGCGACGACGGCCGGGCGCCCATCCGGCCGGAGCTTCCACTGGTGCGGGTGCGCCCACACGTCCGCCGAATCGTAGGCGACGAAGATGGGCATGTCGCCGATGATGCGGATGCCCCGGTCATTGGCGTAGCGCTTGAGCTCGAGCCATTGCCGGAGGAAGACGTACTGGAAGAACCGGTGCGCCTCGATGCGGCCGGCGAGGTCGCGCCGGGCGGCGTCGAGGGCGTCGGGCGCGCGGCGGGCGAGGGCGGGCGCCCACGTGGACCAGCCTCCGCCATCGTGGTCGTCCTTGAGGGCGGCGAACAGGGCGTAGTCGTCGAGCCAGGCCGACGCGGGAGCGAGCACGCGATCGCAGTCACGCTGCAGATCCCGATCTCCGTGCACGCGGGCTTGGAAGCGCTGAAAGGCCCGGTCGAGCAATCCTCGCTTGTGCGCGATGACTTTCCCCTGGTCCACCTGATCGGGAGGGAAGCCCGGTAGGTCTTGAAGGTCGGATTCATCGAGGAGGCCCGCCGCGACCAGCCCTTCGGGGCTGATGAGGTTGACGTTGCCCGCGAACGCCGAGGTCGACGCATAGGGCGAGCCGCCATAGCCCGGGGGGCCGAGGGGCATGATCTGCCAGAGCGACTGGCCGGCGGCGGCGAGGAAGTCGACGAACCGACGGGCTTCCGGGCCGAAGTCGCCGATACCGAACGGGCCCGGCAGCGACGTCGGGTGCAGGAGGACGCCGCTCGAGCGCTCGATCCTCACTGATCCCTCGCCCCCGCTTCCGGCTCCGCGGTGAGGGCCCAGCACCGCACGACTTCGGCGACGCTCCACGCCTGCGCGACGCAGCCCCGCGGCGTGTAGGGCTCCATCGCGTCGAAGACCTCGCTGATGGATCCGACGCAGGCCTCGTCGAGGTGCGGGACGAAGCCGTCCAGAAAGCGGCGCGCCCCCGCGCGATCCTCGGGGTGCACCTTGAGCCACGCGTCGATGAACGGGCCGATGAGCCACGCCCAGACGGTGCCCTGGTGATACGCGGCATCGCGCGTGCGGAGATCGCCGTGGTAGGTCGGCTTGAAATCGGGATGGTCGGGCGAGAGCGAGCGCAGGCCGACGGGGGTCAAGAGCTTCGCGCGCGCGACGTCGACCACCGCGGCCCAGCGTGCCGCGTCAAGGACGGCATGTGTGAGCGAGATGGCGAGGAGCTGATTCGGCCGGCACGCGGTGTCGTCCCCGCCGGCCAGATCCGCGCTCTCGACGACGTCATAGAGATACCCGCCCTCCGGGTACCAGAAGCGCTCGTTGAACGCCTGGCGGCATTGCTGGGCGTGGACGGCGAACGGGTGCGCGGCCTCGTCGCCCGCCGCTTCGCGCGTCCACCCCTCGAAGAGGCGGAGCGCGTTGTACCACAGGGCATTGATCTCCACCGCCTTGCCGCGCCGTGGCGTCACGACCCACCCGTCGCACTTCGCGTCCATCCACGTGAGCTGATAGCCGTCCGCGCCCTGGACCAGGAGCCCGTCCTTGGGATCGACGTGGATGCCGTAGCGCGTGCCCTCGAGGTGGCCCTGCACGATCTCCGTGAGCTTCGGCATGAGCGCCGCGAGCGTCGCGCGGTCGCCCGTCGCCGCGAGATACCGGTCGATCGCGTGGAAGAACCAGAGGCTCGCGTCCGCCGTGTGGTACAGGCCCTCGTTGCTGCCGTCGGGGAACATGTTGGGAATGAGCCCGTCGCGCACGTACTGGCCGAACGTGCGGAGGATATAACTCGCTTCCACGTGGCGGCCCGTCGTGCACGTCAGCCCCTCGAGGCTGATCATCGTGTCGCGGCCCCAGTCGGTGAACCAGTGATAGCCCGCGATGATCGAGCGGACCTCGCCGCCCGCGGCACGCGCCCGCGCGGCGTCCTCCCGGCGGCCGGAGGGCGTGATGACGAACTGATCGGCGGCCAGGACGAGCTCGGCGCCGACGCCCGACCGCGCGGCGGGCACGGCGGCGGCGAGGAGCCGCTCGCGCCGCTCGCGCTCGGCGGCGGCGGCCTGCTCGGGCAAGAGCGCGCCGATCGTGTCCCAGGCTTCGGTCGACGCGACCAGCGTGGTGCTCGTATCCGCGGTCAGGTCCACGCTCCAGTACCCGGGGCTCCACAGCTCGCCGACGTCGGCATAGCCGCGCTGGGCCTCGGCGCGGTAGTGGACATTGTCGAGCTTGCCGCTGTCGAGCGCGAAGGTCGCGCGCCGGCCGTACACCTTGAGGCGCAGCGGAGGATAGCCGCGCGTGGTGGACAGCTCGAGGCGATCCTCGATCGCGGTGATCGTGTAGGGCTCGTCGATCGCCCCGTGGACCGATCCCTCGAGCGGCCGGACGTGAAGCGCCGGACGCAGCTTGATCCGGACGGGGCCGCCGTGGATGAGGTGATAGGTGACGTGCACGGTGTTCTGCTGATGGAGCATGTGCACGCGCTTTTCGACGACGGTGGCGCCGAGCTCGTACCGCCAGACGGGCAGGCCGAAGTCGAGCCGGAACTCGGCGAGGTGCTCGGCGCCGGGCCACTCGAGCCCGCTGCCTGCTCGCTCCTGGCCGCCGATCTCGAAGCGCGTGCCGTCCGAGAGCCGGAGCAACTCGGAGAGATGGTTCAGCATGAGGGTGCGCCCGAGCGGCGTGGGCAGCGCGGCCACGAGCAGCCCGTGATAGCGCCGCGTCGGCACGCCCGACACCGTCCCCGCGGCGAAGCCGCCGAGGCCATTGGTCACGAGCCACTCGCGGGCGACCGCCGCCTCGCGCACCGACTCGCCGGCGCTGGTGAGCGATCGGAGGGGGACAGCCACTAGGTGGTCCCCAGGCGCCGCACCGCCTCCCGGCGCATCTCCGCTTCCTCGGTCTCCTCGCCCGCGCCGCACGCCGGATCGTACGCCCCGTCCGCGGACATCGGCTCGAGGACGACGGCGGCGTGGCCGGGAATGCGCCAGTTGTAACGGGTCTCGATAGGAGCGATGCCCGGCCCGCCATAGGCCACGTCGTCGCTCGACCACAGGATGCGCCAGAGGGTGTCGGCGGGCGGCGCAAGCAGGGGCTCGGGTGCGGGATCGAGGGCGAGGTCGACGCCGAGGTTCACGAGGAGGAGGCGGTCGGCGCCGCCGTCTTTCTCCGGGCTCGGCGTGGCGAAGAAGCGCAGCACGAAGGCCTCCGGCCCGAGCACCGCTCCGTCCACGCCGCGCGGCCGGTGCGCCCGGAACACGGGATCGCGCCGTCTCAGCCGGATGAGATCGCGGTGCATGGCATAGATGCTCTCATGCCGTCCGCGCTCAGCGAAATCGACCTTGCACCGCTCGAACGTGCCGGGGTCCGACGGGTCGGGCAGCGTGGCCATCATCTCGGGCGTGGCGATGCTCGGGAACTGGGTCAGAAAGGCGGCGCGGCCCTGCCGCACCTTGTCGCCGAGCTCGCCCCTGTGGTCGGCGAAATACAGAAATGGGGAGGAGGAGGCGAACTCCTGCCCCTGGAACAGCATGGGCGTGGGCGGGGAGAGAAGCAGGAAGGCCGTCATCGCCCGATAGCAGCCGGGGCTCGTCATCTGGTGCACGCGCTGGCCCAGGGCGGAATTGGCGACCTGGTCGTGATTCTCGATGAAGGCGACGAAGGCCGAGGGCGGCAGATCGAGCGCCGGCGTGCCGCGGCGGCTCCGTTGCCACTTGTAGCGCTGCCCCTGGTAGAGATAACCCCACTTGACCGCCGAGATCAGCTCCTGGGGCGTTCCCCGATAGTCGGTGTAGTAGGCCTCGCGCTTGCCCGTCAGGGCGACCATCGCCGAGTGGTGAAGGTCGTCGTTCCACAGCCCGTCGAGCCCGTAGCCCCCGCGCTCCACGGGCCGGACCAGGCGTGTCTGCTGCGGCTCGTTCTCGGCGACGATGATCGTCTCGCGGCCCCGCGCCGCGGCCCGTACCTCGCGTCCGATCGCGGCCAGCACGTGTTCGCCCGACTCGTCGAAGATGCTCTGCGTGGCGTCGAGGCGAAGCCCGTCCATGTGGAACTCGTCGATCCAGGCGCGCGCGTTGGCGAGGAAGAGCTCGCGCACCGGCTCCGAGCCGGGGCCGTCGAAGTTGATGGCCTCGCCCCAGTCCGTCTTGTGCCGGTCGGTGAAGTAGTCCGCGGAGAACTCACGGAGGTAATTGCCGTCGGGGCCGAAGTGGTTGTAGACGACGTCGAGAATGACGGCGAGGCCGTGGCCATGCGCCTCGTCCACGAAGCGGCGCAGGTCGTCGGGCTCGCCGTACAGACGCGTGGGGGCAAAGAGATTGACACCGTCATAGCCCCATCCGAAGCGGCCCGGGAATTCGGCAACCGGCATCATCTCGATGCACGTGACCCCGAGATCGCCGAGATCGCCGAGCCGCTTCCTCGCGGCCTCCCACGTTCCCTCCGGCGTGAACGTGCCCACGTGCAGCTCGTAGATGACTTGCTCGCGCAGCGGCGCGCCGGTCCAGCCGGCGTCGGTCCACCGGAAGGTTGCGGGATCCACCACGCGCGACGGACCGGACGGGCCCTCCGGCTGAAAGCGCGAGGCCGGATCGGGGTAGGGCCCGCTCTTGTCGAGGCGGAAGCGGTAGAGGGTACCCTCGGCCGCCTCGGGAACGAATCCCGAGAAGTAACCGCTCGTCTCGGCCGATAGAGCGGTCCCTCCTTCATCGCCCCCTGCCCCGAGAACCACGGTGACGCCCTGAGCGCGTGGCGCCCACACGCGGAAATGGACGCCGCCGCTCCTCAGGCACTCAGCACCGATCGGGAGCCTCCGCCGCAGGGGGCGCTCTGCGTCGCTCATCTGGATCCGCGTCGACGGACGCGCGCTCACCCGTTGCGCTCGGCCCGTTGGCCGCCGTGCTCGGCCCGTTGGCGCGCAAGCTCTTGCTCGGCACGCTCCCGGTCCACTTCGGAGGAGCCGATCGGCGCGCCTCGCTCCTCCCACAGGTGATAGGCCAGCTTTGCGACGTCTTCGTGGGTTGGTGACGATTGCGCCGCCGACATTGTTGCCCTCCTCATGTCCTGTGATCAGCACGCCCGTGTGATCCTGCGCCTCTCGGGCCATGACGATAATTCTGCAAGACTCGTTCCCTCGCGCGAACGCGGCTCTTCGGTCACCCGTGGCATGCAGGAGCGGGTACCAGCTCTCACGGCGAGGCCGGCGCGACGACATTACCGGGTACACATTACGCGTGCTCGGCCGGCGGCGGCGGCCGGTCTGTTTCGGGTTGTCAGAGTATTTTGCTTAGGTTAACCTAATAGCGCTCGTCGCGAGCGCCGTTGCGCGCGCGAGCGCACCCTGACCCTGACTGCCGGAGGACGCTCATGCACAGAATTTGCGCAGCCGCCACATTCGCGCGCAGGGGGAACGGATGAAAGCCTCCTTCGACGTCATCGCCAAGGGTGGCCTGGTGATGATCCCGCTGGGCCTGTGCTCCGTACTGGCGCTTGCCGTGGTCATCGAGCGAGCCTTCCGATGGCTCAGGCTCGGCGGCGTCTCGGAGGCCGATGGCGTCCTGGCGCTTGCGGGGCGCGGGGACTGGGACGAGGCGGCGCGGGCGGCGGAGCGGTCGAGCTCCCCGGTGGCGCGCGTGCTCGCCGCCGGCCTTCGGCACCGCAATCCCGCGGCGGGAATGGCGATGGAGGCGGCCGCCCAGGATGAGCTGGCTCGCCTGCGCCGCTACCTGCCCGTGCTGGAAGAACACCACGTCGATCATGGGAATGATCTCGATGCGCGCCCTGCGCGGGGCGCGTGCGCGGAGGACCATGGCGTCGCTTGCGGGCTCCTTTCGTGCCGACGGGACGACCCGCAGGGGTCCTTTCCCGCCGGAGCGGTAGTTAGCCCCACCTAAGCGTGTTCGTTTGTCAAGCCGAAGCGTCTGGCTTCGGCGGCACTCGCGCGCCTGGCTCGCTCACGAGGGCTAGCGCTCGAAGCGCATTCGGCCTACTATCACGTCATCGGTTCGCGCACGCAGCCCCAGGGCTATGTCCCGGAGACCGGCGGCGCTCGAGAAAGGGACGGGACGAAGATGCGGCCATGGCGGTGGGGCGGGGTGATCCTGGTGGCGCTCGCGCTCGGCGCGTGCTCGAGCGCGGGCACGGCCAAGCTGAGCAGCAAGTCGCTGTGCGAGAATTCCGGCGGCCGGTACGCGCAAGGCGTCTGCCAGCCGGGCACCGCCAGGAAGGCCGCGGAGATGTGCCAGGGCTTCGGCGGCCTCTACATGGTCAACGAAGATCTGTGTCACATCCCCACGCCGTAGCTCGACGCGGCAGGGTGGCGGGGCTGCGGGCTGCCGTGACGCGCGCCGCCCTCGCCGTCGTGCTGATTGCCGCGACACTGACCGGCGCCGCGTGGGCGGGCACGCCGACGGAAGACCTGAAGCGGCAGACCGACCGCGTGCTCGAAGTCCTGCGCTCCACGAGCATGACGCCGGCCGCGCGCCGGGCCGCCGTTCGCGAGGTCGCCGCCGACTCGTTCGACCTCGCCGAGACGGCGCGGCGGGCGCTCGGGACGCACTGGCAGGGGCGGACGCCCGCCGAGCGGGAAGAATTCGTGCGCGTCTTCCGCGATCTGCTCGAGCAGACCTATGTCACGCGGATCGACGAGTACGGCGGCGAGCGCGTCGAGTACGTCGCGGAGCGCGTGGACGGCGATTCCGCGATCGTCAAGGCGCAGATCGTGACCAAGTCGGGCACCACCGTGCCCATCGAGTCGCGCGTCAACCAGCGGGGCGGTCGCTGGCTCATCTACGACGTCCTGATCGAGAACGTGAGCCTGGTCGGCAACTACCGGTCCCAGTTCGACCGGATCATCCGCACGAGCTCCTACGACGAGCTGGTGCGCCGGCTCAAGGAGCGGGTGGTGCAGCTCAACGACAAGCCGGCCACGCCCGCGAAGCCGTCCGGGCCGCGGCCGCGATAGGGGCCGATCGCCATGTTCGATTCCGCGCGGATCAAGGCGCTCACGTTCGATGTCTTCGGCACGGTGGTGGACTGGCGCGAGAGCATCATCCGCGAGGGCCAGGCGCTCGCTCGCGCCAAGGGCCTCGACGTGGACTGGGCGAAGTTCGCCGACGCCTGGCGCGGGCTCTACCAGCCGGCGATGAATCGGGTCCGGCGCGGCGAGGTCGAGTGGACCAAGCTCGACGACCTGCACCGGATGAGCCTCGTGCAGCTCCTGGGCGACTTCCGCATCACCGGCCTCACCGAGGCGGAGGTCGACGATTTCAACCGCGCCTGGCATCGGCTCGATCCGTGGCCCGACGCGGTGCCCGGTCTCACGCGGCTCAAGCGCCGCTTCATCCTGGCCACCTTGTCCAATGGCAATGTCGCGCTGATGGTGAACATGGCCAAGCGCGCGGGCCTGCCCTGGGACGCGATTCTCGGCGCCGAGGTGGCGCGGCACTACAAGCCCCAGCCCGAGGCCTATCTCACGACGGCGGCGCTGCTGGGCCTCGCCCCGGATGAGTGCCTGATGGTGGCGGCGCACAACGGCGACCTCGCCGCCGCCTCGGCGCAGGGGTTCCGCACCGCCTTCGTTCCGCGCCCCGCGGAGCACGGGTCGAGCCAGTCGCGGGACTTGAAAGCCGAGCGCGACTGGGACGTGATCGCCGCCGACTTCCTCGACCTCGCCGGCAAGCTCGGCTGCTGACCCGCCCGCTTGCGCATGGGGGAGGGCCGAGCTACCATGAAGCCCGGTTTTGCAACTCCCCGATATGCAAAGAAAAGTCCGATGGGCTCGCGACCGCCTGACGATGGCGCGCACGAGAGTGAGAGGAACCGATGGCGCGGCCGGGCATCCGAGATCTCGTCGGGCGGGCGATGATCGACCGGGATTTTCTCGCCGACCTCGTGCGCGAGCCGGCGCGCACGCTCGCCGAGTTCGATCTGTCGTCCGAGGAGCGCGCCGCCATCATGCAGGCGGTGGGCAAGACGGGGGGGACCACGGAGCACGAGCGCGCCCGCGCCCTCCAGGTCGTGCTGATGAAGCGCTGGGCCACCTGAGACGCGCGGTGCCCGCTCGTCAGGTACCGACAGGATCTCGCTGAGTGGCCAGTCGCCCGGACGTCGCCTTCCTCCGCCAGGTCCCCATCTTCAAGGACGTCGACGAGCAGGTGCTGATCGCCCTCTGGCCGAGCCTGCGCGAGCGGCGCCTGCGCAAGGGCGAGGTGATCTTCCGGGAGGGCGACCCGGGCGACGAGCTCTTCGTGATCTTCTCCGGCTCGGTCGTCGTGTCGAAGCCCGTCACCGGGCGCGTCGAGCAGGTGCTGAACCGGCTCGGGCAAGGAGAGGTCTTCGGTGAGATGAGCGTGTTCGGCGACGAGCAGAAGCGCTCCGCCACCATCCAGGCCGACACGGACGCGGTGTTGCTCGGGCTGCGCCGGGACAGCCTCTACCGCTTGATCGAGTCCAGCCCCAAGGATGCCGCCAAGTTCTTCCTCGAGATGGTGCGGTTCACCTTCAAGCGGCTCCGCGATACCTCGGACCTGGTGGCGGAGGTGACGCGCTGGGGCCTCGAGGCCACCGGGCTCGACGTGGAGCATCGGTAGACCGTCGTCGACGTGAGCGAGCGGGAAGCGGGAGCCGACAGGCCCAAGCGGACGCGGATCGAGCTGCTCGTCCGCGCCGAGACCGGCGACGACTTCCAGACGCGGGAGGTCCCGAGCGCCTCGGCCTACCTCGAGAGCCGGCCCCAGCGCATCCCGGTCGGGGACTACGAGCTGGCGCGCCTGCCCACGAGCATCCAGGGCACGACCGCCTACGTCCTCAAGAACCGGCGCACCGAGGACTACCTCATGCTCACGGAGCAGGAGACGTTCCTCTGGGAGCAGATGGACGGGCGCGCCTCCCTGCAGGAGATCGCCACGGCGTACGTCCTGCGCTACGGCGCCTTCGACTTCGAGGCCATCCCGGTGCTGATCAGCAAGCTCCGGCGCGCGGAGCTGCTGATCATGCGCCCGGCCTCGCGCCTGCGCGAGGTCCTCGCGAGGAATCAGCGGAACCCGGCGGCGCGGGCGGCGGAGGCGGCGCTGCACGCGCTGGAGAGGCTCACCGTCAAGAGTCGCCGGTCGCACGACGTCTTCGCGCGGATGTACCGGTACGGCGGATTCCTCCTCTTCTCGCCCGCGGCCGTTCTCGTCCTCGCCGTGCTCGTGGTGCTCGGCGCCCGGAGCGCCGTGGAGCTGTGGAGCGACAGCGGCGAGGTGACCAAGGGATTCGCCGGCCACGCCCTGGTCGCCATCCTCCTCGTGAAGCTCTGCTTCTGGCTCACCGTGGTGAGCCACCAGCTCGTGCACGCCCTGGCCTGCGTGCACTACAAGCGGCGCGTGCGCGAGTTCGGATTCACCATGCTTCACGGGTTCATTCCGACCTTTTACGTGGACGTCACCGACATCTTCATGGCGAGCCGCCGCGCGCGCATCGTCAACGCGCTGTCGGGGCCGCTCGTGCACCTGTTTCTCGCCGCCCTCTACCTCTGGACGGCGAGCTTTCCGGGCCCGGGGCTGCTCAAGGCGTTTCTCGCCACCTCCGCGATCCTCCAGCTACAGTCCTTCTTCATCAGCCTCTATCCGTTCTGCTTCCTCGAGATGGACGGCTACCACATCCTGGTGGACCTGATCGGCTTCCCCACGCTGAACCACGACTCCGTCCGCTTCATGCGCGAGTCCCTCGGCCCGCACCTCATGCGGCGCGCGCGCTGGACTCGACAGGAGATCGCCTGCGTTGCGTATTTCGTTCTCTCCCTCCTCTCGGTGGCGGGCTTCGTCCTGCTGAACCTGTGGGTGATCGTGCACGCCATTCGGTCGTGACACCGCCCACGATAGGCCGAAGCATTTCCCAAGGTGGGTAGCGCTTGCCAGAGTCTTGCCCTTCCGGTCTCGGGGCCACCGCTCGGTTGCTGCGGGGTCGCCGGCACGGCATGGCGAATCTCGCGCGCCGGCGTCGCGTAACAGCGGTTCTAACTCAGCAGCTTAGCGGCCGAGATCGCCCCGCTTCGGTCTTCTGCACGGCGTAGGCGGCCTGCTCGATCGTTGGCATGGTCTTTGCCCTTCCTCGTCAAGCCTGAACGCACGTTTGACCTCAAGACCCCGTGAGAAGGAGATACCAGTGAGCTTCACGATCCAGCGTATCCTCGGCATCGCGCCAGTCATCATCGGACTCTTCCTCCTGACCCCCACGCCGGGGCTCGCGCAGTTCGCCAAGCCCGATCTCGTGGTGAACTTGCTGAACCCGGCTCCGCCGGCGACTGGAAAACCGGGGGACAGCTTCGTGATCGCGGCCCGAGTGCTGAACCAGGGCGCGGGCACGGCCGGAGCCTCGATCACCAGGTTCGAGCTGGTCAACACGGTCGGGGGCGCGGTGAAGAACCTCAAGGGCGTCCAGAACGTCTCCACCCTGGCGCCCGGAGCAAGCGCGCAGCCGACCGTGACGATCGCCATCTACTCGGACACGGTCCCGGGGACGTACCGCGTGCGAGCGTGCGCGAACAGCAAGGACCCCAAGGTCCCGGAGACCAATACGACCAACAACTGCCTCCTGTCGAGCGGGACACTCACCGTGCAGGACGTGCCGGACCTCGTGGTGACGGCGATCAGCGAACCCCCGCCGACGGTGCCGCTGGGGCAGCGCTTCCCGTCGCCGACGACCTATACCGTGCAGAACACGGGCGGCGTATCCGCGGCGGGGTTCCTGGTCAAGTTCTACCTGATACCGGCCGTCGGCACGGGCCAGGTCGACCTGAAAACCGCTGTTCCCGAGGCGGTGGGAACACTCGGACCGGCTGCGACGTTTACCCACGCCGTGACGCTGACCGTGCGGGTTCCGGAGACCGTGCCGGGAACGTACTTCCTGCTGGCCTGCGCGGATTCCGGCAAGACGGTCTCCGAGAGCGACGAAAACGACAACTGCAAGAGGTCGGTCGGGACGGTGCAGGTGACGCCGGCGCCCGATCTCCTGGTGAAGAGGGTCACGGTGGTCGACGCTCCGCTCGCGGGGGATTCAGTCACCGTCAATCAGGGCGATCCCATCGCCATACACGCGACCGTGAGGAACGAAGGCCTGCTGGACGCGCCCGCGTCGACGCTGAAGCTCACCCTCGTGTCGACGGGCGCCGTTCCGGCCCAGACGAAGCTGGGTGAGATGGCCGTGCCGGGGCTGCTCGCGGGCAAGCAGGCGCAGCTGGATGCCACGCCCTCCGTCGATGAGCTGACCCCACCGGGCACCTACACCTTGCAGGGCTGCGCCGACTACAACAAGAAGGTCCCGGAGAGCTTCGAGAAGAACAACTGCGCGACGGCGCTCGGGACGGTGACGGTCACGGGCCTGCCGCCGTCTCTCGCCGATCTCGCGGTGACCGCGCTCACGCCGCCGCCGGCAACGCGCTTGCCCGGCGAGTCGTTCCCGCTGACGGCCACCGTCCAGAATCACGGGACCGAGACGAGCCCCTCCACGACGAACAAGTTCTATCTCGTGAACGCGGTCGTGAACCCGACGGTACGAAAGAACCTCAAGGGGGTTCAGCTTCTCAATCCGGTCGCGGCGGGCGCGACCAACGCGACGCCGGTCACCGTCGAAGTCTACGCGGACACCGTTCCGGGCAACTATTTCCTCCAGGCCTGCGCGGACGGCGAAAAGCAGATCCGCGAGCAGGACGAAGACGACAATTGCCGCACGTCGTCGTCCCCGATCACCGTGTCAGAGGCGCCCGACCTCGTCGTGTCGCAGGTCGGCAATCCTCCCGCGTCCACCCTGCCGGGGAAGAGCTTCTCGATGACCTACACGGTGAATAACGTGGGCCCGATCGCCGCGACCCTTCCTTCTCGCGTCAAGTTCTCCCTCGTGTCGACGGCCGATGCGACGATCGTGTTCCCCATGAGCGGCTCCCAGGACGTGCCGCCGCTCGGCGTCGGCCCGAGTGCGATCTTCAATGGCACGGGCTCGGTGACGGTGCGCCCCGAGACGCTCCCGGGCTCCTATCGGGTGCAGGGTTGCGCGGATTCCGGGAAGGTCGTCTTCGAGAACGACGAGGATGACAACTGCGCGCTGTCGACGGGTGTGGTGCAGGTGACCGCGGTGCCCGATCTCGTCGTCACCCTGGTGAGCCCGCCACTGGTGCCGGTCGCGCACAACACCCAAGTGGCACTGACCACCCGCGTGAAGAACAAAGGCCTCGCCGACGCCGGCGGCTCCTACTTGAGGTTCTTCCTCGTCTCGACGCCGGGCGCCGCGCCGGCCAAGAAGATCCCCGAGGCCGTGCAGGTCGCGGCGTTGGCGCACGGTGTGGAGGCGCCGACCACGGGGACCGTCACGATTCCCAACAGTACGCTGCCCGGGCACTACTACCTGCAGGCCTGCATCGCGATCGTCAACGTGGTGGAGGCCTCGAGCGAGAACAACTGCGCCACCTCCGTCACCACGTTTCAAGTGCAGTAAGACGGGCAAGGCCTGATCGGAACGGGGCGTTACCCGCCTCGCTCCGATCAGGCGCGGCCGCTCGCCACCAGGGCGAGCAGCCGCCCCACCGATTCCGGCAGGGCTCCCTCGTGCGGCGGGGTGTCGAGCGCGCGCGCCTGCTCGGCCGCGCTCGACGCCGCGAGCCGGGCCTGGGCGCGCAGGCGCGCGGCCGGCGCGACGAGGCGAGCGACCTCGACCACGAACGCGATCGCGCGCTGCGCTCGCTCCGGGCCGGCCGCCGATTCGCCCACCCACTCGACTCCCACCGCGCGGAGCCGGCGGCTCACGCGCACGCGCGCGCCGTCGACCTCCAGGAGATCGCCGGGCACCGCGCCCCATTCGAGCGTCAGCGCGCGCATCACCTCGCGAAGTGAGGACGCCAGCGCGGGAGCGCTCTCGCGGGCGATGAGCTCGGCGAGGGCCGGGGCCCACACGGGCGGCAGCGGCGCCGGCGGAATCGGATCGAGGGCCGGGGCGGGGCGCTCCTGCACCTCGCCCGATCGGTCGAGCGTGAGCCGATCCTCGAGCGAACGGCCGAGCGCCCAGAGCGAGCAGATGACGCGCGCGCCCTCCTCGCGCACCACGCGGGGCTCGTGTCGGATCACCCCCTGCCAGTCGCGCCGGTAGAAGGCGACGCCGTCGAGCACGACCTTGTCGATCTGATGCCGGAGCTGGACGGAGACGCCGGGCGCCACGAGGTGCCGCTCGTGGGGCGCGGGGATCCAGTCGACGTCATCCGCGTCCATGAAGCGGCGGAGCGCGTCGTCCAGTGCGGGGTCATGGCGGAAGCACTCGAGCAGCGCCGTGAAGAGCTGCTCGGTGGGATAGGGGCCGCGGTAGCGCACCCGCGCCACGCCCTGGTCCTTCATCAGCCCGGCGATGAGGTTGAGGACGGCCGTGCCCGCGCCGGGCGGCAGGCGAGCCGGCGCGAAGAGCGGAGGGATCATGTCGGGCCGCGCGTAGTCGACGGCCTGAAAGAGCGTGAGCGCCTCCCGCGGCGCCCACGCCTCCTGCGAATCGAGGAGCCACAGGCGATCCGAGAGGCCCCACGCGGGATGATCGTCCGCCGCCGGCTCGATGCCGATCCAGTCTCCGGCGCCGGTGAGGCACTTGGCCCAGGCGAGCGTGCCGTCAGCGCGCCATCGACAGGCCGCGGTGAGATGGCCGCGGCGGTCGATCGTGACGAGCCGGCGTCGTCCGGGCCCGGGGTCATAACCGGTGACGGC
>Ga0068862_100003168_pt1 | contig 14280 bp, 10 predicted proteins | sample KBSSwiS52_FD_66598 | JGI IMG/M metagenome (GOLD analysis project Ga0068862, IMG submission 66598) | Switchgrass rhizosphere microbial communities from Kellogg Biological Station, Michigan, USA - KBS Switchgrass S5-2 | ecosystem: Host-associated > Plants > Roots > Rhizosphere > Soil ... | reverse complement strand
TTTTCTGCAGGAAGCGCCAACCGAGCCAGACCAGCAGGGTCATAAAGCCCCAGCGGAGCAACAACTCCTCGGTGATGCCACCGTACAAAAGGCGCGTGGCCATCGGGAGAAGTTCTGCAAACTTGCGGCTCAGCTCAATGATTTCGGGCAACAAGAAAGGCCGGAGTATGGCACCGCAAACAACCACGAACATCCCTCCCACTACGCCGCCAATTATTCCAGGTAGCAATTGGGGTTTGAGCTTTGAAGGGACTGGTGAACCCGCGGCAATAGCTTCAGCGACTGGCGCAGACAGACCAACTTTCGGCGCAAGCAACACGCCGATTAAGACGGCGAGAGCCAGGAGAACTGAAGGCTGTATTAAGCTGAGAACTTTCAGGACTGGCGTAAATGTCGGTACTTCCGTTCCGGCTGGTACAGGCATAAGACTTATCAACGCCGACAAGTCAACCAGGAGAAAAGAAAGGACTCCGATCATTCCCGCAAGCAAGAGAATCAGAAAGAGACGGGTTTTTATGCCAAGAGTCATTGCGGATGCAGAAGAATAATCGATAGCAGCAAGTCAGGTCGAAGGTGATGCTTCACCCGACATGAAGTCGGATGTCTCCAATAGGTTTTCACGCTGTCGAGAGATCAATCTGGCCGACATTGCACCCAATAGAGTTATAATCATCCTCGCCTCGCAAGCATGCAGGATCATGGGCTAAACGAGTATATGCTTTAAATCCACCGGCTGCTTCCCCTTCGATTGAATTCGCCCCGCTTGAACACTCACAGGCGTCAGAGAATTTGAGAACAACATCTCATTCTCCTCAGGCATTAACTTGTGGTCGCGCCAGGTGAAGAGGGCGGTAACCGTTTCAAGGGGTTCTCGACAGACCCTGAGCACAAATGTTTTCAACGCATCATCCAAAGACGAGCATTCTGATTATCGACGACGACGAACTCGTTCGGAGTCTCCTGTTTGATCTGCTTGCCGAAACTTACGAATGTCGTGCGGTTGGTTCAGCCGAGGAAGCGCTGAAAGAGCTTAATCGGAAGAGTTTCGATCTGGTGCTAAGCGATATCGATATGGGCGGAATGAGTGGACTGGAACTCGTACCACATGTTCATTCTCTCGCGCCCGACACCGTTGTGTTGATGATCAGTGGTCACCACGAAATTGAGACGGCCATCGAAGCAATGCGCGCCGGCGCATTTGATTACATCTGCAAACCGATCGACATACTGCATGTCGAAGCAGCAGTCGAGCGAGCTCTAAACCACTCCCGGCTGTTGAGAGACAAGGGGATTTATAAAGAACAACTCGAGATCCTTCTCCAACAACGCACCGCCGAAGTAGATCGACTCGCTTACTACGACACAGTCACACAACTTCCCAACCGCTCGCTGTTCGAAGATCGTCTCGCACAGGCTGTTTCTATAGCCAAAGCCGAAGAGCAAACTCTTGGAGTGCTTTTCATCTCTTTCGATCAATACAAAAAAGTGAATGACACGCTCGGCCACGACCGCGGCGATTCCGTGTTGCGTGAGTTTGGCGAACGACTAAAGAGCTGCCTTGCTGAAACGGATACTGTAGCGCGTTTCGGAAGTGATGAATTTGCAGTGCTGCAAACCGGCGTTCACGATGCGAATGAGATCGTCGAGACCATCGGTTCACTTTCCAAAGTCTTGAAGTTCGCGTTTGACGTCGAGGGGCAGGAGCTTTTTGCAACCGCGAGCGTGGGCGTCAGTTTGTTTCCGCTGGATGGCGAAGAGCCGCAGACGTTGCTAAAGAACGCGGGCGCGGCTTTGTACAAGGCAAAGAGACAGGGCGGCGCGAATTATCAGTTCTATACCGCTGACATGCACTCGCTGGCAGTCCATCGCCTGGCGATGGAAACAAACCTACGACGAGCTATTCAAAATGAAGAGCTGCTCATTCACTATCAGCCTCGTGTTTCCGTCGACTCTTTAAGTATCACAGCTGTTGAGGCCCTGGTGCGCTGGCAACATCCGCAACTCGGTCTGATCTCGCCCTCGGAGTTTATTCCACTTGCTGAAGACACGGGTTTGATTGTCCCGATTGGTGAATGGGTTTTGCGAAATGCCTGTTTGCAAGCGCAGCGCTGGCAGCAGGCAGGTTTTCCGCCGATACAAATGGCGGTCAATATCTCCGGCCGGCAATTTCAAGATCGGCAGTTGTCGACTGCCATCATTAAGATTCTGGATGAAACCAATCTGGCTCCAGAGCTTCTGGAACTCGAACTCACCGAAAGCTCCATCATGCAGAATGCGGAACTTGCTGCCGAGGTTCTGCAAACTCTCAAGAACATGGGAACCAAGATCTCGATCGACGACTTTGGAACTGGCTACTCGTCACTGGCTTCCCTTAAACGATTGCCAATTGATGCGCTGAAGATCGATCAGTCGTTCGTCCGCGACGCAACGACAGATTCCGACGACGCGGCCCTCGTCATGGCAATCATCACCCTTGCTCACAACCTGCGCCTCAAAGTAATTGCCGAAGGTGTTGAGACCGAAGAACAATTGCGCTTTCTCCAGTTGCTTCGTTGTGATGAGATTCAGGGCTTTTTCTTTAGTAAACCACTGCCACCCGAATCATTGGTGGCGCTGCTGGATTCGCCAGCCGTGCAGCGCACAAGTGACGTCGCTGATTCACAATGAACTTTAGAGGTGATCGACGCGATGAATGCGCTGGTAATAGATGACGAGGTATTAGTGCGTCGATTCGTCGGCGCCGTGTTACGGGAAGAAGGCTGGACCGTCAGCGAGGCAGCTTCCGCCGAAGAAGCATTTGGCATGCTGCACGAGAAAGATTGGACCGTCGTCTTTTGTGATGTCGTATTGGGCGGGGCCGACGGCTTTAGTGTTCTCAAGCGCTTCAAAGAGGAACTGCCGCAAACGAAAGTGGTGTTGATGACTGGACACGGCAGCGCTTCGGGGGCGTTGGACGCCACTGCCTACGGAGCTTACGACTATCTCCTCAAGCCTTTCGGAATGGAAGATCTGCAATCGCTGTCGCGCGCGATTCGCGAGCGCATACTCCAAAGGCAGGAACAACTGCTCGACACGGCAACCACCAAAGCTAGAGGCTACCAATCGGATATCACGCTGATCGGTCGCAGCGCCGCTTTCATCGAAGTGATGAAACAGGTCGGAAGAATGGCTGCCACCAATTTGCCAGTGTTATTGATGGGAGAATCCGGCACCGGGAAAGAAGTGGTCGCCTCGGCGATTCATCGTCGCAGCTCACGCGCAAACCAACCATTTGTCGCCGTCAACTGCGGTGCAATCCCGGCAGATCTGATTGAGTCGGAACTGTTCGGTCACATGAAGGGTTCTTTCACTGGCGCTGATCGCGATCGTCGAGGACTGTGGGAGGAAGCCGACGGCGGTACCGTGTTCCTCGATGAAATCACTGAGACGAGTCTGGCGTTCCAGGTGAAACTGTTACGCGCGCTCCAGGAAGGCGAAGTTCGGCGTGTTGGTTCGAATCGAACCGACCGCGTCGACGTGAGAGTGATTGCGGCGAGTAATCGCGATGTCGACGTGGAAGTCAAAGCCGGAAGATTTCGGCAAGATTTGTTCTACCGTTTAAACGTTGTGACGATCGTCTTACCGCCTTTGCGCGAGCGAACGGAAGACATTTTGCCGTTGGCCCAGCGTTTCGTTGAGGAAGTTTATGCGTTAAATCCGACAGTGCGGTTTGCACCTGATTCGCTGGAACTGCTGGAGCGATATCCCTGGCCGGGAAATATTCGCGAACTGGAGAACGCGATCGTGAGAGCAGCAGCACTGTGTGACGGAACGATAAGAGTAGAAGATTTGCCTGAGAGAGTTCGGGGCTATCAATCGAACTCATCCCTGGCGTCGCCGTCAAGCAAAGTCAATAGCGTCAATAAGGATGAGTGGTTGCCGTTGGCGGAGGTTGAAGCGAGATACGTCGCGCGTGTGCTGGAACACACGCGCGGCAACAAGCAGGCAGCGGCGCGTTTGCTTCAAGTCGATCGCAAGACTGTCGAACGTATCTTGAAACGACATCAAAGTCGTGCGATGGCGTCTGAAGCGCGCTAAGCGCCGTGATATTCGAATCGGGCTACGTCTGACTCGCCGAGAATTACCGTGTCGCCCGAGTTCAATGACGACTCCGTCACACGCGACGACTTAGGATCATTAATGAATGTTCCGTTGCGTGATCCCTGGTCCACAATTAACACTCGTCCTTCGCGTACGCCAATCCACACGTGACGTTTAGAAATCCGTGGATCGCTGATCACAATCTGCGCTGAAGAGCTATCTCGACCGAGATACTCTCCTTCCGGCTTCACCTGAAACTGTTGCCCCGCCAAAGTACCGGAGATGAAGCGGATCGATCCGTAATTGATCGGAGAAGTGTCAGAACCAATTGCGACGGTGCGCGACAGATCGATCGTCATTCCTTGATCGGCCGCGGCAACCGCCGGTGAAGGATGATTACTCCTTGCGGCAGGTGCCGGCGTAGGGGGCCGATTCGGTGTTGGTGAATAATTGGCCGGTGTTGGTGAATACCCGCCGTGGGCTGGTGCCCGTTGATCTTTTCCACCGGGCGCTGGTCCGGTAGAGGGTTTTGCTTTTTTCTTTCTGCGTGAGACCAGAAAAATAATCAACCCGATGATGATGATGGCGCCGATCAGAAGAACAACGATCACGATGACTGCGACCAGCCAAAACGGAAAACCTGACTTGTCGCGGCCTTCGGATTTTGCTTGCTGGCTGCTCTGAAGGAGGCGATCGACTTCCGAATGCTGCGGGAAGAGTCTCTTAACTTGTTCGAACTTCGGAATTGCGTCGGAGTAGTACTGAGTCCAGTATGATTCGAGTCCCTCCCGGTAGAGGTTGTCGGTCGGCCCCATTTCATTTGACGCGCCCGCGCTCTTCACGTACTCCATCACGGTGTTTGAGGGAACTACGAATGAGAAGCCCGATACTTCCTGGCCATTGACGGTGTCGCCACGGAACGTCAGTAAGCCGACCACTTCGCTGTTGTCGTTCACTACAGGGCCACCTGAGTTGCCGTGTGTCGCCGGCGTACTGGTCTGAAGTATCGGCGCGCCACTGCTGGAAGTCTTTCTTGCGGAGATCTTTCCATCGTTGATTGTCGCTTCTAGTGATGATTTCTGATCCAGTATTCCCGATTCGAAAGTATCGGCAGCGCCTGGGTATCCAATCACCGTCACGTGATCCTGAAGCTTCACGGCTTCAGAATCTGCCATCTTGAGGATGGGTGCGTTCTTCACTTCAATCTTGACGATCGCCACGTCCTTACCCTGATCGGAGCTTTCGCCCGTTGGCGCGCCGTACTGCTTTATCTCAAAAGGGAACGCGCTGCCGTCAGGGATGATGACGTGATGAAAGCGATTGAAGCTTTGCAACGTGCTGTGTTGATTGATGAAGTCGGCGTTAAGACTTCGAGGATCTTTTCCCAACTGCCTGGCGATCTGTTGAACCATCTGCCAGAACAACGCCTGCTTTTGCTTCTCTTCGCCTTCCTTCGTTGAAGACACTACGTGGGCATTCGTTGCGATGTAACCGTTTGAGCTGATGAAGAATCCCGATCCGAGCGAAACGGCGGAGACGTTATAAGATTGACCCTGGTAGCCTGGTGGTTGAAAAAAGATCGTACCCGCGGCTCCGTCAATGATGCGAACAACTGCCGGCTTGCTAAACATCGCAAGGCGTTCACCCGCCGTATCAGCGGTAGCAATGTAACTTTGCCTGGCGGGCAGGAGAACGGCTGCAAGAAACAGGGCAACGGCCGCAACGACCACAAGTCTGCGCATACGAAACACTCCTCTGAGGTCAGAATTATTCAAAGAGAATCGGATGGAACCTTTGTTGAAGAGGCAGCGAGCGGCATTTTACGTCAAGGTAGGGCGCACGCGGCCAAGTGTCAGCATATTCGAGTTGCTTCTAAATGAATTCAGCACGAATGTCAATGGGCTCCCACTTCAACCCCACTTAAACTCCTGTCACGACTCGATGTAAGTGGCCCCCGTGAGTTTTGGCGGCAAACGCGGCATAGCGTGGCTCGTGCCCGTGACAGCCCCTGCCACAGCCTTTCCACATTTCAGTTTTGGGGTGTAGCCAAAAAATAATCGTACGGTAATTGAACGCTCAACGGTTGTTTGCGTATTAGTTTTCACTCTGAAACAACTCCTGCCTTTGCCAGCCGCAACCAATTCGACGGATAATCGAGTCTCAAAACAAACAAAACATGGCACGTTGCTTGCCGACTAAATTACGAGTGTTCCTCAGACTGGAGGGGAAAAAGCATGAGTGAGAAGCTTTGCATCTTGATGATAGTTCTGTTTGGGGCGTTTGCGGCAGGTTGCAGTAAAACCAATGAACCGACCACGAACGCGAACACAGCCACAACTACGGAAGCCACCGCATCGACCCGGGAGGCGCCAGATAACTCTGAAGTCATGACAATGGTCGACGCGAACGGAGTGAAGACCGAGACGCGGACATTCCGAAACAATCCGAGGGTGAAAAAAGTTGTAGTCACGACGAGAAACGGCGTCAAGACTGCGAAGGTGGTTACACCTAGCGGTGAAGAGCGCGATGTGCCGCCAAACGAAGTTGAGAAGGCACTTGATGCAACTGGTGAGAAAGTCGCAGCGGCTGCGGGCTTCGTAGCAGATAAAACCGAAGACGTTGCGGGCGAAGCTGGGGACAAACTAGAGGACGCAAAGGATCAAACGGTCAGCGGCGCAAAGAAGGCCGGGGAGAAGACCGTTGAGGGTGCTAAGACAGCGGCAGCGGGGGCAAAGAAGGTCGGTGAGGCAACAGCCTCAGGGGCCAAGAAGGTAGGTGAGGCAACGGCCTCAGGAGCTAAGAAGGCGGTCAAGAAAGTAATTCCATAAAAGCACTGGCGAAGGCGGTCAGCAAGAAGGGTTGGTCCGAAAGGGCCGCCCTTCTTTGTTTTTGGAGCTGACTTTGGCTCGGATGTTATACTGACGGCGTACAAATGCTTTGCCGGAGGTTTCATGGCCGATAGTTCGAAGTTCACTTTGATTTGTCCCTGTTGTGAAGCGACTTTGACCGTCGACGCCCAAACAGGAGCATTGCTCGCTCACGAGGAAAAGGCAAAACCGCTGGCGTCGTTCGATGAGATGGTCAAGGGGCTGGACAAACAGAAGCAGATGCGCGAACAAATCTTCGCGCAGGAATTGAGTTCCATGAAGGATCGCGACCGCATTCTGGAGGAGAAGTTCCAGGAGGCGATGAAGCGCGCCGAGAAAGATAAAGACAAACCGTACCGTAATCCGCTTGATATCGATTAGGTTTATACGCTCCTCAAACGCTAACTCTCCCGGGGTAAAAAAGAAAAGATGTTCGCCAACAGTTTTCGACTTTCACTACTGGCCTGCTTAATTGTTTCTACCGCCGTTTCGCTGACGGCGCAAAATCAATTGGCGAAGATGCCGCAGCTTATCTACAAGGATCGTACGTTGCCGAATGGCCTGCGTGTGCTGAGCGCAGTCGATCATTCAAGTCCAACTGTGGCCATCCAGGTTTGGTATCACGTCGGTTCAAAGGACGACCCGCAGAGTCGCAGCGGCTTTGCGCATCTTTTTGAACACATCATGTTCAAGAGCACGAAGAATATGAAGTCAGAGATGATGGATCGTCTCACTGAAGATGTAGGTGGTTTCAATAACGCCTTCACCGCCGATGATGTGACTGTCTACTTCGAAGTCGTTCCTTCCAACTATCTCGAAACCCTGATCTGGGCTGAAGGGGATCGATTGTCAGGTCTGAACGTCGATGATCCAAATTTCAAATCGGAGCGCGATGTAGTGAAGGAAGAATACCGGCAAAGGATATTGGCTCCTCCGTACGGCATGTTTGCGTATCTGCTCCAACAGAAGTCGTTTTCTACGCACCCCTACAAACGAGTAGGCATCGGCAGTATTGAGGATCTCGACGCTGCTACGCTCAAAGATGTACAGGATTTCCACTCTACATATTATCGGCCTGACAACGCGACATTCGTAATTGTCGGCGATTTTGATCAGCCACAACTCGACGCGTGGGTTGACAAGTATTTGATGCCCATTGTGAAGCCAAATCGGCCGCTGCCACGCGTGCAAGTGAAAGAACCTGCGCGTACCGCCGAAGCGCGAATAACTGAGTATGGTCGTAACGACCTTCCGGCTGTGGGTCTCACATTCCTGACTCCGCGCCAGGCCGATAGTGATTCTGAACCGCTGCGCATCGCGCAGACAGTTCTTTCCGGCGGCGAATCATCGCGCCTGTATCACGCCCTCGTTTACGAACAGCAGATGGCAGCAGAAGTTGATGCTAGTGCCGACATGCGCGAAGACGTCAGCCTTTTTGTATTAACTGCAATACTGTCGGAAGGAAAGAAACCGGAAGACGCAGAGCGATCGCTGTTGGCGGAGATAAGGAAGCTTCAGGACCAGCCAGTTACATTGGCGGAACTAGAGAAGGCAAAGAACCAGTTGATTACGAATCAATTGCAACAACGTGAAACCAGCAACGGCAAGGCGTTGGCTTTGGGGGAGGCTGCGGTGATGTTGGGAGATCCTTCGCGCGTGAATACAGACCTTGCTCGACTACAGGCAGTAACTGCTGCGGATGTACAACGCGTAATGAAGAAATATTTTACTGACAGCAACCGACTGGTTTTGTACTTCCTTCCGGAAGCTTCAAAGCGAGGAGCTAGCGGCGACAATAAACAAGAAATGCGAAGGGAGGAAAACTAACGTGAAGAAGATCCTCCTATCATTTCTCTTCTTAATGGTGGTTGTTTTGCCTTCGACGATTCTTGCGCAAACGCCACAGGCGACGCCGCCCCCTCCAGCTTCGCCGCGCTCAGGAACTTTTCCAAAACCTGCCGAACGAGTTTTACCCAACGGTTTGCGAGTTATCGTTGTCCCCCGATCAAACACTCCGCTCGTTTCGGCAACGCTTTTGATTAAGAACGGAGGTGAAGTTGATCCACCTGAGCTGTCCGGCTTGGCCGATATAACCGCGAGCCTGCTAACCAAAGGTACGTCGAGTCGAAATGCGGTGCAGATTGCTCAGGAAATTGAATCTCTCGGCGGAGACCTCGACTCCGGGGCTCGTTGGGACTCATCAACCGTGACCGTTGGTCTGATGTCGTCAAAGATTGGACCAGCGATGACCATCCTCGCTGATGTCGTAAGAAGGCCGACATTCACAGCGGAAGAAATCGAGCGACTGCGACAGCAGTACACGGACGATATAACTCTCGCGTTAGGTGACCCGGGATCGATTGCCCGATTCGTCGCGGCTCGTGTTGTTTTTGGTGACTCGCCGTACGGCCATCCAATTGCCGGGACCGCCGAGTCGCTTAAGCGAATCACTCGCGATGACATCGTGAAACTCCACGAGCGGTTCTACCGGCCCGACAATGCGATTCTTGTAATTGGTGGAGACATTACTACCGCCAGCGGTTTTGAGATGGCGACACGCCATTTCGGGGATTGGAAGAAACCAGCAACACCGTTGCCGACTCTCAGCGCTACAACAAACACGGAGAGCAAAGGCAGTCGAGTAGTGGTAATTGATAAACCAGATGCGGGCCAGGCGGCCGCGTATCTTTCACGAATAGGTATCGACCGGAAGGACGAAGACTTCTTTCGGGGCATAGTGACTAATTCGGTTCTCAGTGGTTACTCAGGTCGACTTAATCAAGAGATTCGCGTCAAGCGCGGCTTAAGTTATGGTGCTGCTAGTACGCTTGATGCGCGGCGGGACGTCGGACCGTTTGTCGCCAGTGCGCAAACTAAGAATGAGTCGGGCGCTCAAGTTGCCGAGTTGTTGCTTGGTGAGATTAATCGTTTGGTCACGGGTCCTCCGGTAGACTCGGAGTTGACGCCGCGAAAGGCCGTGCTGATTGGTAACTTCTCCAGGAACCTTGAAACGGTAGGTGGTCTGGTTAGTCAGGTCGCTTCGTTAGCCCTAAATGGATTAAGTTTGGACGAGATCAATCGCTACATTCCTAACGTTCAAGCAATCACGACTGCTGATGTGCAAAAGTTTGCGAGCACAAAGCTCGACGCGAAGGCAAGCAACATCATCATCGTTGGCAATGCAAAACTTTTTCTGCCGGCGCTCGAAAAGCAATTCAAAAACATCGAAGTGATTCCGGTGGACCAACTCGATCTCAATACAGCTCTCCTGCGTAAGAAGCAACAACCATAGCTGAGCGGAGCTTTAGTCATGCAGTACAACAAACCATACCTGATTATCACGTTGGCGATTGTGTTTATCTCAAGCGTTGCGACAGCGGTGTCTGGCCAAACTCAAACGCCAATCGACGGGATTGACGCTCGCACAAACACAGCTGAGTTAGCGAAACAGCTCAGTGACGCTGATCCAAATGTTCGCCAACGCAGTGCCGAGGCGCTAGCGCGTTTGGCGGCAGCAGATCAGACTAAACTTGTCGAAGGCTATTATCTTCAGGAGAAAAAGAAAGAAGTTCGACTCGCGATGGACTGGGCGCTATATCGCTTTGGAAAATCGCAATCGCTCTTCCGGATCGTTCATGATTTGGATTCTGGTAGGCAGGAACAAGCCATCGGTTACCTTTTACAGTTAGAAAGTCCGGACGTGCTTTATCCGTTTTTGAAGAAGTCGAATAATGCTCCGCGCGTGAACGTTGGACTCTTGAAGTCTTTGGCTGTGATCGGAAATGCCCAAACGATCGAGGTCATCAAACCGTATCTCGAGTCTGTGCAGCCATACGTTGCGGAAGCAGCGGAGAACGCAACGGATGAAATAAATAAGCGGCTTGGGGAAGGTGAGTCGAGGACGAGTCGATCGAGACCTCGAGTTGCTAAGCCTTAGCACTTGAGAAACCGTTGAAACGGTTTCAGGAAATCTATCGAAGGCGGGAACCCCAGGCTAAAGCCTGGGGAGAATGAGACAAAACAAAGCACAAAGCACCAAGTACCAGCACGAAGCACCAAGAACCAGAGCGCCGCAACGCTAAATGCATCCTTCTCTCCGTTCATTCCTCGACACACTCACACGCGAGAACCAAATCGTTACTATCAAATCGGAAGTCGATCCGTATCTCGAAATCGCTGAGATCCATCGGCGCGTAATCGCTGAAGGTGGTCCAGCACTACTCTTCAAACATGTGAAGGGAAGTAGGTTTCCCGTTGTTACTAACCTCTTCGGCACTGAGCGGCGCATTGAACTCGCTTTTGGTCCCAAACCGGAACGATTCGTTCGCGAGCTGACGGCGATCTTTGAATCCATTCTTCCGCCGAAGCCTGCTGAGCTGTGGAAACATCGTTCCGCCACATGGGATGTGCTGCGACTGGGAACGACAAGGACCTCGCGCTCTCCAGTAACTCAAGTTCAAGATCGTCCGCCGCGACTCGATCGGTTGCCGGTGTTGACCACATGGCAGGAAGATGGTGGTCCCTTCATCACACTGCCCCTCGTCTACACCGAGAATCCAACCACTCGCAAACACAACCTCGGAATCTATCGCATGCAGGTGTATGACGGCGCCACGGCCGGATTGCATTGGCAGATTCAAAAGGGAGGCGGGTTTCATTACGACGAAGCTGAGCGTCTGGGACAAGAGTTGCCCGTTACAGTATTTCTAGGTGGTCCACCCGCACTGATCCTCGCGGCCATCGCTCCACTTCCTGAGGACGTACCCGAGCTCGTGCTCGCATCCCTGCTACAAGGGCAGCGTCTAAAGATGTCGCGGAATCCACTTGGCGGCGCCCATCGACTCGTCGCCGAAGCCGAGTTTGCTCTTGTCGGCCATGCTGCTCCACATGAGAGACGTCCGGAAGGACCTTTCGGCGATCACTACGGGTACTATTCGCTGCAACACGATTATCCGGTGTTTCGAGCAGACACCGTGTTCCATCGCCGCGATGCGATTTATCCGGCGACCGTGGTAGGAAAGCCGCGGCAGGAAGATTTCTTCATCGGTGACTACTTACAGAGTTTGCTCTCACCGTTGTTTCCAATGGTTATGCCATCGGTGCGGGATCTCTGGACGTACGGTGAAACGGGCTTCCATTCTTTGTGCGCCGCTGTCGTTCGCGAGCGTTATGGCCGGGAGGCATTGGTGTCGGCGTTCCGCATTTTGGGAGAAGGCCAACTCTCGCTGACGAAGTTTCTGATTCTCACTGATACGCCGCAGAACTTAAGAGACTTCCCACGCTTGCTTGAACACGTGCTCGAAAGATTCAGACCTGAAACGGACCTGTTTGTAATTTCGAATGTGTCGATGGATACACTCGACTACACCAGTGGGGTGGTAAACAAAGGCAGCAAGGCAATTATGCTTGGCCTGGGTGACGCGGTTCGATCTCTGCCACGTGAATTTCGCGGAACATTGCCTTCCGGAATTTTACGCGCCGAGGCTTTTTGCGCGGGATGTCTCGTGCTTGAAGGACCCAGCTACGCTGACGATGAAGCATTGGCGACCAGGGTTGCGGCTAATTCGGCGTTTGCTGAATGGCCGCTGATTGTTCTTCATGACAAAGCCAATGTAGCCAAGTCGACTGCCGATTTCTTGTGGGCCACCTGGACTCGCTTTGAGCCCGCGTCAGATATCTACGCTGCGAAGACTGACGTAGTTCGTCATCACCTTGCTTATCGAATGCCAATGGTCATCGACGCGCGCACGAAACCCGGTTTCCCCAGGGAGTTGATCGTGCGCGACGACATTGCTGAGTTAGTCGACAAACGCTGGGTAGATTATTTTCCGTAAGACACCACCCGCTTCAGTCCCGAGCGCTCGGGATGGAGTTTCAACTTTAGCCTACCGGCGGGTTGTTCTAAGTCGTTGATGCGCAGTTTCGATTGCCTGCGCGTGGCAATCCGAACGAAACATCCGATGCTTCAGTCCCACGCGCAGGCAATCGAAACTGCGCAGAACCACGGAGGTGCCAGTGGGTAGGCCAAAGTTGAAACTCCACGCCGCTGAAGCGGGTGGTGTCTCTCTACGACATCGGAAACGTTTCGGGATTCTGCTGGCCATTGTTTCGGCTATCGTCGGCCTCGGCGTGTGGGCGTTTTTGATCGAACCGAATCGTCTAGTCATTCACTACGAAACCATTGTCGTGTCGCTGCCGAGACTTGATTCGCGACCCATACGAATCGCGGCTATCGGAGATATTCATGCCGGCTCACCCTTCATCAACACGACGAAGTTGAAACGAATCGTCGAACTAACCAATGGCGAGAAGCCGGATCTCATCGTATTGCTCGGTGATTACATGGTTCGCGATAAGTTTTACCAGACGCACATTGAACCGGAGATCACTGCGGGCGTACTAAAGGATCTGCATGCACCTCTGGGTGTGTTTGCTGTCATTGGGAATCATGATTCCTGGTACGACGCGAACCGAGTGAAGCGCGCATTTAAGAAAGAGGGGATCACGGTTCTCGACAATGATGTGAAGGAACTTCGCATCGGTGATCGTTCGGTGTGGCTGATCGGTTTGGCTGATGCACAGACTAACCGGCACGACATCGCGGGGACTTTGGCAAGGGTGCCCGAAGGTGGATCAACCATTCTGCTTGAGCATCATCCCGACACCTTTCTCGAATTACCGGCGACAGTTAAGTTGATGCTCGCTGCCCACACACACGGAGGCCAGGTGAATCTTCCTTTCGTAGGACGTCTAATCGTTCCTTCCTCTTACGGGCAGAGGTACGCGGCCGGGATCATAAGGGAAAACGGAAAAACGATGTTCGTTACGACAGGTGTGGGAACAAGTATCATTCCCGTGCGCTTTCGTGTTCCACCTGAGATTGCGGTGCTGACGGTGGAGGGTTTGTGAGTTAACGACGAAAAGGAAAAAGGGGAAAAGGGGAATGCGTCTATTCTCGAGGAAATAATTGGTCAATTCTCAAGTGACAATTGACAATTAAGAATTAGACAAATGATCGCCTCTTGCCCTTTTCCCCTCTTTCCCTCTTTCCCTTTTCTTATCCTTCATCCTTGATCGTGCGGCAGTCGAACGGTAAAAACTGCGCCGCCCACCGATGCGTTCTCAGCGGTTAACGAACCACCATGTTCAGTAATCACTCGATGCGAAAGAGCCAGGCCCACGCCATGCCCCTTTGCCTTTGTGGTGAAGAATGGAATGAAGATTTTTTGCAGATGAGCCGGAGGGATGCCCGCTCCCGAGTCTTTAACCTCGATAACTGTGTATACCTTGCCGCTCGCATCATGGTCCTGCCTTGATCTGACCCTCACCAGGC